>Ga0172379_10004300_pt1 | contig 21253 bp, 24 predicted proteins | sample GrowelOW334metaG_FD_119756 | JGI IMG/M metagenome (GOLD analysis project Ga0172379, IMG submission 119756) | Groundwater microbial communities from an aquifer near a municipal landfill in Southern Ontario, Canada - Groundwater well OW334 metaG | ecosystem: Environmental > Aquatic > Deep...
ATCTCCACCTCAATCCACTTGATTACCTTAAATGTGCACAGGAATGGCGTTTGCGGAGTAATGGTGATATCCGTAGCTTGAAAGAAGCATTGAACTATCTCAATACATACCGATGGAGTAGCTATCTTGATTATTCTTGGAAGAAGAACTTTCCTTCTATCCTTACAACCTCGCTTTTTCAAGATGCACTCGGCAATTACAACGAGTCATTACGCGAATACCTTCAGGACGCGGAGCATGACTCCTTAGCAAATCTGCTTCTGGAATGATGGATTTACGAAATCCATCATTATTACAAACTCAGACCGTCTCTTGATTGTTTAATTTAACCGCGGCTTCAGGTGTCGAAACAGTCTTACCCATCAAGAATAGTTTGATGATGCCAATGGCGAGAGCCCAGTACACGAACATGGCCAAAAGTGTCGTCCACTCCACCGTACTTCCCGCGGCTTGTGTTACTCCGAAGACACTCAAGAACGGAGCGGCGAACGCATAACTTATGTTGTAGATAAAGCTGGTGAATCCAGCGCCAGCATTTGCACCTAAGAGTTTTAGTACAAATCGAAATGCAAGAAGTGCTTCGAGAAGGCCTAGAATATACCAGACAATCTGTGTACCTCGATATAGCGGTTTTGTACTTGGTGAATTGAATGAGTCCATAATTTAGTATTTATTATTTTAATAATTAACTCAACATACGTGCGATGAACACGATAAGCGCTATGACGAGCAGCGTGTGAATCAGATCTCCGCCTACATGGAAACTAAATCCAAGAAGCCAGAGGATTAACAGAACGATGATGATTGACCAAAGCATAGGTAATGGATTATGTAATTAATAAGGTTACTTCTTTGTCGTCGTGAAGTTCATAAACCCGCCCGTCATAGTTCCGAACTGATTCTGCGCATTGAGGCGGAAGTAGTACTTGGTGAGTGGCTTCAGAGTAGAGAGCGTTGCGGATACAGATTTTGTAGCCGTGCCACTTCCCGCAGACTGAAGTGCGGTTGTGTTTCCAAGCTCGTTCGTCTCGCCCCATTCAAACCAATATGAAGTTTCAAAACTATTCGGCGTTATTTGTCCGTTCAGCTTGACCGAGGTATTGGTAATCGCGGATGCTGCATCGGTACGTGTCTTTGGTCCTATACCTTGGACTGGGGGATTGTTGTTAGTCGTGAAGCTATAAACCTGTCCTACGGTAGTACCATTTATATTTTGGGCGCTGATACGATAATAATAAACGGTGTTTGCCAAGAGGCCGCTTATAACCGCCGGCGTCGCGATACTGAGATATCCTGAACCGACGGTTTGAGTACTGATGCGACTACCAAGCGTATTAGTTCGTCCATAGTCATACCAATATGACGTCTGCGCGCCGTTCGGATTCACGTTACCTGTAACGACTGCTGTCGAGTTTGAAGCGACAACGAGTGTATTCGTCGTGACGGTTGGTATTGTAGAAGTGGTCGTTGTCGTCGTCGTTGTGTCGGTAACCGTTCCCGACGAATCTGAAGACACCGCGGAAGTAGTCGTATCGTTACCTGGAAGTGAATTGGTATTATTTACCCCGTAGAAAACCAACCCGCCGATAAGCACGAGCACAATAATTCCTCCTACTACCATTGTATTGTTGTTCATATATTACGTGCCGAATGAACCATTAGACTATTACAACGTAAGAAATCCCAGTGATGTTTGTAATGTTTTGAAAATTGGTGCGGCATCATTCTTGCGCCTCGGGGGTCAAGGGGCATAGTCACGCACAGAATGGTGCTCAAGCGTTTTAGGAATCGTAAAATATCCTGAACCTGATGCAATGAGCGTTAGAAGACGAAACACCTTTGAAGGGTGTTTTCGTTTCGTTTATCGGTATAACAATTTTAGTTTCGCGAGACCACGGTGTAGCTGTACCGCTATTGCATTTTTAGTTTGTCCGGTCACGAGTGACATCTCTTTGAGCGATAGATCTTGTACGTAGCGCATACGCATTACTTTTTGATATTTCTGTGGAAGGCGCTGAATAAGGAGTAACGCCTTCTTCCCATCCAAGATGTTCATGAGATGTTCTGAAGAATTCGTCTTCGGCTCATATCCCTTTTCAAGTAAGACATCGAGTGAGGTAGTTTTATTCTTCCGATATTGGTCAACAATGAGATTATTAAGTATCCGGTAAAGGAAGGCCTTCATAAGGTCAATTTTCCCTTTTTTGACCAAATACACCCACGTTTTCATAAACGTGTCTTGTACCAGATCTTGGCCTATCTCGCGATCGTGGAGTTTGAAGAACGCATAGGAAGTAAGCCCTTTCGCATAGTCGCGGTGTGCCTCGGCCAGGGTCGCCTGATTCTCAATTGTTTGCTTGGAGGCCATGTATGTATGACGGCTTACCTAGTGCCCCTATTACAGACCCATTACAGCGCAGAGCACTGAGGAGAAACGCACTATACAGCATAGTATACCACCATTAAGAAGCGATTAAGATGTAACAAATCGGCGCTACAAACGGCACTAATGGTACGAACGAAAAGATATATATAAATAACTACTACCATGGAAAAAATTAAACCTGATACAAACAAAAATAAAAATTCAGCGGGAGCTGAGTTGCTAGAGCACGTGTGGGAGGAGAGCTGGACGTATATTAAAACCGTGGTCGATATTGTGCGAGAACCGATTCTCATTCTTGATAAAAACTTGCAGGTGATGGCGGCGAACGACTCTTTCTACCGCACGTTCCAAGTAGAGAGAGGCGATACAGAGGGAAAGGTCGTCTATAAACTCGGTGATGGCCAATGGGACATTCCGGCACTCCGGAAATTGCTTGAAGATATTCTACCAAAGAACACGTTCTTTAAAGGATTCGAAGTTGACCACTTCTTCCCTGTCGTGGGACACAAGGTGATGATCTTAAACGCACGACAAATTCATTTTAAAGAAGCTATATTTCCGCCGACCATATTCCTCGCTATGGAAGATGTCACCGATATGATGGCGGTCGCCGAGACACTCGCGAGTCACGCTAAGCAGTTTGAGGCACGACTCACCGACCAAACGCAGAAACTAGAACTGCAGATAACAGGGCTCGTAAAGGAAATGGATTTGCTCAAAAATCACCGCGTGTAATACATCTACCGCCCAAAAGAACTTTGCCTTTCTTTGTTCTCTTGTTCGGCATTGGATCATACGTCGCTCACGCGGCGACCATAGATTCACAACTTGATTTCGGATCGACCGGTCAAGAAGTCACCGATCTACAGACATATCTCTCTACCAACATAAATTGGTATCCTTCGGGATTGGTAACTGGCTACTTCGGTAGTCTCACCCAAGGCGGAGTGCAGAAATTCCAGACCGCAGAAGGAATTGTCTCTAGCGGATCGCCATCCTCACTCCCTATGTGAGCGGGACACTTGCACTTGATGTTGGTGGCTTGCAGATGAGTCACTCCATCACTGTCTCTAATCTTCAGTCGAATACACTCTACTACTACTTTGTACGCAGTATTGATGCTTCTGGGGATATGAGCGTCGTGCTGACAAACACATTCCAAACCGCACCATAGTTTGTTCTAGGATTCACCATCATATAAAAAAGAACGCCCCCAGTGGGGCGTTCTTTTTTATGAGTGAATTTAGCGACCTTGGACGAAGGTGAGCGCCTTCCCTTTCAAGTCTGCGCGGCCGGTACGGCCGATGCGGTGGATGTAGTCCTCGTAGGTTGAAGGCAGGTCATAGTTGATGACGTGCGAGACAGCGGGGATGTCAAGCCCTCTTGCGGCAACGTCAGTCGCGACAAGCGCATTCACCTTGCCCGCTTTGAAGGCTTCAAGCGCGCGCATGCGCGCGCTAAACGTCTTGTTGCCATGAATGGACTCAGCATGGATGTGGCGACGAGAGAGATCCTTGGCGATCTTCTCAACGCCATACTTCGTACGACCGAAGATGAGCACCTTGTTGAAATCGCGATCAGCGAGAAGCTCGGCAAGCACTTCAAACTTGTCTTTTCCGCGTGGAATGCGGACGACATCTTGATCAACACTTGAAGGTGTGTCGCGTGTTTTCACCGAGATAATGACCGGGTTAGAGAGAAAGTCGCCGATCAGTTTTTCAATCTCCTTCCCCATCGTTGCTGAGAAGAAGAGTGTGTGACGCTCTTTACTCATCTTCGCGAGAATCATACGCATGTCGTCGATGAAGCCCATGTCAAGCATGCGATCTGCTTCATCTAGGACAACCGTGCCGAAGCCAGAGAGATTGAGCGCCCTGCGCTCCATCAGGTCCTTCAAGCGTCCTGGGGTGCCGATAACGAATGCGGGATCATGGTGAAGTGCCGAGATTTGTGGACCGATGTTGGTGCCACCAACCGCGACCATGCCGCGGAAGCCCAAGCCCTTGGCGAGTCCTGCAAGCTCCTTCTCGATTTGCACGGCGAGTTCGCGCGTCGGCGCCATAATAAGCACCCGATCGCCCTTCTGCTTCATCACCTTGTCGATGAGCGGGATGAGGAATGCCGCGGTCTTCCCTGTCCCAGTCGCGGCAAGACCGACGACGTCTTGGCCGAGGAGTGCATGCGAAATGGTCTTGTCCTGAATAGGCGTTGGTGTCTCATAACCGCGTGCGGCAATATTTTTTTTCAAATGATCATTGATATCAAAATCAGAGAACTTATTGTCGGGAACAAAGACCGGTTCTTCGGTTGTGACTACCGCGCGATTCATAAACTTCGAGATCTCGGCCTCGGTATTGCCGAATGAGCCGAAGCCCCCACGACCACGTGCTGGCGCGCGCCCACGATTAAATCCGCCTCCAGAACGTCCCGAGGTGAAGCGATTTTCCCCGCGACTGGCTGACTCGTTCCTACGAGGCCCGAAGGAGCGCGAAAATTGCTTCCCCGCGGGACGGCTATTACTTGTACTTGATGTACCTGTTGATTGATGATTCCATCTCCCTACTTGCATAATGAATATAGCTAGCTAAATAAAAGCCTTTTGGTCTGCCCTCTATGTGAGAAGTTTAAGAAATCGAATCGATCTTCACCTTGATAACCGGCTGGCGATGTCCGACTCGCTTGTAGTAGCGGCTCTTCGGCTTGTACTTCACCACCTCAATCTTCTTTGCCTTCCCGGCGAGAACAACAGTGCCCTTGACCTCTGCGCCCTTGATAGTTGGCGCACCGATGGTCGTGTCCGAGCCGTTGTCTACGAGGAGCACCTCGTTAAAAACAATCGTGTCACCCTTCTTCAAATCCCCGGGGAGCTTTTCAATAGAAATTGTGTCGCCCTTTGAGACGACATACTGCTTCCCGCCGGTCTTGATTACGGCCACTTCCATGTAGCTCCAATCTAGCACTTTCCTATATAAAAGACAAGTTTTACTCTACGGAGGATGTTGGTTTGTCGAGGAGAGAGGGTTCAATACCGATTTTACTTTCGGCGATGCGGTAGACATCTTTGTCTATCTTACCGAGCTCTTTATAGCCAGAATTATAGTGCGAGACCGTCGTGCCAAGCGATGTGCCGAGCTTCTTATAAAATTCTTCATACGCGCCGATGTGCTTCCCCAGCTCTCCTACCCGCTTCTGGATATCAACGGCCTTTTGTTCTATCTGCAGCGCCTTCAGCCCTTGCATGACCGTCTGGAGATAAGCGAGGAATGAAGTCGGCGAGACTATTATCACTTTATATTTACTCGCCGCTCTCTGGATTAGGTTCTCGTCTTCGCCCCCACCACCAATTTGATTCGTCAGAAGATCATAATAGATGCCTTCAGACGGGATAAACATGAAGGCAAAGTCCATCGTGTCTTCTTCAGGGCGAATATACTTCGCGGTCTCGGTGATGCGCAGTTTGAGATCATTCACAAACGCTTTTTCTGCTGCCGCACGCTCCGGTGTCCCTACTTGTGTGCTCACGAAGCGATTATAATTGTCGAGCGAGAACTTTGAGTCTACAGGAACTAGCTTTTTATTAATGACAATAACCGCATCCACAATTTCTCCGTTCTTGAAGGCGTACTGAATTCGATAATCGTCTGGTGACATGACGTTCCGCAATACGGTCTCGAGATAATATTCGCCGAGGATGCCGCGCTGCTTCGGATTCTTCAATATATCTTGCAAGCCCTTCAGCTGCTCCGCGAAGCCTTGGGTCTGGCGACCGATTTCTTTCACACTCGTCACCTCCTGCGTAATCTCTTTAATCAGTCGTGAGGATTCAGAAAACTGCCTATGTGCATTTTCTTGCATCTGTTTCGATGATTCACTCACGCGTGCGTCGAGCGTCTTCTCGAGATTCTGTAATTGTTGTTGGAGGAGCACCATGCCGTTACTGTCTTCTGGCTTTTGCGCCCGTTTGAGCATATACAGCACAAGTGCGAACCCTCCGATCAGAACAACAAATAGCAAGAGAACGAATAGGGTGACCGATTCCATACCTAATAGTATACTACCTTGTATATGACTATCCACGAATCAATAGAGAAAAGCATCCCGGAGGCGCTCCGCGCGAATGATGAGGTGAGGCTGCGAACCTTGCGCTCTCTCTTCGCTGCAATGACGAACGATGCGATCGCCAAGAACACGCGACCCATAGATATGCCCATGACGGTATCAGAGAGAATACAGGACAAGAGTCAGCGATTCCTCCTTGACCAAGATGCTCTGGTCGTATTGAGGCGTGCGGCAAATCAGCGCGAGGACTCCATCCGAATGTTTGAAGAAGGCGGTCGAACTGATCTGGCCGAAGCCGAAAAAGCTGAGCTGATGGTAATCGAGTCATACCTCCCCACATTGATGTCGCGCGAAGAGATAGAAAAGATTGCAAAACAAAAAATGGTCGAGCACAGGTATTCTTTAAAGGCCGATACGGGCGTGTTTATCGGGACGTTAATGAGAGAGCTGAAAGGCAGAGCCGATGGCAGTGATGTGAAGGCAATTGTGGATAACTTGCTTTCTTAAGGCGAGTGTGCTATAGCGTTAAATAGGTTGCAGATCCTTTAACAATGGAGGTGTTAAATGGGCGAAAGAGAGAGACCGAAAAATGTGCAAGATGCCATCGCACGTGATGACCGAGAGACCTTAAGTGTGATGGGTCACTTTGGCGGACGGGCGGCACAAAAGGCACGCCGTATCAAAAAAGCTAACCTGAGGCGCGAAATGTTTGCGAGGCAGGTTGAGGCCAATGAGCACATTGTTGGCATAGATGGGAACGATGGTCCCTGCCCAGATGGGCGAATCCCATTCTAAAATTACGCGGGAGAGCTTTACTGCTCCCGCGTTTTTTGTTATAAAAAACGTATGGCCCTATCGTCTAACGGTTAGGACGGAGCCTTCTCAAGGCTTAAATCAGAGTTCGATTCTCTGTAGGGTCACAAACTTGATTTATTTTCGTGAAGTGCTAGCATCACGTTGGAAATCCTGACCGGTTGCGGCAGGTATATAAAGAAAAGGAGGAGTTATATGGAGCGACATGCACATACAGTAGTAGGCAGTTTGATTGCAGTAGGCAACACGCTTGATGGAGACTGTTTTCTTGGATTGGTGGTAGACCAGATGGCTGGGAAGAAGTGGGCCGATGAGGATCCATGTTTGGATTACATCCCTTCCAAAGATAACCAAAAAGAATTTGTCCTGGTTCGGATTCTCGGCTTAAAACTGACGGAGGGGCAACCGCTCAGCAAAGGGAGTATTCCTGCACGCGAACCTTATAAGGTGGAGACGAAGCGCTGGGCTTTTGCACAAATTAATCGGTCGTGGCACGTTGCAGGTCCCAATGTCGTATCGATTCAGGAATTCCTTAAACAGTGCAAGATTTGTCACCGTCTCGGAATGAAATTCAGGATGAGTGGGGCAACATTCTTCCATGATCTTGAACTCGTGGTTGAATACCTTCTCGGAGTAAAAAGGCCTGAGGATGAAATAAGCTTTTTCGAACGGAAATTCTTTGCGATGCTTGGGGAGATTCTTCCGCAGAAATGACGTCAAATCCATGACAAAAAGGTTCTAGGGGCGCACTATTGCTGGTGCGCCTTTTGATTTATTTTTACAAAGTGCTAGTGTCAAACCAGAAATCCTGACCGGTTGCGGCAGGTGAATAAAATGAGGGAGGTATGAAATGGTACAAATAAAACCAGATGATTTGATTCTCAATTATTTTCCGACAGGAGGACACAAAAATGGCTTTGGTTCTTGGAGACTCGGAAGAGCCGACAATGAAGACCAACGATTCCCTTCTGACCAGAATCTGAAGGAATTATTCAGCGAGAAAAACCCGAGAGGTGAATTGCACATTGGAAGTCGCGGCGTAAATCATGTCATGCTCTTCCTTCCTGTCGGAGTGAGCAAGACTGTGCGACAGAAGTTTTTATCTGCTGTCGCGAATTATGTTACCTAACCGTTGCACCAGAGAAGCCGCCATATCGCGCTTCTCGATGTGGCGGTTTTCTTTTTTAGATCACGCCTTCTGCCTCCACTTCTTTTCTTGTCGGACTAGTTTAACGGAGTCAACGGGATTGGCGAGAAGCGATTCAACAACACGTTCCATGCGAATCGATTGAGAACCTTTTACTAAGATAACGTCGCCTTCGTGAATAAGGGACGGGAGTGCCTCTGCGGCGGCACGAGAATTATCAAATAACAACACTTCTGCGTTCTTCGCTGCAGAGATAAATGCTCGAGCGCGGATACCTACGGCGACGATAACGTCAGCCGATTCATTCACTTGTGTTGCAATACGTTCGTGTTCTATGACCGAATATCGTCCGAGCTCGAGCATGTCACCAAGCACTGCAACGCGTCTTTTTGCGTGGGGGAACGCCTTCAAGGTGGAGAGAGCTTCTTCAACCGCCGCCGGCGAAGAATTATAAGAATCGTCAATAATAATTGACTCGTTCTTCCCATCAAGAAGCCGGCCACGACCAGGTGGTGGCTCATATGCCTCAAGTGCCTCTAGCGCCTCTTTAAGTGGTATCTCATAGGCGAGCGCGGCAGCGAGCGCGGCAGCGACAGGGAGCAATTGTATCTTCCCCACTGATCCTTCTATGACGAGACTTCCTTTTTTACCGTCCACAACGACACTAGCCTGCATACCGGTAACTTTCCCTTCGATTTCATAAAAATCGACACTCTTAATGCTGACATCCGCATCACTGGTGGTGCCATAAGAGATACAGCGTGCTGGCGTGCGCTTCGTACAATCAAACACATATGGATCGTCAGAAGGGATAATGAGCGGAGCGCCGCCTGCAAGTGCATATGCGGGAGAAAACTCTTCTTCGCGTACTGCTTCGGGAGAGACATACGCTTCAACGTGAACCGGGATCTCAGGCAGGCGTGTCACGACAACCATGTCTGGTGTCGCGAGACGTAGTATCCGCGCGAGATCGCCAGGTTTATCAGCCCCTGTTTCAAGCACCAACATATTCGGGTAATGATTCGGCAGCAAAATGAGTGCGAGTGCATTCTTCGCCACCTTAAGCCACGCGAAGGGATTGAATAATGAATCAGGAACATCAACACCAAAAATAGTAAGGGGAACGCCGAATTCAGTATTTAAATTCCCCTTGCTCTTGCGGACAAAGAACCGTGCGGCGAGTACTGCTGCCACAGCATCTTTTGTGGAGGTCTTTCCAACCGAGCCGGTCACCATCACGATGTGCGGGTGATAACGATGCACCACTATCCGCGCACAAAGGCCGAGTTTAAAAGCGACTATGGATTTTAGAAGGTTTTTCATTGTGGTGTCGTGGCTTGCGGTGAGGTACTCGAACCCGTAGAGAAGCCGCGATCAGGTGGCACTGAGTAATACTCAATGAGAAAGTGCGTTAGGTCAAGGAAGGTTGTGTTCAATGTCTCGGACGCATAGGTCACTCCCTGCGGATCGTTTGTGTACAAAAGAATGATAAAACGCGGGTTATACGAGGGGAAGAAGCCGACAAAAGAGTGGAAAAAACGGTCGGTATAATATCCCCCGTGTCCGTCGGTCAGCTGTGCGGTGCCGGTTTTTGCTGCGACTGACATGGTAGGGATCTTCGCTCTACCACCCTCAAGTTTTTCGTCAACAACAGCATCCATCATCTGTGTCGTTTCGCGCACAGCTGTTGCAGAAAAAACTGATATTTTCTGACCCCAATCAATTTGTCGCGTGATACCAGAATCGAGGCGAATCGCACTCACGAGATGCGGCTGTACCATCACACCGCCGTTTGCTATTGCACCAAGTGCGCGAATCATCTGTATTGGTGTTATTGCGATACCTTGTCCGAATGACATGTTGTCGAAATTCACCTGTTGCGTGGTCGATAGGTTGCCTAAGAGCGCACGACCCTCACTTGGCACATCAATACCTGTTTTTTGCCCGAAAAGTTTGGTGAAGTACTCACGAAATTTTCCCTGTCCGAGCTGAGTCGCAATCCACGATGCACCGATATTCAGTGATTGCACAATGACCTGTTGCATTGGAATAACCCCACGCGCCTTCAAATCCCAATTGCAAATGTTTCTGGTGCTCACTGTAATACAGCCAGTATCGTTATAAGTCGTCTCTGGAGTGATAACGCCCGCGTCAAGCCCTGCGGTCATGGTGAGTGGCTTCATAATAGATCCGAATTCGTGTACGTGTTCGACAAACGGATTCCCGAGCACAGATGACTCTACGTTTTGTCGGTCATTTGAATCATAGGATGGATATCCTGCAATCGCGATAATCGCTCCGGTGGCTGGATCCATGATGATGCCTCCTGATTCTTTACTTCCATATTTCTCATTCACCTTCGCGATGTCATTTTCGAGTCGCGTCTGCACGTTAGGTTCGATGGTCGTTACTACATCACCCTCGCGTGCATCTCTCGCATTCACCAGCAGATTGCCCACATTCGAAAATATTTCTGAAAAGAAGTTCTTGTAGAGTGCATCTCCTGAACGCGAAAGAGTGCCGTCATAAAACTGTTCAAGACCAGTTCTTCCTGCAAGAGTGTCTCCTGAACCATAAGAGACAATACCAATCGACTGAGAGGCTAAAAACCCTCCTGGGTAATAGCGCCAACGCTCGCGCAATACCTGAACACCTGGAACATTTAATGCGGAGAGCTTCTGCCCATCCTGATCTGTGACACGGTGCGCAACCTCGATGTAGACCTGTGCTTTCTTAGCAGCTGCAGCGAGAAAAGCATCATGACTGATTGTTGAAGAAGCGATGGAACTGATCGCAATATACGCAGCTTCTGGGTCTTGGAGCGTTTGTGGATTTATCGCGACCAGAAAACCGGTCTGGAGAGTTGCTGCAGAAATGAGAGCGCCATCCTTTCTGGTGAAATAAATGGAACCCCGATCAAAGAGTCCGCTCCCCCCAGAGGCAAATTGTCGATCTGCCTTCTCTGTATATTCATCTCCATGTACAATCTGAACGGAATAGAGGCGCACGATAATAAGAAGTGCCGCACATACAACGAACGCGAGAATGAGACGAATGCGAGTTCGAAACTGCGCGCGCATGCTTAAATCAACGCAATGCGGTCACACTCTTGGTCGGTACGAATATCTTTACGACCGGCAGTGCATAACCAGCTGCGGCGTAATCGGTGCTGTTGATTCGTGCCATAGTAGCAAGGTACTGCCCTTCAAGCATTGCAACCGCCGACTCATCATTCCTGACTGACTGGGAGAATTCAACGGTAAGCGTTGCATAACTCATCACAACGGCTATGAGGCCGATATACGTAATGACGAGAACAACAACAGCTCCAAAACAGAGCGTGGTCACTGAAAACGGCATACGTGAGGATAGATTACGCATATAAAAGTATTGGTGAAGAAGTTACACCGAGCTGCTCTGCGCGGATAGCAACTCGTTCAAAAATCCGCAGCTTCGCGCTCCGTGCACGGCGATTCACGAGGATCTCTGCACGCGTCGGTACAATTGGCTTCTTCGGTATAAGTGAGCCCATTCCAGCTTGCGCTGCCTCGCGCAACACTTCTTTCACGATGCGGTCTTCGATGCTATGGAATGAGATAACCGCGAGCCGCCCACCACTAGCGAGTGCGTCAAGCGCTGCCGCAAGCCCTTCGCGCAAACTCCCTATCTCATCATTCGCAGCGATGCGGAGCGCTTGAAAGGTCTTGGTCGCCGGATGAATCTTCCGTTCGTGATACCAATGCGGCGTGCCGGCGAGTATCGCGGCAACAAGAGCTTGCGTCGTGAGGATGCGTTCCTTAGCACGCGCTGCGACAATCGCGCGCGCGATACTGCGCGCGAAACGCTCCTCGCCGTAAGTAAAAATAATATTGGCGAGATCCTCTTCTGAAGATGAGTTGACGATGTCGGCCGCCGTCTCACCTGCCTCGCCATAGGTCATGAGAAGCGGCTCATCGTGTTCAGCAGAAAATGAGAATCCTCGAGGCGACGCGATCTGATACCCACTCCACCCCAGATCGAAGAGTATCTTATCGACCTGGCCGATCTTGAGCCGTTCAAGAATGCGAGTGAGATTGCGGAAGTTGTCGTTCACCAAGTGAGCAATGGGGCGCTCGGGTCGGCGATCGCGTGCATATGCTTCACGCCCGCGCTCAACCGCCGCGAGGTCAGCATCGATGCCGATGAGAACGCCGCCCTCCCCTAGTGCTGAGAGAATCGAAGTGAAGTGTCCCGCCCCGCCGAGCGTTGCGTCAACCACCATGTCGTGCGGCTGGACATCGAGTGCCTCAAGCACTTCTTGCATGAGTACACTGTCGTGTTTTGCCTCCATATTAATTTTTAGCGCTGCCACCCAACTCTTCGACATATGCATCAGCATCGCGCTCGACCGCTGCGATATATGCTCGCCACGCACCCTCCTCCCAGACCTCAACACGGTCTGCGACTCCTGCGATGATTGCCTTTTCTTTGATTGATGCAAACTCTTTTAGATTTTCTGGGACGAGCACCCGACCGGCCTTATCAACATCAGCTTCAAAGGAGCCTGCAAGGAAGAGGCGCGCGAGACCTCGACGTGTCGTGATCCCATTAACCTCGGAGGCATATACCTGTGCTTGTTTTTCCCACGCTTTGCGCGAATAGATGTATAAACAGTGATCCAAGCCGTGCGTAATCACAATCACACGGCCAAGATCCTTACGGAACTTAGACGGAATCGAGACTCTATTTTTTGAATCAAATGTATGTAGATATTCTCCAAGGAACATAGGCGGCCGGTAAGGCGATAATGGGAGCGGCCACCACTCCGCATCCCATTCCACTCACCGTTACTAGATTATATCCCACCACTCCCCACTCGCCTAATATCATGATCTGTGGATAACTAAAACCATGTAGGACGTCCGACGTCCTACATGGTTTTAGCAAGGCGAAACCTTGCTATTTTTGCTACCGCCGACGCATTAGTGGGAAGATTTGCCCTTCGCGCACCGAAACGCCTTCGAGGAAGCTGAAGAGGCGCTCGGAGACACCGAAGCCAAAAGCTGGAGGCATGCCATATTCAAGAGCCTCGACAAATTCAGAGTCGGGCATCTGCGCTTCTTCATCGCCAGCATCGCGCAACTGCTGCTGACGTTTAAAGCGCTCCGACTGATCAACAGGATCGTTCAATTCACTAAAGCCCTTCCCTATTTCTGAACCAGCAATCATCACCTGAAAGCGCTCCACGACACGAGGATCTTTTATGCTCTTCTTCGCGAGTGGCTCCATATAGACCGGCACGTTGATGAGAAATCCGGGACCCGTTAGACCCTTACGTATCTTCTTCCAAAGTAAATCAACGATGCGGCCAACCTCTGGAACTTCTGGCACAGCAATTCCTTCTTTTTCTAAAAGCTGATGCAGATTCTCAGTTTTTATATCACTGTCGCGCGGATCAAAACCATATGCTTCTTGCATTAATTTCGAAAAGTCATATGTCTCCCACTCTTTGTCCAAATCAATCGTGAAGTCTTTGATTGTAAAAGTACGTGTCCCGTATACTTTATCCGCAATGGTGCGATAAAGATCGATGATCATCTCCTTCCCCGCTTTATAATCTTTGAATGCTTCATAAAACTCCATTGCAGTATAGTCTTGCAGATGCTCCGCTGACATGCCCTCGTTACGGAACACGCGCCCTATCTCAAACACCTTCGGGAGACCCGCAATCATAAGACGCTTCTGCCACAATTCTCCGGTTGAAATGCGAAGATACACGTTCATATCAAGAGTGTTGTGATGCGTCTCAAATGGGCGCGCCTCAGCTCCACCGGTTGTTGTTTCAAGCACTGGCGTTTCTACTTCAACAAAATCACGATCGATGAGATATGAGCGAATAACGTTCCAAAATCTTGAACGTCTGCGAATGCGATCAACGAGATCTTTGGAGAGCAAGATATCGAGATAACGCTTACGATAACGCTCATCTTCATCTTTGATGCCATACCATTCATCTGGCAGAGGCCGCAGCGACTTGGCGAGCATACGCCAATCGGTCACACCCAGCGCGGGCATGCCGCGCTTCGTGGTAAACGCCATGCCGGAGAATTCGACAATGTCGCCGCTATCAACCGTCTCAACAAATAAGTCGTACGACTCTTCTCCGAGTTTATCGCGCTGCACGAATCCCTGTACTTTCGTCCCGTCAAAAATATCCACAAAGAGCGAGCCGCCGTGTTCTCGGATGGACATCACGCGCCCCGCGAGCACGACCTGCTCACTATTCTTCTCCAATATCGAGTGATTCTCTAGAAACTCGTCAACGGCGTGTGTACGACCAGTGCGAGCCGGATATGCCTCCATTCCCATCTCCTTAAGGCGTTCTATCTTCGCTAGTCTTTCTGCACGTACTGTTTCTATGAGGGTCATATAGAAACTATCGTATCACGTTTCTTTCCCGACACTATCGCCCCAATCGACGATTTTGTACTGTTCAAATATCTCAATAACTTCTAGTCCAGAAAGTCGTTTTGGCCTAGGCATGTGCAAACGTGGGGAGTTCGAAGTTTACCAACACTGACGGAGTAGCCGCGAAACCAAGTCCAGCAAGATTCTCACCTTCTACATATAGTCCGACTGCCTCACGGATATTAGTTGTGAGTTCGTCGAGGGTGTCTCCTTGGGTAACGATAGGTACGCTCATTCCCTCAGCGACATAACCCCCATCGCTCTCAGAGATTTGAAATTGGATGATATTTCTCATGCCGCTCATTATAGCACATTTGGGTATTATATTGGAAATTCAACGGTGAAGGTCGAGCCATTGCCGACGCCTAGAGAGGAGGCAGAGATAGTGCCACCATGCGCCTCGGTGATCTGCTTGGCGATGTAGAGGCCATAGCCGGTGGAGTGGACGTTCACTCTCTGCGAATCCTTGCCGTGGCCGCCCTCGGTGAAGAGGCGCTTCTTGTCTTCTTCTCCAATGCCGATGCCAGTATCTTTTACCGTGAAAACGAGTTTATTATTTTCTTTTTTCAGAGATACGGCAACAGAGCCAGATGGCGTGTAGTTAATCGAGTTATCAATGACATTGCGCAATACATGATCAGTGAGCTGTGCCTTATCTCCCGTCATCTGGTACGAAGCGTCGGCGGCAGTGAAAGTGAGCGCGAGCCCTTTCTTCTCTGCCTCGAATCTTGCCTTCTCAACAGCACTCGCCACGAGCGCTTTCAAATCAAACGGCTCTTTGGTATAGGTAACCGTCCCTTTCTTCAAGTTTGACGCTTTGAGGATATTTGAGACTGCATCAGCGCCTTGGCGCGACTCTATGAGAGCTTGATCGACAAATGGCTTCATGCCATCTGGCGGTACACCAAAATCGCCATCTGCGATCGCGGCAAACGCCCCCGCGCTCTTGGTCAAGAACCCTTTGACCTCGTGCCCGATGAAGTGTATCAGCGTCTCCTGCCGCTCGTTTGTTTCTTGTAATTCTTTAGCAAGAAAATCTGCTTTTTCATAACTTTGCAAGAGTAAAACGCCGAAGCTCAGAGTCATGAGGAATGCAATCACCGCGAGCGCGAAGCTAGCTGGAGTCGTGACGAAGAAGAATTGTGCTCCAGAAAAAACAAGGAAAATATAGAAGAGCGCTTTCGCCACCGTATCTCCAAGGCGAAATGTCCCATAACTCGTGATCGCGATAGTGAGGAACAAAATGAAAATTGGGAGTGTGAAGAGCGCATAAAGTTCCGCGAGATAAACTGAACTATTGCTCGATACATACACAGAGCCAGAGAATATGCCCATGAAAAGCACTATGGAGACAGTAATGATACTGAGCCTAATTCGTTCGTTTTTATTTCCCTTTAACGTAACAAAACGATAAATACCTAACCCTAATATAGTAACTAAAATCGCAACCTCTACCCATAAATCGTACGAGTTTAGAAAAGCGCTGTTATTCATATTGCACCACGCTTGGTCGAAGCCTGATACCGATTGACCCATTAAATTAATGGCGAAAGGGACAGAAGCAATCAATAACATAATGGCACTAAGCCAACGAGAAATAACTGGAAACACGTCCAGACAGAAGAAACAAAAGAGGAGTAGAAAGAAGAGAATCTCAAAATAGTTCATTGCCGACCAGAACCCAGCAACGAGATAATAATCATTGGAGTTCCAGAGGATACTGTTTGCTAAGAGCCACAGAGAGAATACTGCCGCAAACCCTGCAAACAAATAGGCCTTTGGACGATCAACAGCACGACGCAACACGAAACCGGCAAGAATGATGCTGGTAACCGCGGGAACTATATTCGCGTAAAGCGCGAGACTTCGAGAGTCAACTGTTGTGGCGAGGCAAGTGTTTATGTCCATGCTCGTTCTTGTTTATGTTTTTCCATAATATCTCTTGCCTCCTTATCATAGCACCACCAGTATGGGTCAGTTTCGTATTCTCCGGGTTTGGATAATTTAACAACAAGCGGGCGTAGGCCGAATTCGGCTTCTATCTCCTTAAATGCTGGAAGCACAGCCTCCATAGTAAATTCATCTTCTGCGGCAAGAAGATCGTAGTCGTCAAAAAGAACATAGTGCGCGAGAGCAAACGCCATGAGAGCGGGATAGTATTCTCGTGGTGAGGGGCCGTGTTGTTTTGTCCAATCATATATATCTACTATTCTGTTTTCTGTTATTGGGAATATGGTGCGAAGAAACCAGTGATGGAAATCTACAAGGGATTCTCCCCAAAGTGTTTTTAAGTCGCACAACTTATTATCACCTGCGTGAACAAAATCAATAATTTTTTCTTTCTGAGCAATAGTCTTACCATCTTTGGTCAAACCAGTCATAAATGGAAGATTGGTGAATGCGAGTTTTGTAAAGTTCTCCGCCATAAATTGATCCTTCACGGACTCGAAACAAAGAGGTTCAATATTCGCTTCTTTAGCTAAATCCAAGAAACGCGCAAACTCGCGGTCTGGTGTACAGATTTGCCGCCACATCACCCCATGAGGACCATTGAGAACTTCAGTGGGAATACCATCACCAAAATGCTCTTCAATTTTCTTTCGTAATTCTACATTTTGCCACCGTTCTTGAATAATCCGCCCTACTTCTGCAGCTGGTGTATAAAAATCCTTCAGGTGCAATTCTGAAGGTGAATCTATGCGTGGACGATGTTCATTTCCCATGAATTTTATTTGGTTTTGCAGAAGCTAGAATGGTGAGCATATGTAGTTGCTGGCTTTTATATTGATGATTTTAGCATAAAAAGAAGCCACCCAACAAAAGCAGACGGCTTCCGTGTAGCATAGCGGAAATACAACGAGCCTCGGGAGTCTCTTTGGAGGTTGCCGGAATAATCGCAGAGAACATCTCCAACATGACTTGACAAGATGTGTTGTTTAGTATATTATTGTAGTAGATTGAACATTGATGTTAGCGTAGGCAAATAATACTATAGGAGGATTATCATGGTCAGAAATGCAAAAAAGGTGAGAGATGTTCCCAAGGTTACCTATGATGTTGCTTCGATTGAATTGGAGACGAATCAACTCTTCCATAGGTTCACGAAGTCAAACAATGACCGATGGAAGGAATCATACAACCGTGCCTTCCCAAACCTATCTTCACAGATTGTCGCTACCGCTAAAAGCGAAAAGGAGGTCCTAGACTTGTGCCGAGAGTGTGTACGCGAACGACACACTCTTCATAAGATCAAGATTGAAGACTCTAAAACTGAGTTGCAGTTAGCTTGGGACAAAATAGGACCGGAGTACCTGAGAGCACTTGCCGACCATTTTGAGACAGATTGGCCAGCGGAACCCCATGCTATTGTTGGACACGTCTGGGTACAGCCGATCTTCCCGCGATGGATCAACAAGTTTGAGTTCTGTGTCCCCTATGGGAATCGATCAAGAGCGATCGAGACATCGGCTCATGAGATTCTTCACTTCCTGTGGTTTAAGAAATGGAGTGAGGTCTTTCCAGAGATGAAGCGAGACACATATGAGATGCCACACTTGGTCTGGCGCCTTAGTGAGATTATCGATCCGATAATCCTACAATGTCATCAGCGAATCTGGGAACTCATTAGGCCTCAAGGGTGGGGATATGACTCCTTCAAGACGATTACCATTGGTGACGTTGGTCTGACTGATTACTTCAAGAATATCTACGAAGATGCGGTGAAATCAGAAAAGTCATTCGATAACGTGATGCGCACACTTTGGGAAGAAATCAAACTGTATGACGAAATAATCAAATTCTAGGTTTATCCGAACGACACCCTGCAATCACGCAGGGTGCTTTTTCATTCACCCAACGCCGCTCTAAGAGATTAGATATGCAAATCGAGTTCTTCGGCAAAAAAGGTCAGAACCAGTGATTGAGACTCAACGATTTTTGATACAGGCTTTCCTGACCCGTGCCCTGCATCCATTTCAGTAAAGAGCAGAATTTTGTTCTCTTTATTCACCGACTGAAGCAAGGCGGTCACCTTCCTAGAGTGCATCGGATCCACTCTCGTGTCCTTGTCCGCGGTGATAAACAGCATGTTTGGGTATTCAACATCATTCTTCACATTATGGTATGGACTCCACGTGAGAATCCTTTCCAAATCTTCTTTTATCTCTGGATTTCCATACTCATGAATCCAACGAATAGCCATGCCGAATCTCGGGAAACGAACCATATCGGTGAGTGGCACTCTGGCACAAACCGCCTTGAATAAATTTGGCTTCTGCACCGCGACAGCCGAGACAAGCAATCCTCCAAAGCTGATGCCGTGAATACCAAGATGCTGTGCATTTGTATAGTTTCTTGAAATCAAGTGTTCCGCTGCGCTTATAAAATCATCAAAGCTGTTTTGTTTGTTTTCCTTGATGCCGTTTTTATGCCACGCCTCGCCGAATTCGCCTCCCCCGCGGATATTGGCAACAGCAAAAATCCCTCCTCGCTCTATCCACGGCACCAAACCCCGATTGAAATCTGGAGTTTGACTTATATTAAGACCTCCATATCCGAAAAGTATGGTGGGATTTATGCCATTCAGAAGTAAACCCTTCTTGTGCACGATAAACATCGGAATATTTGTGCCATCTTTTGACGTGTACCATTCTTGCCGTACTTCATATTCGTCAGGGTTGATTGGATTATCCGCGGTTCTATATATTTCAAATTGATGATTCTCTGGATTAAACCGGAATGTAACCCTCGGAGCGGTGAACGATACTACACTATAGAAGAATTCTTTCTCGGTTCTCGACGCGGTAATAGCTGTCACATGAGAATATTCGGGTAACGGCACATTCTCAAGTTCTCTGCCGGAGTAATCGAGCATGACTATTTCAGAACAGGTGTTTACCCGGTACTCAAGCAGAACCCTATCCTCTGAGGCGGCAACACTTGCCAGAAGGTTTTCCTTCTCTGGAAAAAATTCATTCCATTCATCAACAGGTCTAAACAAATTATCGAGCTCGGTTGAGAGTATTCTATAATTATTAGCCTTGTAGTTCGTAAAAAGAAGTGCTTTGTCGCTTAGAAATATGAGGCGAGATTTTGCCGGTATGCCGACAATCATTGGTATGACTTTGGCTTGTTCCCTGTCGTAGATATATATCTCATTCTCAGTCCAGCCATCGGAAACATGAATAGCGACATGTCTCCCGTCAATTGAGGAAGTAAGGTTTATCTTGTCCTCTTTTGGTCGCCCTGCTCCGAAGATTAGTGCGTCGTCATCAGGATTACTCCCAAGCTCGTGGAAATAAACTTTGACATGAAGACGCTCTTCGTTTTTAGAAACCATGCCAGGGCGCGGATTTCGCGTATAAAAAAACCCCGAGTCGTCAGGCAGCCATTGAATAGCCAGCGGGTTGCAGTTAAAGTTAACGATTTCTTCTTGCAGATTTTCTTTTTTGTTAATGTCCATTATATATAATGTGGACATCTCGTCTCCGCCTTCGGACAAACCGTAGGCGACATAAGTACCCGCCCATCCGGGTTTCCAATAATCAAGGGATATCGCATGATCTTTGCGCAATTCATTCGGGTCAATCAATTTTGTTGGGATACCCTTTAAATCATCTTTCATATATAAAACCGCATGATCTTCACCATGTCGCCGTTCGGTAAAGAAATAACGTCCTTTGACCGGTAGAAGGTTAGAAAACTCAACGGCATTAAAATCCTTGGTGAGTTCGTCCGAGAACTTCTTCTGATATTCGTTTCTTAAAAATGAATCCGTATATTGATTCTGCTCGGCAACCCATTTTTTAACATCTTCATCGTCGCCGTTCTCTAGCCAACGATACGGATCGGCAACAGGTATGCCTTGTATCTTATCAACGACGTCTACTTTTTTTGTCTGTGGCATTTGCATATATGCTCATATATACTTCTTAGTTTTTTTCGGATAGGAGTCCCAGAAGAGGCGCATTTCATCATTTTCTGGAAGAAGGCGGATTATGAGAGGATCAACTCCATATTTATTTTTCAACTTTTCAAACGCGGGTACAATGATAGTTTTGGTGAAGGCGCTCTCTGACCGAAGTGGCATAAAGTTCTCAAATAAGATGCCGTCTCGAATGAAGAGTGCGAGCAGCTGTTCATAATATGACTCCGCCTTCCCTGCTGACTTGAACCAAGCGGAAGCATCAAAACAATAGGTTTTCGGGTTAAGCCCCGTGAGTTTCTGAAATAAGCGGTGATGGAAAGGGATCAACTTTTCATCATTGAGACACACTACGTCTTTAAACTTTTTACCGGTTGAGGCATTGAAGTTGCATACGGTCTTATACTCCACCATGTCTCGTCCGTCTGTTCCTGTGTATTGATAGATTGGCATCTTACCCAGCAACCGTTTAGAACGA
>Ga0172379_10004301_pt1 | contig 21252 bp, 18 predicted proteins | sample GrowelOW334metaG_FD_119756 | JGI IMG/M metagenome (GOLD analysis project Ga0172379, IMG submission 119756) | Groundwater microbial communities from an aquifer near a municipal landfill in Southern Ontario, Canada - Groundwater well OW334 metaG | ecosystem: Environmental > Aquatic > Deep...
ATAATCCGGTCGCCCTGCTTAATTTGAGCCGCCCGGCGCACCTCTATCCGGACCGAAGAATAGAATTTCAAAGCCATTCCGCCGGTCGTAGTTTCCGGATTGCCGAAAAAGACGCCGATTTTCATCCGGATCTGGTTGATAAAAATAACAATAGTCTTGCTCTTGGAAATCGCGCCGGTTAGTTTCCGAAGCGCCTGGCTCATGAGCCGGGCATGAAGACCCATATGACTGTCGCCGACATCTCCCTCAATTTCCTTTTGCGGAACTAAAGCGGCGACTGAATCAACGACTATTACATCAACCGCGTTAGATCGGACCAAGGTCTCAACTATTTCCAGAGCCTGTTCGCCTGTATCAGGTTGCGATATGAGTAAATCCTTAATATTAATGCCGATTTTGGTGGCATAATCCGGGTCTAACGCGTGTTCCGCGTCAACAAAAGCAGCAATACCGCCCAATTTTTGGACTTCAGCGACAATGTGCTGGGCTAGAGTGGTTTTACCCGAAGCTTCCGGCCCGAAAATTTCTACTACCCGGCCGCGAGGCACGCCGCCGACGCCCAAAGCGATGTCTAGAGAAAGACAGCCGGTCGGAACGGCTTCTACCTGGGCGGCTTTGACTTCGCCAAAGCGCATGATTGATCCGTCGCCAAAACGCTCTTTGATTTGGTCAATAGCGGTTAAAGCGGCTTTCATTTTTTCGTCCTTTTCTTTGTCAGTAATGCCTTTATCTCCTGAAGAATTAACAGAGGCGGTGATACCGGACTCCCGCTCCGCTTCCTTAACCTTAGTTTTTTTTTCTTCGCTCATATAAATAAACTTATTTATTAATTTCCTAATAAAAAAGAGGTATGCCAACCTCCTTAAATTCATAAAAATTCTATCATACCCTAAAAGATTAATCAATTGCTTTTCACCAGTATCTGCTTAACGATTTTCTTTTCCGGGCCGAACTTTTTCTTAGCGGTGATAGTAATAGTGTTTATGCCTTCGCGAAGGTTGATAAGCTGGGAAAAACTCCCGCTCCCGTCCAAAAGCACCATATTATCATTGATGGTAACTTGCGTTTCCGGATCGGTTGATCCAATTATATTCAATTCCCTAACTGAAGTTTTTAAGTCTCCGGACGGATTATTAATAACCAGATTCGGCGGCGATACTACATTGCTATACCGGCTTTGAAGGTAAAAAAGGCAAACCGCGACCACTCCGGCGATAAATATCCCTTTTAAGATATTAGGAATAACGATGGTTTTGGTCTTGGCTACCTGGCAGGAAAAAATATCTTTTTTTTCTTTTTCAGCCTGGGACTCGTTAAAATTTTCCAAAAGATCCCTTGAATCATAACCTAGAAAATCAGCGTATTCTTTTACGAAGTTTCTTCGGTAAACGCCGGCGGGCAGCTCTTCCAGTTTTCCTTCCTCAATGGCTTTTAAATATTTCATTCCGATGCGGGATTTTTTTTACGCTTCGGCAAGCGTAAGCCCGGATGACGCGCGCGCCGCCCTAAATTCATGCGCCAGGGCATCGGAGTCAATCAATATTTTTGTTGATTTAAAACTTACCATTAAATTACTGATGCTAAAAATTTAATCCGCGTTTAATAAAAAGCTCTAATCCGTAGAGGACGAGCTTGAGTCTAAGGTTTTAGTTGTATTCCAGCTATCCTTATACTTATAGCCGACCGTAGTCAGGATAAAATTGATTATCATATAGCTCGTAAATACTATTACAATCCCGATAACGGCGTTTTTGATAATCTCGGTTCCCTTTTTTACCCGTTCCGGATTGCCGCCGGAAAGTAACCACATGATACCGCCATAAACGAAAAATAACAATGCCAAGGATCCGACCAAGCCGAATATGATATTCGCCGCGTTAGTCCCGATCCGGACAAAGTCGTTTAATGAACAGTTGTACGAGGTAGCGGTGCCTGAACTTGTTACAGTTTTGGCGCAACTAAGATCATCGACCAAAGACGCGGCAAAACAGTATTGAACCGCGGAAAAAAACATTATTACTGACAGTAAAATTATCAGCTTTTTTTTCATCATATGGCTTCGCGGCTCCCCCCTTATTAACAGGGCGTAATAGCGCTCGCGTTAAAAATTATTGCGGCGGATTTATCGTCTGCTGGACTTTGCTGGCGGCTAGACTAATGAGGCTTTCGATTTTATCCTTGCCCAAAACAACGCTGTCAATCATATCGGAAATTATTTCTTCGGCCGCTAACGGATCTTTTCCCCGGTACCAGCTCTTGGCCGTTAGTACCTGCGCGGCAAAAACGCCGATTTCTTTATCCTCTTTATATCCGTCAATCAGGGCGCGCAAAGCCGGCGGCTTCTTAGTTTTATCAAGATAAGTCTTAGCATTTTCTTCCCGGACCGCGAACTGGACAAAGTCCCAAGCTTCATTTTTATACTGGCTTTTTTTGGAAACCGCCTCAATCCAATAATTGGCAAAGTTAACCCTCTGGCCGCTGCCTTCAATTTGGGGCAAGGGAGCGATTCCCAGCTTTAATTTGGGCGCCTGGGATTTTATTGTCGGCAAATGATAAGAGTATCCAAGCATCATAGCCAGCCGGCCGGACAAAAAGAGCTCCAAGGAGTTAGGCATATCTTTGTTCCAGGAATAAACTTCCTTAGCTGGCGAGGAAAAATCTGTGTAGAACCTCAAAGCTTCAATGCCGGGGTTATATCTTTCTTTGGAAAACGCCGCCGGCACCCGGTCAAAGGTGACGCCCCCGCCGTCGTCAAGCATTTGAGCGCCGTTTTGCATCATCAAGACTGAAAGAATATCGCTCGTACGCTCGATATTTTTACCGCCGCCTAACGCGATGCCGGATTGGATTATTTGGCCGTTAATATCCTGCTTGGTTAATTTCTTCACGTCTTCCTGGAATTCCTTATTCCAAAAAGCCGGAGGGTTGGCAATGCCGGCATTGTTTAAAAGATCCCGGTTATAATAGAGCGCCAGGTTATCGACTGAAAGCGGCAAGCCGTAAACGAGTTCGTTTAATTTTCCGGTTTGTTCGTCTTTGGCTTTTACCACCGCGTCATCATAAACCTGATCTACAAACCTTTCTTTTATTTCTTTTAAGGTAAGGCTTTTAGCCGTCCGGAGTTCGGGGATGACCTCTTTTTTTAAAGTGCCTTTCTCGACCGGATAAACCATGGTAATTTTTTCCGGCATGGGTTCTATTTTCGACTGGTATTTTCCGACCCAGGTATTGTTAATTGAGAAAATATCCGGTCCGCGGTCTTCGGCCATGGCTTCCAGCAATTCTTTTTCATATTCGACGGATCTTAACTTCCGGTATTTTATGGTTATGTAGGGATGGACGGTGTTGTAATTTTTAATGATGTCGGCAAATGAATCTTCCCCGTCGAAAACCCGCCAATATTCGAGAGTAATCGGCTTCATCGCGTTTTCGGTTTGGGAACCGATAAGTTTACAGCCAAAGCCGGCAGTCAGAAGAAACGTAAAAATTAAAAGAAGGGGGGTTATCTTTTTTGCCATAAATATGAGATTAATTTTCCTATACTATTATATCATTACTAGAGCTAATAATCCAACTTCGGCCGGTATTGCAAGGCTTCAGCCAGATGAGGAAGAGTTATATCCTTTACACCGGCCAAATCGGCGATGGTGCGGGATAATTTTAAAACGCGAAAATAGGAGCGGGCGGAAAGGTGAAGCTGGTCGACGGCGCTACGCAAAAGATTTTTCGAAGGCCCGTCGACTTGGCAAAATTGCCGAACCGCGTCTGAACTCATCTCCGAGTTGGCAATAAAAGAAAGCTCTTGAAACCTTTTTCTTTGGACTATCCGCGCCGCTTCCACTCTCTTTTTTATCGCTTCCGAGGATTCGCCGTAGCTTTCAGCGGTTAGCTTTTCAAATTTTATGCGCGGCACTTCAATGTGCATATCAATCCGATCCAGGATTGGTCCGGAAATTCCCCTTTTATAAGATAAAATTTGGGCCGCCGAACAGGCGCAATCCCTTTCTTTATCGCCCAAGAAGCCGCACGGGCAAGGATTCATAGCCGCAACCAGGATAAATTTAGCCGGGAAGCTTAAATTGCCGGCCGCCCGGCTTACGTGGATTACGCCGTCTTCCAATGGCTGGCGCAAATTTTCCAGCACTTGCCGGGGAAATTCGCCGAACTCATCCAAAAATAGAACTCCCCGATGGGCCAAAGAAATTTCACCCGGCTTAGGCCAGGCGCCGCCGCCAACCAAAGCCACTCCCGAGGCGGTATGATGAGGCGAGCGAAAAGGCCGGCAGGCGATTAGCGCGGTGTTAGACGGCAGTTTGCCGGCTACGCTGTAGATTTTGGTAATTTCCAAAGCCTCCTCCAGGCATAAATCCGGGAGAATGGAAGGCATAGTCCGGGCGATTAAGGTCTTACCCGAACCCGGCGCCCCGCTCATCAGTATATTATGGGCTCCGGCCGCTGAAATCTCCATCGCCCTTTTTACATGCTCCTGGCCTTTTACGTGGGACATATCAAAGGCCAGGGGCGGCGGGGTAAAATCGAATTGATGATCCCCGGCCGGAGGGATTTTCCTTTTTCCGTTTAAATGATTAACGACATCGGCTAAATTTTTAACCGGTATCACTTCTAAATCAGCTACCAATTTAGCTTCAGGCGCGTTAGACTCCGGAACAAAAAGATATTTAAAATTTTCCTTCTTGGCTTTAATGGCGATGGGAAGCACTCCGGTAATCGGCCTAAGAAGCCCGGACAAAGCCAGCTCGCCGACAAACATCATCTCGTGGATATTTTCGCGCGGTTTCAGTTCTTTGGTGATAAGCAAGATGCTGATAGCGATCGGTAAATCGTAATTCGGCCCGTATTTCCTTAAATCCGCCGGCGCTAAATTCACGGTCACTTTTAATTTGGGAAAATAAAAATCCGAATTCTTAATAGCGCTCCTTACCCTTTCCCGGGATTCAGAGATTGCCGCGTCCGGGAGCCCGACCACTGTAAATTTACCCAATTCGCCGCCGCCCAAGTCGCCCTCCACCTCGATCACTTCAGCATCCAATCCTAAAACTGCCGCCGAAAAAACTTTTGAAGACATATGAAAATATAAAATTGCGAAAAGCCGGCATTAGCAAAGATAGCCGAGGCCAGGCTAGCCGCACTTCGTGGCTCAATATTTTTTTTATTACTTGGCTCCGCTTGCCACCGCTTCTTCTAGTTTTACCGATAGCAATTTTGAGGCGCCGTCTTGCTGCATGGTAACGCCGTACAATATGTTGGCCCGGCGCATAGTCGCCCGGTTATGAGTGATAACTATAAATTGAGTTTTGTGGGAGAGGTCGTCTAAGATTTTTGCCAGGCGCTCGGAATTGGCTTCATCCAAAGCCGCGTCCACTTCGTCTAAAACGACAAACGGGGATGGGTTTGCGCTAATAATAGCGCAAATTAAAGCGATAGCCGTTAAAGCGCGCTCGCCGCCGGAGAGCATGGAAATTGAACGGATCTTTTTCCCCGGGGGAGTAGCCTGGATTTCGATTCCGGCCAAACCGGTCGCGTTATGCTTTTGCAAAAATTTTATCTTATTAATGTCAAATGCCAATTCGCCGATTGCCGAGTTCTTCTTTTTTTCTTTCTTTTCTCTCTTCCCGTCTCCGATATTCCCGTCCGGCAAAGCTATACTATCTTGGGCGGCTGGCTCCAAATCAGCCGCGGCCTCGATCCCGCTCCCTTCTTCCATCTCGCTCTCCATAACCTTAACGATCTTGGCCGCTCCGCCGTTAAATAATATTTTGAAATATTCTTCAAATTTGGAGGAAATAATTTTGAATTCCTTGTCAAAGCGCTCTTTAATCGTCCCGTCCAGCTCGCGGACGATTTTTTCCAAAGAAGTAATGGCCTGATTTAAATCGTTGACCTGGTCAGCCAAAAAATCATGGCGCACTTTGGTCTGTGTATATTCTTTTTCAATTTCCGGATCCAGCCCGCCGATTAATTCCAGCTGTCTTTTCAGGCTGGCAATCCGCTCCTGTCCGGCTTCCGCGTCGATTTTTTCCCCGCCGCTCGTTCCATTGCCGCTTTTTTGCCTTACCTCTTTCAATTCGACCGAGCTTTGCCGGATTTCCTTTTCCAAATCCTCCAACCGGGTCTCGTAGCGGGTGGAAGCAACCCTTACTTCGCCCAACTGGCCGGAAAGGCTATTTAATTCGTTTTGCAGATCCTGAATTGAGCGCTGTATTTTAAATAAGCGCCGCCTTTCTTCCTCTTCGACGCGGGAATTTGCCTCAATTTTTTCCTTGGCCGCGGCGATTTTATCGTTTAAGGCTTCTAGCCGGCTCTTATGCATCGGCTCTTCCTTGCCGTAATTTTTTTCCTCCTCCTTTTGGCTGGCTTTTATTTTTTCTTCCAATGACTTCAGTTCAGGCCTGGCCGCTTCTTCCCGCTGGCAAAGCATCTTAAGCTTCTCCTTTTTCATCTCAAGCTCCAAAGAAATTTTGTTGAATTTTTCTAAAATATCTTCTTTAGTTTTAATCTTTTTTTCGATTTCTTCTTCAATATTAGCTAAGTTATTTACCTCTTCGTTTTCCTCCAAAGCAACAATTTTTTCCAGCTCTTTTTTTATCTCACTCACCAATTTTTTTATTTTTCCGAAATCTTCGCTTTCTTCGGCGGCGGTAATCTTTTCTAAAAGAGCGCTTATTTTTTTTACTATTTTCTTTTCCGCCCCCTCGCCGGCTGCCTGGTTTATTTCTTTAACCCGTTCTCTTAGATCCTTTATTTCGCTGTTCACCCGTCCAGCTTCGGCCTCCAGTTCGATTTTTATCTGGTTTACTTTTTTTTCATCGCTCACAAGGCCCTTTTTCTCTTCTTCCAGCTTTTCCAAACCTTGTTTTATTTCTTCAATTTTCCCAAGCACCCAGGACAAATCGAACTTTCCTTTAGCCTCTAATTTTATCTGCGCCCGGGCTTCAAGGCGGGCCAATTCCCGAACGGTCTTTTCTTTCTCTGTCTGCAGTTCGGCCAATTCCTTTTTATAATTTTCTACATCATTATTTTCCCTCTCTTTTACTTCTAAATTGCTATGCTCGCGGTTTAGCGCCTCAAGCTTTTTGTCCTTTTCTTTTTTTACTTTTTCCAGTTCAAGAAACCGCTTGTTATAGTCGCTCCACTTTCCGTTAATCTCCTGCCAAATTTGGCCGTAATATTTGAGCTCCGCTTCCCGCAATTCTTTCTCCATTTCATCGCGCTTCTTTAATTTATCCACCTGCCGGGTAAGCGTCTTTAATCTCGGGGCGATTTCCTCCAAAAGCATCCTGGCTTGGCTTAAATTTTCGTAACTCGCCCGCAGCTTATTTAGTGAATCGTCCCGCTTGATCTGGAACTGCTTTACTCCGGTCGCTTCATCAAAAAATTCTTTCCGCTCCGAAAGGCTGGTATTTAAAAACCCCTCAACCGTTCCTTGGCCGATTACCGAGTAAGTCCTTTGCCCGAACTTGGCTTTGGCTAAAAACATTTGGATATCCAAAAGCCGGGCCTTTTGGCCGTTCAAAAGATAGTCTGATTCACCGTCGCGGAACAGCCTCCGGGTTAAAACGATTTGCGAGTAATCGATAACCGACTTCCCGTCCTCGTTATTTAGAAACAAAGAAACCTCGGCCATCCCGAGCTTCCCTTTTTTATCCGATCCGGAAAAAATCACGTCTTCGGATTTTTTTCCGCGCAAAATTTTCATGCTCTGTTCGCCCAAAGCCCAGCGGACCGCATCGGCAATATTCGATTTGCCGGATCCGTTCGGGCCGACTACCGAAGTAATTCCTTTGCGCCCGCCTTTGGGATCGGGAAAAACCAAAACATTTTTATTGGCAAACGATTTAAAGCCCTGTATCTCCAGCCGTTCTAAATGCATAATAAGATAACCTTCAAAAAAACGTATTTTAGAAAGACGCCTTAATTCGCGTCTTGAGTTTATTATACAATATTTCGCGCCCACAACAAAATCCCGCCTTTATGGCGGGATTTTGTGAGTCCTTCCGGGTTGACTCCCTTAAGTCGCAAGGAACCAGCCCGGTTTGTCCCGATCACTAGGGGACTATTCAATTTTAAAAGAGCGATTTACTTTTTTCATTTTGGATAACAATGCATAGGGACTTCGTTAATTATATAATTTTTTTAAATCCGTTCCGGAGTAAAAATATTTCAAAATTTCCTGCCACCCTTTCCCGGCGTTAGCCATTAAAAGCGCTCCGCGGGCTGACATGCCAACCCCATGCCCCCAAAGAGCTTGGCCATTGTCTTCCGGGACTAAAACGCTTACCAGCCAAGCCATAGCTTTTCCGCCCCAAACTTCGATCCAGCTTCTTGTTCTTCCGTCTGACCGGGAAAAATATGGCGTAATAGCGATTTCTTCATTGTAAGTAACGATCGCCCCGCGCGTGTCATTAACGGCTTTGACTAAATTAGGCATGCGGATTTCCGAACCATAGCCGCGGTAAACCTGGTCATAGGCGGCATCAACATGAAAATGCTCGTCCGCATGCTTGGTTGATCCGTCCGGAATCTTATAATCCAATCCGCGGGAATAATGGTAAAGCGCGTAAGTCCGGGCGGCGGTAATTAATGTTTTTTGAAATTCAATATGGGAGATATTGGAGGTTTCGGCCAAGCCTTTCAGATAGTTTTCAATCGGCAGTTCGTTTATCGCCCATAGTTTTTTTGTTGCCTGGCTGTAATTAAATTCAACTGTGTTTCGGAATATGTTGTCGTTTAAACTTTTGTTCCAGGCCGGCCTGGCCTCATAATCAGGGAGGGTAATTAACCCGTCTTTATCGCGGGAAACGAATCTGATCGGTCCGGACAAATTTTTCGATATTCCGTTAACTTTGAGCGTGAATATTTTACTGGTGAAATTAAAAGCTAAAGAACTTTGGGCGTTTTGGCCGAGCCCGGAATAAATTAATTCTTTGCCCGAATAGACGTCGTAAAAGCCGCTTGAAATTATCCGGTGGGCTGATTTAGCGCTAAACAACCCAACCCGGATTATCGGCTCCTCATTCAAAAAATTCGCATAACTGGCAATGCCCGAACCTTGGCCGGTTTCATTGGGATTGGTATTGCATTCTTCATACTGTTTTTTATCTTCTTCAGCCAAAGCAATGCAAAAGTCTTTTGAATTGGCATTGGTATTAACATTAGTTTGGGCGGCGGCAGTATTTTGTACGGCAACCGAAGAAGTTAGAGGGGTTTGGGCGGCTGGATTAGCCGGGAGAGGCACAATGCTTGCCTTACTGGCTACATTAATGAAAATCCGGGTTAACGTGCCGGCCACCGGCAGTTCGCCGTTTTTTACCAGTTGCAAATCTTCCTGATAATCTCCGGTTTTTGCCGGACTGGCCAGGTTAAATTTAAATTCCGCTGTTTTTCCGGGCAAAACATCCCCTGTCAAACCGGCCAGCCGGAAATATTTTAGCCAACCCCCATCTTTAAACAAGGACGGGCGTTTTAAGGCCGAACCGGTTTCCAAAAAAATTTCTCCTTTTTTCCAGGCGCTTTTCCCGGTATTTTTAATTTTTAAACTGTAGCTGATAGTTTCCCCGGCTTTAAACTCTAAATAATGAGTGCCTTTTTCAGGCTGGCCCTTTAAATCAGACTCTGCCGCCCGCGCTATATCAATTTTAAGGCCGCCCGCCATTATTCGCTCCCCGGCATTGCCTAATAAAGAGCCCGTTAAGGCAATATACTGATAGGCGCTCTCCCATTGATGACTTTCTCGCCTTTGGCCGGCCTCGTTCCCAAGCTTAGCTTCGGAATAAAATCGATAGATTGAATTTAAGCCGGCCGCGCCGCCGACAACAATAAAAAAAGCAATGGACAGGCTAATTAGGAGCCCGAGTAAATCCGGCTCCTTGTCCATTGCTTTCTTCTTTATTTGGTTGTAATAACGCCAAGTTACATGGCTAAAACCATTAACACTCAACGCATTAGCTCTATCTTGCATGGGATTTTATTTTTGTTTTTGACTGCCGCTGCGATTTTTGTTTTTTGGAAAATATTAGAGACTTGTTTTAAGTCTCTATGTATATTGTATCAAAAAAAATCATTTTTGTAAAGCTGGCCTTAACGCTATATTTTTTATACTTGTCCCGCGAAAAGTAAGCTATTTTTCAAAATAATACGCGGAAACACGCAACAATATTGTCCCTAGTCTAACGAAGTCAAGGTTGACTTTTTCGGATGAGTTTGCTATTATTAAATTAGATAAGAAAATCCCTATGCCTCATCTAAAAGTGGGAAATAGGGCTTTTTTTATCCAGTTCGTTGCCCGAAAAACAAAAGGACATATGAACTTAAACAAAAATAAAGACAAAATCGCAAAAATGCTGGCTCACGTAAGCAAAAAGCTAAAAAAGCACCAGACTTTTATCTTTTCTTTTTTGATTATTGTTGTTGCTTTTGACTATTTTCTTTTCCCGTTGCCGGCTTTGGCCCAGGCTGAAGGCGATTTAAATGCTTCGGCAACGGCTGAAGAGCTGATAATTGAACAAAAAGAAAGCGTTCCAGCGGCAAATTTACCGGTAAATGAAGCTTCCAAACCGAAAAAGATAAAAATAGTGCAGATTACGGCCTATAATTCCGAGGCGGGACAAACCGACAGCGACCCTTGCACCACGGCCAATGGTTTTAATGTCTGCAAGCACGGGGTAGAGGATACTATCGCTACCAATGCGTTGCCGTTTGGCGCGAAGGTTAGAATTCCTGAACTCTTTGGCGACAAAATTTTTACCGTCCGGGATCGAATGAACCGGCGCTATACGGACCGGGTTGACGTATGGATGCTTAGCCACGAAAAAGCCGTTAATTTCGGAGTGAAGGTCGCTAAGCTTGAGATTCTTCCTTAATTGTCCAGAAAAACCGTATTAATATTTTTAACCCCGTGTTCCGGGGTTTTTTATTCTTGTATTTTTAACTGCTTTTTTGTAAGATTAAAAGGCAACGGATCTGATATTATAATTGCTATTGGCGAACATGCTAGAAAATGAAATTTCCTGCGTTTTTGGCGGCCAGGTGGCCAAGCGGCAAGGCGAGAGTCTGCAAAACTCTTATACAGGGGTTCGATTCCCCTCCTGGCCTCCAAAAGCGCAGGAATCAGCTATAAACTGGGCGGTCTGGGAATAAAATATATTAGAACATAAAAAGGGCTGTGTCCACAAAACTCTGGACATAACTCTTTTTTGTTTAAAAAAGTAAAGTCCACAGTAGCCTGGACTTAACTCGTTTCTAGTTTCCAAATTTCTGTCTCATTTTGTTTGAAAATTCTTCTTCAATTCATATAAAAATATGATGACCTGTGGATAACTCATGGATTTAAGTCCAGGCTACTGTGGACTTAAGTCTTATAAGAATTAATATAAAATTTATCTTTTGCCAAATTTTGACTAATATTATTCAAAATTTATTGTTTGCCATAATATTATAATGATATTTGACATAATTGACTCAAGCTTACGTATTTGATATAATTATATTAGATAGTGCATTGAAAATTTATTGCCTTTATTTCTTTGGCCGATAAAGCCAAGAAGTTGAAGGCTAAAATGCACGATTGAATTCAGTCGTGTACCTCTGTTTACTAATCTCGAATCCGGGAACCAACACCGGCTTGAGAAATCAAAACAAAAAAAACGGCTGGCATAGGTAAACCTACAAAACTTAGCCTATAGCTGGCCACTGATTGGTAAATAGAGAGCGTTTCGAAGTTGGTAGTAGCGCCAAAACCCCGAGGGTAGGGATTTTCTTAACCCATCATAAAGATGGGCCAGAAATAACCTTTAGGGCTGGGGCTCAAGACATAGGCCACAAAAATCTTTTTAATAAAAAAGGGGCCCGTCTGGGCCCCTTTTTATTTGCCAAAAAATCAATATCTGGATTATCCGCCTTTTTTAGGTCAAAAAACCTGGCTGGCAGTCAGTCTTGCCAAACTAATGCGTTTACCCTATAATTAATTTAGCTAGCCAGCCGAAGCCTTTATTGTTAAAAAGGGCTTTTATTATAAAGGGGGCAAGGAAATGGAGCCATTTCATTTCCGAAAGAGTATAAAAAATATATCGTCAGATATTTTAAATTGAGTTAAGAATATGATAGATAAAAAAACTCTTGCGCAAATAGAAAAAGAGCTGAAAGCGCAAAAGGAAAAAATAATAAAAGAGCTTGAAAACTTTACTTCCAAAAGCGACCACGATAAAGACGACCACAAGACTAAATTTCCCGAATACGGCAATAAAAGCGACGAGAATGCCCAGGAAATTAGCGAATATTCGGCGAATATCGTAACGGAAAAAATCTTGGAAGGAACTTTGAGAGATATTGAAGCGGCCTTAAAAAGGATTAAGGATGGGTCTTACGGCATCTGCAAGTACTGTAAGAATGAAATTAATCCTAAACGGCTCCTTGCCCGGCCTTTTGCTTCGGCTTGCGTGGAATGCAAGAAAAAACTCCAAAGTACATCCTGAACCGCTCTTATCCATCCTTAAATCATCCCGCCATACTCTCGCGAAGGAAAATTACCCGGCAAGAACGTCAAACAATCAGGAGCGGAACCAAAATATGCTATTAAGCCTCAATAAAAAGATGATAACCCTGAATTCGGTTGCCATCTTTTTTGTTTTTATTGACCGGCTATTAAAAATCTACGCGAATAGCCAGCTTTTTGGGGAAAAAATCACATTAATCCGCGGCGTCTTCTTCTTTGAACTGGTAAAAAACCAAAACATTGCCTTTTCTTTGCCGCTTTCCGGAGTTTGGGTGAATATCCTGATTTTTTTAGTTCTTGGGCTAATATTAGGAATAATAATAAAAAATGGCCGGAAAATAGGAATTAACGGCACATTTCTTTTATATATCTTTTTGGGTGGTTTAAGCAATTTAGCGGACCGAATCCGTTTTGGATCAGTAATTGACTATTTCCACCTGAATCATTTCACGGTTTTTAATCTGGCGGATATGATGATAACTTTTGGAGTTTTTGGGATATTGTTGGCTAACTTTAAACAGATTTATAACAAAGAGGCTAAAAATTAAATTTTATTTTTCTCTTAGCCTGGCTAATCTGTATTATCTCTATCCACTTAGTCTTTTTAGGAAGAATGCCTTTTAGCTTGTCAGCCCACTCAATAATTGTTATAGTGTCCTGTCGCCTAATAAACTCCGAAGCGCCGATGGCAATTAAATCTTTAGGGCTTATCCGATAGGCGTCAATATGGCAGAAATATTTAACCTTTTTGGCCTGGCCAGTTTTGGTTTTTAACCGGTAAAGCATCATAATGACAAAAGTGGGGCTTTGAACCGTCTCTTTTATTCCCAAACCCCTTGCCAATCCTTTAGCAAAGATTGTTTTGCCCGACCCCAGATTGCCTTTCAGGCCGACTAAATCGCCTCCAGACAGGCGCTTAGAGATGTCCTGGGCCAGATTCAAGGTTTCCGATTCATTGTTGGTAATAATGGATTTCATATTTTTCATTCTATAATCACAGCCATAATTAGTAAATAGCAGAGGCAATAAGCCAGGCGCCGCGATATTGCGCCATAAAAAATTTATGAGAAAAATTGAACAAGTAAACGAATTTTTATTGAGGGAGCTTTCACTGATTATTTCCCGCGAGCTTCCTTTGGAAGACGGATTTATTTCCATAAGCAGCGTTAAATGCTCGCCTGATCTTCTTTCGGCTAAAGTTAAAGTTTTGGTTTTGCCTGACCACAAGGCCGGGACTGCCTTAAAAAAATTAAGAGGGCACAGTTCGATGTTTGCGAAAATCCTTCAAAAGAAAATCCGGTTCCACCACATCCCGAAATTCAACTGGATAATTGATCCTTCGGGAAGGGAGGCCGACGAAATGGAAAGCCTTTTTAATGAAATTAAAAATGAATAGTCGCGAGAATATATTTATTGGGCAATAACTCATAGCAAAAGTTTAAACCCGGGAATCCAAGTAAACCATGAATCATCTATACCAAAAGGCTAATCAGGAAATTTTGAGGGCGAAAAATATTTTTTTAGCCACCCACATCAATCCGGACGGCGACGCCATTTCGTCTCTTTGCGCTATGGCCGAATATTTGGAAGGCCTGGGGAAAAAATATACGGCTTTTTGCCAAAGCGACTTGCCGGCCAATTATAATTTCATCCCTCATTTTGAAAAAATTAAATGCGCCCGCGAAGTAAGTCCGGCCCATGGGAGCAAGCTTGATGATTATGACCTCGTTTTGGTTTTTGACTGCGCCACCAAAGCGCGGGCGGGGCTGGGAGAGGGCTTTGACCGGCTGGCTTTAGGGCAAAAGATTATTGAGTTCGACCATCATCCTAAGGGCGAAGATTATGCCGATCTTGAGCTAAGGGATCAGGAGGCCTCATCCACCACGGAAATAGTTTACTCGTTTTTCAAAGCCAACAGCATTCCCATCAACCGGAAAATGGCCACCTCTATACTAACCGGAATTATCACCGACACTGAAAGTTATCTTTTCCCGTCGGCCACGAAAAAATCGGTAAAAATCGGTTCGGAGATGCTTTCGGCCGGCGCCTCCCACGCGCGGATTATTGAAAAACACATGAAAAATAAAAGCCTGGCAACCCTAAAAACGTGGGGGCGGATTTTATCCGGCCTGGCAATAAATAAAAAATATAATATCGCTGTAACGGCGCTAACTTACGATGATTTCCGGGAAAGAAATATTCCCGAAGAAGAATATGACGGGCTTTCGGCATTTTTAAGCAACCTGGCCGGCGTCAGCGCGATTTTATTCTTAAGGGAAGCCGAGCCGGGGAAAATTAGGGGTAGTCTAAGGACCTCTGGAAATCGCGTTGATGTCTCCAAATTAGCCGCGATTTTCGGGGGCGGCGGGCACCGGGCGGCGGCCGGCTTTACTTTTTTCGGCCGGCTGGAAAAAACAGGAAACGGCTGGCGGGTGGAGTAAAAGCAACAGGCGCCCAGGCGAAATTCTAAAGCAGGCGTTAAATGCGCCTTATATTTTTACCCCTTGACAATTTTTTCCTTTGTGCTAACATGCTAATACAATAAGACAAATAATAATATGGCTATAAAACCAGACAAAAAATTCGACAACCTTTACAAGGTCATTTTGCGGTTAAAAGACTTGAACGAAGCCCGGGATTTTTTCCGGGATTTGTGCACTGTTTCCGAATTAAGCGATTTATGCGACCGCTGGGAAATTGTCCAAATGATTGAAAAAGGCGTGCCTTACCGCGCCATTGCGGAAGAAATCGGCACCTCTACCGCTACGGTCAGCCGGGTGGCTTTTTGGCTGGCTAACGGAACTGGCGGCTACCGGACAATGCTCGACCGGCTCGGTTTAAATAGCGATAAGCATCAGCCCAGCTCAATCTCTTTCGGGAAAGGGTTGCGTTTAAATAATTAACTGCTTTTATATTCAGCGTTTTGATTGTTACTAACCCCTTCTCGAAAGAGAAGGGGTTTTCTGTTTTGCGTTTGGCAAAACAGAGCCTTGTTTAAATCAGGATCTCATATTGAGAAACCCAATGTTCGTTAAAAAGGAAAAAGAGAATGAAAATTACGACGGAAAAACAAATCAAAAAGTTGGAGTATTTGATTGGCCCGGAAAACGCTGAATCGGCCCGCTATCTTTTGGCCTCGGGCGGAGAGCTTTGGGTTTTTCGATCATTCGAAGAACTTGAAAAAGACGAAGATTTGAGCGAGCAGAAAAAAGTTCAGTGCTGGAAAATGTTTGTTGAAACCGGCGGTAAGTATGCCGCTTGGTATCGATTGCCGGAAAATAAAATAAAATTCTCTTCCGGCTTTACTTCTGATCCCGGCGACAATCGGGTTCGCTTTAACTGCGCGACTAGCGGCGCAACCTGGAGTCATTAATGCGTATTTCAACCAAGACCTTTAATTGGAATTCAGGATGCTTTGAAGGCTCCACTATCTGGAGAGGCGACTTGGATGGCGACGGTCTTTCGGGCGAACCGAATATAGATGAACGAACGGCCAGCCTGTCAGTGATAGATTTAACTTTTATTGTCCCTGTGTTTTGCCGTGGCTGGAAGGAAAAATACCTAACAGGAAAGGAGAAACTAAAGCGATTAAAAGAAGTACCGGAAAGAGCCCGACTTGGCATTAACGCCTTTCTCGGGCTTTGGGAAGATTATCTTCTGAATGATTCGAACAGCGCGATTGAATGGCTATTCAGGAATAAGATGGATGAGTATAAAATATATGACGACGACCCATTGGATGAGGAGGGTAAGCCGATAGAGGATTTACATGGCGTAAGTCGTTATATGGTTCTTGAATTTCCCGGACTTGTCATGCGCAACAGATATGGACATCCTTTTTGGCTATGCATAACGCGGTATTTTAGCGGTCGGTGCGTTTATACGGTTTATTTTCTTAACTGTTATGCTGATCGAAACGGAATTTCGCTTTGCTATCGATAGGAGAAAACAATGGGACTGAACATCGTTGTACCGGATGGATCAATGAAATTGAAAGTGATGGAGCTTTTTGGGAAAGCCGGCCTTCCTATCAGATTTGAAGCTGAACGCTCAAACATAGGGAAAGTGGATGTACAATGGATTAGCCAAGTCGTTTTTGAGCGACCCCAAGAAATTCCTGATTTTATGGCTGAAGGATATTTTGATGTTGCCATAGCAGGGGAAGACTGGCTGGCGGATTGCAACCTTGGCTTCCCGACCTTGCTTTCCATGGCCATAGGCCGGAAAAGCAATAGAGCTGTGAATATCATAATGGCAGTGTCAAAAGAGAACCCGGCTCAAACCCCTAATGATTTACCATCTAAAAGCATTGTTGCTACTGAATACGCCCGGCTGGCTGAAAAATTTTTCCGAATCATTGATCGGCCGGATATTATCATTAAACCCTCATACGGCAACACTGAAGCAAAAATCCGGTACGGGACTGACGGCATTATTGATGTAACGGAAACCGGCAGTTCGCTTGAGGCTAACGGACTAAAAATTATCGGCACAATCATGAAATCCAACACGGTCATTATCGCCAACCCAAAATCATTGGAGGATGAAAAAAAGTGGCTCAAGATAGACTGGTTTGCTCGATTAATTGAGGGCGCATATATTGCCTCAGTTTACATGGGTATTACCGCCAATGTTCCCGAAACGCTTCTTGATAGAGCGGCTAAAATCATAGGAGGACTTAAGGGGCCGACCCGTGCTCCTTTGCACGGCCCTGAAGGCTGGTACGCCCTCAACTCATTCGTTCCGAAAAAAGAATGGGACCTAATTTCATTTGAACTCCTACAAATCGGCGTTGAGGATATCGTGCCAACCTGGGAAATCCCCTGCGTAATGCGCTCCATGGTAAAAATTCCAGAATTTTCCCAAAATGATTGCGAAGGAATCGGGCCTTGTCTTGCTTGCATCCGATGGGAACAATTCGGTGGTAAATGCATGGGGATCACTTTATTAAAGGATCCTCCTTATGATTGCTATGTGCCAGGCCTTTAAGAGCAATTGACTTGCATGATTGTTCTTTGTTGAACTTAAGCCAAGTCTAAAAAATATGTTTAAGCGGGAATATAAGAGCAAATCTTTTTATTCCCGCTTCTTTTTTATAAATAGAATTCGGGTTGAAAAAAATAGGGCATTATGTTAAGGTATTTATACTTGCATGACCCGTGTGGCGGGCTTTACGGGATAGAAGAATTGAGGCCTCGCGGCTTACACAAAACAAAGCCAAATGGCTGATATTCATTATCCTTTTTTAATTTCCAGAGCCATTTAAACTCTTTAACATTAGATAAAAACGCGCCGTTAGCTCAGCTGGTAGAGCAGTTGCCTCTTAAGCAAACGGTCACTGGTTCGAATCCAGTACGGCGCACAAAAACCTGTCTAACGTCAGGCAGACAAAAATAGAATAGGATGTTGCCAGTTGAAACGTCCGGTCCTTGCCAATTAGCCTCTTTTCCGCCCCATGCCCCCCCCTAGTACTTAATCCGATTTAAAATATATTAGGTACTACAAACCCCAAAAAAGAAAAAGTAACGGACGCTTTTTAAAAAGCGTGATTGTTTTTTTTGTTGAATTCGCAATCCGGCTTTTTAAATTCCTGGTCATCTTGAAGGGCATTGTTTTTAAAGCCCTTGTTTATTTCTATAATTATCTCGGCCGGCCGGTTTTGAGATTTATTTTTTATAAGCTGGTTGTCAAAGTCTATAGGCTTTACCTTTTTGCCGTAAAAAGAAGCGGCTTGGCTAATAGCCCGACCTGGAATTTCATTAATCAGAAATTGATCCATGTATTGATGGCAGCCATTGCCGCCGTCATCCTCTTTTCTAATATCGCTGATTCCACCGCTTCCCAGTCTTTAATCGCCAATGCAAGTAAGCCGATTCTTTACAGCTTAATCCAAAACGAATTCGGAGCTCCCATAGACGACCAGCTGATTGAAGAAAAAATCGACGATCAAACTACCGCATCGCCGGTAGCAAAAAATTATTTAGAAGGCCAGAACGCGTTAAAATCCCAGCCCCGGGCTTCGACCCAGGAGCAAAACGATGAAGCCGAACTAACTTTAATTTCCCAGGGCGGAACCGCTCTTTTAAAGCCGGATATCGTATCCACCGATAAAATTATCCGGGCCCGCGATAATATTATTAACTATGCGGTGGCGGACGGCGATACGGTTTCGACCATTGCCCAGAAATTCGGCATCACCGTCAACACCATTCTTTGGGAAAATAATTTGACCGCTTATAGCTTGATTCGGCCTGGCGACCAGCTGGCGATTTTGCCGGTTTCGGGAGTAACTTACAAAGTGGCTCGCGGAGATACGCTTACCAGCATAGCCAACCGCTACGGGGTATCAGCCGACGATATTTTAAAGACCAACAAATTGGCGAGCGCTGGCGGAATCCGCGCCAGCGAAAAATTGGTCATCCCTGGCGGAAGAAAAATTGAATCCACCCAGTATCGCCAGCCGACCCAGGTCGCCTACACCGGCATTTCCATCTTAAAAAACCTAATCAAGCCTTTGAGCTCCAAGCCTATTTTCGGCAACAAGATGAATTGGCCGACTTCCGGATACCGCATCACCCAATACTATTCCTGGAGGCACACGGCCATTGATATTGCCAATAAAGTCGGAACTCCAATTTATGCCGCTGATGCCGGAACGGTTGTCTTTAGGGGCTGGTCAAACGGCTATGGAAATAATATCGTCATTGACCACGGAGGAGGAAAGAAAACCCGCTACGCCCATCTTTCAAAATTCTATTGCACAAACGGTCAGGACGTCGAAAAAGGCGAATCCATCGGCGCTATGGGCTCTACCGGCTGGTCAACCGGCTCCCATCTGCATTTTGAGATCATGATTAACGGGACTAAATATAACCCATTAAATTACGTAAAATAACTATGCAGCACATTATTTTAGGCTTGGTTATCATCGCGGCCGGAGCTATTACTACCATTAAATCCGAAGCTATGCTCGCCACTTTCGGGCGGATTAATTTTTTCGAGAGGTATTTAGGAACCGAAGGAGGGTCAAGGCTGGGATATAAGCTTTTGGGGATTGTGATTTTCTTTATCGGCACTCTGGTTCTGACTAACCTGATCGGCGGATTTTTAGGCTGGCTTTTGGGGCCGCTAATGCGCGTTTCTACGCCAAGATAATCCGTCTTATAGGCCGAAAACCGCGAAGTTTAAATTGACTTTTTTAATTCTCCACGGTATAGTAATTTTTTATAATAAAACACAGCCGGGCTGTTAGCTCATCTGGTAGAGCGCCTGCTTTGCACGCAGGAGGTGAGGAGTTCGAGTCTCCTACAGTCCACAAAATAAAGACCGTCTTCTGACGGGCTATTTATTAATTAACTATTCATTATTAGCACGCTATGCTTCAATTTTCAGAAACGTCGTTCAAAAAAATTGTTATCGCCTTGTCTTTGTACCTGGCTTCGCTTTTTGCCGCCAACACTTTAGGGCTAAAAATCATGCCCTTTCTATTCGGCTCCCATCTTTCGGTCGGGGTTTTTTCTTTTCCCATTGTTTTTTTGATGACTGATGTTATTGGCGAAGTGTACGGGAAAAAAGTGGCCCGGTTTTTTGTTTTAGCCGGTTTTCTCGCCACGGCTGTTTTCATTCTTTACTCCTTCCTTTCTTTGGCCATGCCCTGGTCCGCGGCCGGCCTTTGGGCGCAAGCCGGGTATGACCAGATTTACGGTATTTCTATCCGCATAGCAGTCGCATCTCTCGCCGCCTTCCTAATCGCCGAGTACCAGGATGTTTTCACTTTCTTTTTATTTAAAGAAAAATGGGGAATTAAAAATTTTTGGCTCCGCTCTAATTTGTCAAACGTTTGGTCTCAATTTTTAGATTCGGCCATATTCATGGTCATTGCTTTTTACGGCATCTATCCTAATAACACGTTAATCAGCATCATAATCACCTGGTGGCTTTATAAAGTCGCTATGGGCGCCGCCTATACTCCGCTTTCTTACATCGGCCTTTGGCTATTAAGAGACAAGAATGCCTCCGGAAAGCCGGATCAGATTAAAGAAACTGAAGCAACCGCATGATAGTCACACCGGTTAAAACCAGAATATTTAGAGAAGGCGAAGACGTCATTAATTTTATCTTAGAAAACATTAAACCTCTGAAAGATGGCTCAATTTTAGTTGTTACTTCAAAAATAATTGCTCTATCGGAAAGAAGGACGGCCGTTGCCAAGGATGAACGCGCTAAAGAAAAACTTATCCAAGAAGAAAGCGAGTGGTCGATGGAAACTAAGCATGTCTGGCTGACAATTAAAGATGGCGCGGTTATGCCTTCGGCCGGGATTGACGAATCAAACGCCAACGGCAAATTAATTTTACTGCCTAAAGATAGTTTTAAAACGGCTGATGCCTTAAGAAAGAAGCTAAAAAAGCATTACCATGTCAGACGTTTGGGGGTATTAGTAACTGACAGCCGGACTATTCCTTTAAGAGCCGGAGTTTCCGGCGTAGCCCTAGGCTATGCCGGCTTTAAAGGTATAAGGGATTATCGAAAGACTAAAGATATTTTTGGCCGGAAGTTCGAATATTCGCGCCTCGACTTAGCCGACAGTTTAGCGTCGGCCGCGGTCATAGTTATGGGCGAGGGAGCCGAAAGACAGCCTTTAGCAGTAATCGAAGGCGCGCCGGTAGAATTTTCAAACAGAGTTAACCGCATGGAACTGCGAATCGATATTGAAGACGATATGTATGGGCCGCTTTTTA
>Ga0172379_10004302_pt1 | contig 21251 bp, 27 predicted proteins | sample GrowelOW334metaG_FD_119756 | JGI IMG/M metagenome (GOLD analysis project Ga0172379, IMG submission 119756) | Groundwater microbial communities from an aquifer near a municipal landfill in Southern Ontario, Canada - Groundwater well OW334 metaG | ecosystem: Environmental > Aquatic > Deep...
AACGTTCAGTCGTTATTTATAGCCTCTCCTGTTAAAAGCGACGTACAGGGCAAAAGAAGATGGTTTGTGGGCCTTTTTGACACTCATCCACCCATAGAAGAGAGGATAAAACTTCTTCGTTCGGTATAATATAATCAGAAAATATCCTTGCAAGAAAAGGGTATTTTAGTTATAGTAAAGCGTTAAAATTGAAAAGTAGCATTTGGAGAGGTCGCATAGTTGGTCTAGTGCGCGCGCTTGGAAAGCGCGTAACCCGCAAGGGTTCGCGAGTTCGAATCTCGCCCTCTCCGCCAAAATTGTTTTTCTTAAAAATATGTTAAAATAAAAAGGTAGAATATCTTAACAAGCTCAAATAATTATTAACTTAATATAAGTAGCATGAAAAATAAAATTTTTATGGCTTGTGCGTTAACGATAGCATTTGCTCTCGTTGGTAATGTCTACGCTGAGGGTCAAAACAGCAATGGTGGTACCGGGACAGGGATACAGGTTGAGCAAAAAACACAAATCGCTAATCAAGGGGAAACGAATCAAATTCAAACACAAGATAGCGAGCAGGTTCAAGCAGGAACAAATACAGAAACTAGTACAAAAACACAAACTCAACAACAATTACAGGACGAAACAGGAACAACTAATCAGGCTCAAAATCAAAAACAAGTGGAAAATCAGGACGAGACAAACCAAGTTCAAACTGGCGAACAAAACGGAACGCAGAATGGAAACGAATCCGGCTTATCCGTGGCAGAACAAGTAAGAAGTAAGGTAGCCAATGCCGTTCAAGAAATGTTAAAAGTGGCGGACAGAAATGGCGGAATTGGTCAACAAGTAAAAGCTATTGCCCAAATGCAAACTCAAAATCAAGAAAAATTGGAAGTCAGCTTGCAAAAAGTCCAAAACAGAAGCAGTTTTACTAAATTTTTCGTTGGACCGAATTATAGCGAAATAAACAATGCTAAAAAAATATTAGAGCAAAACAAGGAGCAAATTAAACAATTAATCCAGACCAGGAACCAACTTACTAACCAAGGCGATGCACAAAACCTAACCCAGCAAATCCAAACGTTGGAACAAGTTAATTTAGAAATTGAAAATTCTTTGGAAACTGCACAAACAGGTTTTAGTTTATTCGGCTGGATGTTTAGAATGTTTTCTAAATAATTTTTAAGTGACGTGCGAACGGAATTGACATAGCCAAAAATTCTTAAATCTGAGTAAAAAGCGCCTCTCGTAAGAGGCGTTTTTTACTCAGATTTGAATTAGAATCCAAATATACGAGAAAAGAAAGAACCAATCCTACCAAAAAATCCTTTCAAGTATTAACAGGAAAAATCTGTTATAATGCATAGAACTTTTGATTGACCATTATGAAAACAAAAAATATTGGTAAAATTTTATTGACTGTAATTATTTGTGAATTAGCCGGAATGATAGGGGCGTTTTTTACTACACCATCTATTCCTACTTGGTTTGCAGGAATTACCAAACCAACTTTTTCTCCACCTAATTGGCTTTTTGCTCCTGTTTGGACAATTCTGTTTGCCCTTATGGGTATTGCTGCTTATTTAGTTTACGAGAAGGGGATTGATAGAAAAGCGGTAAAAGTAGCTCTAAGTATTTTTGTCATTCAACTTGTTTTGAATACCCTTTGGTCTATAATCTTTTTTGGTATGCATAATCCAGGATATGCTTTTATAGAAATTATTTTTCTTTGGACAGCAATTCTTCTAACTATCATTTCTTTCTTTAAAATATCAAAACTAGCCGCCTATCTTTTAATTCCCTATATTCTTTGGGTAAGCTTTGCTAGTTTTCTTAATTTTTCTATTTGGCAATTAAATTCTCAAACCATAATCCCAGTGGCCTGTACTATGGAAGCAAGGCTTTGTCCAGACGGTTCCTATGTTGGTCGCACTGGCCCCAAGTGTGAGTTTACTCCCTGTCCTGAGATCAATTACACATGGAAAAAACTTACAGATTCTAAACAAGAGGTATCTTTTACTTATCCTGAAAGTTTATTAACTACCTATATTCATCCAGTTGATTGGCCTCCGCAAGTAAATGTTTTAAATGAAACCTATTCTTGTACTGAAGGTGGTACAGAAATAGCCAGAGCTGGTCAAACTTCAAAACGTTTGGTGAATAATAGAGAATATTGTGTCACTAAAGAAAGCGAAGGGGCTGCTGGTAGCACCTATACTAATTATGCCTACGCTTTTCCCAAGGGCACAAAAACTATTATATTTACCTTTACCACTCGTGCTACTCAATGTGCTAATTACGATGAACCTAATAAAACTGCTTGCGAGAAAGAACGAGAAGCTTTTGATTTAGATGGAATTGTAGATAGAATGGCCCAAAGTCTCTATTTTGGTGATTAGTATTTATCTATGCTTATTCACGTCAAAGTATTTCCAAGTTCTAATAAACAGGAAGTAATTAAAAAATCAGAAGACTCTTTTGAAGTGAAAGTTATCTCCAAACCAGAGAGGGGAATGGCTACAGAAGAAACGGCTACACTCCTCGGTACATATTTTAAAGTTCCCAGAACTAGTGTTAGACTAATTAGAGGGGCTCAATTAAGAAATAAACTTTTTGAAATAAAAGGTTATTAATTAAATAAAAAATATGCAGCCAGAAAAAGCATTTGTGTTTGGACCAATAATAATTTTCTTTTTATTCTTCGGTTCTCTCATTATTGGTTTTTTGTTCCTAGTATTTAAAGTTATTAGGAGTGGCTTAAAAAGCGCCTGGAAAGGGGTAGTAATAGATAAAACATATAATGAAAGGCGTGATAGTGATCACCACAATAAGGTTAACCAGTTTTATTGCATTGTTTTTAAAACAGACAATGGTCAAACAAGAAAAATAGCAGTAACCAAACAAATGTACGATAGTTATAACATTGGCGATAGGGCTGAAAAGAAATCCGGAGCTCGTTGGATGGAGAAAGTGGTTTAGATATGAATTGGCTCACACCTATAGGTTATCTTTTATTGTTGCTGGGATTTATTCTTCTGCCATTTTTTATTGGCATTCCTATTTTGATATTGGGATGGTTAACCCTTCTTTTTAGTATGGTACGTTCCTGGTATATTCGTTGGATTCCTCATACCTTAAGAAATAAACTAGAAACAGAACTAAGAGAAAGCTATAAGACTTATACACCAGCTATTCAGAGCATGGGTTTTATGCTCAAAGAAGTTTTAAGAACAGCCAGTTTTGTTTTTGCCACTGGTCTTGTAATTATGGTTTTGGGTTTCAAATTTCACTGGTGGTAAAACAGATTAAATAAATATTTTTTATAAAAAGAAAACCCCTGGCCGGTCTTACAAAGAATAAGAGCGATATCCCCGTGATGGCAGGGCTTATGGGAATTTCTTACGAGAAGCTTATCGGTAGCATAATAGAGGAAACTATCAAACGAATTGAACTTGAGAAAAAAGATACCTTCCAATATATAGAAAAGAACCATTCTCCTATTCCTAGTGGTTCCAAGGTAAAATAGTTAGGGTTTCTCGCGCATATTGGTTTGTGGTTCTCATATCTTAAAATGTAGTCCAAAGGTACCCAAATATGGGTACCAATTGAGTATAAAACATAAAAATATGGGACTATGCCTGATTTGATAAGGTAGCTATATACGGTATTTACTTGACTATTTTTAATCGTTCTGGTAAATTGACAATATGGTCAAATTAGTGAATCAAACAGTTTTTGCCTCTAAAATAAAAGGTAAAAAGCTATATATATTTAGTCCCAACGATATTCGCTTACTTTTTGGGGTATCTGCCGTTGCTACGTCAGCTTTGCTTAATAGATATAAGAAACAAGGATTTATTTTGCAATTAAAACAAGGGTTATATGTATTTCCAGACGCTTTACCCCCCGATGTTTATGTGGCCAACAAACTTTACAGTCCATCCTATATTTCATTAGAATTTGCCCTGTCTTATTATGGGGTAATCCCAGAAACTGTTTACGAAATTACTTCGGTCACTACGAAAGCTACTCGCCAATTCGAAACACTAGGAAGGGTTTTTTCTTATCGTAAAATTAAAAAAACTGCCTATACCGGTTATGAAATCCAGAAACAAAAAGATTTAAGTTTTTATATTGCTGATGCTGAAAAAGCCTTCGTGGATACAAATTATTTACGACTTACTCAAAGACAGAAACCAATTTCTCGTTTTAACAAAGAAAAAATTAACCCTGAAAAAGCTTTACGTTACGCAAAATTGTTCGGCAATACAAAACTTATCAGTATAATTAAATCTACTCTACAATGATTTCAATAGAAACGCTTGAAAAATTAAGCAGGCAATATCAAGCGGGAATATTCCCAAATATTGTCCGAGAATACTTTCAACATATTTTTTTGTCAGAGTTATATAAATTACCAACTGCCGAAAAATTACTTTTTAAGGGTGGAACAGCGCTTCGGATTATCTATAATAGTCCGCGTTTTTCCGAAGATTTAGATTTTTCTATTTTTGGTGTTGCCCCGAAAGAGGTTAAATCATTTGTTGAGGAGCTTTTTATACAAGTTTTATCAGAAATGGACAGGGCTGGTATAAAAGTCAAATTAGGGGATAAAATAGGCGCTACCAGCGGAGGGTATTATGGAGTTGCCACCTTTCAAATGTTTGAATATCCTCCGGTTGACGTGGAAATAAATGTATCATCGCGGAGTGGTCGAAACGTTATCGGTGAAGTAGACAGTATTACAAACAATTTTGTACCCACTTACACTATTATTCATTTACCCCAAAATGATTTGGTTGAGGAAAAGATTTTTGGAGCATTACTGGAACGGAAAAAGCCACGAGATTTTTATGACCTTTATCTTATAATGCGGAAGGGGATGGTTTCTAATGAACAAAAAAAGAAATTATCCAAAACCAGAGATAGCATACTGGCAAACGCAAAAAGTATTAATTTTCGTGGAGAACTAGGAACTTTTTTACCTATGGACCAGCATCAAATTATAAAAGATTTTCCCACTATGCTTGAAAGAGAGCTTGATCGTCAGTTGGGCGGAATATAGATGAAATGGGAGACGTATATAGTACTATAAGTCGAATAGTGGATGAACTTGAAAAGAAGGATAACTGCCAATATATAGAAAAGAACCATTCTCCTATTCCTAGTGGTTCCAAGGTAAAATAGCAAGAGTGTATCGTGCATATTGACTAAATAGCTACGATAGCATATAATTCGTACTGGAAAATACCTTAAAGCCTATTTCCAGTATATATATGGACAAAAAACCCACTAAAGGTGAATATTTAGATGTTTTATTGCGATCCTCCAAGACCGTCTTTTCTACTAAAGACGCTGCTTTATTGTGGGGAGAAGAAAGACAACAAACAATTACTGGAAGATTAAATAAATATGTTAAAACTGGCAAGTTAATCAGGCCTCGACGTGGCATATACGTTAAAGATAAGAATTACAATCGTTTTGAATTGGCAACCAGAATATATACTCCTTCATACATTAGCTTTGAGACAGTCTTAACTCGTGCTGGAATAAATTTTCAGTATTATGAAACTATTTTTGTTGCTTCGTATGTAACTCGAGAAATCAACATTAATGGCCAGAAAATTTGTTTCATTCGAATGAAAGATTATGTATTAACTAATACCGATGGGATTGAACATACAGATGGTATTGCTACTGCAACTAAAGAACGTGCCTTTTTGGACAGAATATACGTTAGTAAAGATTATCATTTTGATGATTTGGATGTATTGGATTGGGACAAGGTATTTCAAATTTTGCCTATCTATAACAATAAGAGGCTGGAAAGAAAAGTTAAAATATATTTTGAACACTATAAAAGTACAAATTTATGACTGTAGACTACGCCAAACATAAGAATATATTGCTTCAAATTTTGAAGGATATTTATACAGACACATCCATCGCTCCTTATCTAGGGTTCAAGGGTGGTACAGCTGCTTTCTTATTTTACGACTTAAATCGCGATTCATTCGATTTGGATTTTGATTTGTTAGACAAAAGTAAAGAACAAACTGTATTTGAGACAGCTCAAAAAATTGTTGCTAGTTATGGGAAAATTGTTGATTCCCAGATTAAACGTTTCAATTTGATAAATATCATTTCTTATGACACTAAATCTCAAAATGTTAAGATTGAAATAAACCGACGTGATTTTGGGTCGCATTACGAACTCAAAACTTTGCTCGGTATTTCAATGATGGTAATGGTTAAAGAAGATATGTTTGCCAATAAACTTATGGCTATGTATGAACGGGTTGGTAAAACAAGCCGTGATATTTACGATGTTTGGTTTTTCTTGAAGAATATTTGGCCAATAAACAAAGAAATTGTCGAACAATGTTCCGGAATGCCTTTCAAAGAACTCTTACAAAAATTAATTGATCAAATGGAGAAAATGGATAATCGCAATATTCTAGTTGGTTTAGGCGAATCTTTGACCGAATCGCAAAAGGACTGGGCTCGAGCGAAGCTCCGCCCCGAAACAATTTTTTTATTGAAAGCTAGACTAGAAATTGAAAAATAAGTTCTATTGAGTTGAAGAAAGATAGTTTCCAATATATAGAAAAAACATTTTCAAACCGTAAATGTTTCTTAAGTAAAATAGTCATAAGGTAAAATTTAAATTTAAGAAATTCTAAAGACCCGACTTTTTGTCGGGTTTTTTTAGCGAATTTGATTTAGAAAACATGAACCCAAGCTCTGTTTACAAAATACTATAAAAATGTTTCAATAGTGCCAAGTTTAGATAATGAACACTGAAGTTCATTTCAATAAGAACGACTGGTTCGCCTGATCTTTAAAAGTAAAAACTACTACAAAGGAGGAAAGATGCTATCTCTACAACGGCTTTACAAGCTAGCTGTACGGGCGTACATGGCTAGTTTCATACTGACTCGTTATTCCTGGTGTAAGAACACGACTTTGACTGAGTCACAGAAATTTATTCTGATATCCATGAAGTTCAGACTCATGGCGACCTTAAGGGTTGCTAAAAAAAGAAAGGGAAGAAAAGCCATCTTTGCCAGTAAGAAGACAATGACCCATGTGTATTTCATGGGATTCTGGCAGAAAGAAAAAACAGAATTGATTGAAACCACTCTAGGGGTTATCAATGATGCCCTCAGAGTTTCTTGGCCCAGTGATCGCAGCAAATTTCGACAGGCCATTCAATACTTGGAAGAATTAAGTCTGTATGCGTGGAAAGATGAAACAGTCTGTGTTATAAGCAAAACTGATCCACAGAATCTTTTACCGATGTTAAACCTCACCTTGAAGTGAGGATTAACCAGCTTAGGAAGGAGGAACTATGGGGTCAATCATGAAGGAAAAAGAAGTTTCTCAACTCATTCACAAAGATTTTCTGAGCGATTCAGAATTGTTCAGACTCTTGATCTATGCGATCTTCCTGTCATTCGTAGGAGAAGCACTTTATGACGAAGAGTCTGGGGAGAATAAAGGTCTTGAACTCAAACACAAGCTAATCGAATCTGACCTCGATAGTTATAGAGCGTCAGGATCTTGCGCTATTCTACAGCTCTCTGAAGTATGTGACAATGTTGCAATCGGAAGGTATGTGAGTCGTGAATATTTGAATCTTGCGAATAGCATTCTGGGATATATTATCAATCCCAGAGTAGCAGTCCAAGAGGAGGTCCAATCATGACTCAAGAAGAGCGAGTGGAGATTGCAACTATCGAACGGAAAGCCGAAGAAATGATTTCTATTCTATCCGCCTATATCTACGGAAGAGTTCTTTCTGTAGAAGAAAGAGATAATCTGGACTGGATACGGGATCGTATCTTTGCCGTCTGTCGAGATCTCTTTCATGACAAATTTTCTACGCATTACAGGCTTACTCCAGTAGAGAGACCGTTGTTCATGAATAATGCTGAAAGGTATTTAATGGGAAATGCAATTCCTTTCAGTAATATTCAAAACGGAGAGCTGTGTGGAATGGAAGTCAATTTTGCTATTTACACTCTTGTTGATTATCTCAACAATGTTTCTAGGGAGTGTCGAATGGCAGAACACGCTGACATTCTTCCCAGAGAGGAATCCTTTGATGTCGAGTACTAGAGTATGTATGTTCTTTGATTCATCATAAAGGGGTAACTTAGCGGTTGCCCCTTTTATAATTAACAATTATTAATTGCTTGCATTTCTCAACTAGCGTAGTAGAATAAAAAGTAGTTACAATTGAATAGTTAGTTTATCAAGAGTGTGGCGAGAGCACTGGCTCAACGACCCACCAGCAACCTTTTAAGGTGATCCCTTAAAAAAGGTGCTAAATCCAGCCCGAGAGGGAAAGATAATGGTCGATTTTTTGTTTAACAAGCAAAAATACAACTCTTTCCTTTTTGGGGAAGAGTTTTTTGTTATCAAAATTAATTAAAATTATATGGAGAATAAATCGCAGGAGAAAAACAATAAACGCCTAATCTTTATGCTTGGACTAGACAGAACTCTCCCAAGAGATCGGGCAATACAGAAATTAAAGACCGAAGGGTGGAAAGCTTTCAAAAAATACAAAAAGGTGACAACGAAAGTAATACTATCCAATCAACAGGAGCAATTGAATACGCATCCAGTCCGCTGTATATAAATAATCGGATATCCAGCGTCGCCGGGAACGAAATATTACCAACCAATAAAAACACAAGATAACCAACAACAAACAGATTCTCAATAACCCAAATAATAATTAAAAAATCATCGTATGACTCAATTATCAAAAGGCAAGATGCCATTGGTAATCTTACCAAATACGCGAACAAAGAAGACGGAGATATCTTTACCTCCAAAGATGTTATTGCTGCCCTTAAATCTCTCCCCAAAGGAAGCTTTGAAGAGAGTAAAAGTCTACCTTGGGATTGGTAAGAAAGTGATATAATAACCCTATGAAAACAAAAATTAAAAAGATAGTTATAATTGCCTTTTTTGTAGTGATAGCCCTAACCCTTACGATGTATTGGTTTGACCAATATAACTATTATTTCTCCAGCGCCCCTGCTAATGATTATAGCTCCTATGGTCTTCCTAATTGTTTGGAATACGGCAATGTAGCATTGATTAAAATACACGGAGATATATCCACTTATTTGCCAACGCCAGTTTCTTTAGAGGGAGTAGATTCAACGCCCCCTGATTCGGTATCCTCAGAAGATATAATCGCTCAAATTGATACAGCCGAAAAAGACGACTATATAGATGCTGTAATCATAGACATAGACTCTTATGGTGGTTCCCCCGTAGCTTCAGAAGAGATAATGAATGCTGTAAAGAAAATGTCTAAAACAACCATAGCCGTAATAGGGGAAGGTGGTGTTTCGGGAGCCTATCTTATAGCCACTGGAGCCGACAAAATCTATGCCAGTGAAATGTCAGATGTTGGCAGTATCGGTGTCACAATGTCCTATTTGGATTATTCTCAAGCGAATAAACAGGATGGCATAATTTATCAGCAATTATCCTCGGGTAAATTCAAAGATACGGGAAACCCAGATAAAATTTTAACCGCCGAGGAAAAAACGCTTCTTATGAGAGATATACAAATACTACACGAAGTTTTTATTAAAAAAGTATCTGAAAACAGAAAATTAGATATAGAGAAAGTTAGAAAATTAGCCGATGGTTCTACAATGCTCGGAGTAGCTGCCAAAGAGAACGGCCTTATTGATGAAATAGGGAATTTAGATAGCGCCAAAATCTGGCTCTTAAGTCAGTTCCAAATAGAATCAACCCTTTGCGTGTATTAAAACACAACAAGATACCGCATTGGTTTTTGCCACCTTTTGGGCTATACTGAGGCGAGATAGAAAACTGGTTAAAAGTTTTTTAAGAGAATGTTTTAATGGTTAATTTAACCCTAATTTTAACAATAAGTTAATTCAGCAAAGCCGCGCTTTTTAAGTGCGGTTTTAGGGTTATAGATAATATGGAGAATATCGATCAAGACAAAATTTCTGAAGTAGAAAGTCAATATCATCAATATATTGATGCTATTGACGAAATGATTTCTACCGGAAGAATTGTTATTGACCATATATCATCCATGTTAAATAACTGGTTGGATGATAAAACAATTATGCCAGTCATGCAGCAGAAAATTGAGAATTATGTCAAATCAATAGAAATCATTAAAGATAATGGTACTCTAGATAACATATATAAGCCTGTATATAAGCAATCCATTGTTTTACTCGTGTCTGGATTTGAAATGTCCATGACCAATATATTTTCTTTATTAGTAAATGAATATCCAGAGATCATTTGTTGGGATAATCAATCGGACAAAAAATTAGGTATAGATATAAATTTAATCAGATACTATAGTAACATTGGAGATATAATAAGCAGATCCAGCGGTGAGATAAACTTTCAAGATTTGCAAAGTACAAAAAGATTCCTAGAGAAATGGTTAGATATAAACATAGATAATGACATAAATCGTATACAAGATAATATTATATTAGCAGAGGCCGAGAGAAATATAATAATTCATAATGGTGCGGTTGTTGATGCGAACTTCTTAAGACAAGTTCGTAATACTCAATACTGTAAAAATTATTCTGTACGGGATTCCTTAAATATTGATAAAACAAATTACAATCAAGCCAAAGAAGCTTTTAATGTATTATTTATCTCAATAATTAACGCGATAAAAGATCAAATTAAGCCCAAAATATAAACATGCAAAAGGAAGCGCAATCAAGAATCAAAATAAATAAAATCCTTGAAGAGTCAGGATGGAAGTTTTTTGATGATGCGAAAGGAAGGGCCAATATTCGACTTGAAGCCGGAGTCAAATTTGAAAATCTGGGTGATGATTTTGAAAATGCTCAAACGCAAGACAAAAGAAGCGGTGCAATAGATTTTCTTCTTCTCGATAAAGACGGTCGTGCGTTAGCTGTAGTAGAGGCCAAACGGGAATCAATTGATCCATTGTCAGCTAAGGAACAGGCTAGAAATTATGCCAGAAACGTTGGTGCTCGTTTTATTATTCTTTCAAATGGAAACATTCACTATCTTTGGGATACAAAGCAAGGTAATCCCGATACTATTTCACGGTTTCCCACCCAAGAGTCAATTACTCAATATGAAAAATACACACCTAATCCAGAAGAACTAGCGCAAACTTCAATTGATGAAAATTATATTATAGAATCGCAAATGCCTGGATTTACTAAAGATCCAGCATTTCAAGACCAGTCTACAAAAACAGATTTCTTAAGAAACAATAATTTAAAACAATTGCGTCCCTATCAAGTACAGGCAGTCGATGCTTTACAGGAATCAGTAAAGAATGGTAACCAAAGATTCTTATTCGAAATGGCAACTGGTACCGGTAAAACACTCGTCTCAGCAGCTGTAATTAAACTTTTTCTTAAGTCTGGTAATGCTCATAGGATATTATTTTTAGTAGATCGCTTAGAATTAGAATCTCAAGCACAAAAAGCATTTAAACAGTATCTTGGTAAAGATTTTAGAAGTGTTATTTATAAAGATAATAGGGACTCATGGCAAAATGCGAATATAGTTGTTTCAACTGTACAAACATTTTTAGCCAACGATCGTTATAAAAAAGAATTTTCGCCAACAGATTTTGAATTAGTTATTTCAGATGAAGCCCATCGTTCAATCGGTGGCAATAGTAGAGCCGTGTTCGAATACTTTGTTGGTTATAAACTCGGACTTACAGCTACACCTAAAAATTATCTTAAGGGTATGGATACAGAGGGGACAGATAATCAAAGAGAATACGAACGTCGTTTATTATTAGATACATATAAAACTTTTGGATGTGAATCAGGTAATCCCACATTTTCTTATGATTTAATCCAGGGCTCTAAAGATGGCTATTTAATTCAGCCCACTCTTGTTGATGCACGAACAGAAATAACTACTCAACTTCTTTCCGATACTGGCTACGCTGTTCATACTATAACGGAAGAAGGAGAAAACGTTGACGAAGTTTTTAATGAACGTCATTATGAGCGAAAATTTTTCAACGAAGAAACAAATATTGCTATGTGTAAAGCATTTATTGATAATGGACTGTTTGATCCAGTAGTACAACAATATGGTATTCAACTTTTTGGTAAATCAATCGTTTTTTGCGTGTCTCAAAAACATGCTGCACGAGTTACTAATATTCTCAATAAATTAGCCTTTGAAAAATGGCCCAATCAATATAATGAATCAGATTTTGCTATGCAGGTAACTTCTCAAGTACATGATGCTCAGCAAATGACTATTAATTTTGCTAACAATTGTCTCGGTGGAAAAATAAAACAACCAGAGGAATACGATACTAGTAAAACCCGAGTTACAGTAACCGTTGGGATGATGTCAACCGGATATGATTGCCAAGATTTATTAAATATTGCGCTTATGCGTCCAGTTTTTAGTCCAACTGATTTTGTTCAAATCAAGGGAAGGGGTACACGAACATATTTTTTTGAATATAAAGATTATATAAATAAAGATACTATTACTGTTGCCAAAGATCGTTTTAAGTTTTTTGATTTCTTTGCGACATGCGAATATTTTGAACACGAATTTCCATATGATGAAAAAATAAAAATACCCCAGATTAAGAAAATTACTGCCCCAGTAGAATCAACTGGTTCGCAAACGGTTGAAACTGAGTTTGTGGATGAAAATGGCAAAAAGATTTTTAAAGGTCCAGTTGATTTAGCTACTTTTGATGAATTAGAAACCATTTCTGAAATACCGGTTGGCATAGAAGGAATGCGTATTGACCGTGAGGGTTTCAAGAAAGCCGTTGAAGAGGATATTCTCGGAAACGTTACTCTGAAAAATATGTGGGAAAATGGTGATACTGAAGCGGCTGAGGATTTCGTTAAAAAACAAATTTTTGATAAACCAAAGTATTTTCTCAATTTAGATAAAATTCGCAAGGCCTTTAATGTAGATCGTAGGATTACAATAAAAGAATTCTTACAGGTTGCTTTCGGTGAAAAAGAATCTTTCGAAACAAAAAATGATCTTTTGGAATCAGAATGGCAGAAATTTGTGGAAATATATAATATTGACCAAGAACATTACCAAGCTACTAAAAACTTCTTTGAAGCCTATATCATAGATGATCAGGTTCGCGACATTGTTAAACGTAATCAACCGGCAGATTTTTTCAATTGCCCCTCTTTCGATTTTACTGATTATCAGAGATTAAATGAATATAAGACGATTATTCCACAGTATATTCATGATTATGCCTATCATTTAACTAATTTATAAAGGTATGAACGCAGAAACAAAACGACACATAGATACTGCTCGCCAAATACTCGTTGGGGTAGTACCTAATCCTGCCTCGCAAGTTGACCAAATCACCAATGCCTTGATTTACAAGTTTATGGATGATATGGATCAAGAGGCAATCAAGACTGGTGGCGATCCATCATTTTTTGTTGGCAATTTAGAGAATTATGCCTGGACACGTCTGATGGACACACGTATGGGCAATCAAGAACGTATGAATCTATATTCAGAAGCCCTTCTTAAATTTTCGGAAGCAAAACAATTACCTGAACTTTTTCGTAATATTTTTAAGTCAGCTTTCTTACCTTATCGTTCGCCAGAAGTTTTAAGTCTATTCCTCAAAGAGATAAATTACTTTAATTATTCTCATACCGAAGAACTTGGTGATGCTTATGAGCATTTACTTTCTATTATGGCTAGTCAAGGAGATGCGGGTCAATTCCTCACACCTCGTCACATTATTGAATTTATTGTTAATGTAGTTAATCCAACCAAAACTGACAAAGTCCTTGACCCAGCTTGTGGAACTGGTGGTTTTTTGATTAAAGCCTATGAGCACATTCTTAAGCAACATGATGGCAAGGATGACCCAGAAAAGAAAGAAAAGCCACTGACACCAGATGAGCGTAAAACCTTAATGAATAATTTCGAAGGTTATGATATTGACCCCGGAATGGTTCGTATTACACAAGTAAACACATATCTTCATCAGTTTAAAAATCCTAAAGTTTATCAATATGATACTCTTTCGAGCGATGAACGTTGGAATGATAAATTTGATGTGATTCTTGCCAATCCTCCTTTTATGTCACCAAAAGGAGGCATCAAACCTCATAACAAATTCAGTATTCAATCAAGTCGTAGTGAAGTGCTTTTTGTAGATTATATTATGAGCCATCTTAAACCAAATGGTCGAGCTGGCATCATTGTACCTGAAGGAATTATTTTTCAGTCAGGTACTGCATATAAACAACTTCGTAAAAGTCTTGTTGAGGATGGCCTTTACGCCGTTGTTAGTTTACCGTCAGGTGTCTTTCACCCTTATGCTGGAGTTAAAACAAGTATTCTGTTCTTTGATAACAGTGCTGCAAAACAAAAAAGTGAGTTGCTTTTTGTTAAGGTTGAAAACGATGGTTTGGATTTGGGCACCCAGAGAAGACCAATAGATAAAAATGATTTACCTCAAGCATTAGAAATTTTAAAAAAATGGAAGATAGACAAAAAAATAGAAAGCAAACTGGCGGTATATGTAGAAAAAACCAAGATTGCTGCAAACGAAGATTATAACCTTTCAGGTGACCGCTACCGTATTACTACCGATTACACAAATGCCAAATGGCCGATGATTGAGTTGAAAGAACTTTGTGAAATTACAACAGGAAGAAAAGATGCAAATGAAGGTAATCCTAACGGCGAATATCCGTTTTTTACCTGCGCCAAGGAAAACACATTCATTAATACATTCTCATTTGACACCGAGGCATTGCTTATTGCTGGAAACGGGGATGTTGGTGCGGTTACATATTATAAAGGCAAATTTGATGCATATCAACGCACTTATGTTTTAAGTAATTTCAAGAATGTGAATGTGAGATATCTTTTTCAAATTTTGAATAATTCCTTAAAAGAGAATATGCAATTACAAAAACTCGGGAACACGATGCCTTATATTAGGCTCGGGATGTTGCAGACTTTTCAAATTCCTCTTCCACCACTCGAACTTCAAGAGCAACTCGTCGCAGAATTAGATGGTTACCAAAAAATCATAGTTGGAGCTAAACAAATCGCTGATAATTGGAAACCCAAAATTGACATCGATCCAAAATGTGAGAGAGTCATTTTGGGTGATATTTGTGATATTAAATCCGGGGGGACACCAAAGACAGACAACAAGTTGTATTGGGATGGTGGAAATATCCCTTGGGTGGGATCAACAGTTTGCAAAGATAATTTTGTTAATGAAGCAAATCAGTTTATTACCGAAAGCGGGCTTAAAAATTCCTCTGCAAAGAAATTCAAACCAGAAACAACTCTCATTGCCCTTGTTGGTGCGACGATTGGAAAGACAGGATTTCTTACGTTCGAAACAACCACAAATCAAAACATAGCTGGATTATATCCTCTTGATTTGGAAAAACTAATACCGGAGTATTTATTCTATATTTCACGATCTCTTTACTCTGAATTTATTAAACTTGGTTCAGGTAAATTCAGAATGGCCAATTTAGAATTTCTTCAAAAACTAGCAATTCCTTTGCCCTCTCTTGAAGTTCAAAAACAAATTGTAGAAAAAATTGAAGCCGAACGCGCCCTCGTCGAGTCTGCCAAAAAACTGATTGATATTTACGACCAAAAAACCAAAGATGTAATTGCTAAACTTTGGGAGAAATAAAAAAGTATTTATAATAAATTAGGATGAATACCAATATTTCAGAGGATGTGGAAACAGAAATTTATGACATATATCAAGACGAGTCAAAGGAGGACGGCTATTGGTACGGGTTTTTACTTGTGCCGCAAAGAACAAGACAATATTTGTTAGATGTTCTTAATAAAGCCAGAGCGAATACAGATTATGCAAATGAGATTCATTATCACAAATTAGTTGGAACAGCCTTAAAGGCGAAATCTAGCAAATCCGTTATCATTCGCTCATGGATTTCTATTGGAATTGCAGCCCTACAACAGCAGAAATTTGATAAATATAAATCAGTAGCCTTTTTAGGCAAATACCGCAATGGACCTCCACAGTATGAATTCCTCAAGCCTATTCGATGTAAATTTATTTTACTTAGAGCTGTAAACAGTTTCAACGATATGTATCCCGAAATAGACCCATTAAAAAGACTTGAAATAGTTTTCTCTATGGGTTTAACGGGCGGTTTAAATTTTTTTACGGACAGTCATAACAAAATAATGATTGACAAAATATTTATAGACGGAGATGAACAGTATGCAGGAGAGTATCATAGAAAACTCGATAAGCAATTTATTCTAAATAGAGTTAAATCTAGAATTAATACAAATGTATACTTTAGTAAAACTTCGCAAATAATTGCACAAGACTCTAATCATCACAAAATAGATTATACTCAAAAAACGGAAGACAGCTACCTACTGCAATTGTGTGATATTCTAATAGGAGGAATAAGATTTTGTTGGCTAGGAGACAACTACAAGCATAAAAACAAAGTCGCCAAACGTATTATAAGCAGTCCGTGCCAAATTCTATTAGATCGAACCAATTCAAATTTTATTCAACGGCAAAACAGCCGGTTTTATAAAGGCTTTACTCTTAGCGATGCATGCATTGAAAATGACATTTGGCATTTTCGACCTATGATTTCGCAATTGACTGTTGATTCTAAACCATTATTTCTTATTTAAGCAATATTAATAATATGCTGTTATTTAAAAAACAAAAAAATGATTTAATTCCTATAAAGGAATTAAAAATTGACCTAGAGCGGGACTTGCAAACACTCACTGAACAACACCTAAAAGATATATTTGATTTAAAATTTATTAGTTCAGAGTTTGCTTTGCATAATTTTCGTATAGATACATTAGCATTCGATACAGAAAGTAATGCCTTTGCAATAATTGAATATAAAAGAGATAGAAGCTTTAGTATAATTGATCAAGGATATTCATACCTTGGATTATTATTAAACAATAAGGCCGATTTTATTCTGGAATATAATGAAAAAACTGGTTCTAATTTAATAAGAAGTAAAATCGATTGGAGTCAATCAAAAGTAATTTTTGTAGCAAATTCCTATACTACATATCAAACGAATGCCATTAATTTTCAAAACCTTCCCATAGAGCTTTGGGAAGCCAGAAAATACAATGATGATATTATTTCTTATAACCAAATAAAATCCTCTGATACAAGTGAGTCTATAAATGTAATTTCCAAAAATACCGAAATTGATAAAATTGCAAGAGAAGTTAGAACATATTCTATAGACGATCACTTTCCAAAAGGATGGGAAAAAGGAAGAGACATATTTGAAACCTTAAGAGTTGGTGTCCTTCTTTTAGATAATAGGCTTGAGGAGTCTCCCCAGAAAAATTATATTGGATACAAACTAAATAGTAAAAATATTATAGAACTGGTTGCACGAAAAAATAAAATTATAGTCAATTTATTGAGAGCTCAACCAAAGGATGTCATTGATCCCGAGAAAAAGGTTTACTATCAAAAAAATAGCTTTAAAAATTATCATAAGCATATAACCGAATATGAGGTTAATAATTCTCAAGATGTTATATATGCTATGTCTTTAATAAGGCAAGTATATGAAAGATATACATATAACAAACAGTAGTAAATGGTTTAAACTGCATCTTTAGATAAATTATTTTTGGTAGATAATAAAAATTTAACAATTATATGTCAAAGCGCCATTCGAGAAATTATTGGTTAGATATTGCCGAGCCTTTCATTACTATGGCAATAATAGCCCTACCTTTATTATGGTTTTCCAATAAACTGGCATTTTGGCGTTGGTTTATTATTCTAATAATGGTGTTAGGTTTAGTTTTGGTAATTTTGCTTTTAAGACATCGAGCCCAAATCCATACAAATAGCCAATGGCACACTGATAATGAACTAATTTATTGGTTAAGGGGATTAAAACCCGAGGAATTCGAGGATTATATAACCGAATTATTTATGAAACTGGGGTACCAAACCAAGAGAGTGGGCCAAACCAATGATCATGGCATAGATGTTACTCTTGAAAAAGATGGACAAACTTCTTATATCCAATGTAAGAAGTTTATTACTACGATTGTTCCTTCTCCTGCTATGCGGGATTTTTATGGAGCCATAATGGATCGTAGGGCAACTGGAAAATCGTATTTTGTTACTACAAACACTTTTACATGGGAGGCGGAGAAGTTTGCTGAAGGCAAACCTATAGAATTAGTTGATAGATTCAAATTAGTGAAATATATTAGAATGACTGAAAATCAAAAGTCAGAAACAAAAAATATTTAAAGCTACCAGAACAAATGCTTCAAAATACATTTTTAGATAAATTAAAAGAATTAGGACTTAACGTCGAGATTAAAGAATTTGATGTTTCGACGAGAACTGCTGCTGAAGCAGCTGCGGCTATCGGCTGTGAAATAAATCAAATCGCTAAATCAATTGTTTTTAACGTGGAAGGAGAAATAGTCTTAGTGCTTGTCTGCGGTGGCGATAGAGTGAATGAAGAAAAAATGAGCGCTCATTTGGGTAAAGTTCTTAAAAAAGCTGATGCTGATTTTGTTAAAGAAAAAACTGGTTATACCATTGGCGGTGTGCCACCCTTTGGCTACGAAATACAACCCCAAACCTTTATAGACGAAGACCTTTTGAAATACAAAGAAATTTGGGCAGCTGCCGGCACTAATAACACTGTTTTTAAAACTTCCCCCGAAGAATTGATTAGATATAGCCAAGGAACAGTTTTAGATATTAAATAATACATTGCAGAATGCGTATTTGGAATATTAATCCAAAATATCTTTGCCGTAAGCATTTACTTGCTGAGCATCACGAACTTCACGGACTTTGGAATATTTTGACCATTCATAAAGGTATGGGGGGTTATTCTAGGCATCCTGAAACTTTACGCTGGAAGGGGAAGAAAAAAGCATTGTATCTGAGACACGAAGCATTAGTTAAAGAATTTGATAAACGCGGGTATCATCACAATACTCCTCTTGATAAAAAATTAGCCACTGGTAAAACAAAGCAAGAGGTTTTTATTAATAGCCTTAAAGAACAAAAAGAAATTCTCAGAAAGAAGAAATGTGATTGTTTCCAGAATATCAAATAGCTATTTAATTTAACGAAGTTCAACTTCGGTAAAACTTAGGTAAACATGCGGAAGTAGATTGTCACAAAATGTGATAAACTGTTGCGAATTAATAATTGTTAATTGCTTATGTCAGATTTTGAAAAAATAGATATAACAAACGACGATGAACAAAAAATGGAGAAGGGCCCCTGGGCCAAGGCCATGGATGTATGGAATGAAATTTTCATAGCTAAAACGCACTTTAGACCATATGATACGGATAAAGATATAGAACAGCCGTACTTAACCGTTCATTATGTAACTGATGATGGCAAAACTGGTGTTGAAGCACGATTGTACCAAGAGAGCAGTTATTCTAATGATTTTGCTCTCGTAGCCAATGATGGGGACACTATGGCAATGCTTGAAATGGCAGAGAAATTATTAGGAGAAGGAATTAATATTATAAAAATCAAACAAGGAAACGGTATTTTCAGACCAGGGGATAATAAACAGTTACTGGATACTAAATTAGAGGAATTAAAAAATAAGTTTAATCGCTAATTTGTGGTATAATTTATTTAATAATTTAATTTTATAATATGAAAGGATTTTTAGATTTCATAAGAGAGCAGGGAGTAGTGGGGTTAGCCGTTGGTTTCATTTTAGGTGGAGCTGTTTCCAAAGTAGTTTCTGCCCTTGTGACAGATATTATTAATCCTCTTTTGGGTTTAGCTTTGGGAAAAGTGGGAGGACTCAAAGAAGCTTTTTTTGCTATTGGTTCCGCTAAGGTTATGTACGGAGATCTTATTAGCGTTGCCATTGATTTTGCTGTTATTGCTCTTGTAGTTTATTTTGGAGTCAAGATTCTTCATTTAGACAAATTAGATAAGAAGAAGGAATAAATCCTTTATGAAAAAAGCTTATTTCTTCTGTTTGTGGCTATTAACGCTTGGAGCTACCTCACTACATTCCTACAACAATATTTGTTGTATGTATTCGGCAGAGAGACATTACGGCTGGCCCCTCCCTTATTTAAGCCTTTGGAAAAGTACCGATGTTTTCGCTGAAGCCAAACTTATAGAAACAGAATCTATTTTTAACCTGCTCTCCAAAGGTTGGCACCTTGCTTTCGCAGGAGATATGACTAGTCCATTTATATGGCCCATTGCCCTTATTATAAATATTGCCGTTAGTTTAGGAGTATCTTTAGCCACAATCCTTATTCTTAAGGGTATTAAGAATTTAAGAGCCAAAAAGAGTTAAAAAATCTTTCTTTTGTGCTATAATAGTCCCATTTAAAGGGATATGCAGAAAGTTAATACTGTTATAGACAATTTACTTTTGAGCTATTACTCATTGAACGGACAAAGCCAGAAATCCGTTCTTTTTTTGCATGGTTGGAGAAGTGAAAGTTCTCTTTGGGAAAAAGCCATGACTGCTTTGGCTCAGAATGGCTATGTTGTGTATGCTTTGGATCTACCAGGATTTGGTGGCTCACAGTATCCCGAAGAAGCCTATGGCGTAAGTGAGTATGCTGAAATAGTTAAAAAGTTCATTTTAAAACTTAATTTATCAAAAGTAGTTTTAGTGGGCCATTCCTTTGGAGGAAGAATTTCTATTAAATTAGCCGCCCAAGAACCAGAATTAATTTCTAAAATAGTTTTAGTAGATAGTGCCGGTTTTATAGATACAAGCTTTAAAAAGAAACTGAAAGGAACTCTCGCTAAAATTTTAAGACCACTTTTTAAAATTCCCGGATTAAAGTCTTTAAAGCCTAAAATTTACAGCCTTATGGGCGCTGGCGATTATTTGGCCACTCCCAAACTCACCGGTTCTTATATAAAGATCGTAAAAGAGGATTTAACTCCTGATATGGAACGAATTTCTCAGCCTACCTTAATTTTCTGGGGAGATGAAGATACAACTACTCCCATTAATTATGCCAAAAGAATGAATGTTCTTATTAAAAACTCACAATTAGAAATTGTTTCTGGCGGTCATTTCAGTTTTTTGGATAAGCCCCAAGAATTTGAAAAAAGTCTTTTAAAATTTTTAGCTTAAAATGTCTTGGTATCATTATTTTTTGTTATCAGTTTATTTTCTCCAATTAGAGAATTATGATTTGGGTCGTTTTTTGAAAGC
>Ga0172379_10004303_pt1 | contig 21249 bp, 18 predicted proteins | sample GrowelOW334metaG_FD_119756 | JGI IMG/M metagenome (GOLD analysis project Ga0172379, IMG submission 119756) | Groundwater microbial communities from an aquifer near a municipal landfill in Southern Ontario, Canada - Groundwater well OW334 metaG | ecosystem: Environmental > Aquatic > Deep...
AAAAGTCAATTCGCATTGATGGACTTGCCTCGGTTTTCAGATATACTGGCGGTAGAATTTAACGAATAAAAAATATGCAAAACATACATCAGGAATTCGTTCATTATGGTAAAAATGCAAAATATTGGATGAGGCGATGCGAAATGTTATTGCCGGAAATAGCTAAGCAAGAGATTTGGCGTGCAAAAGGTTTCGGAAGTATTTATGAGTATGCGGCCAAGCTCGCGGGAATGACCCATGATAAGGTAAATGAATGTTTGCGAATAATGAAACATATCGAAGACAAACCGGAATTATTGAAAGTTGCCGAAGAAAAAGGACTCGGAGCAGTCAAACCTGTTGCAACGATAGCGACACAGGAAACCGCAGGTTTCTGGGCGGAGAAAGCAAGAATTATGAGTAAAAACACTCTTGAGGTTTATACCCGCGATGTCCGTCCTAGGAAGGAGCAAGAACAGGAGGTGAAGGTGAAACTTAATCCGAAACTTGCGAAGAGATTCGAGGAATTTAAGAAGCGTGCCGATTTTGAAAGCTTGCTTGAGAAGCTCATGGATGATGTTGAAACAGAATCCAAGCCTGAACCTGTAAAAACTGACGCGCCATATATTCCAAGTGAGATAAAAAAACATGTGATCAATAAAACGAATGGCCTCTGCGCACATCCCGGCTGTAACAAACCCGCCGTAAATTTTCATCACACAAAAAGATTCTCACTCGATAAAGAACACGACCCAGATGCAATCGTACCTCTATGCAAGGCTCATCACGACATCGCGCATCACGGCCTTATAGAAAATGAAGAAAAACAACCATATGAATGGATCTTGCGAACAGAGCCAGACAAGACAAATCCGAAATATGAGATAGATAAGATGGTGCGAAAATACTCGCTATGCTGACGGCCCGCTCCTTGTCTGCCATTTTCCAACGCATCGTGAAGGTCTTCGCAACCCTCGATTGGAAATTCCACCCTGACTCGCGATGCAAACTCCTCAAAACCTTCCGGGATATTTGGATTTATCCTTGCCGCATCTACTGGTCCCATGGTTTTATTTATTACAAAATAGAAAGGATTTTAGGATACCCCCCCGAAAAAAAGTCAAATGTAATAAATCCAGAAACTTGCATTATACTAGTGTCGCAGCAATTTTTTAACATTCCACCATGGATCCAGAAGAGCAACTGATCTCGGCGGCGCAAGCTGACAAAACCGAGTTCGTGAAGCTGTACGATAAATACTTTAAGCAGATCTATAAATTTTTGCTTACAAGAGTCGCGAATGTACAGCTTGCCGAGGATTTAACATCCGAAACATTCATAATCGCACTCGAGAAAATTGATTCGTTTGAGTACCAAGGCAAACCGTTTTCGTCTTGGCTCTATCGAATCGCAATAAATGAAATCAATAAACATTATCGCAAATCGAAATCCGAGCATCAGGCGATGATCAATAAATGGCATGAAGAAGGAGAAAAATTCGAGGCTGCCGATGTCACAATACTGGAAGGAGAAAACGAGCAGGAAAAATTAAAGAATTTGAAAGTGCTAAACGAATCGATAAGAGAATTGAAACAAGAGGATCAGGACATTTTGTCGCTTAAATATTTTGAAAATTTATCTTATCAAGAGATTGCGGAAATATTGGGTATAACCGTAACGAATGTAGGCGTGAAGCTAATGCGTGCGACAGAAAGATTATCAAAAACCTGTAATTTCTAACCTTAAAAATAACCATGACAAATATAGAAAAATACTTAAATCAACTTTCCAACATGCTTAAGAAGCGTGAAAACCAGGCATTCGGGAAGGATCTACGGAATGAGCTCCTAAGAAGAGCTAATACGATGAATGCTGCTGCGACACAGCCGGAAGTCGGCAAGACACAAGACACAGGCAGCAGATGGCGGTTTTCCATGACTCCTTTCTGGAAAAAAACTTTTGCGTCAGTTACTGCATTCGCCCTTTTGCTTGGCGTTGTCGTTTATTCAATTCTCCCGGGCGGAAGCGGACAGATTATACAGATTGTAAATATTGCCGAGGCGCAAGACTATTACACTTTAACTCCAACAACAGAAGACACTTCGGGTGTTAATTCAGAGTCCGGATTCATCCTTGAGAGTAAAGGAACTGTCGATGCCGGTGAGGTGCAAGATGCGCTTGTAATTACGCCTGAAACTGCTGTTGATGTAGAGCAAATAAGCGACACGAGTGTTCAAATTACACCAGTCGAACCTTTGCAAGAAGGCGAGGTTTATTCGGTTCAACTTGATGCGCAAAATATGGAATCAAGTCCATATAAAACTGAATATTCTTGGGCCTACCAAGTTTCCGAGAACTTGAGTATTACCGGAACTTTACCTTCAAATCAATCAACTCAGGTACCGATGGATGCAGGGATCGAGATTAATTTCAATTATAACGGAATGAAGGCTTCAGATTTTGCCAATTATTACACGATCGAACCGACAACAAATGGCGGATGGGATGTTAAGGATAAAACCGCTGTTTTTGTCCCTGCGGATCCTTTGACCGAAAGTGTAATTTATACTGTTACGATTAAGGCGGGATTACCGTTAAATGGCAGTGAAAAAACTCTTGCCGAAGATTACACATTTCAATTCGAAACTTCCGGTGAAAGTCGCGCCGACAGCAGTGTCAGTTTCGCATCGGACTTCTACAATGCCACTCCGGGAGCCGATATTGTAATGCAGGCTTACTATTATTCTTGGTGGTATGACGACACCGCTACCGTGGAAGAGAATCCGATGGTTTCCTTAAAAGTTTATGCGTATGAAAGCGGTGATGATTTCGCTGATGCGCTACAAGCCAAACAAGATAATACCGTAAATTGGTCTTATTATTACAATTCCTACATCGCACCAGTTGATGGGCTTGATTTGATTATTGATGCGCCGGAAACTCCGTTAAATAAATCTTATTATGATTATGCCGTTGTTTTGCCACAAACATTGGATACCGGATATTACTTGGTGAAAATGTCCAAGGACGGGACCGAAAAAGAGGCTTTCTTGCAGGTTAGCAATTTGGCAACTTATGTTTCTTTGAGCTCAAATAAATCTCTTATTTGGGTAAATGATATCTCGACCGGATTGCCGATTTCAGATGCGGAAGTTGAGATTTCGGGAGTTGATTCTGCGAATACCAATTCTCAAGGTGTTGCTGAATTTGATAAAATTTTCCCTGAAATTGAAACTTATAGTGATTCCGAAGAAAACACAAAAGGACTTATTTCCGTAACCTCCGGAGATTCAAATGTTTATTACCCTTACGACTATTGGAATAACTATTCCAATAACGATTACTGGCAGTTTTTCGAAACCGAAAGAGATACTTATCATCCAACCGACAAGATTTACTATTGGGGATTCCTGAAAGGCAGAACTGATTCGGTTTCCGGTGATGCTCAATTAATTATCACCAACAATACTTGGATTTGGGATGCCAAATATCTGGCCGAGAACGATTCGATATTTTATTCGGAAGATATACAAGTAGAAGACGGCGGAGTTTTCAAAGGTGATGTTGATATAGAAAAACTTGCCCCGGGATGGTACGCACTTGAGATAGTTCAAGATGAAAAAGTTATCTCGACTGCAGGATTCTCCGTGCAAGATTTCGTTAAGCCGGCATATGACATTACGGTTACTCCGGAAAAAACATTCTTGTTCTCTGGCGAAAGCACAAATATAGATGTTGCCGCTTCTTTCTTCGAAGGTACGCCTGTTTCAAATCTGGAATTGAATGCTTATTATTCCAATAAAGGCGAGAACACAATTACAACCGATGATGGTGGGGAAACTTCTATTAACTACATTGCAGGCGACAATAAATCGTGTGAGGTTTTTTCTTACTGCGATCTTTTCTCTCCGGATTATATAAGTATAAACCCTGTTAACGAGGAGGAGGCAAGTATCTATGGTGAGGCAAAAGTCACAACAATAAATTCACTTGTCGGTGCGCAAGAGGTTTCCGTTAATTACGATGAAAATCTTACCCTGCAGACTAAGTTCGTTGATATTGATAAAGTGAGTGAAAATACCGGGTGGATTTCATCTTGGGGCGATGTTTATGGAGAAGTTGCTCCCAATACAAAAGTTGTCGTAACCGTGCTGAAGAAGCAGCAAGTGAAAACGGAAATCGGACAGTATTATGATTATATAAATAAAATTACGAAAACAGAGTATGAATATTCCGAAGTCGATGTTTCAACCGACACATTGACCCTATATACCGATGTTGATGGAAATTTGGATTACGATTTGGGGCTTGATTCTGAATATATTTACAATATAGATGTCGCGATTTATGACGCGAATGGCAATTATTACAGAGAAGAAAAATATGTATACCCAACGACATACGGTTATTATTACGATTCCGGATACAATTATTATTCTTTTGATGGAGTGGAAGAAATGTATGACGAAGGTAGTGATGTTTCCGTATCTGTTATTTCAAATGATCCCGCCTTCGTATCTCCAAGCGATGGCAGTTATAAATATATATACTTGCAATCGAAAGATGGAACGAATGACTATGAAGTTTCCGACAACCCAAATTACTCGTTCGAATTTACGAACGAAATGGTGCCGAATATGACAATTGCCGGCATTATATTCGATGGAGAAACTTACTCCGATATTTCTCCCAGCTACATAAATTACAACTATGAAAACAAACGGCTTACCGTTGAGATTTCACCTGATAAAGATGTATATGAACCGGGGGCTGAAGTGACTTTAAATATCAAAACTTCCGATGAAGCTTCTGTGAATCTTTATCTCGTCGACGAGGCTTATTACAGCTTGTTTGCGGAATCGGTAACCGACCCGCTTACTCAACTTTACAGCCCGATTACAGATGGGATTCTTTATAGATTTGCATCAACGGAGGATGCGGTACAGGATACCGGTGGCAAAGGTGGTTGTTTCAAGGCCGGAACACCAATCTTGATGTCTGACGGTTCGTATAAGAATATTGAAGACATTGAAATTGGCGATAAAATTTCCACTCGAGAAAATCCATTAACAAACAATCTCGTTTCGGGAAATGTTGTAAAAACTTATGAGCATTATGTCGGAGAATATCTGCTCGTTAACGGCACCCTTGGTGTCACGGGCGAACATATTATGTTTATAAACGGTCAGTGGAATTTGGCAAGCGAGCTTAAACTCGGGGATGTATTGATTGACAAAGACGGGAACGAAGTCCCTGTCGAATCAATTGAGAAAATTTCCGAACCGTCGTTCGTTTATAATTTCGAAGTCGAAGAATATCACACATATTTCGCCAATGATATTTATGTACATAATGACAAAGGTGGAACTAGGGAAGTATTGAAAGATACCGCTTTGTTTGATGTTGTTGATACCGATTCGAGCGGAAATACTTCCATTACATTTACTTTACCTGACAACATAACTTCTTGGAGAGTTGTCGCATCTGCAATAAATGGTGACAAGCTGGAAGCTGGTCTTGGAACAACGAATATCGATTCTACTCGCCCTGTGATCGTCTTACCGGTAATAAGCAGCGAATACCTGGTCGGTGACAAACCTTCCATCCCTGTCCGTGCTTATGGCGATTATTTGACAACAGACAGCGCGATTACATTCGGCATGGACAGTTCCGATCTCGGATATGAACAAACTCAAGATGGCAGCGCTTATCAAAATGTTTATTTCGATTTTGACGGATTAACCGCAGGGAAAAAAGAGATTACAACTTGGGCTGAAACAGATGGCGGCAATGAAGGTGATTCGCTAATGCTAACTACAAATGTTGTTTCTTCTCATTTCGCCATCAACAAAGTTTGGAATTCCGTTTTGAGTGAAGGAATCGATCTGCAAGGTTCAGATGAGGAAAGAACCGAACTTACATTTGTAAATGGCGAGGTCGGGGCATTTTATGATGTACTTATTTCTTCTTCTTACAACGATGGTGATCGCGCCGATCAAATGGCAACAAAATATGTTTCGCAAAAATTATTGAACGAATATTTCGATTCGGAGTTCGCCGATTGGGAGTTCCCGACTTTTAATTATCAATCTACGGTTTACTATGGAGAAGATGGTGGCATCGCTTTGCTTACATATGATTCAAGCAGGCTTGAATTGTCTGCCAAATTAGCCGCTCTCGATAGTTCGCTTTGGAGTGAAAAAGATTTGATATCTTATTTTGAATCTTATTTGCTTACCGCCGAACAATTGCAGGCAAAAGGTTATAATGTTGTTCATACCGATTACACACTGACCGAGAAGATCATGGCGATTTACGGCTTGGCGGCGATGGATGAAAATTATTTAACCGAGCTTAATTACTTGGTTACAAGCAATGAAATGACGCTTGAAGATAAGATTTATGCCGCACTCGCTTACTTGCAATTTGGCGCGAAAAATCAGGCGCAAGATTTATATCTCGATATCATACAAAATTATTCCGAAGTTGATTCCGATTACATCAAAATAACCGAAGATGGTGCTTCTCTCGACAGTGAATTGTCTTGGACCGCACTTGCAGCGGTTATGGCGGCTGAAATCGGCGATGATAATATCGATGGCTTGTGGAAATTTGTTATCGATAATGATGTTGGTGGGATGAGCCGATCCGAACTGGTTGATGTGGAGAAACTTCTTTATGCAAAAGGTTTACTTGATATGGGAGCCGATGCGGAGGTGAGTTTCAAATTAAATGGTGAAAAAATCACCTTGAAAGGTAATGATGTTTATACAGTTAGCATGTTGCCTGAAGAGTTAAGCGGGGCGAAATTCAGCTCAATTACAGGAGATGTTAATGTAATCACTAATTATGAAGAAATTGTTGATCCTTCTACGCTTGAAACCGATTCGAGTCTGTCGATTACAAGAAAATATTTCGTTGATGGTAACGAAACAAATATTTTGAAAGCCGGTGATTTGGTGGAGATTCAGTTAACAGCTACCGTACCTGGTGATGTCGAAGGTATATATTCCATTATAGATTATTTACCAAGCGGGCTTAGATTATCTACCAATGGTGGTGGCTACTTCCATTTTGATCAAGGACAAGCGGTTTCATTTGCATTTGGATACAACCCGTTTGAACCTGAGGATTATGCTGAATGGGAGCTTTGCACCGATAACCCTGATGGCTCTACGACATGCAGTTATTATTCAACTTATGATGAATATTTGGCTGCGGGAGGAGAAGCTATGGATGTATCAAGTACGCCTTATACGGAAATAATTACTTATACCGCCCGTGTGATAAATAAAGGTGTGTTCATTGCGGAACCGGCTGTTATACAAGATGCGCAGAATACAAGTGTGATGAATGTGTCGGGTGAGACGGGGAGCGTGATGATTGAGTAGGAACTTGTAACTTACAGCTAACAACTTACAACTTGAAGAGAAGAGCCCTGCCGAGAGGTCACGGAAAGCGAAAGCGATTCCGTGACTTTTATTATGAACTTTTAGAAATTACTTCTTTATGCAATTCCACTGATAACTCTTTTGCGAGGTTTATTGTTTCTGCCAAAATTTCTTTCGTGAAGGGATAATCTTTTTGGTTGTGCTGTATGGAGAATTGCCCTGTTTTAAATTTTGGATTATCACTTGGTACTTTTTCTCCTGTAACGCCATGAGCTAATAAAACCCTATTGCTATTTAATTTCCATAATTTTTTAATCAATTCGTCTCGAAGAAAAGTTCCTGCGAGTGATATTTTTTTACCAACCATCATCCCGTCTAAAATTTGATTTACAAGTTTTACATTGGATTTTATTAATCCACCCTTTACCAATAAGACCATGTTTAAATATGATTCTGCCATGTTGAACCATGCGATTGCCCTACCATATTCTTGTAATAATTCTGGATGATTTTCTATTGGCAATTTACTCATAGACCGTAGTGTTATATGAATCTCGCTACCTGCGACCTCATTAAACCTCCCCGTAAATAGCAAAAGGTCTTCCTTTATTCAAGGCCCAACTCTGGTTTCCGTAATCGAAATGCCACCATTCGTCTTTATCCATAGTGAAATCTTCTTCGAGCATCGCTTCCCTGAGAATTTTTCGGTTTTCTGTGACTTCCGGACTTATATCCGCGAAAGGATTTGCGTTCGGACCAAACGCATCGAATTCAGTTCCCATTTTTAACTCATTACCTTCTTTATCCACCAGTGTAAGATCAATCGATCCGCCCGTTGCATGAGGAGGAATCCGTTCCGGATTATTTGCCGGGGACACGAATTTCCCTGTTTCAAGTTTCAACATTTTCTCGTTCCATCCCGGGTTTCGTTTTGCCAATTCTTCCCAGTATTTTTTATAAATATTATTTTGTACGACTCTCGAGCGATGTCCGTCCCAGATTTTGAATCTGTACCCTTTTAGTTTTTCCTGAATTCTTTCAAGTTTCGAACCTACTTCTCTGCGTATAAACATTTTCGAGTCTTCCGCGAGTCCTTTTTGAAAATATTTCGGTTCCAAAATAAAATTAAATACCGCCAAATTGACCAACGGATCTCTGTTTTCTCGAATTCTGACTGAAGTATATTCGATTAATGTCATATGTTTTTTTGCTAATGTCCTAGCGCCTAAAGACCTATATAAGGAGATTGCATACGCAATCGGGCTTGATAGTATTGCGCAACGAAGCGGTTGTCCGAAAGACAACCTTTCTTTGCGCTCACATTTTCTCCACAACCTCGATCCCAAGTAATTCCAGCCCGTTCTTTATCACCTGCGCCACGGCCTTAATCAACTCCAAACGAGCAGGTTTCAATCCGCCTTCGGCATCTTTAACCGTATTTACGGCATACCATTTCGAAAACTCACCTGCCAAGTCCAATAAGTAATGTGCGATTCCGTGCGGAGATAACTCTTCCGCAGCTTTTGCGACCGTATATTCAAACATATTCAAGCATCTTGCGAGATCCCAATCGGCATCATTAAACGCACCGAAATTCGGTTTGTTTTTACTCTTAACTTTTTCCGTAATCGAACAAATTCGAGCATATGCGTATTGCAAATACGCACCACTATCTCCATCCAATTTAACAGCTTTATTTATATCAAAAGCGATATCGCTTTTTGCGTTCGTAAATAACATTGTAAACTTGAGTGCGCCAACTGCGACTTTTTCGATTGCCAACTCTTTTTCTTCGGTGCTTAATTTTGATCCGGCGACTATTTCACCGATTTTTTCTCGTGCTTCATTTATAAGCGCCTCGGCGGTAATCACATCGCCCGTTCGCGAAGACATTTTGCCGGTCGTGAGATTTACCATCCCATAAGAAAGATGGAACTGTTTTTGTAAAATCCCCGGAAACAAACAGTCCATCGCCTTGAAAGTAACTTTCAAATAATCCGCCTGTTCATTCGCAACCACATGGATAGCTTTATCGAATTTAAAAGCCTCACGCTCAAGCTTGGCCAATCCCATTTCCTTAGCTTCATAAGTCGCGTTTCCATCTTTTGTAATAAAAACCCTGCTGTGAAGACCGTATTTTTCACCCGGGAAAATTACCGCACCTTGCGAATCTTCGAAAACCCCTTTCGCCTTAAATTTTTCAACAAGATTTTTCCCCAATTCAAAAACCTCACTCTCAAAAAACAACCTATCGAAATGAGTACCAAGTCTTTTATAAATATAATCAAAATACTCCAAACTCCATTTTCGCGTCTTCTCCCAAAGCGGCACTATTTCGGGATCACGTGAATAGATTTTTTTATTTATTGCGTAAATTTCCGCACGCGCTTTCTCGTCTACCTCAAAAGCTTTCCCTCCAATTGCATAAACCTTACCGAGAAATTCTGCCTTCTGTTGTGGAGTAGCATCGTCTCCGATTTTTTCTGTTGATTGTCCGTAACCCCACAAACACTTAGCGACATGCAAACCAATATCTCCCTGATAATTAGCACGGAAAGTTTTTGCGCCTTGCGACTTGATAATTCTAACAAGAGATTCTCCAAGACTTATGTTACGAAGGTGTCCAATATGGAAAGCTTTGTGAGTATTAGGATGCGCGAATTCAATCATTATTTTTTTGCCTTTGAGTGTTGCGCCGCGCCCGAATTTTTCTTTTTTCTTCTTAACTTCCAGTATGCGGTCTTCAAGAACTTTTTTGCTTAATCTGAAATTAACAAATCCCGGACCTGCAATTTCAACAGATTCAATTGTGTCACCTTTTTCAAGATTATTTGCGATTTGAGTTGCGACTTCGCGAGGATTTTTACCAATTTCGCGAGCCATTTGGAGCGCGACCGGAGTTGAGAAATCACCATGTGATTTATCGGCAGGTTTTTCAATTAAAATTTTACCCTTAAATTCAAGAGAGGACTTGACCAGTGAATCCGAAACGAGTTGTTGAAGTTGTTCTGCGATCATTGCTTTGTTTTATTACATATGAAAAATATAGCAAAGCGGTGATGTCGTAAAGACATAAGAAATTGCTTTTGATTAAATTCCACACTTCAATTATTATCGGAGCAATGTATTTTTTAACCGAATCTCTCATGAAATTCTCATCTGCGTTTCTTGTCACGATGATGATTGCGGGTTTATTCCCTGTTACGGCACTCGCCGGAACATTTAGCGATGTCCCCGACACACACGAAAACCGCGCCGCTGTCGAATATCTTGTCTATACGGGAACTCTAGAGGGTTATAGTGACGGGACTTTCGGTCCTTCAAACACAATCAATCGTGCCGAACTTATGAAAGTTTTGGTTGCCTCTCAAGGGATTGAACCTGATGAGACGCTTTATCATGACTGTTTCCCCGATGTCACAAACGAGTGGTATGCCCCTTATGTCTGCTATGCATATTCGGAAGGTTGGGTTGATGGCTATCCGGATGGCACATTTCTTCCCGGTAACACGGTAAACAAGGTTGAGGCTTCAAAAATGATTGTCAACGCATGGGGATATAGCGATATACTCCCAGACAGTTCCGATATTTCCGACTACGATTTATTTGATGATACCGACGCTTCCGCTTGGTACGCTCCTTATGTTTATTTAGTTAAATATTGGAATTTAGACGGAACATCCGGCAATTTCAATCCTTCCGAAGGGATGGATCGTGGAGGCGCAGCAGAGTATATGTTCCGCATTATTGTAATGGAAGATTTTGATTACGGATGGTATGAAGATGGCGATGATGAAATTTTCCTTAGTTACTACGGATTGGATTATCTATTGGTTGACGAGGAGGACGACAGTTCCGATGATAGTGCAGACGATAGCTCTGATGCGTATGAATATGATGATTCATATGTTGAGCCGGAAGACGACACAAGCGAATATGTTTGTCTTAATCTAACTTCTTCATCCAGCGACCAGACACTCGAGGTCGAGAATTGCGGAGACAGCACCGTAAACCTGGAGGGATACAGCTTGGAAACCGATGAGACATTCTATGAGTTTGGTTCTTACGACCTTGCCCCATGGGAAAGTGTCGAAATTGAATATTACTATTCCGGCGAGACAATTTATCTTCGTAGCTCTAACGGAGGCATAATTGATAGCGATTATAACTTCTAGAACGAAATACATATGCTAAAAAGGTCTGTCTTGGGACAGGCCTTTTTTTGTTAATCCAATACGTACCATTATTACAGGCTCTTGAAGTTGTGTCGTTTTTCTGATATAATAATGAGATTTAATTATTAATTTTTCACAAAAATGAAAAACAAAATTGTTCTCGCGATTGCTTCGTTAATCGCTCTAGTGGCCATGATTCCGATGTCTTTTGCCGCCGATGATCTGCAAATTCCTTCGGATGTGGAAGGTGTTACGGCGCAAGCCGGAGACGGCGAGGTTGAACTATCTTGGGATATGACAACCGACAATGTTGGTGTAACCGAATACAAGATCTATTCCGGTCTTACTAGTGTTGTAGAAGATGGCGGAAGTTATGATCTCGAACCTATCGAGACAAATAACGATGCTCTTTCTTATACCGTAAGCGGACTTATAAATGATACTACTTATTATTTTGCGGTCACCGCTCTTGATGCGGCAGGAAATGAAAGTGAATATTATAGCGAAGAGGTTTCAGCCACTCCTGTTTCAGCAACCGGGGGCGACACTTCTGCTCCTTATGTTGTTGGCGCAACCGCAACAAACAATATGACGGTTGAGGTAAATTTCTCTGAAGATGTTACCGTACCTACCGATGGGATGTCAGCTTTTTCAATTGTAAATATGGATACTGACGCTCAATTGGAAGTTATTGATGCGTATACCTCCGATGAAGACACGACAACCGTTTTGGTTATCACTTCAACTCAAGATGAAGGTGGAAATTATATGCTAACCGTAAGTTCAAGCATAACCGATACTGCCGGGAATCCTATTGTAAGCGGTACTTCCGATACGGCCGTATTCACAGGTGCCGCAGAGGCGCTTGTACTTGATGATTCAACCGGTGAAGAGGTTGTCGTGGACACTACGGTAGAAGATGATTCTTTGACTCACGAAGCAGCTCCTGAAGATACAACCGCTCCTTCTATTGATCAAATCGAGGCTACAACTCTTACCGAAATCGTAGTTGATTTCGATGAAGACATGGTTTTACCGGAAGATGGTACCGGCGTAACATTTGATGTTATTTTGGCAAAAGATAATTCAGCTCTTGAAGTTTTGAGTATGAAATTGGACGAAGAAGATAATAGTAAAGTTATCCTTGAAACAACCGAACAAAGTGCGGGTGAAGATTATATCCTTACTGTAACCGGTATAACTGATGTTGCCGGAAATGAATTAACCGACACTTTTGATTCTACCGGAAGTTTCGAAGCTCCTTTGCTTGAAGTTTCCGATTTGATTCCACCTGAAGATGTTACTAATTTCTTAGCATCTCTTGTTTCAGATGTAGCGACAAGTGTTGAATTGTCTTGGACCGCAAGCGTTAATAGCGCAGGCGATTTGGCAGATCAATTGCTATACATGAGTGAAAACGGCGGAACAAGTTATGGTGATGCTGAATCACTTGGTGCTTCAACAACAAGTTACACAGCTGAAGATCTTACTGAAGGTCAAACTTATACATTTAAATTAACAACTGTTGATGAAACAGGTAATGAAAGCGAAGGCGTAATTACAACTGTCACTTTGCCTCAAACAGGAGCCGGACTTGGAATTGTACTTTTGGCGAGTGTACTTGGGACAGGGTTTGTGATGAGGAAGAAGTAGAAGAAGTGACAGAGTGACATAGTTACATAGTTAAGAAGAAGCCCGACTGAAAAGTTGGGTTTCTTTATTTTTGCAAAGCTTCTGTCAAATTCTCACCCCACTCCCCGTAATATGTTCTATCCGCCATTTCCAAAATACCTGCAATCGGAACTAGCACATTTGAGGTGTTTGATTTTTTGTAAGCCCAAGCGTCTATTTCGCCCCAGTCTTCGGGTTCGGTATTCGCATCATGCTCCATGTCGATATCAAGCGATTTGAGATAAGACGAATCCGGATTCAATCTTGTCCACAGTCCGGCAATCTCATGAAACCCATCGTAAGCCTGATGGATATGCGGTTTGTCTGCCGCCGTTTGCACGTGATCCAAATCCGCAAAAACCAGCATCACTTTCAGGTTCGGCAATGAGTCGGCAAGTAGCGAATAATAATCGTTTGTCTCGCGAATACTCCACCACTCGCTCGCCTCTTCCGGTGTCGCTAAATCTTCCGGCCAAGTCGCACTTGCAATCGAGCCGTTTTCACGAAGTGCCGTTAGAAGCGCAACCGAATAACATTTTTTCCCAAACATCTCGGGAACTTTTTCGCCAAAAACATACTCGTCCAAAATGCCAATCTTACCATTCAGATTTTTATCAAAATACAGCGTTGCAGTTTCCTGATCGTATCTTATGCTCGAATAATCTATTGTAAGTTCTTCCGGCGAATAATCTTCCGTGTAATCATAAAGTGTATTTTTCATGCCCGATTCCCCTCCGTCTTCATAAAGCTGAACATATTGCCCGACTTCAAGTGCCGAAAGCTGGTCGTTTGTCGGGTTTTCCCGCCCAACAAAATAATCAACGCCCTGCAATTCCGAACCGTAAGTCGCCAATGTATTTGTCGCGAGAATCCCAGGATGAGAAAATGCATAAATCCCAACATCGGAATATAACGGCTCGATTGGAATCAGTTCGCATAATGTTTTGCCATCCGTATTTTTCAAGTCGCCTGAAGCAAATTTAACTACATCCCTAAATGCCTTCATTGAATCTTCGCCACCATAATCGTTCGTACCATCACTACCTCCTCTTCCCGGAAGGTTCATGCTGATTTCAATAAAACCCTGGTCTGTTATCCCTTTGAGTGTTACGAATTCCTGCGTGTCTCGAGTGAAAAATGTCGAAGGGGTGTAAACGATTATCGGCGCACCTTCTTCGTAACGAGGTGCTGACGGGAATTCTATTTGGACCGCGATCTGACCGATACCTTCGGAGGTTATATAGGTTGTGACTGGGCTTGTTACCTGCGTTTGGACCGGTTGAGCGCAACCTGTTACGGTTAGAATCGTGATTAAGATAATGAGTTTTTTCATAAAAATTTAATGTTAGGGGTGCATTTTTATTGCATGAAAAATCTTAAACGCTTTTTTGTTTTTTTTCTACTTATTTCATGCGTGCTTTTTTATATTCACTGGTCGCGACTCTCGCACGGAGAGATGATCGTTTATTTCCTTGATGTAGGGCAAGGAGATTCTGTTTTAATAAAAACCCCCTCGGATAAAATTATTCTTATCGATGGCGGTCCCGAAACGGAAGTTATGTCCGAGCTCAACGCCGTCTTACCATTTTTCAAGAAAAATATCGACTTACTCGTGCTCACGCATCCTCATGACGACCACATTCAAGGTCTTGTATCCGTTACCGCGCGATATCAGATCGATTCCGCTCTTATAACCGGAGTTGATTATGATAACGCTTATTATGATGAATTTTTGTCAAATTTGCGCGAGGACAGAACTGATGTTTATTTTGCAGATGAGGGTACGGATTTTTCTTTTGACGATGGGGTTTTCGTGGATGTTTTGTATCCGTTTGAAAGCATTTCCGGCGAGAGTTTCAGCGACATAAATGATTCTTCAATTGTAATGCGAATCACTTATGGAAGTGGGGCGGTTTTGCTTGCCGGAGATTGCACGGAGAAAATCGAATCGCAGTTGCTCAATCACGGCTTATTGCTCGATAGTGATATCTTTAAGGCTTCTCATCATGGGAGCAAGTATTCAAACAGTCTCCCGTTTTTGCAGGTCGTCAGTCCGAATACCGTTGTAATTTCCGTTGGTGAAAATGATTTCGGACATCCGACGGAAGAGGCGATTATGAATTTCGAAGAGGTTGGGGCGGAGATTTTCAGGACTGATGAAGATGGGAGGGTGGTCGTAGGTCGTAAGTCGTAAGTCGTAGGTCATAGGTCATAAGTCGTAGGTCATAGGTCATAAGTCGTAGGTATGGAAAAATTTAAAAAATTAAGAGTTTGGGAGAAAGCGCATCTGCTTGTGCTTGAAATTTACAAAATAACTGAATTTTTTCCTAAAAAAGAGATATTCTCTTTGACCAGCCAAATGCGAAGAGCTGCAATATCTGTTGTCGCAAATATTGTAGAAGGCACAAAGCGAAAAACCATTAAAGACCAACAACATTTTTATGTAATGTCGAATGCATCTCTTGAAGAATTGAAATATTATATTTTTTTGAGTCGTGAACTTATGTATATAACAAAAACTGACGAGGAGGCTCTCACTATCAAGACACGAGAAATTGGTGGAATGCTTTATATGCTACATCAAAGCATGAACAGATCCGGTCATATTACTTACGACCTATGACTTACGGCTTATCTCCGCTCCAAGTCCCCTCAGCTTCTCATCAATCTTCTCATATCCCCTATCTATGTAATTAATATTGCTTATCTCCGTCGTCCCCTTTGCGCATAACGCCGCCAACACCATCGCCGCACCGGCGCGAATATCGCAACTCGCAATCGGCACACCTTTGAGTTCCTTAGGCCCTCTTATCACGGCATGATGCGGGTTTAATATTTCAATATCCGCCCCCATTTTTTGCAGTTCAAAAAGATAATTTAATCTACCTTCGAAAAGCGTTTCATAAATTTTACTCTCGCCTTTTGCCTGAGTCAGTAAAACCGCGAATGGCGCCTGCAAATCTGTTGCAAAGCCCGGATAAACCGCCGTTCGCAATTTTTCTACAGCCAACCAGTGAGAAGAAGGTTTCACATGAACTTCATTTTTACCCAAAACGAATTTCGCCCCGACCTCTTCAAGTTTTTCCCAAAAACTGTCCAGGTCCTCCGGACTGGTGTCGCGCAAAATAACATCTCCGTGTGTAAGTACCGCCGCAAGAGCAAGCGTGCCGGTCTCGAGATAATCAGAAGTGATTTTATACGAACCGCCGCGCAATTTCTTAACTCCCTTGATATGCAAAACATGTGATCCGATTCCTTTTATATCCGATCCGATTTTATTTAAAAATCTGCATAAATCCTGGACATGCGGTTCCGTTGCCGCCCATCTGATTTCAGTCACCCCTTCGGCTAACACCGCCGCCATTATCGCGTTTTCCGTAGCGGTGACGCTCGCTTCCGCCATGATTATTTTCGCTCCTGTTAATTTGCTAGCTTTGAAATGAAGTGAGTTCGTATCATCCTCAACTTCCGCGCCAAGCGCTCGTAGCGCATGGGTATGCGCGTGAACCGATCTCTTACCAAGCACGCACCCGCCCGGAAAATCCATCTCCACCTCACCTGTTCGTCCGAGCATCGGACCCATGACGAGAATTGATGCTCGAAGTTTTTTCACCTGATCATTCGTAATTTTTGATGTTGAGATTTTTTTCGCCTCAATAAAAACCTGATTGTTTTTGAAAGCCGTTTTCGCGCCAAGCTCTTCTATAATCGAGAGCATCGTGTGCACATCGGAAATGTCCGGAACATTGTTGAGAATGCACGGTTCGCTCGTCAGTAAACATGCCGCCATTATCGGAAGCGCGGCGTTTTTTGAACCGCTTATTTTTACCTCTCCTTTGAGCTTATGCTGACCTTCAACTATGAAATTTGGCATGTGGAAAACGCTTAAATCGCAAAAGTTATTTTAGCCTTTATCTATCATCATTCGCAATCTGATATTCGACATTCATCTTCTTAAACCGGTTTAGCAATATAAGTTACAGGATTTTTCTTAAGATTACATTTTTCGTCGATACGACCTCTTCTGCCTGCACCCGGACAACTCGCTATTTGCGCGATTTGATTTGCCGAATCACCTACCCACCCTAAGAAAATACAACTATGACATCCGTTCGGGTCGTGTCTGTTTTTGTTATTTATATAAAGCCAATCCCCGGGTTGGATTTTTTTCATAAGCTCCGGCGAAGCATGATGATCTCCGCATCTTTTACCGGAATAATTTAAATCCTGGTAAATCCTCTGAGGGCGCATTTTTGGAGATGTTGAGTTGTAAACTTGATTTACCCAGTCCCAACAGCTGCTACCTGGTTTGCCTACCAAATTTCGAACCGCTTCTACGATTTTTTTACCTTTGCCTTCCGCGCCTGCAATCAATGCTGCAATTTCTTCGGGACTTGGTTGTTTGCTCTTCTGCCCAGGTTCAAGTGTACCTAAAAATTCTTTGTCTTTTTTGATTTGTTCTTTTTGATCTGCGTTATAGGCATCGTAATCCAGTGTTCTGTCCGGTTTTATATATTTATCGAATGTTTTATCCGGTGCGCCAATTACAATTACATCTCCCGTAAAGACAGGGATGTATCCTTCCGCATCAAAGAATCCGTTTGGTTGAGAATTATCGTTTTTTCCTTTCAACCCTATCCTTCGCGTGCTTTCTCTTTTTCTTTCTTCCTTTCCGTCTTCCAAAACCGTTATTTTCCTAACTGATGGTGGCAAAATATCGCCGGCACCCAGCTTGTCGTAAGCTTCTTGGTTGCCCAGGAAATCAACTGTTAATTTCTCTCCTTCTTTCGGCTCTTTGTACCACTCATCCCATTTCTCGAATTCCAGTTTCGTAGTGCCGTTTGCGAAATCCGTAAATGCATAAAACAAAATTCCTTGATATTGCGCCTCAAGAGCAAAAAGTTCATCTATGTTCATTTCTTTCAGGTCTTTTACCGTCTCGGGCAGTTTTTCTTTTATCTTTTCTTGAACAGTATCGCATTTTTGTTCGGTTGCGAGGGCGCTTGTTTTCTCGCTTGTATTGTCATGAATTGAACATTTTGCCTCTTTGCATGCAGTTTTTACATGCGAAACTTCAGTATCGACAGCCGGTTGTATCTCTGGCTGGGTTTCGCCTGGTAGTGGCTGTTTAGGTTCTTCCGTTTTTTTTGCTTCGGGAGCGGTTGTTGGCAACATGTTTATTTTTTGTTTTGCGAAAAAGGTTCAGCCTTATCTGTTAATTATAGCAGAAAAACAGAATTACGGAAAGCGGAATTACAGAGGGAGATATTTAGGGATCAACGGGGAAATAGGTGGAGGAAATAAAAATCGTTCAATTTGCCTAAACGCTTTTGTCGATTTCTGCAAAATTCAGCATGGGTTGGGGATTAACAGGTTAAGCATACTTTGTCTTTACATAGATGCACTATGGTTTAAAGCAACGATCGATTGTAAACTTAACAGATTTGGACTGGTCCGAATGTGGTTGTTATACGAACTTTTTTCGTAATAACCATTTCGGTAAAAGTCCCTTGATCCATATTTAGCGCCCTACTTTTCTTGGATTTGGTCTGGTACCCCACACACCTCTCGTGCCAAAAGATCTCCTTAAACTCTCCATTTTTCTTGAGCCCCCATCTTCACGCGAAACGCGATCGGTACCGCGAGTTTTTCTACCTATTATCTGTCCATCGGGTCTATCAACAGATTCATCGTCATCATCTTCTTCATCTTCCGATTCGTCATCGTCATAGTCATCGTCAATTGCATCGCCATGTCCCCCGTAAGTCATTTTAAAACAGGTTAAATTTTTAGATGCGCATTGTAAGCCGTTTTTTGTGTTTGTCAAATTTCTCTGGGATCTTTCAGATTGGAACAAGTTTTGCACTAGCCAAAGCTTCGCCTATTTGATTGTCTAAATCTGTATTCTTTCAAGATGAGATTGCTTGCGCAATCACTATAATAATATGCCGTTCGTTCGCCCCGCGTTGCGGGGCTCGCTACCGGCTGGTGGGCAGGGAAGGATTCGAACCTTCGAAGACATAAGCCAACAGATTTACAGTCTGTCCCGGTTGACCACTTCGGTACCTGCCCGTTTTTCAATTTGATAGTAAACATGCTCCGCACTGCAGGGAGGATTATAGCGAAAAAACATCAGTAGGCAAATTTTTGGTTACATTTTACAAAAAAGCATTGCTATTTCGTATTTGGGTTATATAATTTCGCCCTATATCTTTAAATCTTTAATAAAACTCAATATGCCTGATGTTATTCCCGATAGTGGTTTTAATCTTTATCAAACAACTGCCGAAGCTGAAAATGTTTGTTTTAAGGTAGAAGATTTGCGATGCATGGATCGCGCCTGTTCCGGAACTATGACCGATGTTTTTGCAGCCAAAACATCTTTGGGGATGATGGCTAAAGACCGTGATGGAAAAGTTGTTCCCGCGCAATGTCCTTGTTGCCAAGGACCTATGGAAAAAGCAATTACCGGAGGTGCAATCGTTGGGTTAACTAGAAAAAGTGCTGATGTAGATCGTAATGTGCATAGGACAAGAGATCTTGCCGGAAAAACATTAACATTCTCAAATCCACGTACTGGAGAATTGTCCACCGGTACCGTTATTGTTGGTAGTACTTGCGAAGACTGTCATACCGGGATTGCTTTTGTTGTAGTTGAGCCGGAGGTCCATTGATCCACGATGGGGAATTAAGAAACTCATAATTGTGCGGTGATGCGAAGCTATTGAACCACCGTATAAGATTGACAGATGTGCAATTCCACTATAAATTGTTCTGCTTTTAAAGTGCAAGCATGCCGCGTGAACAATCTCATATTGAAGATTTATGCCGTAAGCTGGAAACCGGTCCTCGTATTACGGCAAGGGCCTGTTTTATGGGGATGGAAATATCTATTAAAATCAATGAAACCGAAATGAGGGTTCGAGCTGTTTTAGATGACAAAAGTGCTGAAATTGATGCAACCCAGGGTATAGAAATTGATGCAAATGTTATAAGTAATTATCGGGCTTTACTTGAGATTATTAGAGCTGTTAAAAATAGACAGTATGCATTAACCGGCGAGACTGTCGCAGAATCGACCGAATTAAGTAGAGTAGCCGATCCCGGAATGCTTTTATCATTCATAATAAAAATCCTCCTTTTCCTACAATCTCTGATCCCATTTCAATCACCTTCCTTATCACTTGATCGGTTAAAGGAAGACAACCAAGATGCTATTGTGACGCAATCCATGCTTGTTCGTATGGCTTCCATGCTTGAAGAGTATCAGTCCTCCCTTTCCTCCGGTGATTTTTCTCAAGATGTTTTAAAGGGTATTATTTCCGATATTTTAATCGAACTGAAATTGTTAATCCGTTCTATTAGAAATTATTCTCGAGCCGATAAAAGTATCCTCGAATTGGCGGGCTGAAATGAGTGCGCTTTGTTTTCGATTTCTCGCTGTTTTTCAATAAGGAGATTGCTCTAGTTCAACGACTAACATCTACCGAGATGTTTAAGCCCCAAGCTTTGTTGTTATCTCAACAAGTATTGTCTTAAAGGCCTCTATATCATCATTACCGTCTCTACTACAAGATGGTGATGACAGTATAACTGTTGTATCTAATCTTCTTTGGTCATAACCATCCTTGATAGCGGTATTAATCTCCTCCCTAGGTATACAGCCATCATTTGATCTTGACCATTCTTGCAGTGTTACAATTCGTAGTATGTCTTCGACATATCCTTCCGGAGGTGTTGTTTTTTCTAATAAAAAACCATTACCAGCCGGATTTTTTCTAAATCTCATACCACTTGGTAAAGTTATGCCTTCGATTAACTCTTGCGGCGTGTGTTCGCCAATAAATGTAAAGAAAATCACTCCATAGTTAGGATCTACGGTGACCCTAATCATGCCGTCCAATGCCGCGTTCAAAACCTGTATGCATTCGGCGATTTTTTTATTTCTTTTATAAGATTCTATTCGCGAGCGAATATCATCTTTCAATGCGCTTAACCAAACCAAGCATTTTGCTCTGGGTTTTGACAACTCA
>Ga0172379_10004304_pt1 | contig 21248 bp, 23 predicted proteins | sample GrowelOW334metaG_FD_119756 | JGI IMG/M metagenome (GOLD analysis project Ga0172379, IMG submission 119756) | Groundwater microbial communities from an aquifer near a municipal landfill in Southern Ontario, Canada - Groundwater well OW334 metaG | ecosystem: Environmental > Aquatic > Deep...
GGTTTGCTATTGGCGAAGATTTATCTGAGACAACGTGAAAACTACTAATTCAGTATAAAGAAAATTCTTCAAATTTTTATTACATTATTTATTTCATAAATAACGTAGACAAGTGGTTTGCTACTAAGGGTATCAAAGAATTATCCTTTATTCTTTCTCAGCTCTGCAACCCGCTAAGCATTCCAATAGGTGTTTAGGGCTGCTCCGATCAAGGTCTGACCCGATTCGCATCTACGAAATCAAAACGGACAAAGCGTCAACGTCAGAACAAAGATTCCTTGACGCACTTATCACGCCCCACTCGTAGTCTGCCATGAAGCCCGTTTGCAAGTAGCGGAGGGCTAACCCGCCGACGTAGTCTACAAAAATTCAATAGAATAAACGTTTTTAAACTTTTAGTTTAATCCTTCGCGTCTTTTGAAATCCTTTCTAATGCATAATTTTTTCCATGACAAAATTGTTTCGTTGTCTTTTTTTAGAAGGTCTGTTTCTTTTAAATTATTCTCTATCCCCTTAATGTGGTCCTCTTCCAACTTTTTAATATATAAGCGGTCATAATCTAAAAGATAATCCTCCCAATCTTTAATTGCAATTCTTTTTTCTTTTTCAGAAAACTCTTTTGATTCAATTATTGCCTTTTTTGCCTCTCGAACAAGAGCATATTCTAACGCTCTTCCTTTGGGGCTAAAGTCTGGATTAGGAATACTTTCATATGCCTTATTAATCATAAAATTAGTTGGGTTTTATAGTATTTATTTTTATCTCTTCAAATAAAGATAGTTCAAAGCAGATTAACAAGAATTATAATTAATATTATCAACAACATTATTCCTCCCAAAATCCAGAAAGATTTATCGGAGTTATTCTCAACATAAACTTTGCTTAATACGGGGGAATCACAATTAGTTTGTTCTATTGGTTGATTATATGCATTATCACATGAATTTTTATCATTACATTCTCTTGTCATAACTCCATTTGAACACTCGCTCCATCCTGTGCACTTCCAATTTGGCTCGCATGATGAAAGGAAGAGAGTGTCTTTGTCATTCTCACAATCCCTATTATTATCACATTCGTTGTTATTGTCCTCTTCTTCATAATTTTCTTCTATATAGCAAAGTCGTGAGCATCCATCAAAATTATTTAAGTTTCCATCGTCACATTGCTCCCCTGCATCAATAATTCCATTTCCGCAAAGACAGGAACCGCATTCATTACATGGTGGACATTCCGGACATGTTGGACATTCTGGACAATCAGGAGGACAAACTCCACAATCTCCAGAACAGCTTGAGCATGTTTCTCCGTTATTACAGATTTCATCTCCGCAGTATGGTTCTTCTTCACATTCAACATAAATTTCTCTTTCAGCGTAATTATCAGTTAAATCACACTCAGGTCCATCACTTTCAATTTCAACAGTTAATGTGTGGACTCCACAAAGAGAAGAAGTGTCTAAATCTAATTCCTTTGAAGAATAAGCATTTATTACATCATCATATTCTGAAAGAATTAAATCATCTAACTTTACAATTACATGAACATTGTCATCTGCCTCTTTAAGATTATCTATGAAATATTTTATCTGGTAATTTCCTTCCTCCAAATTTGCAGGCTCTCCTGCTATCCAAGTGCCATTTCCATATCCCACCGCAATTCCTGTTTCATATGAATTTGAATAAGAATATCTTATTGCAATCTCGTGGTCACATGTTGGTTCTGGATTATTTCTTTTGCATGAATTTGAACAGGCATCATCATCAATTAAATTTCCATCATCACACTCTTCACAATCCTGTTTTATTCCATCTCCACAGTAATTTGTTATTGTTTTTAATTCACAGTCATTTGTGCAATATGTACAGCTTGAACCATAACTAGCCCAGCATAAGAATCCATTATACATTCCTTCATCACATTCCTCTAATCCTTCAATTACCCCATCATCACAAACACAGGCACTAGCAAATTCCAAAGAAATTAATACTAAACTTAATGTAAATAACAGAATTAAAAATCCCTTCGTTTTACTTTCAACCATACTAACTTTTTAGTGACAATCCTTTAAAAGGTTAAGTATATTAAAAAACATATTTTTCTTCACTACCCAATCTTAATGAATATCTGGAGATATTAGAATTATTTTAATATTTTAATTATTTGTCTTGCTTTCTGTCTTTGTTTCTTCTTTTGGCTTTTCTGCTTTTGCTTTTGTAGCCTCTTTATTTTTTTCTACTTTGGGCTTTTCTGCCTTGCTCTTTTCTTCTTTTATTTTCTCACTTTGTTTGACAACTTTGATACTTTTATTTTTCTTATTTTCTTCCCTTAGCTTTTTGTCAGAGGTTAATATTACAAAGAGGATAAGCAATATGATAAATACTATCAATCCTATTCCAACCTTGGACTTTGCGAAATTAGTAATTCCTTCAATTGTTCTCCCTGTGATTCCTTTTCCGAAAGTTGTTTCACTTTCTTCTGTGTTCTCAGTCCCTAGCTCTGATATATTTGAATTTGTTGTTGCGTTATTCGTTGATAATACTATTACACTTGTATTAGTTGTATTTCTTGGCTTACTGCTTCCGCCACCTCCTCCACCCCCACCAGAGGAACCTCCAGAAGAGCAAGCTCCGCAATCTCCAGGACAAGTCGAACAACTTTCACCATTATTACAACTTCCGTCCCCGCAAGTAGCACAAGCTCCACAATCCTGAGAATTGAATGTGCATGTTTCACCTATTTCTACATCGCATCTTCCATTTCCAGAGCAAATATTTGTTTTTGAAGCATCACAATCAAGAAGGTTATATGAACATTCTACTAAATTGCATATTCCATCAGATAATGGCTGAAAATTTGTCGGAAGAGAGGTTGTAGTAAAGTTGAGGTTGACTATGTCATTGTTAACAAAAAGGCGCTCCCCAATCTTTATATTCCCAAGGAAGAATTCAATTTTTGAAGGAGAATTTTCCGGCTTTATAATAATGCAGGAATAAACTTTTCCAGAATAATCTGTTCCGTATTTTCCATTTATAATTTCACATTCCCCGCTTACAGTTGTTCCTATTTTTGCAACAAGGTAATATCCATTTGGTATTGGAACCCCATTATACATTACATTTCCATAAAATGCCATTGGTTCTGGAGGCAATTCTAATGCAAAAACAGGTCCAATCATTAAGAATAACATTAATGCAAATACACTCGTAATTCCCTTTTTCATATTTTATTCATATGGAATTCATTTAAAAGTATTGTTGTCTGCAAAAGAATACGTTGAATTATTAGTGTTAGTTCTTAGCTCTAGCTAGCAGTCAAAAAAAGAAAAAAAAAGAAAAAGAAATAAAAAATAAGTTTTTTTATGCTAATGGCATTCCCCAACAAGTTGTTGCAGGGCTATATTGGTCTTCTACATCCATTTCAATCCAATATCCCTTTCCAGCTTCCATGTAACTCCATGAGTTTAATGGAACAAATGAACTTGAGTCATATCCCCATAAAGCACTCCATCTTGGAAATCCTTGTTGAGTGTCAACTAATGAGAATAATGAACAATATGCTTGTTTTGGAGTAGATGTTCCATAATATCCAATTAAGTTCCAACCTTCATTAAGGTTTACACTTGGAGGCAACATTTGGCCTTCACTCATCAATTCACCACCCACTAAAAGGGTAGTTGCTTCTGTAGTTTTAACCCAATATCCCCTTCCTGGAACCACTTCTGTTAATCCAGAAGTAACGCCTGGAATGTAAACTTTCCATTCTCCGTTTTCATATGACCAAACACCTTCTATATTTTCTGAAGCATCATCAAATACTTCTTCTATATTGTTGCTTAGTAAATTGAAAGGGAATGAAATTAAATTCCATTTTTTGTCTAATTCAATTTCGAAAGGTGTTCCTTCAACCTTGAATACTTCTACATCTGTTTCTGAAGTTTTACCTACATTATCAACGCAGTAAAATTCAAGTGTGTGTTCACATTCTTCATTGAAGTAAATTGGAACTTTTCCACCATCATAGTCTTCTGGATTTACACAAACCCAGCCATCTTCATCTTGAACTTCTAGTATTTTTTGGACTTGGATTTCTCCTTCCCAAAGTATTCTATAACAAAGTTCGTCTACGTTTGATGGATGTGGTTCTACATCGTTACAACTCAAATAAATTGGAGTTGATTGAGTTACAATCCAATCCCAACTTTCTTCGCATTTTCCTGTAACATCTTCCCATATACCATTACAATCATGGCTTGGATTTCCAACTTCTTTTGTAAGTGTTGGAGCTAATGTATCTACGATGAAATCTTTGCTTAATTGAGCTTCATTATCTAAAGCATCAACTGCAGTACATCTTAATTTATGATAAGAGTTTTCTGCAAATTCAAAGCATCCTTCTTCATCAAGAGTTATTGCACCCATATTAGTCCACTCGTCTTCTGACAAGTTTTTCCAATCATATTCGCAGTTAAGTTCCACAAATCCGACAGGATGAGGCGTACTGTCTACAGCAGAAACACAAATTTTGGTATCGTCTGAGACGTATAATCCATCACTTTCATATTGAGGAGTTCCTACATTTACGTTTATTATTGGGGCAAGTGCATCAACTACATCTAACCATGGCATGTGTGTATAACTATTTTCAAGAGCATCTGTTACACTACATTGTAAACTATGGTAAGAATCTTCAGTATAACTAAAGCATTCTCCGTCTTCTAATGTAAATGTTCCGTGTGGGAAATTTAAATCTCCTTCAACATCTCCATACCAATAATTACAAGTAATTGTAATTCCTGGAATCTCATGTTCTGGATAATTTACAAGATTAAGACACATTTCTGTTTCTTTGTTGAAATATTGAGTACATCCGTCACATCCTTCTTCAGGATATTCTTGAGGTCCTGTAACAGTTCTCTCTAATTCGGGTGTATCTGATTCAACAATGAAAACAGCAGTTTCTACTTCAGATTCTTTTTCAACTTCATCTCCACAATAATATTCTAGTTCATGTCTAGAATCTGTGGGAAAATTGAAAGGTGTTGTTACACCTGGATTTGAGTTAGAAACTTCTGATGTCCATCCTGTCCAGCTTCCTTCATCAACTCTCCATCTATAATAAAGAGTGTAAGGTTCTTGAGATTGCCAATCTTCTTCGCTCGTTTCATCACAAGTTATTCTAAGTTGAGTTGCGTCTGTGATGTAAAAATCACAGTCTTCTTCATCTTCACAAGCTAAACTTGGTCCCGAAACAATTTCATAATCTGCTTCTGGAGCAACTAAATCAAGATTCCACATCCCAGAATATCCAGTTACAGAGCAACATCCTGGAACACAATTTGTTCCAATCATATTAACTCTTATACAATATTGCCCGCTTACTGGCAAACTATACCAATCATATTCCATATTGTCATACAAAGGGTCTAAGTTTGTTGTAATATTCTTCCATCCAGAATTTAAATCGCAATTTGTATTATATTGTATTGTATAATACAATGGATTGCAAGCATTTCCTTCAAGATGCCATGCAATTGTAACTGGGTCGTAAAACCCCCCCGCTTGGGGTTCGGTTACTATTACATTACAATAAGGAGGTACCACTTCAACAGCACTCACCATTCCCATCGCACCAACTAACATCATTGCACCTAACATTAAACTAATTAATGTTAAATTTTTTTTAGTTTTCATATTATTTTATTTATAACCTCCTTTCAATTATTTATTCCCTTACCCTATTTAATTCAGGGCAAAGCCTCAGTTGCAGAGCAAAACTCCGCCAGGTATTGTTATACAATCTGTTATACGTATAACTATTACATAAATAAAGGTCCCTCAACTTAATAGAATTTTCTCTTTTTTTGTCATTCATATAGCTTTCTAGGGTAATTTCTTTTTAAGCATTATTGTCGTCGAGAAAATACGTTTTTGTTATCACTTGAAATCAATGATATTCGCTTATAGAATTCTTTTTTCCTTTTCTTTTTACGAGGACAAATATGAAAATTAAAATAAATATAAACACAAGAATTCCAAAGGACAACCAAAGTGTATTATTTCCTTTTCCTGTAAAGATAGAGGCTCCAGTTATTCTTGAAAAGAAACTCCTCTTTTCAATATCCTCGCTTTGTTCATTTGTACTTTCCAGATTGTTATCATTTTCATTTATCTGAAGAGAAATTTCCCCTTCTATAGGTAATGTGGTGTTAGTAACATTTGTAATATTTCTTGGCTTACTGCTTCCCCCTCCACCTCCTCCACCATCGGAGGATATTACCGGGCAAGTTCCTACATCTGCAGGACAAGAAGAGCATGTTTCTCCGTTATTAGGAAGGCCGTCTCCACAATAATCTTCAGGGATGTCAACAATAAAAGAAATTGCCCTTGAATTACTTTGATAAGCCGTGTTTATTCCTATAACTCTTAATTCATAATTTTCATCATTCAAAGTTAGGGTTATATTTGGAGTAAATACTTGAGGAGTTTGAGAATTAATCGAATACATCCAGATTAAGATATTTTGATTGGAATAAACATTCAAATCTATTTTTGAAATATTATAGATTTTATTGATTGGAGAGGTTATAAAGATTTCAGGGGGGTCAGTACAAATACCACAATCAAATTCACAATTAGTGCATGTTTCATCGCCCAAACAATAACTATCCCCACATGTTGTTGTTAAAGAAAAATCCAGCTTTGTTAATTTATTACTTTCAAAAAGAGCCGTTCCAGCTTCTTTTCCGTCTCTCCCCCCAACATAGAAGGTGATTTCTTTACCATTATTATTCCCAAGAGGGTCTTCAACAAAAAAAGTATTTGGTTTTATACCATAACTTCCATCTAAGATGATTGTAGAATATTCTTCTCCATTCACAGAAGCAACAATAATATCATCAGAAGGATTTCCATTCACTATAACATTTCCATAAAATTGGTGAGGAATCCCCGGAACTGCAGTAATCAAACCAATTGATAAAATCAATAAAACAAAAATAAAGAAATTCTTTTTTTCCATTATAATTATTCATCAACTAATCTTTAAAAATATTTATGCATTAATTAATTAGCTTCAGAAATGCACAATGTAGAAGGTACATAATAATCTTCAACATCCATCTCCAACCAATATCCTTTTTCAGTATACATTTCTCCTGTAAATAGTGAGAGAGGAGAAAAGCCCTGTGTTCCTGAATCATATCCCCATAAAGAACTTCCTCTTGGGAATCCCTGTTGTGTATCAACTAATGAGAATAATGCGCAGTAAACTGATTTATATTCGGGTTCTGTTCCATAATATCCGATTAAATTCCAGCCTTTTACAACTTTTTGACTTGGCATAGATGAAGGCCCCGGTGTTAATAAGCTTCCCCCGATATTGAAAGTTAAATCATCATCTTCAGCCATAATCCAGTAACCTAAACCGCTTTCAATCTCTTCTAAACTATTTGTTTCACTTTCTTCACCCGGTCTATAAACAAACCACTTATTCAATTCTGCATTATAACTCCAGACAGAACTAATATTTTCTTTTACTTCACTGAAAACAGCTTCAGGATTTTTGTTTATTGGGTCAAAAGGAACTGAAATTAGATTCCATTTTTTATCTAAAGAAATATCTTCCATTACTCCAAACACCTTGAATTTTTCCTCATCATATTGTCTGTTTCCTAATTTATCTTCACAGTAATAATTTAGATTATGCTCACTTTCTTCTTTAAAATTGAATCCAATTATATCTTTATCAGTACAGCAATAACCCTCTGAGTTTAACACTCCTACTTCTCCACAATAAGATTGAGTTACATCATCCCCATCCCATCCAACATTAAAGCATAATTCTTTAAATCCAACAGGATGTGGTTGAGAATTTTCATCACAAGTCATATCTATTGGGGTATCTAGTGTAACTTTCCAGCATTCAATTTCATTCTCTCCCCCAATCCAGCAGTTAGCAGTTTCTTCAGGATAGAAGTAACTTATTTCAAAATCTTCTTGATTTGCATTTGGTGTCCACTTTGTCTTAACTTCACCAACTATTTTAATAGGAGCAGGTGCTTGATTATCTACAAAGACACATTGTTTCTTAGTTGCTTCTTGATTTCCTTTATTGTCTATAGAATAGTATTCAATTAAGTGGCAAGAGTCTTCTAAGTTACCGAAGGGAGCAGTATAAGTTAAAAATTCTCCTGTACCAGAAATAGTTTGACAAGTTTCTTGATTTAAGCAATAATTATTATCCTGAAGTAAAGTCACTCTATAATATGTTTGACTTAAACCAGAAATGCACTCCTCTATTCCTTGAGGGTCAATTGCATTCAATGTTATCGGAGTTAGATAATTAATATATTTTGGATAGCCCTCTGCAGGGAATATTGGAAGCCCGTAAGTTTTAGTTGTGTTAGGAGCAGTTAAATCAGAGCAGTCAGGATCAGCGCAATCAGCATCTTCATCACAGTCATCATCAATCCCATTATTACAAATTTCAGTTAAACTTTCTTCCCAAATTCCATTGTAACAAATATAATCTGTGTCTCCACATCCTATAGTATTACATTGTGAACCTGTATTACAATAATTAGGTTCAGTACATGGAGTTGAATCAACAATTCCACAATCACTTCCTCCAGCTCCAGCAACACAATCATATTCATCTCCTCTGTAATATATCAAATCTTGTTCGGCTACACAATAAAGTCCAGTTAAACATGTTCTTTGCCAGCAATCTTCAGTTTCATAATCACAACCACAAGCATTAGTACACTCTCCACTATAACTTAAAATACTTCCCTCACACTTATTTAGACAGGCGTGACTATCATCACACTCTGCATGACATTCACTTACACTGCATGTATGAGTTAAATCATCCCATTCATGATATGTGCTACAAGAATCAGTTTCTTCATTACAAATAGAATTAAATCCTGTAAAAACATCAAATGTAAAAGGATTGTTATCTGGATTATTATTACATACTGAAAAAGGATTAAGAGTATTTATAGAACAATCTATACTTTTTTCATATAGACATCCTAATTCAATATTACAATATTCTTCTCCATTGCAATAAAGTCCATCTTGGCATACTACATCATTTGGAGCATGAACAATAATGTCTCCAATTTCATCACATGAATCCATTGTACAAGCTATTTCATCCCCCACTACAGGCAATTCTCCATCTTGACACAAACCTGTCTCTCCATTACAAGTTTCTTTACCATCACAGAATAAATTATTATCACAAACATTACTTTGTGTCACTTCATATTCACATCCAGTTGAAGCACAATCATAAACTCTATACTCGCTAACTCCTTCATTACAAAACCATCCATCCGCTGGACAAACTTTACTACTATCATAATCACACACACATGAACCAAAATTACATCCCCCATTATAATAACAAGTTCCCCCAAGATCAGAATATTCAGGACAATCAGAATCTTGATCACAAACTGCTGCACATCCTGAAACTGAAATTCCTTCAATTTCTGGAGCAGAGTCATTCAATATTGAGTCAGAACAAACTGTATTGTAATTGCAAGTTGAAGCAGAGCAAATTCCTGCATCGCATGTTCTTGTTCCACTAATCCAATAATCTAAAGTTTCCCAAAGAGAATCTACACCCACACCTTGTGTTAAATAACATCCACTAACAACACAACTTCCGCAATTATTTCCTTGTGTTGAACAAGTCCCCCAATTACCATCAACCCCGCAAGTTTGTGTTCCTAAACATGAACCTGTTCCACATTCCTGTGCAGCTCCAGGATTACATTCAGTTTTAGTGTAAGTTATCAAATCAGTTTCAAATAAATAAGGACTACCAGAATTCCATGGGTCCCACACAATTAATCTTTGTAATGTTTCATCATAGTTGTCTTTAGGAACCAACCAAATCTTTGCACCAGAGCAATGAATATAACTATCATGTCCATTTGCGCACAAACAATAATTATTTGGAAGAGGATTAGAATTCCAATCTCCTGCAAAAGGTAAGCTTCCTATATTTATAGAACCACTTAAAAAGGTTCCCCCCAATGTAAGTGTCCCCAATAATACTGCTGGATTTCCTCCCCAAAGATTAAATCTTGGATCTTGGTCTGCATAATAAATTAAAACATAATCTTCAGGTAACTGAGAGGATGTTAGATTATATTGAAATTCTGTTCCAACAATATTATAATCTAATGTGGCTTGAATGCCATCATTAATAACATTCCATGATTCAGCGCCACAAACACCGCTTCCTATTTGTTTATTTTCTAAATTTAGAGAATTGGTATAAACCGGAACAGCACTCACCAAGCCAAAAGAAATAATTAAGATAAAAAAGACGAGAGAGATTAAGAAAATATTCTTCATCACTCCCTTATCACCGCCTAAAATCATGATTAAATTAATACCCTGAACTTTTTAAATATTTATGTTCAGAAAACTACTCCCCAAAGATTTCGTTTTTGCACCATTCAGTTGATTTGCACTCTCTGAATAGCGTTATTTTCACTCTCCAGGGCACTTTGTTTAATATTTTCATTCCAACTGCCCTATATTCTCCTTCTTCAAATAATTTCATCATCTTATTGACGTCCTTATTGCTTGCTTTAATCCTGAAATCTGTTTCTTTTTCTTCAGTTTGGATAATCTTTCCTTGTTCAGGATTATATTCAAGATAATAACTTTCATCCTCTATTTTTATTTCAACTGATTGATATCTGGATTGGGAAATAAAATCCAAAATACCTGGTTCACTATTTGCCACAGTTAATGCTTCATTAATAATAAAACTCATGTTATAATTTAATTCTGAACTTTCCTCTTCAACAACAAGTCCGAGAATCTGATTGTTCAGACCTTCTTCTCTTATGCTTCTGATTTGAGTAAATATACCTGCGATTACAACCAGCAATAGAATAAAAACGAAGACAGCCACACTCTTTCCCATTTTATAAATAAGTAATTGGATTATTTAAAATTTACTAATATAATTTATTTTGATGATTTTTTCTTCCTCTTTTTTTCCTTCTTTTTTTTAATCTGGTGTTTTTTTCTTTTCTTGCTTTTAGGCCCTGTTCGCTTCCGTGAGAAAATACCTACAAGCTTGTCATCGAGTTTTTCACTTCCTGTTGATTTTTTATTCTTCTGGTTTAATGTGCTTCTTCTTAGAATATCTTCAACCTGCTCAGGAAGTGTGAGCATGTTTTTTCTAGCTCTCTTCTCCAACATTGTTAATAATTCATCGTCGATGTAAATACTTATTTTATTATTTTCAGAATTCTCTTTTCTTTCTCCTTCTCTGTTATATTCAGGACTTAGAGCCTGAGCATAATCAAATGCAAGATCTATTTCATTAAGGGGCCACCCTTTTTCTATAAGTGAATTTCTTATAGCTAACTCTTCAAAACCTCTTTTTCTTGCTTCTCTTATGTATTCGACATATTTTGTTATTTTCATTTTCCTGATTTTTTTGTTCCAATATAAACTTTCTGAACAGCAAAGCTTTTGTAAATTCCTTCGAGTATATCTGTTCCCGCATATCCCGAAAGAAGCGAAAGCCGATAATCAAAGTTGAATATTATTCCTGTAAACATTCCAACCACGAGTGCAACCAGGACAGTTATTACATAATATCCCCACAAAATCTTTCTTCTCAGCGATAGCGCTTTCAATAATCCAACAATTCCTCTTGTTACACCTCCAAGTCCTCCTAAAAGTGCAGGATACATAATATTTGCTAATTGTTCTGAAATCATTTCACCTCTTTTCTTTGATACCTCTTTTGTAGGCATCAACCTCTGAGATATAGAATAAAATGTATTTTATAAATATATTTATAACGAGTAACCTCTTTTAGTTTGTCATGAAGAGAGAAAAGGAGAGGAGAATTTGGATTATCTCTATTTTGATGTTATTGATTGTTTTCATTATTGGATTGATAATTTATAAAAATCTTCTGATTACAACCAACCCTCTTAATGGTTATTTGAGAATTATTGATGGAGATACTTTTGAAATGTATCCAGATGGTCCAATAGTAAGATTATTATGTGTGGACACCCCAGAAGAAGGCGAAGAAGGATATGAGGAAGCAAAAATATTTTTAGGAGATTTATTATATAATCATCCTTTTTTTATGAATCATTCAAGATATAGTGATTGGAATAATAACACAGATGCATATGGGAGATTGTTAATGTGGGTTTATTTAGAAGATGAAGAGTTAGGAAAACAAGTATTAGCAAACAAACTTATTATCAATGAAGGATACGGAGAATTAATGATAATTCCTCCAGAAACATGTGAGGAGATTACAGAGATAATCGTTGATTAAACCCAATAACTCTTTTCAATTATCAAAACATCAAGAATAAGATGAAGTGCAATTCCTACCAAGAATAATATTGCAAATAAGAACCACTTAGTAAATGTTGCTTTTTCCATTTTTCCAAACTTATAAATTAAAAATAATATTAAAAGGAATACAATTGTTATAATCGCCCAATTCACAGCATTATGTCCAAATGTTGCAAGATGTTGAAACCAAGGATTAGTCATTATAATTGTTGGATTAACTGATCCTTGATTCAATCCGGTAATTCCGAAACTGATAAAATCAGAAATAAACTGTCCGAGAATAAAAGCAAGCCCATATCTGAAATTTTTGAAAGCCAAGCTGAATATAGTAAATCCAACCAATCCAACTAGAACATGTGTCAGTAATCCAGCCATTGATATGGATAATTTAACAGTTTATTTAAAGTTTGTGAATTTTAATATCCTTCCCAGAGAACAAGCTCTCCCTTATAATCTCTTAAGAACATTGTATCCCCTGTATTTGTCCAGACATATTCCTGCTTGAAATCTTCTGGAGTAATTTTAATCTGATTGTCGCTTTTTAGGATGAAATTTTTAAAAATGAACTTTTTTCTACCTTCGTCTTTTACACTCCAGCTAGTAAGATTGCAGTCAAAGGTGCATAAGTTGTACAAAATCAGGTTTTCATCATAACCGAAATCTTTTACAATTATGCAGTCCGCACATTTATCTGAAGATTTTTTGCACAAATTCCAGTTGCTTAAAATGCATCTCTCCCATGCTTGAGTAAATAATTGATAATAACCATCTTTTTTCTCTGGAAAATAATAGTTTGCATATCCCACTTCTACTAATTTTACATTTAAATTCTCATTATTATAGAATAGGTAAGCCAAATCCCTGTCATATAGGTCTTTCCCTCTCCTTTCTATTTTAATTGTCTTATTTAAAACAAGGCTCGAAGTGTAATTCTTTGCTTCAGAGTAATATTTTTCTCCCCTTTCAGGTGTGTTTATTCCCAACATACGAACAGAAGTTCCATTTACAACAACAGTATCCCCATCAATGACTCTTTCAACCTGCACAAACTCTTCATTGGATATTTTTTTTACAACAAAAGTGTCCAGAGAATTATAATTAATTGCAATGAGAAGTAAAATGATTATTATCAGGAAAAGTATATTCATCCCTTTTTTCATATACTAAAATATAGCAATGATTATAAATAAATATCGTTATTTTTCTACATGAAAGATGTTGTTCTACTAGCTGACCCAAAAACCTCTGCTTGGGATTTTGCAGAAAAGATACAGAAGTATATAAATGAGACCAAAGAAGAAAATGTTCCTCTTTATGATATAGAAATATGTTATTTTAATAATAAAGAATTAAATGTTCATGTTCCTAATAATATAAGGAAAAAACATATCTATTACATTCATGATTCTTCCAAGGAACCCCAACAATGGTGGGTTGAATTGCTTCTTATAAAAGATTTATTACTAAGTGCTTCTGTAGAGAGCATAACTTTTGTTCTTCCCAATATGCTTTATTCAAGGCAGGACAGGAAACACATGTCAAGAGTCCCTATTTCTTCGAGAGCTCTTGCGAATTCAATCTCTCCAGGATTAAAAAGAATAATAACAGTAGATTTACATTCCCCTCAAATTCAAAATGCATATCCTTCAACTGTTCCCCTAGATAATCTTCACAGTTTTCCCGCGATTATTCGTTATTTGGAAGAAAAACATCTAAAAGAAATAGAAAATCTTGTGATAATCTCCCCTGATGTTGGCGGTGTTGACAGGGCAAGATCTTTTTTAAAGAGGCTGGAAAATCTTAATGGAAGTTCTTTCATAAAGAAAGATTATTCTCTCGCACTTATAGATAAAGCTCGTCTAAAACCGGGAGAAATTTCAAACATGCAATTAGTCGGAGAAGTTTATGGAAAGGATGTGTTGATTGTAGATGATATTATAGATACTGGGGGAACTCTTTGCAAGGCTGCGGATTTATTAAGGGAAAAAGGTGCAAGAAAAGTAATGTGTTATGCAACCCATGGAATATTTTCAAAAGGGTCAGATGAGATAACAAAAAAGTTTGATATTGTAATGACGAGCAACACGCATTGTGGAAAATCAGAACACGTTGAGGTTATAGATTTAGCCCCGTTGTTTGCAGAAGCAATATATCGGGCACAGAAAGGATTATCAATTTCTAAATTGTTTGATTAAGAAAATTATGTAAATACATCCGTTACTTCTTTGCTGAATATTAAATATGCACCTATAAGTAAGCTAACTATAATAAAAATAACATTCGTTTCAACATCACCTTTTTGATATAAGTTATACGCAGACATTAATGTTGTCAGGCATAATAAAACTATAGCAGTTATTCTTGACCAAGGTTTTCTCTGACGTAAGCCCGAACCAACGAACACTCCTAAAATTCCTATTCCCAAGAAAAGAGTACCCATTAGAATAACTATTATTGGACCGAAATCCCCCATATTCATCACAAGTATTTCTATATTACTTGAAGCAAGGATTATAGAAAGTAATCCAACAAATAGCAAGAAGACACTAACAATATAATAAAGAATAGAAACCATCTGCACTCCTACAGGAAGTTCTTTTCCATTTGATTTAACTTTTCTTCTAATTTTTTTTGATTTAGTCATTCTCCACCTCTTTATTTTGCGTATCTATTAGGAAATCACTCTTTATAAATTTTTTTTATCCAAATGCTTTTTTAGCTTCCTTGTTGAAGATTAAATATATTCCAATAGCCGCATGAATTGCTAGTTGGATTAATTGCATAAATGCAAAAGTCGTAATTATTAAATAAATTTCATAGATTACCATCAATAATGATATTGTTATTACAGTAATTTTTGCCCAAAGCCTTAACTTCCATAATCCTCTGCTTATGAAAAAAACCAAGACACTTAATATCAAAAGACTTATCCCAACACCAATGACTAATCCAGAAGTTACAACCGATGCCAGAGTAGCATCCATAGATATGATAGTAGAAATTATTACCCCTGAAAAAGATATAATAAACAATCCAGTAATAAGAAAAAAACCTACAGCAATGTAATATAAAATAGAAATTATCTTAACTCCGATTGGAATCTTTTTCGAACTTTCAGTTTTTTGAACTTCAGATTTTTTCACCTTTGTAACTTTTTTTGTTTTAGGCATGATGTTCTTCCTCTTTTATTATTTTTATTAGGTAAAGCTCATTTATAAATATTGTTTTTTTATTGAAAATTAGTAAGATTTATAACTCATTATAGGATTATTTTTTTACGCGGGTGTGCCGGAGTGGTCAAACGGGCTGGACTTAAGATCCAGTAGCTTAGTGCTTGCGTAGGTTCGAACCCTATCACCCGCATATGTCCTCTTTTAATGAAAAATGTTACAAAATTCTTTTGAAAGTTCCAAAAGGAAAAGTCACAACTTACAAGGCAATTGCAAGGAAACTTAATTCTAAAGCATATCGAGCAGTAGGAAACGCAATGAATAAAAATCCATACTGTTTGCGACCTCGCACGACTGATGAAAGAACTAATTACTACCTATCACGAAATCGCTCATCTTCAATAGTCTCCTGTCATAGGGTTGTAAATTCTAACGGGGAAGTTGGAGGTTTTGCTTCGGGTACAAAGAAAAAAATTAAAATGTTAAGAAAAGAAGGAGTTGAAATTAAAGGTAATAAAATTATTAATTTTAAAAAGTATTTGCATAAGTTTTAGATTGTGCCTCTGTAGCTCAGTCGATTAGAGCGCCAGTTTCGTAGACAAAAAGAAAAATTTTAGCTATTCGCCAAAATTGCCGAATAAACTGGAGGTCGCGAGTTTAATCCTCGCCAGAGGCTCTTTGAAGAATTAAATACATATTTAAAAAACACTTTTTCTTAAAGTTAAAATGGGCTTTTTACAATTTAATTCTGATGGAAGTTTGAAATTGACTGAAGAGGAGAGTTATGAAAAAGAAAGAGAAAAACAAAGCATAGTAATAACAAGAGAACAAATAAGCACAAAACCCGCAAAAGCTCAAATAAGAATTAGATTTCCTAAAAAAGTTGAAAATCCAAGGAAAATATTTATGCTCTATGATAATCTTTCAAGAGAAATATCTTCTGACGCAATGCATAAAATTGAACAAATAAACGAGCAGACATTTATAATAAAAATAGATACGGGTTCTTGGTCAATGTATACAACTCTTGACTTTTTAGTTCGGGGTTTTAAAGAGGCATTAAGTATAGATAGTAAGAACAGAATTATTATTAAAGGGGCTTGGGAAGGATTCAATAAAGATTAACTTTTAAACAAAAATTAAAAGAGCGCCAGAGGCTTTATTCTATAAATTTATAAATTCTTTTTTATTATATTAATTATGCTTAAGTGTAGCACATGTGGAAAGAAAATAACTGATAAAGAGAAGGTGAAATTTACTTGGTTGGCATTAATTTATCCAAAAGTCTATTGTAGTAATAAATGTATTTTCGCTGCTCGTAAAATAGACCCTTATTTAAATCAGAATCAGGGACAGCCAATGAAACTTAAATCAAATTTTATAATTCTTTTAATTTTTACATTAATAATTTTTCTCTTTTCAGCTTATATTTTAGCAAATTCTTTTTGGAATTTAGATGTATACACAATTGTTTTATTAATATCTGCTCTTGTCTTATGGATAATCCTTTTAAATATGTGGAGGATGCATTTTTGGGTAAGAAGACAAATGAATAAGATTAAATAAATATTTGAATTCAAACTTTTAAAAAATTCTCTGCCCCCAAGAACTCTTAATTATTCTTAAATTCCAAAACAACTTCTATATTTTATAACACTAGAATATTTTAAAGCCAATCTCGTATCACTCAAATCACTCCAAGCCCCCAAATCTCCATTTGTATTTGCAGTCTGAATTGTCTCGCATAAATTTGTAGCAGTTAACCCTTCAATATATTTGTAATGCAAGGTTATGAATATCTCGGGAGTTCCACTAGTTAAAATCTGATTTTTTCCTATAAGGAATTTGTTCAGCCAGATTCTCTGTCCATTTTCAAAATTAAAAAATTGAAGAGAGATTATTCCATTATCGGGTAATGCTCCTATAAATTCACTTGACAAAATTGCATTTCTTACTTTGCTTACTTCTTCTACAGTCAAGGAAGTTTTTTTTGGAATGTAGAGTTGAGTTGTTGGAGAATTGGAAGTGTTAGAAGGGGGATTTGAATTAGAAGGTTGAGAATCCGAACCTGTTTCTATATTTGAATTTGGTTCATAAACTTGTGAGGTTTTACCAGAATTTACCCCCGAATATTCTAAATCGGGAAAAGAGACAATATTATTTTTAAGAATAAGAACGAGTAAAAATATGGATAATACTAATAAAAAAATTACTAGAATAGGATGCCTCTTAGTTATTACCATGTTTTTTATTCTTTTTTTTCAGAGCCTGTTCTAACTCTAACGCCCAATTCACCAAGCCTCTTCATATGCGCCTGTATTATATTTTCTATTTGTGAAATCATATTTACTAATCCGTTTCTCTCATTTAATAAGGTATTAATCGAACCCTGATGAAATCCAATTTCCATTTCTTTGGACATTTTCAGTTCCCTTTGTTCACCTTTATCCGAAAGCGCTTTCTCAAGCTTGTCCTTTTTGATTTCTGTCATCAAAAAATTAGAAATATCTCTGTTATAAATCTTTTGAATTATCTATTCAAAAATTCCCCCGCACTTTTTGCAGCAATTGCACCTTGTGAAGCAGAGACAACAACTTGTTTAAGTTTAAAGTCAACAACATCTCCGCACGCGAAAACTCCTTTTATTGAAGTTTCCATATTTGGATTTACCTCAATGAAATTATCTGGATTTATCTTTATTTTCAATTCTTTTGTAAATTCTGTTATAGGTGAAGAACCAATCTCAATAAAAATTCCATCTAAATCAATTTTTTCTTTCTTTTTTTCTTTTCCTTTTATTATTTCAATTCCCTCAACTTTCTCCTTTCCTAAAACCCTTGTGGGAAAAGAATTGTAGAATATTTCAACATTTGATTTTTTTTCAATTTCTTTCATGTTTATGTCTTCACATTTTAACTTTTCTCCACGGTAAATAACATAAACTTTTTTTGCAATGTCTGCCAATGCAAGTGCAGAACTGGTAGCACAATCACTTCCCCCAATTACCCCGACAATTCTATTCTTGAAGAAAAAAGAATCACAGGTTGCACAATAACTAATTCCTCTTCCAATTAATTCCTCTTCACCAGGTATTTTCAGTTTTTTCCTCTCGCTCCCAGTTGCAATAATAATCGCTTTGCATTCAATCTCTTCTTTTGCTGTTTTGATTAAAAATGAACCCCCATTTTTTTTCAAAGATTTTGCTTCGGAAATAACAAAATGTACATCGTAGCTTCTAGCATGTTCATAGAATTTTTTCATTAGTTCCGCCCCGCTACCCTTGTATCCAGGCCAATTTTCAAGAGCCAGGATAGAATTAGCAGTTCCCCCTATATCCTTGGAAACAATTACCGTATCTAACCCGTTTCTTGCAGAATAAATTCCCGCGGTTAACCCTGCAGGTCCTGAGCCAATTATAGCAACATCGCATTTCATAAGATATAAAAACAGAAATATATTATAAATGTTATGAAAATGGTGATTGTTAATTTAATCGCAGATTCTTTAAAGAAAATGTCAGTTAAGATTACAAAAGAGAAGATAGCAGGCTACATAACAATTCCTCCCTCTTATGATATGGGAGATTATGCTTTTCCATGTTTTTTTCTTGAGAATATTTTAAAAGATGAACCCTCGGAAATTGCACTTAAATTGAGGGAGAACATAAAAAAACTTCCAAAGGGGTTGGAAGATATTCAAACCAAAGGGCCGTATGTCAATTTTTTTATTGATAGAAAAATCCTGGCCTTGAGTTTGATTAAAGCAATAAACTCTGAAAAAGAGAACTTTGGGAAATCCAAAAAGACAAAAATACGAACAATGATGGAATTCCCCTCGCCAAACACTAACAAGCCCCTTCATCTTGGACATTTGAGAAATATGGCAATAGGAGAGAGTCTCTCAAGGATTATGGAATTTAATGGAGAAGAGGTTATACGTGCAAATTTAAATAATGATAGGGGAATTCATATCTGTCAGTCAATGGCTGCATACAAAATGTTTGGAAAAAACAGAACACCAGCTAAAAAAAAGACAGACCATTTTGTGGGAGATTTTTATGTTATGTTCAATGAAAAGAGCAAGAAAAATGAAAAATTGGAAATAGAATCTCATCGAATGCTTGAGAGATGGGAAGAGGGAGATAAAAATACTCTCGCGCTTTGGAAAAAAATGAATAGTTGGGTGCTCAAGGGTTTTAAACAAACTTACAAAACCTTTGGAATAAATCATGATGTTGAATTTTTTGAAAGTGAAATATATAAAAAAGGAAAAGAAATTATTGCAGACGGATTGAAGAAAGGAATTTTTAAGAAAAATAAGGACGGGGCAATATTGATTGATTTAAATAAAGAAAAGTTAGGAGAAAAAATTCTTTTGCGAATGGACGGAACTTCAGTCTACATAACTTCTGATTTATATCTTGCAAAGCTGAAATATGACAAGTATAAATTAAACAATTCAGTTTATGTTGTTGCAAATGAACAGAATTATCATTTTGATGTTTTGTTTACAATCCTTAAAAAACTTGGTTTAAATTATCCGGGAATTAAACATTTGTCTTACGGAATGGTTAATCTTCCTGAGGGGAGAATGAAATCAAGAGAAGGAACAGTTGTTGACGGGGATGATTTGATTGAGAAAATACAAGGACTTGTGAAAAAGGAACTCCAGCAAAGATACAAACTACCCAAAGCTCAAATTGAAGAAAGAAGCCTTAAAATTGCACTTGCAGCTGTGAAATATTTCTTATTGAAAGTGGACATAAGAAAGAACATGATATTCAATCCGAAAGAGTCAGTTAACTTTGAAGGAGATACGGGTTCTTATCTTTTGTATAGTTATGCACGTGCTTCGAGCATACTTAAGAAATATTCAGGAAAAATAAAAAAATCCCCTCTTGAATCCCTGGAAGATAAGGAAATTTTCCTGGTAAAAAAACTATCAGAGTTTGCAGACACAGTTTACAAGGCATATATTGGTCTTAATCCATCTCTTTTATCGGGCTATGCATATCAACTCTCCCAAATTTTCAATGAGTTTTATCATGCTTGTCCTGTAATTGGTTCAGAAAAAGAAACATTTAGAATAGAACTTGTTAAAGCATTTAAACAAATTCTTGGAAATTCTCTTTACCTCTTAGGAATAGAACCTTTGGAAAAAATGTAGAATGGCAAAAAATGTTTTCAATAAGATTTTAGAATTTGTCGCTTGGCTTACAGGAGTCTTTGTTTCTTTGGCTGTTGCATTCGGGATGATTGACGGAGTTCTTTCAATACGATTTATTCCTCATGCAGTTTTGGTTGTATTTGGGTGGATTGTTGTTGCAACAACTCTGCTTGGAGTTATACTTGGAATTGCAAAATTATTCAGCAAGAATTAATTTTACGTAACTTATATAACAAAAGAATCATCTACCTTATTCTTTTGAACTGTGAAATTAAATATATTTGTGTCTGTTATATACCCTGTCTTACTTGCATTAATTATATAATTTGAATAATAAGTTCTCGTTCCACCTGTATTAATATAATCAATTACTTCCTGTCTATTAATCCATCCAGAAGAATCAGTTAAGGTTGTAAATTGCTGATTATTAAAAACATCATAAGCAGAAACTTCTGCATTTGAAACAGGGCTAGCTCCGTCAGAAACACTTGCTTGGTAATACCATTTTCTTATTATTGTACCTGAACCTACCAATTCCCCGCTTATA
>Ga0172379_10004305_pt1 | contig 21244 bp, 25 predicted proteins | sample GrowelOW334metaG_FD_119756 | JGI IMG/M metagenome (GOLD analysis project Ga0172379, IMG submission 119756) | Groundwater microbial communities from an aquifer near a municipal landfill in Southern Ontario, Canada - Groundwater well OW334 metaG | ecosystem: Environmental > Aquatic > Deep...
ATGGCTAGAATTTTAAGATAGTACTTATTTATTTTTCCCGCACTATGATAATATGTAATATCATATTATCCAGATATATATTGGTTATTAATTTATAACTTAAGAATAACATGAAGGAAATATGATGGCAAAATGCTTCCGTTGTGGGTTCTTTGCCCTTGTGGTAAAATACAATAAAGAAATAACAAATCAATATATGAATAAAAACAAAATAGTATCTATAAGGGCAGTTATGATATTTGTCATAATGTTTTCTTTGGGAACTGTTCTGGGATTGACCGCATACATGCTTACAATCAAAAAGTCGCCAGATATTCCCGTTCAGCCGATTCCTGATTCGTCTATCGCACCAAATCCATCCGATAATCCTGAGACGGACATATCGGATTGGAAAACATATCAAAACAAGGATTATGGAATTTCATTTAAATATCCCTCCTCGTGGTTGTTGGAAAAAGATTCTGCAGACAAAAACCTTTTTGGCATGTCGTTTTCCATAGAGAACATTAATACAACTTTGTCAGTTGTTGGTATTACTAATAACTATGTGGATGACGGTCCTCCTGGCTGGTTTGGATATTGCGCTGTAGCGTATAAGGACGTTGATCAATTTTGCAAAGAAGGATGTATAAGGATAAATGACAAAACTGCAACAAGAAGAGGAAGAGAAAATCATGGAGATGCGGGATATAGTCTTCTGGCTTATACAAACGCTAGTAAAAATTTCCCATCAATTTGTTGGGAGCTTGACATGGGATTGATATTATCCAAAATTGCTGACCAAAAAGGCATAGAGTATTACAAAGTCAAAGATGAAGATGTGGAGGCTTATATAAAAGAAAATGACAAAGACGAAAATTTGAAAGACATAATACTAAAATTCGAAGAATTTTCTCAATCCATAAAATCATTTTAAAGCCAAATAAATTGAGGAAGCAAGTAAGATAATTTATGAAAAAATTTGAAAAAACTGTGTCAAAATTGTCAAGAATTGACGCGGTTTTTATTTCATGTTAACTTGAGTCGTTAGCAAAAGAGTGATTATCGGCCTTTTTAAGGATGATAATGTTCTTTGACAAACAAAACAAAAAAACAGGAGAAAAGATAGAGAATGGAAAATAGAACAAAAGAAACAAAAGAAAGAATTGGAAACGTAATAAAAACAATAAAAAGTCTTGAAACAGTTGGAATAATTGTGTTATTTCTGGCAAATGTTGCTAGCGCCGGAATTCCGATTTCGGATGGATTTGACTATCCAGTAGGCATTCCAGATCATACTGGCTATCAAATTAGCGGATGGAACTTTTTAGATAATGAAGGACCTATTTATGGTAATGTTATACATCCCGGAGAAGATTGGAATGGAAATGGTGGATCGGATACAGACCTAGGTGATTCTGTTTATGCAATATCAAATGGCCACGTTGTAGCATCAGATGATTATGGATGCGGATGGGGTAATATAACCTTAATTGAACATAAGTTGCAAAATGGAACTATTGTTTGGTCAAATTATGCCCACTTGGAAACAAGGCTGGTCTCTAGTGGCGATTATGTCAGACGTGGTGAACAAATTGGAACAATTGGAAAAGGTGCGACTTCTGATGAACCATGTGTCAAGATATACCCTGCACATCTTCACTTTGAAACGCGAAGAAATTATCTTTCGCCCAGTAGTTGGACTCCAATAGTTGATTCCGAAGTGCAGGTAAGAGCCAATTATTACAATCCTTCAGACTTTATCAATGCCAACCGTCCCCAAATTGCGCCTCTGGTTGGCGACTGGGACGGGAATGGGATCGACGAAACGGGAACATTCAACCCTCGCGAAACGAGATTCATCCTTCGAGATGGAAAATATAAGGAGATATTGAATAAGCAAATGGGCGATCCGGGAGATCTTCCGATCGTTGGAAACTGGAGCGGAAAGAATGCTACTATCGGCATATATCGACCAAAAGAAGCAAAATTCTTTTTGGATCATAACAACGATGGCATAATCGATCCGGTGTCTGACCAGGAATTTCTCTTCGGCAACATCGGAGATTATCCGATCGTAGGCGACTGGGATAATGACGGGAAAGATGAGATTGGCGTCTATAGGATCTCGGAGGAAGATGCCACCAAGGCTACATTCTTCCTGAATAAAACGGACAAAACAGAGGAAGTGAAATTTGATGTAACGGCGAATGACACTCCGATCATCGGTGATTGGAATAATGACGGAACGGATGATGTCGGAGTTTTCAGAAGATTTGATCCAAAGAACAGCAAGAATGCGGTGTTCTATCTCAAGAATGGCACTGAAATGATCAGCATTGAATTTGGTGACAATACAGATTTTCCGCTTGCCGGAAAGCCGAAAAAAGACGGACTGACCAGGATCGGAATATACAGGCCGACAACTGAAAAGTTTGAGTTCAGGTCTAAGCCGGTCGTTCCAAAGTCATCTGACAAGCCTTCGCTTGATCTTGATTATCCGAGTGGTGGAGAAACTTGGATTCCGGGAAGTACCGAGGTAATTCAATGGACGGCAATCGGCGATGTTGGAACAAATTTGAATATCGCGCTTCTGAAGAAAGGAGTTTTGATAAACGAGATGACGGCGTCAATCAGCGCAAATTCAGCGCAAATTATTATCTCAGATACCCAGGCAGAAGGAAAAGACTATCAGATCAGGATCACGAGTTTTGAGAAGCCGGAATATTCTTCGATCAGCAATCATTTTGCGATCAATCCCGCTTCATCTTCTACGCCCACACCAACACCAACGCCAACACCGCCAACTCCCACAGGGCCGGTCCACAACGTCAACAAAAACAAAGACTATGCCAAGATACAAGATGCCATCAATGATGCAAATGTCGAAGACGAGATCAATGTCTACAGTGGAACATACTTCGAGATCATAAACGCGAGCAAGAAGCTGACCATTGAAGGAATGGATTCAGGAAGCGGAATGCCGACGATAGATGCTCAGAAGAAGGGCAGTGTCGTCAAACTTTATGCCGGCAATGTCACATTCCGGAACTTTACGCTTGTGAATGCAAGCGATTGGTCGGCTGGCATCGATGTTCCGTCCAGCGGAAACAGGATATTATACAATGTGATAAAGAATAACAGCTACGGCATAAACTTCGAGTATTACAGCCGTGATAACATTGTCACAAAGAATATAATATCCAATGGAACAACAGGAATACAGCTGGGCTATTTCACCCGCAATAATACGCTCCTCCAGAACGATATAACCGATAATGAATATAACATCTATCTGATGTACACTACGAAGAATATTTTCGATGGCAATTACATCAGGTCTGGCCATTATGGTCTGTATTTCTTCTATGGAGCGGACTATTCCACCGACAATTGGATATACAGGAATAAGTTCATAGGAAACACAAACGACACGGAAATACTATATCCATATCCCAGCGCTAACATCTGGAATTCAACGACTCAAATATCTTATGACTTCAACGGCAAGACACACCAGAGCTATCTCGGAAACTACTGGGACAGGTATTCGGGATTCGATTCGGATAAGGATGGAATAGGCGATACGCCATATGCGATAAGCGATGTTTCAAAAGAAGTGGATAGCTATCCGCTGATGAGCCAGAATATCGGATAAAGATCCAAATAAAGAACGCAAAAGCTGAATTAATTTTATTCGGCTTATTTTATTATTTATTTGCTATCTTAAAATAATTGCTATGGCTAGAATTTTAAGATAGTACTTATTTATTTTTACCGCACTACGATATTGGGATTGATAGCTGTATTAAATTAAAAAAAGCATGCTTCGATTTGCATGCCATTATATTAGAGATATTCTTTGGCGTATTTCCTTATAATGGGGAATATTTTTTTTGCTTCTTCTTCATTTTTTATGTACCCATCCAAGACAGGTCTTCCGTTCTCATTGATGATGGTGTAGTTCAGCCATCCCGCTTCGATGCATTCTTTGACTATTTTGTCCTGTTCCAGTACATCTTTACAAACTATTTTAATCTTTATTATAGCCGTATTCATCACTTCCTGGATTCGATTATAGAGATAAAGTTTAGCGGTGTCAATATAATATTGATAAATATTTATAAAATGATAAATTCATGGAATATCGTTGTTTCGAAAACGGACAAAACAACGGATAACGGTATTGAGGTGAAAATATGGCAGAGAATAAAACCAGAGAAATGATCAAAAGATTGGAAAATGGAGAGCTTGATGAGGTGCTCGCGGCCGCCCTGAACGAGGCAAACAAACACAAAAAAATAGGCATAACAGTGGCCGATTTGAGGAAAAGCGTCCTCGAAGATCTTCGCGAAAAGGAAGCAAGCCAAAAACAAGGTTAAACAATCCTGGCATCAACATCAATGTTGCTCTGCCTTTTTTTAAATCAACAGATCAAAAATATTTATTATTTGCCCCAAATAACCTTAACAGGTTCAACTAAAGAAGATATGCATTCCACGTTTATGACCATCTCTAATTCGCGCGAATAGGCGAATAGTTGAGATTTTAACGAAAGGCTGAAAGAAAGATAATAAAAAGGGCATAGATATGCCTTAGGACGGTAGTTTCTAAAATTGGTTGTGAATCGCTCGCTGGATCATTTCGCTGGTTTTTTTTAAATTTCCTTCTTTCGAGGATATTTTGCTTTCAACAATGTCCTGAAGCAACGATGCGTGAAAATTGCACATTGCGTGCTTTGTGCCAAACAGCACGACCAGCTCTTCAAGCGCCTGTTCATTTTTGGAAGACTTTACGAGCCCGATCAGTTCATATGGCTCATAGCCCAATTCGTTTCTTCAAAAAGAAGATTCAGATGCTCTATCGCCTTGGAGTTTCCCGACGAATTCACTATTCTTATCAAATTTTTATTTTTTTCGTTGTTTTCTTCACTGACTTTTCTTTTAATGGCAACTCCTCCCTTTCTTATTGCAAGTTTATGATAATTCAAAATCATTTAATGTCAAGTATAAAGGAGGCGGGGCGATCTGGATCGATCAAAGTAAAAAATATATTTCATGCCTTGGTCCTTCAATAGGAATCGAAAAGTCGGGATAGGTGTTTGTTGACAAAGAGTTGTTTCATGATATGATGAAAAGCTCCATAAAGCAGGAGGCGATTTTACGGAGTCGGATAAGGAATCAATTCGAAAAAAGATCATTGAAAACAGCAGAAACGCGATCGTATGCATGCTTCTCGGCCTGGAACTTATTGTTCTAAGCATTTTTTCTGTTCCTGGAATAAATTTGGATCAGGCAATCAGGCCAGTTCTTGTCGTCATGGGGGCCGGTTTTGGACTGTCGGGATCCTTTATCATCATGAGACAGGGAGTTTCAACCGAAACGCTGGGAAGGGTTAAGGAATTGCAAAAATTATCAATGAATGAACGTCTGGATATCATAACCGAAAAAATGCAACTGGAGAAGTTTTTGAGCATCGGCTTGATCATTTCGCTGATCGGAATGTTCGTTCAGTTCATGCATGTTGCAGTCGGTTTGATGATAATAACCGCAGGAATGCTGACAGTCATCCTGTATTCCGGGCATTATATGAGGAAAACAACGATCAAAACTTGAATGGCGAAGATAAATTTCATCGCCGTTTTTTATTGAAGTAAAAAAAAGACGCTCTATGTTCTGAGTCGTCTCTTGCGGGTTTGTATCTAGCGTAATTTGTATATTTCGTTCATTAAGTTTTTGACCATATCTTGGTCTATTGGTTCGTTCGGACACACCCCTTTTTTCTTGAAAGCCGTTCCAGCGATCGCACCATTCGCAATCAAGAGCTGAGATGACGCGTTTGTGGAAGTCAGTCCGCTGCCGATTATGACCGGATGTTTTCCGACCGCTTGCTTGACGATCCGAAGGTCTTCAAGTCTTGTTTCTCCGCCGGTATATTCTCCTGTAACCACTATAGCGTCTGTCAAAGCCATGGCTTTCATAGCTGATTCGCTTATGGGCGTATTTGGATCAACCAGTTCATAGTATTTCGGATGTATGCCACCCAGGAGTGCGATCTTCGGATAATGTTTGCGGACTGCCAATAGATCTCTTTGGTTTACCGATCTGCAGCCGACGAATTCGCCTGTAACATGGTCCAACTGGACAAAATTTGCGCCCGTCAGGCCGGCGATTCGGAAAGCTTTTTCATAGTCATTCGGCAGTACATTGATTCCCACGGGAATCTTTGCTTTTTTCATCACTGCTTCGGTGATCTTGAGGAGAGCTTTTGCAGTTTCTTCGGTTGCGGTATTTGCGTCAAGATAGCCCCACCCGTAATTTTCCACGATCACTCCTTCAACATAAGGCTCCAATTTCTTCAGGTCTTCGAGGGCCTGAGCGATCTGCCGGTTCTCTTCCTGTTTAAATACGTGTATCATTGCGATGATGGGTTTTTCTTTCTTGAATATCTTTTTAAATAGCATTTTATTCATTCTATTCCGCCTCCTTTTGGAATATCTGTTCCTAAAGTCTAATCCAAAGGATGCTTGGAGTCAATTTTTTCAGGAATGAAGGATTTTATCGCGGAAATTCAGGACGGATTGACGATCTCAGATGTTTGAATTGATGTTATATAAACGAAGGTTATAGAAATTGACTGAAGAAAAAGAAAAAATCCTCTTGTGATAAAAAGGATTTTCAGAACGGTTTAGAGCTCGATCATTATCGCCGTAGCCTCGCCATGATCTATATGCGTTTCGCTTTTTTCAATTTCTTCTTTGCTCCTGTTGTAGGCAAGGATCTCATCAAGTCCTCCTTTTTCATAAAGCTCGAACATTCTTTTTCCGAGACTTTTTTCGTCGTGGCTTTCCGGATAGTAGTAGAATCCATCACTGACCAACAGAAGACGATCGGCTTTTTCTCTAGGGATAACTATCTTCTGCATGCATGTCTCGAATTTTCGCTGTCCGTTCAGAAGGCCGAATCCGGCATCGTCCCCGAGATCATTGATCCTTTGGCGCCTTGTGGCACTGAACATCGGAAGGTATTCTTTCCACGTCACATTGCGGTCGCCTTTGTGCTTGATCATCAATTTTTTGACGATCATACGATCCTCGGTGTCGTTCAAAAACAGTTGGTTTTTCGTGGCAATGATCTTGCCGTCCTTGGTCAAAGCGAAGGCCAGGCAATCTCCGGCCTGAAGAATATCTATCTCTTCATGGCGGATCTTTAGGGCGGAGAAACTTGTTCCCGACAGAAGCTCGGAATTTTTTTCGGGAATCCCGGATTGTTTTCGCCTGATGTATCGATTGGCTTTTTTGATGACATTTTCCAATGAGTCATTGATCTTGGCTCCGGCAAATTCCGCCAAGACAGCATCTGTCGCCATTCTTCCGCCTGTTTTCCTGTCGATGACCCGTGGACCGTTGTCGGGAAGGTATGCTCCGCTCACTCCATCTGCCACGACAAAGAAAGGGTTTTGAGCATAAAAACCATCTTCGGTTTTTTCCATGGGTACGGAGCCCGGACTGTAGAGTGCTTTTATTATCACCTAAAATTCCTCCTGATATTCTCTCGTCTGCGGATGTGTTTATATCCACAACATGCAATCATATAGCATTACTCTGGCTGTAGTCAAGGCTTCTGTGAGAACAGCAGACAGAGTTCGAATACGCGGATTGACAATTTAAAAAAATTGATTCAATATTATATTAAACGGAGGTTATAGAAATTGACTGAAGAAAAAAAACCAAAAATTAAAGAAGTGACGCCAAAGTGTCCGGGTTGCGGGTCGACTAATATGGATATTCCCAAAAGTATTGAAAAAAGAGAAGACGGATTTTTTATCAAGGGAACCGATCTTCAGCTTCTCACTTTGCCTGATCCGGCCTATGTATGCCTTGATTGCAGCAGGGAGATGAGCGTGGATGAACTCATGCGTTCCATCGGACATATCTGATTCATCAAAACAGAGGAATTGTTGAATAAACATTCCTTTTTTCATTGCTTTTGTACGGTTTTATGCTAATATATATTAATGATCGCGAAGCGCGATAGAACATCAAAAAAACAAACAGAAAAAGGAGGAAAAACTATGTCGGCAAAGCTGGATGAATATTGGGGCAGCGGGGGATTAGCCCAGAGGGAAGAGCGGTTTCGCGCGATAATGGAAATTTATCCCGTGAAAGATTTCAAGGTACAGCTCCAGAAATTAAAAGAGATCCTTGATGAGGTGCTGAAAGAAAAAAAAGACATGATAAAGGAGGAAGTTGATGCGATCTGCATAATGAAAAAAGAAGTGGAGGCGCTGCTTTCACAGGAACAGGTGACGAAAGGTGAATTCGATTTCATTTCTGGCCTGGTGTTCAACGGAGCAAAAATGCCTAAGTGCAATTTTCTAGGGTTACTTTAATACCCTTTTTTTATTGCGTTCATTCAATTTTTTGACTTTCTCGGAGATTGTGATAATATCTTATGTTGCCCTGATCGATGTGGGCAATTATTGTGAAACTTCACGATATGACAAGAGGTGAGATTTTGGAAAATTTAGCAAGGAATCCGACCTGCGACATGTTCATCGAAAAAGAACTTCGTGATGCGGGGATAAGGCTCGTTCGGGGCAAAAGACAAGAAGGAGAAGTGCCTGCCACTATCAGCGGCGCGCTTGGAGCCTTCAGGTTTATCAGGGCGTGGTACTATTGGATCGTTGAAGGAAAGATGCCGCTTGATGTTGCGAAGGAACTCTATGAAGATCCAGTCGGAAAAACGGACGTTAGAGTTGCGGGACATGGCGGCTGTCCGCCTCCTGAAGATCCCTGGATCCGGTGGGAAGATAACAAAGAGCGGGAGATATATCCGTTATCAAATAAGCCAAAAAATTATCCGGAAAGCGAATTGGGCTACAAGGCTTTTTTTGAAGATCCTTCAAAGATAGGAAAAGGATATATAACCCTGTATCATATCGACACCGAAGAAGGGCTGAAGCTCTTTGTGGAAACGATCCGGAAACATCAGTTATTTTAAGACAATTTTGCATAGTCTGCCTGGGTATAAAACTCAGGTTTTTTAATTGTCATGTGTCAATTTGTCACGGCGCGAGATAGTTGACATTTTGTAGCATTTGTGATAAAATGTCAGGTTGCTAAAATCGTATTAGCAATTATTGCGATGCAGGTTAAATGGAGGTAGATTCAAAATGCAAGCAATTGTACGTTATAAAACAAAGGAAATTCCGAAAGAGGTCCGTGGCCTATTCGAACCCGGCGCAGTATGCTTTGAAGACATTTCGCAGTTCATAGAACTTGAAAAGCTGGATCCTGAATTGTTGGAAATGATCAGAGATGCCCTGTGTAAAAAAATATATGAGATAATGATAATAGGTAATTTCCGCGATCTGTCAGGGGCGCAGGAACTTCTGGAGAAGCTGGGTATTCAAAAGATCTCCATCTCTGAAGAGGATTTATCCGTTCTGGAGGATTCGCATCGGCGCATATCCGAGCATGATCTCCTGGTGCTGTGCACTTCTCAAATGTCGTCACATGGCGAATATGATCTTGTGAAAGCGAGAAGGATCCTGAAATGGGCGGATTATTCGGATGAAGAACTGACTGACGAAAGAGTAAAGAAGATCCTGGACTGGCGTCATGTTCTAATGCAGATGAAGAGGAATAGGATCGAAAGGATCGGATCGGTCCGGGAATTATTGGAGGAGGGAGCATGAAAGCGATAGTATGCGTGTCGGGAATGGCAGTGAAAGGCGACTTGATATCCGAAGATATTATCATGGAGGGTGTCGAAAAGGCGATACTGAATATGAACATGTTAGACCTGATCAGGGAACATACCGGAAAGGCATTGGACGAAATTCTTCTGGTGCCGCAATTTATGGAATGCGGAGACGGAACACAGGTTGTCATGCACGAAGCGGATGCATCTTTGCGGAAAACGCAAGCCATGCTGGTCAAGATCGGGGTGCATGTTCCCCATGCGGAAGACCTGCCCTATGGCGTGCAGAAAAAGATCGAAGATGGATTCAAGAAAATTATGAAAGGCTACTACGTTATCAATTTTAAGATGAACCACGAGAGTCTCTACAGGACGATCAAGGGATGATCATGGGAAATTATAAAGCGGAAGACATTGTTCTTCCGTTCTTTTTAATTCTGAAAGCGGCGGCCCCTTTCTCTATGGATCACGAAATCAGTACAAAAAAACAGGGGATTTGCTTCCCTCTGTTTTCTGAAAATGTGTCTAATTTGTTTCGCTTGCAGGGTCCAGCTTGAAGATGTTTGTGCCGGAAAGGACGAAGAGCGCCTCCTCTTTGTCGTCGGCCGTCATATCCTTGATGTCGAAATTGAAATTCTTCACGATGAATTGTTTCAAAAGAGTTCCCTTTTCTTTATCAAAAACGATTATCCTGTTTTTTTGCGGATCTGCAACATAGAGATTTTTGAGTCCTGTTTCAGTGAAAATGATCGTCGGATTTGTGGCTGGATCCTTCAGCTCATCCACGGAGAATTTGATCTTGTTTCCGGTAAGATATTCTTCGACCTGGCCGTTCGACCGGAGAAGAAATATCGTGGAATCGATCGCCATTGAAGTCGCATTCCTGATGTCGATCGCCGTTTTCTCGTTCATCCATTTTGTTCCGGCGCCGAAGCCGTCAGCGGTCTCTCTGTGTTTGAATACCTGGTTGGCGCCCGGCTCAAGGAGATAAATAAAACTATTATATGAAGCGATCGCCGTTATATCGGAAAGGTCCTGATTCAGCTCTATATTCTGCGATTTCAATTCGGATCTTTTGGCATCGAAAGTCAGGACCTTGCTGCTTTCCGTGATAAAGACGATCTCGCCTGATTTCGGTATGACGGTCGCAAGCTTTGTTTTTCCCGAATCTCCGGCATTCTTTATCGAAAGCTGAACCTCTTCTTCTTTTCCGCTTGCGAGATCAAGCTTGAATACCGAGTTATCCTGGTTGATCGTGAAATAATTTCCCTTGAATTTTGTCAAAGTCGATATATTCAAGATTTTCTCATTCTTTGAAAGGTCCATTGCGACCAGGGGACTGTCGATCCTGAAAACTTTGTCGATCTTGTCGATCTGGACCTGGATATCCGCGAGAAGTGAATTCGCGTCGGCGGAGAGATTCGCATATCCGTCCTTGATCTCAGTGGCGATGACCCTTGCTTCAAGGAGGGTTTGTCTTGCTTTTTCGGGGTCGTTGATCAGGGCCACTTCGGCATCGTCGATCTTTGTTTTTGCCTGTTCCAGGCGGTCGGCATATTTCTGTTTTTCGGCCTCTATCTGATTGTTGTAGTTTGTAATGACCACATTTCCCAGCAGGACTATAAAAATGAAGACTATCGCCGAGAATACGATCTTGCTGTTTCGCACTATCCGCATTTTCTGTGTGATGTCTATCTGCGGTTTCTTGAATCTCAGCTTGTAAAGAAAAGGCATGCCCGCCGATGTTATTTTCGAAAATGAAGTTTTAACCTTTTCCGATATGCTGGTTGCAGAACCTGAAACCGTTTTCGGCATCGTTTCTATATTTCGGGCGTGATCGTTCTTGGGGCTTGGCGCGCGCTTTTCGGGATCCTCGGCTTCGATATGCGGCGTCGGGGCATAGCTTTCATTGTTCTCTGTCTGTCCGATCTTCGCTCTCCATGGAGCCGGCTCGCTCTCATTTGCCTCGGACCTCGGTCCTGTTTCCTGCGGCGTGCGTTCCTTTTCTTCAAACTCCTTTATAATATTTTCCAGGCTGATCTTTTCCGGCTTATCCGGATATTCAGACCCTCCGGTTTCGTTGAACTCTTCCGCAGTCATCACTTCTGTGGCAGTATTGCCCTCATTGACCGTTTCGTGTATTGCCGTAATCGTTTTTTCCGGCAGATCTTCCGTCATGATCCTCACCTGAGGGATCCTGGCTTCTTCTCTTGCACTTTCCATGCCGACAAGAAGCGCAGCGATCGTGCTGACATTATTCTCTTTTGCAATGGTCTCCTGTATGCTGTTTGAAAATTCGGTGAAATCTCCCAAAGAAGACATCTGTCTTATTTTTTCAGTGGAAAGGACATTGAACAGTCCGGGAGTCGCAAAAAGCACCACATCGCCGACTTCGAGTTCTCCGCTTGCCATATTGGCAAACGTCCTGAAAGGGTGCGGCTTCTCATCGGAGGTCACATTTTTCCCGATATCTCTTATCTTGCCGTTCCTGATCAGGAGCGTTTTGATCTTTCCGGTCTGGCTGAGCTGCAGTTCTTTGTTCCGATGGGCCGCGCAAGTCATGTTTAGATTTCCGATCCAAGCGACATTTCCCTGTTCGGCCAGATCTGATAGCGTAGAGTTAACTTTGTTCAGACTTGCTTCAAGGCTTTCCAAGGTTGTCCTTTTCTTGTTCGAGTAGAATTCTTTTTTAATTATGGAAGCGAGAAGGTTCACTATATATGATGAGTTTTCGGGAAGATTGACGACTTCTCCGATGATATAAAGATTGCCCAGCGATTTTTCTTCGATATTTTCCGGCTCATAGACGAAAATATCGCAAAAAGACCTTTCTTCTTCATCGGAAAAAACTATTTCTTTTATGTTTGTTTTGTAGTCTTTGAAATTTTCCATTTATTTTTTAGTACTAGGTTTAACTTAAATATTATAATATGTTTCGGCATATATTGCAAACAGGAAAATGTTTTTATTTTTGAATTTTTGTGGTATAATGCAATAAATAGTAAATTGGAATACGTTTCGATATTTTTTATGCGTAAACTGAAAAAATTCGTATATGTGGCACTGTTTATGCTTTTGGGCGTGCTTGTAGGTTTCATCGTGCATGCTGTTGCGGAAATTTGGTACGCGGGTCTTCTTATTTTGAATTTCAAAAAATACGGCCGTGGCCTGTCCTGGGTGGAATTATATTTTGCGCATCAGATAATCTCTTTTCTTTTTGTGTTTCTTGGGGCGGTCTCGGGATATCTTCAGGGGCTATTCTGGTGGAAGGTCGTTTATGGAAAAAGGAGCAGGCATTGAAGCGGGTTAGCGGCCGGAAATACTTGTCATAAATGCTAAAAAATATATAATTAATCTAATAGTCCGCTTGAAAAAAATTTATCGCAGAATATAAAAGCGTAAATGTTTTTTTATGCGGGTCGCAAATTTTATTTTAATGAATCCAATTATGTCATCGGAAACCCTTGAAAAACTTTTTCATTCCAAGATAGAAGTGAAGCTTCTGAGGCTATTTTTCAATAATCCGGAGGAATTCTATCTGGCAACCGATATTGCTGAAAAATCCAAGATAGACCTGGCGCTTTTGAAAAAAGAGATCGCGAATCTCGTTGATGTGAAATTCCTGATCTCAAAGAAAAAATCAGGGAAAGTATTTTATGGAATAAATTCTTCATTTGCGCTTCTTGGCGAACTGAAAAGACTGGTTTTCAAGGCGAGTCCGACATCTTCAGACAGAATCATGAATCAAGTTGAAAAGCTGGGGCAGATCAGGTTGCTGGTGATCTCCGGCGCGCTGATAAATTCGGAGAAGGGAAGGGTGGACATGATGATCGTCGGAGAGCATATCAGCAAAAGCAGGCTGAAGAATTTTCTTGAGAACACGGAAGCTGAAATAGGCAGAAATATAAATTATGTATCGATGAGCACAGACGAATTCAGATACAGGAGGAGTATGTTCGATAAATTTGTAATTGACATTCTTGAAGGCCCGCACAAGGTCCTCATCGACAAGCTTAAGAGCGAACTCTAGTCAGGGTCATTTTGCGTCTTGAAAGCTAACAGATTTTCAAAAAGAGATGGATCTATTGTCAAAAATATTCAAGATTGACAAGGGCCAGCATCAGCTGGCTCTGGACGTCGGAACGGAGTCTGCAAAGGCCCTCGTGTTTTTCAGCGACAGCAAGGATGAAAAAGTGACCATAAGGGGGACGGGCATCAAGAAGCACAAGGCCGGCAGTATGCAGGGAGGAGCGGTATTTGACGTTGATAGTGTCATTAAAACGTGCCGTTCGGCCATAGAAGATGCCGAGGCGATGGCCAAGGTGAAGCCGCTGAGAACGACCATAAGCATCGGCGGGGAATATTCCAAGAATCTCACTCAGACATATAGTTTTCAAAGGCAAGATGAACAGGTAAGGATCAGTCTTTTGGAACTGGATGGAATACTCAGAAGAGCGCAGGAAAAAGTCTATGAATCTTCCAAAAATATCTTGAAGTGGCAGGATTCGAAGCTTATAAGTGCGGATGTTGTTGATTTCAGCATAGACGGATACAGGGTCATAAACCCGGTCAACTTCAAGGGAAAAAATATCCGGATCACCGTATCCAATTCATATGTGGCTAAGGATCAATATGATGTCACGAAAAATATTGCTGCCGGGCTGGGTCTTTCGATATCCAATATTTCATATGGTCCCTATGCGGTGTTGAAGGCTATCGGCGCTCAAGATATCATGAAGTTCAATGCCATATTTCTTGATGTCGGTGGAGGGACGACAGATGTCGTGGTGATAAGGGACCGGAATATCGAGGATGATAAGTTTTTTATTTTTGGTGGCAAGGCATTCACGAAGAGCATATCGAACGCGCTTGATGTCGATTTCGATAATGCCGAAAAGATCAAGCTGGAATATTCGTCTGGCGTAATGTCGGGCGAGTTCAGAGAGACAGTGGAGAAAATAATCCGGACAGATCTCAGGATCTGGTCAGGGGGAGTGGGATTGTGCCTCGAAGAACTTTCAAGAAACAATCTTCTTCCTTCCAAGATCCTGCTCTATGGCGGAGGAAGCCATCTTTCGGGGATCAAAGAGGAAGTAGAGAAGCTTCTTCGCGCGAACAAGTATCCTTTTTCGGACAAGCCCGAAGTCAGTTTTATCGGTCCCTCTGATGTGATCAATGCGGTGGATGCGACAAAGAACGCGAATACCATGCAGTTCGTAACTGCGATAAGTCTTGCGAATCTTTCCTTGGATCTTGCGAACGAAGAGGATCTTCCCAATCAAATATTAAAAAAAATGTTGCTGTAAAATTTAATAGATAATATAAAAAGCATTAATATGGAAAAAATACAAATTGATAAAAATGAAGAACTGGGGTCGGTGCTGATCAAGCTTGAAAGTTCCAAGGAAAATGATTTAGTCTTCAGCATTGCGGAAGGCGCAATAATGTTTCAAAGCGTCATCAATCTTAAGATATTGAAAAAGAGGGCGGAAGAATTGGGGAAATCTGTCGTGATCGAAAGGAACAGGAGTGAGGCGACGGTTGCTCTCGGGCGAGCGGTAATGCCCGGAAGTGAAATACGCGGATCCGTTTCCAAAAACATCGAGATCAAAGTCGAAAAAGATCTCCCGGCGAGTATAGAGAAAAACAATGTCGATTTCAGAAGGCAGGATAAAAAAATGGAAGCATCAAGCAGCGCCGGCCGCGTAAAGATGTTTGATATAGTGAAAAAGATCGATTCGCCGGTCCCTGTTATTCAGCCGAGGACCTCCCCTGCTGTTTATGAAAAGAAAGAAGAAAAGAAGATCGTGGCGGAGAGAAATTATTCTCCTTTGGCAAGGTATGCTCCTCAGGATCCCGATACAAGCCGGTCCGCAAGGATCGATCGCGAGACGCCGAAGGCGAATAAAAAGAATATCCGTATTCCGTCGATCATGTCCAAGATCTTTTATATTTTTGTTTTCATAGTTATCGCGCTTGCGCTTGTCTCTGCGTATATGACACTGCCCAAGGTGAACATTGACATCAAGCTGAAGTCAGATCTGAAGGAATATGACCTGAGCCTGAAAGTTGATGATGCGGCGACCAATATTGATGCGGATAAGGGGATCATTCCCGCAAAGAAAGAAGAGGTCAACGGCGAAATTTCCGAGTCCTATCCCACGACGGGCAAGAAGCATATCGTTTCAAAGGCCAGTGGAAAGATCACGATATATAACGAGTATTCGTCAAACGATCAGAATATAGTCGCTACTACCAGGTTCCTTTCCAAGGATGGACATATGTTCCGTGTTGAAGATAATGTAACGATCCCCGGTTTCACCAGGGTCGAGGGAAAGGATGTCCCCGGAGAAGTGACAGTCAACGTTGTGGCGGACAAGGCCGGAGAAGAATTCAACATAGGCGCCACTTCTTTTACGATTCCAGGATATCAGGGGGGCATGAAATATTCGACTATATATGGAAGGTCCGTTGCCGCCATGACCGGAGGGGCCGACAGAGAAGCGATGTATTTTTCGGAAAGCGATTATATAACCGCAAAGGAAAAGCTGGCTAAAGAAGTGCGCGAGAAGAACGATCTGGATATGTCGGGGAAAAATGTTGATCCTTTCATTATTTTGGACGGAACAAGAAAAGAGGATGATGTGAAAATAGTCACGGATGTGAAGGTCGGAGACATCGCCGATAAGTTTAAGATGACGGTTTCCATAAAAGACAGCGGACTCTTTGTGAGCAAGGATAATATCAACGAGATCGTGGATTGGAAGATCAAGTCTGAAACGGGGGAGGATGTGGAAGTCTTGGGAGACAGGACGTATTCGAACGATCTTATGGTAATTAAAAACGAAGACGGGACGACAACTCTTCCGATCAAGGTAAGCCAGAATGTTGTTGCGAAGATCGATATTGATAAGGTCAAGCGGGATATATATGGCAAGAGCGAAGAGGAAGTCAGGGCGTATTTTGCAGGCATAAAGGAATTCAAATCGGTGAATGTGACGTTCTCCTGGACCAAGAATGTCCCAAGCTCGAATGACAAGATAACTGTCACTATCGAGAAATAGCCAAGCTATTGACATATTCGGCACTATATATTAAACTACCTACGTATTAGTTAATTGTTAATTATCTAGTATAATTTAAAGCAAAATCATAGTACGTTTTGGTAGACTAGTATATAGTCCTAGTTGTTGTTTTGTATACGGTAAAGTTTTCTGCCGGCTGATCTGATTGTCGCCATAACTGGGAGTTTTTACTTTAAATCATAAATTGAAAAATAAACATGAAAGAAATCGTGCAAGTGGAAGGGGTCGTAATTGAGACCTTGCCTGGAGCGAAATTCAAAGTTAAACTGGATGAAACGCATGAACTTTTTGCACACATATCAGGTAAAATGAGAATGAATTACATCAAGATACTGCCTGGGGACAAGGTTGTTGTTGAAATGAGCCCATATGACCTCACGAAAGGCAGGATAGTTAAAAGAGTATAATTAATTGATTATTTCGAAAAAATGAAAGTAAGGTCATCTGTTAAAAAGTTTTGTGAAAAATGCAAGATCGTAAGAAGAAGAGGCGTGGTTTTTGTAACATGTTCCAATCCCAAGCACAAACAGAGACAGGGCTAAAGGTGCTTGAGTTTTTTGTTTTTATTTAAAAGATTAAATTTTGATATTATATGCCAAGAATTATCGGAGTAAATATTCCAGAAGATAAGAGAGTAGAAGTGTCTTTGACGTACTTGAAAGGCATCGGCCTTGCGCTGAGCAAAGAGATTTTGGCGGAACTCGGAATTGACGGCAACAGGAGAGCCAAGGAACTCACGACTGAGGAGCTTGGAAAGATCCAGAAGCTGATCGAGAAGAAATATAAGGTTGAGGGGGAATTGGGAAGGATCATTATGATGAATATAAAGCGTTTGAAAGAGATCGGATGCTATAGGGGTATGAGGCATGCCAAAGGGCTCCCGGTCAGAGGCCAGAGAACCAAGACCAACAACAGGACAGTAAGAGGAAATGTCAGGAAGACCGCAGGAAGCGGAAAGAGAACTGTTGAAAAGACATAACATCGAACAATTTCAATTAATTAATCCAAAAAAATGGGAAAGAGAAGAGTCATAACGATCGGAAACAAAGAAGGCGATGCTTCGGGAAAGCAGTCTGCTTTGTCAGCTTCCAAGAAATCGAAAAGAAGGATCATAACCAAAGGGCAAGTTCATATAAAATCATCATATAATAATACCATAGTCACGGTAACAGATCTCAATGGACAGGTGATCGCCTGGTCCAGCGCCGGACTTTTGGGTTTCAAGGGTGCAAAAAAGGCCACTCCTTATGCCGCAACGAGCATTATCAATTCGCTTTTTGAAAAAGTGAAGAAGGTTGGAATAAAAGATGCGGATATATATGTGAAGGGCATCGGAAGCGGAAGAGAATCGGCGATCAGGGCGGTTGCCGCAAATGGCATCAACATCGCTTCGATCACGGACACGACCCCCATCCCGCACAACGGATGCAGGCCTCCAAGACCCCGAAGAGTATAATTTATTTTTATTTATTCAACGATATATGGCAAGAGAAACAAGTCCAAGATGTAAAAAGTGCAGGCGTGAGGGCAAAAAACTCCTTTTGAAAGGCGAGCGTTGCTATAGCGTGAAATGCGCAATGATCAAAAGAGCATATGCTCCGGGTCAGCACGGTCAGTCTAAAAAGAGGATGAGCTCTTCTGAATATGGGACGCAGCTTCGTGAAAAGCAGAGAGTGAAAAGATCGTATGGCATACTTGAAAGGCAATTCAGGAAATATTTCGAGTTAGCGAGCCGCACCAAGGGAAACACGGTCAGCTTCCTCAGCACAATGCTTGAACAAAGACTTGATAATGTTGTTTATAGGCTGGGGTTCGGCACCTCAAGAAGCCAGGCGAGACAGCTTGTAAATCACAATCATTTCAAGGTCAATGGGAAAAAGGTCAACATTCCTTCCTATCAGGTGAAAGAAGGGGACGTGATCTCCATAAAGAGCGAGAAGTCGAAATATTTTCAGGATCTGAGGAATTCGATCAGGAACTATCAGGCGCCGAGCTGGCTTGCTTTGGACTATAAAAAGATGGAAGGAAAAGTTCTGTCGCTTCCGACAGAGAAGGAGACCTTTGGAGAATTCGATTTCAACCAGGTCGTAGAGTTCTATTCGAAGTAATTTGATTTATTTTTATTATAATTAAAATAAACAAAAATATGCAGGAAATAACATTGCCGGAAAAACCAAAAATCATTAAAGAAGAGGGTAACCTTGCTGTTTTTGAAGTAAGGGCATGTTATCCTGGATATGGAACAACTATCGGGAACGCTCTCAGGAGAGTGCTTTTTTCCAGTCTTGTAGGCTGTGCGGTGACTTCGTTCAAGATAAGGGGAGTAAACCATGAATTCTCGACGATCGACGGCGTGATCGAAGATGTCGTAGAAATAGCGCTGAATCTTAAAAAGGTAAGGTTTAAAATGTTCACGGACGTACCGGTAAAACTGAGCCTGAAGTCAAACAAGGAAGGCGAAGTAAGAGCTTCCGACATAAAGGCCACAAGCGATGTCGAAGTGGTGAACAAGGATGCGCTCATTGCGACGATAACCGACAAGAATACGAAACTTGACATGGAACTTACGGTTGAAAAAGGGATCGGTTATGTTTCGGTTGAGCAGCAGGGAGATGACAAGACTGAGATCGGAAATATTGCGATTGATGCCATTTTTGCTCCCATAAAGAGGGTGAGCTATAAAGTTGAGAATATGCGTGTCGGAAAAATGACAAATTTTGATAAATTGGTGCTTGAAATAGAGACTGACGGAAGCATTACTCCGGAAGAAGCGTTCAAAAGCGCGTCCAAGCTTCTTGTAAGGCATTTTGATCTTTTCAAGGATCTGAATGAAGAGGAAGAAGTCGTGCCTGTCGAGGATGAAAAAGCGAAAGAAACCAAAAAGAAGATCGAAAAGGCGAAAGAGGAAAAAGAAGAAAAGGCTGAAGAAGGAAAGGCGAAAGAAGAGGATGCATTGAAGACGCCGGTTGAGGAATTGAATCTTTCTCCGCGGGTTCTGACCGTGCTGACTGACAATAAGATCAAGACGGTGGCTAAGCTTGTAAAAAAGACCGAAGAGGATCTCAAGGCATTCGACGGGATGGGCGACAAGGGTATCAAGGAAGTAAGAAAATCTCTGGGAAAACTCGGTTTGACGCTGAAAAGCAATTAATTAATTCGAATATATTTTACGGGTATGAAACATAAAGTTAAAGGAAGAAGATTTAAGAGAAACAGTGCACAAAGAAAGGCGCTTTTGAAACACCTCTCGGAAGCTTTGATATTGCATGGAAAGATAAAGACGACTTCCGCCAAGGCTAAGGAGCTTTCCGGCCATATGGACGGCTTGATCACGATCGCAAAAAAGGAGAACCTTGCATCGGCCAAGGCCCTGCATAGCAAATTGAGCGATGAGCCTTCAAAGAAGCTGATGAAAGAGATCGTGAAGAAATACAAAGAAAGGCACGGAGGCTATACGCGTATCATCAAGACTGATGAAAGAAAAGGGGATGCGGCGCAAATGTCCTATATTGAGCTAGTTTAATAAGAATTTAAATAATTTGATATATGTCTACAAAGAATAAAAAAGCAGCAAGAAAGCCGATCGAAAGGAAGTGGCATCTGATCGATGCGTCGAGCGAGAATCTCGGAAGACTGACGTCGAAAGTTGCGTCGCTTCTGCGTGGAAAAGGAAAGGTAAGTTTTACGCCTCATATCGATGGCGGAGATTTTGTTGTATTCATCAACACTGACAAATTGAAGTTTTCCAGAGGCAAGGATGAAAAGAAGATCTATTATCATTACAGCGGTTATCCGGGCGGAATGAAGGCGATCACTCTCAGAGATCAGATCGTAAAGGATTCCAGGAAGGTTATAAAGATGGCCGTTTACAGGATGCTTCCGAAGAATAAGACCAGGGATGTCGTTATAAAGAGGTTGAAGCTTTTCAAGGATGATGTGCATCCATTCGCAGACAAGTTTAAAAAGTAAAGATTTATAATATATGGCTGAAGAAAAAAATATCGGAAAATATATAGGCGCGATCGGAAGAAGAAAAACTTCTGTAGCCCGAGTGAGGCTTTATGACTCGGCTCCTGAAAAAAAGCTGATCATAAACGAAAAGGATGGAAATGAATATTTCGGAAAGAATCTCGCTATTGCGGAAAAGATCAATTCACCCCTGAAGCTTTTGAATATGGAAAACAAATTCCTCATCACCGTAAAGGTGGATGGAGGCGGAACCACGGGACAAGCTGAAGCGATCAGACTTGGCATTTCCAGGGCGCTTCTCAAGATGAACGAGAGCTACAAGAAAGAATTGAAATCGAGAGGATTCCTCACCAGGGATCCGAGGGAAGTGGAGCGAAAGAAGGCGGGACTCAAGAAAGCAAGAAAAGCGCCACAGTGGCAGAAACGATAATCATCTCATAGTTTTCAATATACGCAAAATTCCGCATTATTGCGGAATTTTTGTATCGTGTGATCATTTACAATAAT
>Ga0172379_10004306_pt1 | contig 21243 bp, 17 predicted proteins | sample GrowelOW334metaG_FD_119756 | JGI IMG/M metagenome (GOLD analysis project Ga0172379, IMG submission 119756) | Groundwater microbial communities from an aquifer near a municipal landfill in Southern Ontario, Canada - Groundwater well OW334 metaG | ecosystem: Environmental > Aquatic > Deep...
AGTCATGGAATATTAACCATGTGTCCATCGGCTGCGGCTCTCGCCATTGCCTTAGGCCCGACTAACCCTGCTCTGATTGACATTGAACAGGAAACCTTAGTCTTTCGGCGTGCGGGGATCTCGCCCGCAATGTGGTTACTTGTGCCAACATTCTTACTTCGCAACGCTCCAGCATGGGTCACCCCTTTGCCTTCACAGCAGATGCGAATACTCTCCTACCGCTTGCCCCGACGGTAACCGTCGTGGCAAACCCTCAGTTTCGGTACTATGTTTAGCCCCGATTATTTGCGGCGCGAATTCTCTTACTGAGTGAGCTGTTACGCTATCTTTAAAGGATGGCTGCTTCTAAGCCAACCTCCTCAGTGTCAGAGAAAATTCACCACCTCAAGTGCACTTAACATAGATTTAGGGACCTTAAATAGAGATCTAGGCTGTTTCCTTTTTGACGCATGGAGCTTAGCCCCCACCGTCTAACTGCCGCGCTTTAAATCCTCCGTATTCGGAGTTTGATAGGTTTCGCGAGATTGCTCCCTGTCGAAACCTTCCAGTGCTCTACCCCGGAGGGGAACACGCGACGCTAGCCCAAAAGCTATTTCGGAGAGAACCAGCTATTACCAGGCTCGATTAGCTTTTCACTTCTTACCACAAGTCATCCCAATGTATTGAACGGCAAAAGGGTTCGGGCCTCCATCTGTCTTTCGACAAACTTCACCCTGCTCATGGCAAGCTCGCTCTGGCTTCGGGTCTCTAGCACACGATAGATGCACCTCACGGAAATTCGGTGCAGGTACTAGTGACTAGGTTCTAGGTTCTAGTAAAAATGCAAAAATGCATTTCACTAACACCTAGCCACTAGAAACTATAACCTGCATCTCACCTCTGTGAGATGCACCAAACGCGCTATTCACACTCGGTTTCCCTGTGACTCCATCCGATGAAGGACTTAGTCAAACCGCGTACTAGAACTCGTTGGCTCATTCTTCAATAGGCACGCCGTGACGGACCGCACACTATGCACAATTTATATTTTTTATGATGGAGAGAAACTGGGTCTACTCGACTCCATCACGCCACCGAAGTGACTCAGGAGAGAACCCAGCTTCTCAATGGTGTTTGTTCAGTTCTGTTAGAGTGTTTACTGGACCAGTCGGAACCCTGTGTATTCCTTCAGGTGCCTCACCACTCCTCACCCCGAACAATATCCATCATAAAAAATACAAATTAACGCACACTGTGCGACCCGCTCCGACTCCTTGTAAGCATATGGTTTCAGATCTATTTCACTGTCCTAATCGGACTTCTTTTCACCTTTCCCTCACGGTACTAGTTCACTATCGATCTCAAAATGTATTTAGCCTTGCCGGTTAGTACCGGCGGATTCCCCCGAGCTATTCATGTCTCGAGGTACTCAAGAACAGAAACAAAGAAGATATTATATTTTCACTTACGGGACCATTACCCTCTAGGGTCGTGCTTTCCAGCACATTCAGTTAACATAATATTTTGTAACTTCTCTCATAATAAATTATGACGTTTCTGCCTTACAACCCCACCCTACTATCTCTGACCCCGTGAAGGACCAAAGATAGGAGGGTGGTTTGGGCTTTTTCCGTTTCGCTCGCCGCTACTAAGGAAATGTTCCGCCAAAGGCGGATTGTTTTATTTTCCTCCGGGTACTGAAATGTTTTACTTCCCCGGGTATACTCCGTATGTAATTCATACGGTCTTCCGCCAAAGGCGGAAGGGGTTTCCCCATTCAGAGATTTTCGGATTAACGGTTGCTAGGCACCTCCCCGAAACTTATCGCAGCCATGCTACGTCTTTCATCGCCATTTTGAGTCAAGGCATTCACCATACGCTCTTAAATTTCCCATTAGGAAATTTAAAAACCAAATTCTTTCGATTTCTTTTTGTGGTACCACTACCACTAATTATGAAATCGAGTATAACCTGCACGATGCTTAATCATGCAGGATTTTGCCCCAGTACTAGAACAAAGTTCAGTACAGGGCATGCTTTATCCTGTTACATATAATGAATCCCAGTAGTAGAGCAAAGCTCACTACAGGACTAATGTGTAACGGGTTTGTTTATCCGCACACTAACTTTAGCATCGCTTCGCCGTGTTTTGAAAAAACACAATGCCAAAGTTAGTGTGCGGATTTACTTTTTTTCCATCTCTATCTAAAGACCCCAAGATATCTGCAAAGCAAATATCAAGAGAAAAGATTGGATGGCATGAACCCTTTGGCGAAACTGTGTTTTGCCTCTGGGAATATTTTCAAGTTACTAGCAATTCGGGAATTCACTGAAGTTTAAGCTGTTTTATTGATTTCTTGTCTTAAGACAAGAAATCCCGCTTTTTAGCGGGTTCTTCGGACAACACTTAAAAAAGCATTATCTATACCGCTTTGAAGTTAAGTGAATTTTTAACATATCTGTAATGGGTAACAGTATATAGGAAGCCACATATACTGTCAAATGCTATTTTATGTGGAAAACTAAGATAAATTCCTTATATAATCTGGTACAATATATTGTACCAGATTACTATCATTGACTATCAAATTATTTATTTATTAAAGCGAAAACCCGTCAGAGGAGTGACCCTCTGACGGGTGAAAGGAACGTGGCTACTGGGCCGGTGGAAACTTCTGCGAGGCCTTCAGAATCGGGGCGATCTTTTGCTCCAACCCCGGGAACTCCCGAAACATCCCCTCAACGAAGACGTCAAGGTCGTCGTAGACCTTCTCCACACTCTCGAGGTCATTCGTAGACCAATTGCTACGAAATAGCCCTGGCGAGAAAGCTGTCATCCAACCTGTTGAACCGGGAAAGGGTCTCACGAAACACTCAACCATGTAGGCGTACTTCCCACGTGACTGTCTGACATACCACAGTGAACCGTCAGACTCAAACTCCATTTTCATTTTCACGTCCACAAGGTCGTTGAGAAAGCCAAGAATCAGCCGAACGATCATCCAGATTTCGGCCTTCATGCGGTCGATATTCTGTGAGCCACGAACGAGTTGCTGAGCGATGTTGTCTGCCATCTCTGGCCTCCTTTAGCCTCTCGGCTGTTTACGACTTGGCATCTCTGCCACCCTTTTATATTATATCACATCAAGCCCTTATCCGTCAAGTTATGCAATAAATTATATTTGGTACAATATATTGTACCAGATTACTATTTTAATAATAATATTATGCCTCATGTTTCGAGTAAAAAAATAAACCCCGCCCTACTAGAAAAGCTATTCAATAAGCTAATAACCGTGTTCAGCCGAGCAAAAGATAATAAATCGATGCAGTCATTTATAGATGAGATACTAACCCCAACTGAAAAAATCATGTTAGCCAAACGTTTAGCTATCATCCTTATGCTTTCAGGTAAAACCCCAATACACAAGATTGCAGATACTTTAATGGTAAGCCCAACTACAGTAATCAAAATGTCATTAGAGATTGAAGTTGGAAAATATAATTCAATACTAAATATCTCAAAAAACGAAAAGGATGATATTGAAAAAATTATTTGGAATATCCTTACCGTGGGAGGAATCATGCCACCAAAAATTGGTAGAAAATATTGGAAAAAATATTCGAAATAACCAAATAATTATATAATTTTGGTACAATATATTGTACCAAATTAAAACCAAAAATTTATAGTTAAGTACTAGTTATTGTTCTAACTTATATAAAGCGAAAACCGTCCAGCGAACGGTGTTCGCGAACGGTTCTATGGGGGTGGAAAAAACGGGTGTGTTTTGGCATTGCGCACGTTTTTGGCAATGCGCTTTTGCCAAAGAAGTTCTTTCAATTGTTTTTCCTGAAAAGCAATTCGGGCCTTCAGGCCATTTCTCCCCCGTGCAGTAAGAAGAGCGTTTGCGAGTTGTTGACGATCAAGTCGCAAGGAATCACGAAGTGCCCTAACACGATCGTATTTATAACCGTCCCACCAAGACATGTGTCACCTCCTCTTTCAGAGTATTACGCTAAGTAATTAATGTCAAACAAAACGGCGTCACGGCCCACACAATAATGGACTGTGACGCCGAGAAAGAACATGTGAGAAGACCTCCCGAGCACCTAGGCGGTGCGGGTCATGAGATTGCGAGCGATGCGCCGAGTCTCCCGCCACGACAGATGAGGCTTGGCCTGTTTGACCTTACCGGCGAGAGTGAAAATCGCCACTTCAAGAGCCCTCTTCTCGCCGTGCTTGGCGATGTACTCGGTGAAGAACTGTGGCAACTCTTCTGGTTTCATATGAAGTAGCCGCCGGTTGAGGGCCATGATCTGGCTGAGCTCGAGTCTCATCTCAGGTATCGGGCTGGTGGTCCCAACCATCCTCCTGGAGAGAACAGGCCTCTGTTCCATCTGCAGTCGCTGTTGGAGTCCCAACTGAAGTTGTTGGGAAATCCTCTGCGCAACAGCTACCGAGTGAACAGCTTTGGTCGACACAACCTCATCGTCTTCTTCCACATCATACGCATCAATGGAGAAGACGATGTCAGCCATTTCAACCACGGCCTTCGTGCGGACGGCGTCGAGTCTGTCAAGTTCAATGGTCCAGAGACACCGAAGCCCCAAACCTTCAAACTCTGGTTTCACCGGCTTCCCAACGGAAATCAGTTTCTTCCCCGTTGTGAGGTCAATGAAACCGAGACCGTCCTCCAATTCGCGAAGTTCGAACGGCAACATCCGCTCGACAATTGCTTGTCGCACCTCATCGAGTTTGAAGGGTGATGTCTCGAGAAAGAAACGATCTTTCTCCACCACGATGGCCTTGATTCCGAGGTGTCCGGGAATGGACTCCGACGTCATGAACCACTGGTCGCCTTCACCCTTGGAGAAAACGTCCTGCGCCACACCAGAGTGAGCATCAACGTCATCTCTCATTGGGAGGTTCACATCAAACCCAGACTCCCGAAACTGCAACGCCAGCATGATCTGCGCACCGAGAATGTCCAGTTCCATACAAACCTTTCTGCCACTCAATCGTGGCTAATAGAGGTACTTCTGTTATATTTATACCATAATATTAAAACTTTGCAAGATACAAAAAACTCCGTTTCCGGAGCTTTTTGCAAACCTAAATTTGGAAGTTTTACTTATTTTGAGGAAATACTGTCGGATATTTTATCAATAGCTCGAGCTGCTGCGTTCTGTCCGCCAAGACCAAACGAAAGGCCAAGAGCAAGAGAGATAGCAACCACTAAACCTGTGAAGATTGTCTGAATGAATGCTCCTGCAATTCCCATCTGTGATAGAGCAACCAAAACTGCAAAAACCCATACAGCCCACTTTGAAACACTACCAAGGAAATTTGCTTGGGAAAGATTGGCTGAACGAGCTGATGCAACCACGATTCGTGATAACACATCACCAACAACACCTCCAACTAGGAGCATAAGTACAGCGATAATGAGTTGTGGTAAATAGCCAATAACTACTTGCTGTAGAAAAGCTGTTACCTGGTTTAGGCCAAGAACATCAAAACTTGCTATCAAAAATACGATGATGATGAAGTATTTTACAAGACTTCCTAGAAAATTCCCTGAATTTAAATTCAGTCCGGCTTTTCTAATAAATCCTTCGAAGCCGGCCTTTTGCAATGCTTCGTCGAATTTGATCATTTTCATAAAATGTGCGATGCCTTTGCATACAAGGACACCAATTGCCCAACCTATGCAGAAAATAACTATCGCAACAATCAAGTTTGGAATGAACCCAATAACTCCTGTCCAAAGACCTTGGAAAGAGTTGTTCAAAACTTGACCCCATGTATCTAGAATCATATTAAATATATTAAATGAGTAATGCCTATATTATACAACAATCCATTATACAATGCCAAGCCTGTTTACAATTTTCCTGTGTGGATAATCTAGAATGTCCCGAATAAGCTTATCATACATACTAAGACGATATTTGAAATCCTCGGTCGTAAAATATGTATATTTTAGCTCTTTTCCTATCTCTGACTCCAAAATCTTGATGGTATTTTCAAGTTTTCCTTTTTTGATGTTATCTCCCACTACCAAGATATCCACACGGCTTTCTGGCTCCTGAACAAAAACCCCAGCAATAATAACGAGCTTTATTGAGCCAAGTTTACTGATTTTTCTTATAATTTCTTTCGGATGCAATGGCTCGGTGTTAATCAAGAAGTTTTGAAGTGGTAACAGATATGTAAAACTAGAATCCAAAACAAAACCGCCACTGTGTGCTTTTCTCTTACCTCCAGCTCTGTGTTTAACTAGACCTATTTTTTGTAGCAAATTTATCTCTCTACGTACTTTATTGGAACCAGTCTTTACCCTATCGCTAATATCACTAATACCAAAAACTTGTTCTGGGTTAAAGAGAAAGAGCTTCATAATTTTAACCTTTGTCTCATTGCCAAATAGTTTTGCTAGGGTTTCCATACGGCTCATTATAGAGTAAATTGAATTTAATTGCATATATTGACTTTTTTATTAAAAATTATGAAAAAAGAGCATTTAAATGCCCTTTTTTCTAAAAAACCTGTGATTTTTATTATTTAAGTGTTACCTTGGCTCCAGCTTCTTCCAGCTTCTTCTTGAAAGCATCTGCATCTTCTTTCTTCATTCCCTCTTTTAGCATACTTGGAGCTGCATCAACTAAATCCTTGGCTTCTTTCAAGCCAAGACCTAGAACCTCTTTTACCACCTTGATAACTGCAATCTTTGTTGCCCCACCATCAGTTAGTTCAACATTGAAAGATAATTTCTCGTCGCTGGCTGTTGATGACGCGCCTCCTGCTGGAGCCGCTGTGGCGACTGCTGCTGCTGATACGCCAAATTTCTCTTCCAAGTGTTTTACAAGTTCATGCAAATCCAAAACTGACATTTTTTCAATAGCTTCTACTACAGCCTTGAATTTAGTTGGAGTTGCTGTTGTTTTTGTTTCTGCCTTAGTTTCAACCTTAGTCTCTACTACTGCATCTACTGTGTTTGTTGTTTCATCCATATTTTTAGTTTTTAGTGTCTAGTTTTTAGCTTCTAGGACTTTCTCTAACACCTAGTAACTAGAACCTAGAACCTGTTATTTATAATTAAGCTTTCTTCTGCGCTATTTGGTCAAGTGCCATAACAAATCCCTGAATCGGAGAATTGATAAGATTCACAAATTGAGCTTGTAGGGTCTTCAATCCTGGAATCTGTGAGATGACAAGCATTTCACTTTGGTTCAAGAATTTTCCCTCAAACACCCCTCCCAAGATTTGAATCTTTTTATCAAGCTTCTTTTGGAACTCATATACTCCACGAGCTCCTTCTGTGGGGTCTGCACTATAAACAATACCAAGTTCCCCCGGTAATTCTGGCATAGCTCCTTCCAGTCCAGCTTCCGAAAAAGCTTTTTTCGTTAAGGTTTTCTTTGCTACTGTATATCCAACCCCCTTCTCTTTAAGTGCTCTCCTTATGGCGGTTGAATCTGCTACAGGAAGTGCATGAAAGTTTATGAATACAACAGAAGCTGAATCCTTCACAATTTTCTTGAGTTTGGTTAAGATTTCTCCCTTTTTTTGTTTACTTATTGCCATATTGAATAGTTATAAAGTCTGTAAAGTCAAAAGTCTGTAAAGTCAGAAATTTTATCCTGCATTACTTTATGGACTTTATAAACTTTATGGACTTTAGACTTTTAATCCGACCTAAGGTTAAAATTGAGTACCTCACAATAAGTGAAGTAAAATCTCGGTAGGACTTATAGATGCCTACTGTCTTTGACCTTATGTCAGTAGAGTATATCAAAAACTGTTTTTAGTCAAATGCTTATTCCTCAACAAACAATTTCCTTACAAAATTAAAACCTTTAATTGGCCAAGTAAAAAGACGACTGACTAAACCCGTATCTTTTTCTGCCTCAAAAACCGTTGCAGTATTTTCCAGCCCAATGCCAACATTATAAGAAGCCAAACTCTCTTCCTCATTTTTTTCAACTTTAAATTCTGGCTGTAGAACCACCTCAGGTATCGGTATTGATTTAGTAACTATATTTTTTGCCGGTAGGGTAATTTGTGCCATTTTCTTTTCGACTTCTTCAATTTTTGCTTGTATGTTTTCTAAAACAGCATTCGCTGTACTTACTTCAACTTTTTTTATATAACTCATTTCTTTACCCAATGGATTTAAAAGTTGTGTTGACTCATCCAACATTCCAGTCACATCATCGGCAAAAGTTACCTTTTGATTATTTGGTATCAAAGTATCTGTCGGAAAAACAAATATCTTTTTTTGAGATACCAGTTTCCATCCTTCCAAATTTATTTCCATACTAGAATTATTGGAAATTTCTATTCCTCCAGATACCTTATTAATTGAAATAGTTGGGGAAATAACCTCAACCCACATTCTACTTACCGCTTGTTTATCAGAATAATTGGCGTTAACTACAACAGTATATTCCCCAGCAAATTTATATGCATGACTTATATTATTTCCTTGAGCCATAGTTCCGTCACCAAATGACCATAAGTAGACAATGCCAGATTCCGGCATATTTTGTATCTTTGTTGGTATAGCTTTAAATATCAGACTGTTTCCAACCGCAGTTAACCTATCTCTCCCAGCAGAAACTTCAAATTCTATTTTATTTTCTGTGCTAGATAGTGGTGCCGGGGATGAATGGGCAGATATAATCGTGTGGGTTGTTTGGTTTGAAGAAGCCGTGGTATCGGCAGTTTGGCTCGTGGTAGTAACCGTTTCATCTGTGGTAGTAGAAGCAGAAGATGAAGTGCTGGCATTAATAACTCCTGGTGTTGAACTGGCAGTAATCCACATTGTGCCATTCCATTGCATTGTCTTTTTTGTTGCAACATCTCCTGCCGACCAACCAGTCAAAAAATTAAGTGTCTGTATGGTATTATCGGCAGAATCTTTCAATACGAGATGTTCTCCACTATTACTAAGACCACTACCACCAAAACTTCCCGAAACATCATTGATACCAGGCACAGAATCAGGAACAGATGGAGTAACTCGTTCTATTAAAAAATACCCGCCAGCAGAAATACTTTTAGCCAACGAGATTATTAGGGTCCCCCCACCTGCTTCATATAACTTCCAACCCGTCAGGTCAACATCTGCACTGCCCGTATTATAAAGTTCAATCCATTCGGCATTAGACGATTCTGCTGTCCCCATCCACGCAATCTCGTTTATAATAACTTCCGCATGAGAAAAAACTGGTAATAACAATAAAATTGTAAATATAAAAAATCTAGACAGTCTCATGATGAATAGACCTTAGCAATCAAAATTATAGCTAGACTGATTAAAATTATAGCCAAAAAACCAAAGAGAAATCTATAAAAGTCTTTATCAAAATAATTTGACATAAATTTACCCAGGCACTAACTTGATGAGATAATGGTTATTTTACTAGCCACTTCTATACACCAATAAACAAAAATAAATTATAGAAACACATTGTACTCATCAAGTTAGTGCCTGGGTAAATTGTAACAAATAATAGACTCCCGCACGAATAGATGTGGATAACTCCTTATATTTTATTTACTTAGTCCAACTATGATGATAAAAAAATTAACGAATGGTTGTTATTGCAAAGATGTTTGAAGTTGTAGAAGATTGGGGTCGTTAGGAATTTTTGACAGACCTTGATTAACAATTATCCTCGCTTTGTTTAAATCCTTGAAGATATCCCTATAAATCTCCGCTAATTGTGTGTAGAGATAGGCTTGTGTGGAACCCTTGGAAATTGCCTGTTTGTAATATATTTCCGCTTGAGTGTTATCTTTTAAAAAATAAGCATAGAGATTACCAAGATTAGCTGGTGAAACATAGTCGGCTGGAGAAAGTTTAACTGCATATTTCCACGACAGAACTGCCCCACTATAATCTCCTGCTTGTTTTTGATAAATTCCTAAATCAATCCATGCAAATAAATTAGCTGGATTATTTTTTAATGTCGTCTGAAGCGACTTAATTTTTTCTACTGCTAAGGTTTTTGCCTCTGGACTTATTATCGCTCCACTGTATAAAACAGGTTCCCTGTTTAAATCCGGTATTGGTTGTGGAACTTCTTTACTTTCAGTAATTGGCACCTGTTCTATTTTATAGTTACCTTTTATTCCAGTTTCTGTATTATTAGTTGTAGTAGCTGTTGTAGTACCTACTATTTTATTCTCCGTGATTTGTTTTGATTTTTTATCAAAAGTGATGTAAATACCAAGCAGAATAATGACAATGGCAGTACTTATAATAATTTTGTGGTTTTTTGTTAATTGCATATTTGATATACTATCACATTTTCCAGACACAACAAAACACTAACTTTTGGTCAGTGTTTTGCTCTCCTATCCAAGGGGAACCCTTGGATATTGGATAAATTTACAATCCTTTTAACTTGGAAACCTCAGCCATCTTAGCCTTGGTCTTTGGACCAAAAACACCATAACCTATCCCTCCTGGTTGTGCTAAGCCATATTTAACTTGAAATTTCTTAATAGCAGTTCTTGTTAGAGCACCAAAATATGATGTCTCATTACCCGGTGAACCAGCCCCAGAAGAGGCTATTTTTGTATCGGAATCAGAGTTAAGAACTTTTTGAAGGTTCTTAACATCATTACTTTGACTACCAACTGTTAAACTTTTAGTAAATGTAAACCCTGTTCCAGTCCCAGCTATTGAACCTCCACTAAGTGCCGCAATCTGTGCTGTAAGCGAAGCAATCATCGCCTGTAACTGTTCTACCGTGGTAGCGGATGTCGTGGTTGGTGCTGGTGTGGTTGTTACCACTGGAGCAACATATCCACCCCCACCACCCCCACCAGAACTTACAATAGGTCCATTACTACTACTAGATGATGATGTTGTCGCTCCACTACAGGCGTTGGGACTTACAGTAACAGTTACAGCCGCTTCCGCTGTCGCTGTAAGAGTCATGGTACTCTGACTCGTATCACATGTAGTAGTATAATTTGTACCTCCAGCATCAGTTAATAATTTATTTCTACCAGCTGACGCCACTTTCAAGGTAGAACCTGATTGTAGATTGGCTGTAAAACTAGCTGATCCAACTACAAGTGATTCCACTACATCTGCTGAACCTGAAACAGTCAAACTTATTGCATTGCCGAGAGAATCATTGATTGAAATTATAGCCGAAGTACCCAAAGACACATCATTATATGCCGCCCCGACTACCAACGGTACAAGTAGAATACCTAGAGAAATTAATAATTTTTTCATGATTTTTCCTAAATTAACTTATAAAGTCTAAACCTTCATTACCGATTTCGACCTAGTAGAGGCAGGGTAATGAGTTAATTTAGGTTATTGACAAGAACCGTACGCCCAGAGTACCTCCCCAATAACAGCTGCTCCATTAATTGAAGTTGTTGTTGCACTAGTATTGTAAACATAACGAATTTTTGTTGCTGAACTGGTTGCATAAGCTTCAACACAACCTACTGTTATAGTAGAAGTAGCGCTGGCTACCGTTGGTATAGAAACATTTCCGTTAAATGTTGCAAGCCCAGTAAATGTTGAAGCCCCGGTAACAGTTAACGTTCCCCGTGTAGCAATGTTTCCAGTTGAGGCAGTTGTAGTAGCCATGCCATTAACTATGAAGTTGCCTGCTACTGAAACGGGACCTGTTGTTGAGGCATTAACAAAACTGGCTAGACCTGTAAAGTCTGAGACTCCAGTAACAGTTAATGTTCCTGTTGTACTAATATTACCACTAATAGTAGAAGTAGTGGCATTTACTGCCATAGCACTCATAAACAAACCAAAACATAACACAAGAACATAAGAAACATATTCTTTTTTTATTGATTTAAACATGTTATTAATTAACTAATAATTTATGACTACTAATAATAGTGAAGACTAAAATTTCTTCTTACAAATAATTATACTCCTATTTAAAAATAAAAATTAATGTTACCTGTGGATAACCCCACACTTCTCCCTTAGCAACACAATTTTTAAAAATCTTCGGAAAAAATCCCCAGATTTTTAAAAATTGTGTTGCTAAGGGAGACACACTGATAACCCATTTTGTTGAAACAAAGTGAATTTTCAATTTCTAATTTTCAATTTTCAAAATAACAAAAAACACCCTTTCGGGTGTTTTTTGCTAACCAATGAGCAACTACATTTCTGTAATCACCCAATCACAAGAGGTTAATTAGTTCGCACGAGTCTGACTAAATCCACTTGAAGGTAGACCTAGGATACCGTAACCATTTGCCCAGTCGTTTTGAGAAACGCCTGATGTTGTGGTTGCGTTACCTGACCAGATAAAGTCATTGTGATCATCTGCAACTGCACCGGTTGTCGTTGAGGTAAGTGGGTTACTGGAGTTTACTCCTGTTCCCAAGTGTGCTGTTGCATTGATGTATGCACCATCACCATTCATTGTCGTTGTGACTGATGTTCCTACTTGTGTACCTGATACTGTTGCTTCAACTTGGAAGTAGTATGTAGTACCTGCAGGAATTTGTAATGGAACATAAGAACCAGTTGTTGATGCAGTAAAGGTTGGACCGCCTGTATCAACTAGGAAAGTATCACCTAATTGACCTGTCTGTGCTCCATATGAGCCACTGACTGGCTGTGAATAACCTGAATCTGAGTAAACCATCACCTTAGGACTTGCAACACCACCACCAGCTACGAATGAAGAGGTGGCAATTGTGAAGTTCATACTGTATATACCAACTGGACCATGTGAGTCAGCTGTAACCTTGAATCTCATAAGTTTACCATCAGCAACACCTGTTGATGCAAGTGTATCAGCTGAAATGACTGGGAATGATTTGAACATTCTCACACCATTAACACCAGCTGTAACTGTACCAATTTGTCGTGTTATACCTGAAGAAACTCCTGAGCCCTCAGCACTTTGAACATCAATCTTGACTAATCTACCCTCTACACCAGTCTCACTTGAGCCAATATTACCCAAGTCAGCTTTGATCGTAATAAGAACGTCTGTGTCCTTTGTTAGAACTAGAGGGGAATTCAAGGTTGAAGTTGCTACTGTTGTAGCTCCTGTAAAGACTACAGACCCTAGAAGGGTTGAGCCTTGATACAGATAAACTGTACTTAGATCAGAAGGTGTACTTGTTGAAAGTACCAAACCAACCTTTGTTAAGTTTATGTTCTCGTTTGTTGCTCGGAATTTGAATACACCAATTTTAACACCTGTTGAGCCTGCGGCTACAGTTGCATAGTTAGGTGTTGATGAATCAACACTAGCTGTGAACGAACCTGAAGCCACTGTCATAGGCTGACCAAGTGATGCTGTGAATGTTTCTGTAAAGTCAGCTCCTGAAGTTGCACCTGTAGCGGTAGGAGCAGTTTGAATGCCCCACTTAAACATATCATCAGCAGATGTACCCGTAGAAACATTACACTTGAGTGCCAACGTTTTTACTGTTCCCTTTGGAACTGTGTACTGACTATCTAGTGTAAATGTCTTATCAGCTCCCGTTGCACCCGTTGGATTCAAAACATTTGAACCCGTGTTCAATGCTGTTGTACCATCAAACAACTGACATGATGTAAGTTGTGTAACTTCAGCACCTGTGAATGAAAGCTGAAGCGCAAGTGTACCAAATCTTACATCTTCACCTGATTGTGAAGCATCAAATTGGTAGTTAGTAAATAATACTTGACCACCCGATACTATACTTTGAGCTGCTGGTGAAGAAGAGACTGAAACAGCAAGAGCTGCTGATTTTACAGTCATTGTGTTCATGCTAAATGCACCAGGAGTCAAGGTAATTGTATTTCCTGTTGTTTGACCTGTTACGGTTGACCAGTATGTTGACGATGAAGGTGTTGTTGAAAGGATAATTGTGCCACCATTTGGTGCACCTGTAGGAACTGTACCCTTAACTGTATATGTCTTCACGCCTACTGGGAATGTAACTGTGTCTGTGAAGGTAAGTGTCAACGCACCATTTGATGGTTGATCAACTGGACCTGCCACAACAGCACCATTACTATCAACTATAGTAACATTTGTAAGAACGCCATTACTTGACCATGTTCCTGTTGTCGCAATATCAAAGACAATTTCTTGAACTGAGATTGGCTCACCTTTGATATCTGTTGTGAATCCACCAAATACTTGGTTAGGAACACTAACAGCAATGTTCTGCGCAGCAACTGATGTTGCCTTTCCTATCGAAGTAGCAGAACCTGACGAAACAGTAACTATGTTAGCTTGGAACCAAGGTGCTCCTGTTGAGAAGTTACCACAAGCCTGTGAAGCTGAACATGTAACCACTGCATTTGCTCCTGCTGGTGGTGTGATGCCATATCCATAGGTTTCACCCTTTAGATATAGATCTGTTCTCTTGTACAAATCAAATTTGATTGTTCGGCCTGCTGAACCTGTTCCAACAATATCACCCTGAATATAAATGTCTTTTGAAAGACCTGTTGCAATAATAATGCCGGCACCAAAATTTGCAGAATAGTATTTACCATCTGCTGAGATTGTAGTGTCGTATGCTGTACCATCAACATAAACCTTTACATTTGCAAGGTCTTGTGTTGAAGCAGAACCCGTCTGATTCCATCGAATTGAGAAGAGTCTTACATCTTCAGATGAACCAGCTGTGATTCTTGCACCAGAGAATTTATATCCTGTTGTTCCGATTTCTTTACTCTGAGATGAACCTGGGTCGTAAGATGAAGCTGCAACTGTAACAGAACCTAGTGATAGGTTGCTATTCAATGTGTGTTGTGCACCAGATATAGGAAGTGACCCTGTAACTGTTGCTGAAGTGTTAATTGCTACAACCTGTAGACCTGCAACCTGTCCAGAATAACTAGAAAGGTCTGCGGCCATGTTGCCAGCAACTGTAAACACTTCCGTTGTACCAGCTTTAATTACGTAAGATTCGCCAACCAATGCTTGGCTGTTTGAGTTAAGTGTCTTTGCAATACCGATTTGTGTGCCATCGCTCTTTAGAAGAACAATGCCAGAAAATGCAGCATCTTCTGCAAGACCTACACGCTGAACTGTAACTGAATTCACTGTTACATCACTTGCACCCGCTTGGATACTAAATGTTGTAAAAGGAAGTCGAGCTGCACTTTGTGGTGCAAGGGAATTAGCAGGTTGTGTACCGGCCGCTACTGCCAAAGAACCTCCTGTTGGAAGACCTGGTGTAACTACTGGGGGTGTAACTACTGTTCCTCCTCCCATTGAGTTAAGTTTTGCTCGTGTAATTGGACCTACATAACCAGCAACTGGTGAGATTCCATGTTTTGTCTGGAACTTCATAACAGCAGCTTTGGTTAGACCACCAAAGTATGATGTTTCATTCCCTGATGAACCAACTCCTGAGGCTGCCACTTGAGTATCAGCACTTGAGTTAAGAACCTTTTGAAGATTCATAACATCGGTACCTTTACTACCCATTGTTAAGTTCGTATTGAATGTATAACTACCTGTTGTAGGTGTTCCACTCAACGCTGAAAGCTGTGCTGACAACGCTGCGATTTGTGCTTGAAGCTCAGCAATTGTAGCTGCACTTACTGGTGTAACTACGAAAGCTATAGCCAAAGCAAAACCCGCTAATGTAGCGACAAACTTTACAGTTCTTGATTTTGTTAAATTCATATATTGTTTTTAATAAAATAACTTTCTTCGTTTACTAATAAAAATTTTGAAGAATAGTTATTGAAAACATTAGCTAATTAATAATGTCAACGTATCACTCAAAACAAATTTTATTTTGTTTCCAGTAATACATTCTGCCTACTAATTTTTTGAGCTCATATTTTCGCTCACATCTCCACATGGTGGCAGAGCCGAGCGCTTCGACACAAGACAAAAAAGTAGATGGTAAATTTTTGACTGATTTTCTATCTATCTTTCGTGACTGAAAAAGGACGTCCGAGAACATGATTTGAGGTCATGTTTTTTGTAAAATCCATATTTATCCGCACACTAAGTCTAGCATCGTTGCATCGTGTTTTTAGTAGTTATTGTCGTTGCTATTTTAGTTACAAATCTTGTTTGTGTAACCAAACTCAACTAGCAACAAAAACACAATGCTAGACTTAGTGTTCGGATTTAATTTTCAAAGGACTTTTTCGTTCCGAAATAGTAAAGGAATATATATGTATTCTTTGCACAGCATATAAAATGCCATACATAAAACCTATTATATATCTCCTGTCCTAACTTTCAAATCAGGGTGTGTGGATAACTATAAAAATAGCCACAATCCACCAAGCTAGTATTGCATAAAATAAGCTTAAAAGTCAACCTGAATTTAAACCAGCGAATATCTGCTCCAACGCCTAACTCCAGTTCTTTTCAAAATACCAATAGATATAAAGGAATTTAGTTCTCTTTGGATAGTTTTTTCACTACAATCTTTTATTACAATGGCCATATCTCTGATAGTCAACTCCTTTCTTTTTTTAAGTAAATCAAGAATTATATTTTGGCGATTCGTTTTTTTAAAGTTATCTCTATTAGTATCTAAATTTATGTCCTTTATCCTGCTAAAGGACATTTTGTGTGCTAATGGTATAGATTCGGGTGTTTTATAGATTTTATCATCTTCACCTTCTGATTTTACTATATTAGAATAGTTTTCTAAAACATTAAAAAAATCCTTTGATATCATCTCTTTTGATGAATATTTTGAAGTAGGATTGGCATTGTTAAATATACTTAAAAGATTTAAAAACTCTTGTTTTAAAATAGAAAAATTCATCTGAGAAACAAGTCCACCACGTAAAGAAATCTCAAGAAATGAAATGAGCTCAGTGGTAAAAGTTTTTGTATTATAAATAAAATCACCATAACTACCTTCCGGAGTATCTTTATAAGTAAGAATAAAAGACAATAGTTCTCCAGCTTTTTTTCTTAAAGTCCATTTCATTGGTTCATTGTCCGAAAACAAATTTGTAATCATATAGACGGCTGAAGCTAGTTTTTCTGTCTTTTTATACGCTAAAACAAAATCATTGTTTTTATTAAAAAATGATATTGGGTCGACATTTTCCTGTGATGTTTCTGTTGAAAGTTCTTTGTTGGATTCCATTTTATTTGTAATTGATATGTCTTTTATATTCAATGTCTTTTACTGTTTTGTCCTTATCATGTCCTTTATAATACCACCAGTCTTTAATACCGTCAAGTGTGTCCATTATATAACACTAAAAGACAAACTGACAATAGACAGATTGTCTTTTTGTTGTTGTAAAAATTTGTAACAAAAAACTTTGGATTTGAATGGTACTCTGTTAAAATAGGTGTATATGTTTGGTAGAAATAAAAAAGAAAAAAGAAAAGAAAAGAAAAAAGAGTTTGAAGATAAAACAAATTCCAACCACTTGCAAAAAGAGACCTTAAATACAATCATTGCTGTAGTGTTTTTTGTTTTTGGGATTTTTTTGATTCTCTCTTCTGGTCCAATAGATAAGGGGGGGAAAGTTGGGGTCGGTGCTTATAAAATATTTCATTACCTTTTTGGGGTTGGTTACTACTTGTTACCTATATTATTTTTTATTCTTTGCGTCTCCTTCTTTCGTTCACTTCAAAAAAAACTTGCTTTAACACATACTGTCGGTGGAACATTGTTTTTTATATCTTCATTAGCACTAATAAATATCCTCTCTCAAAATGTTGGTGGAACAGAAAGTGGTGGAGTCATCGGTGGATTTATTTCTAAACCGCTTCTCAATATGTTTGATGTGTTTGTCAGTGTAATAATTTTGGTGGCTCTTGTGATTATTTCTCTTTTGACTATTTTTGATGCTCCAATAAAATTTACCTTTATTAAATCCCTGTTTCAAAAGAAAGAAATTCTTCCAGGAACCGAAGATGCTGGACCTGAAGTAATCATTTCTAATGGAGAACTTCTAAACGTAGCAGACCAAAAAGAAATGACTAAATTGGAAGAAACCCAATCTCTTTTTAAAAAATCAACCGAGATAAAAGATGAATTTGGTATTAGTCCTTTATTACTTAATGGTAAAGAATTCATACCACCACCACTGTCACTGCTTGAAGGAGACCGTGGTAAACCTGGTGTTGGTGATATAAAAGCAAATTCTAATATTATAAAAAGAACTTTAGCTAATTTTGGTATAAATGTTGAGATGGATGAAATTTCCATCGGACCATCTATTACTAGATACGCTTTGAAACCAGCCGAGGGTATAAAACTTTCTCGTATAGTCGGTTTACAAAATGATTTGTCTCTGGCTCTAGCGGCACATCCAATTCGTATAGAAGCACCCATCCCTGGTAAATCTCTTGTTGGTATAGAGATACCAAACAACACAAAAACAACTGTTGGTCTTGGAACACTACTCGCTTCAAATGAATTCCAAAACTCTGACAAACCCCTTTTGATTTCTCTCGGAAGAGGAATATCGGGGATGTCATATTTTGCTAATCTATCTAAGGCCCCACACCTTCTTATTGCTGGAGCTACGGGTTCTGGAAAGTCAGTCACTATTCACACAATCATAACTTCGCTTCTTTACAGAAACTCACCAAACAACGTTAAATTTATTATGATTGACCCAAAACGAGTAGAACTAACTCTTTATAACAAGATTCCACATCTCCTAACCCCGGTTATCACGGACGCAAAAAAGACGATTTTAGCCTTGAAATGGGCGGCAAAAGAGATGGATAGAAGATATGATATTCTGCAAGCCGAGAGTCTTCAAAACATCGCTTCATACCATAAAAATATTGTTGAGCCAGAGCTAAAGAGAATCAAAAATAAGAAAATTAACCCAGAGGATAAGGTTGTTGAGACTATGCCATATATCATCATAGTTATTGATGAATTGGCCGATATTATGTCGGCATATCCACGTGAACTGGAAGCTGCTATCGTTCGCCTAGCCCAAATGAGTCGTGCTGTCGGAATTCATTTGATTCTTTCAACCCAGAGGCCATCTGTAAATGTCATCACCGGGCTCATTAAAGCCAACATTCCTTCACGTATCGCACTGCAAGTGGCATCACAGATTGATTCACGAACTATATTAGACATGGGCGGAGCAGAAAAACTTCTTGGTGCTGGAGATATGCTTTACCTTTCGGGAGAAATGTCACAACCACAAAGGATTCAGTCGGCTTACATATCAGAAACCGAAACAAAGTCAGTGGTTAAATATTTGGTAGATAGCTATGAAAATGAAATTCCAAGTGAAATAAATATCACTGGAACAGACCAAAAAAACAACATATTTGAAGCAACAATTGATGACGAAAAAATGGAAGCAGATGATGACTTGTATGAAGACGCAAGACAAACTGTCTTAGAGGCCGGTAAGGCCTCAACCTCTTACCTTCAACGTAAACTTGGCGTTGGTTATGCCCGTGCTGCCCGTCTCATTGATATGCTTGAGGAACGTGGGGTTATAGGACCGGGCTCTGGGGCAAAACCAAGGGAAATTCTGGAACCACTGAATACAGACAATGAGATACCGCCCAATAATCCAAGCGAATAAACATGAATAGAAGTGCAATATCTGTTCTCAGAATTTCCCTCATTTCCATATTAGTTTTGGTAATAGTCGGATATTCCCTCTTTCAAGCTCAAAAACTCCTAACAGGTCCCGTCATCGATGTCTATACCCCCCAGAACGGAGCCACATACAATCAAACCCTTATTGAGATCGACGGAAGAGCTTATAATGTCGCCTATCTCAATCTGAATGGTCGACCTATATTTACAGACAAAGATGGATACTTCAAGGAGAAATTGCTCCTGTCCCCTGGGTATAATATAATTAAGCTAGATGCCGTAGATAAGTTTAAAAAATATACGGAGAAGACATTAGAATTAGTGCTGAAGGAGTATTAATAGCGACCAGAAACTTTTTTCTCGTTGTATTTCTCTGAGAGACACGCATAAATTTTTACTAAAATTTTGCTTGAGTTCGCGCCGTCGCGCTCACTAGTCTCTCTTCGAAACACAACTCAACAAAGTTTCTTAACTAATATTTTTTATGATGAAGAAAAAAGAAAAGAAGGAAGAGAAGGGAGAAATTGGAAAAGTAAATGTAGAAAACACACTTCGGGAAATCCGAACGAAATTTGGTGATGATTCTATAATGATGCTCGGTGATAAACCTCATGTAGATGTAAACGCAATTTCAACTGGCTCAATTGGACTGGATGCCGCTCTTGGTGTTGGTGGTCTTCCTCGTGGAAGAATTGTGGAAATCTTTGGACCAGAGTCATCTGGTAAAACCACCTTGTCTCTACATGTTATTGCTGAGGCTCAAAAGAAAGGTGGCATCTGCGCATTCATTGACGCAGAGCACGCTATGGACCCAGAGTATTCACAGAGGCTTGGTGTAAAGATAGACCAACTTCTTATTTCTCAACCAGACAATGGTGAGCAGGCCCTGGAAATCGTAGAGTCTCTTGTGCGCTCCGGCAAGATAGATGTGATTGTGATTGACTCTGTGGCAGCCCTGACACCAAAAGATGAGATTGAGGGTGATATGGGAGCCTTTCATGTGGGTAAACAGGCTAGGCTTATGTCACAAGCCCTCCGCAAGCTAACGGCTATCGTGGCTAAATCAAAAACGCTGGTTATATTCATTAACCAAATCAGAATGCAAATTGGTGTTATGTTTGGTAATCCTGAAACAACTCCTGGAGGAAAGGCACTCAAATTCTATACATCAGTTCGTATTGATATTCGTAGGATTGCTCAAATTAAAAAAGGCGAAGAAATTATGGGTGGACGCATAAGAGTAAAGGTTGTAAAAAATAAAGTTGCTGCTCCATTCAAGCAAACAGAGTTTGATCTCATGTATAACGAGGGAATTTCTCGAGAGGGTGAGCTTATTGCTCTCGGCGAGAAAATGAAGATAATTCAAAAATCTGGGACGTCGTACAATTACGGAGAAACAAAACTTGGTCGTGGGTATGATTCCACACGACAATTTTTGAAAGATAAAGTAAATAAAAAAATCGCCGACGCTATACTCAAAGAAATCCGCGAGGGCCTTGCCAAAAATGGAGGCTCTGTTGTCGCAGTAAACGAAACCGAATCAAGCTCAAGCGAAGAATAACATTCGCACAATCTCTTTCTCGTCATATCTCTCAAAAGGCAATCTATCTAGCTCTGGTGAGCTAGCGAACTTCTCGTCGTTCAAGAAAATAATAGTCAGAATACTTCCTTTATTTTCTAAACTCCTGCGAAAGGCCTTTCTCAAGACATGACTCAAC
>Ga0172379_10004307_pt1 | contig 21242 bp, 25 predicted proteins | sample GrowelOW334metaG_FD_119756 | JGI IMG/M metagenome (GOLD analysis project Ga0172379, IMG submission 119756) | Groundwater microbial communities from an aquifer near a municipal landfill in Southern Ontario, Canada - Groundwater well OW334 metaG | ecosystem: Environmental > Aquatic > Deep...
AATTGAAGAACTTTTTGACAGACAATGATGTGGTATTTGATAGAGAGTGGCACCTCTTTGCGTTTAAAAACAAGATATTTGATCTGAAACTCGGTGCCTTTATCCCTCCCAACTCTCAATACTATATATCTCAAAACACAGGATACGATTGGGTCGAACCAACTCTCGAAGAGACCGATAATGTCGATAACATTTTGATCTCTATATTCCCCGATGATGAGGAGAGAGACCTATTTTTAAATATTCTTTGTACAGGATTGGAGGGTAGATCTTTGAAAAAACTTGTAATATTCGGAGGTAGATATTGTTCAGGAAAATCAACCATAAATCGTCTATTTTTAACCGCGTTAGGAGGTTTTGGTCATTATGCAAACAATCGTTTTTTCTATGGTGAAGAGTTTCATAGATGCACCAACATATCAAAAGATTCCCTCGCCCATAAACGATATGTCTCCTTTAATCACGATTCCCCCGATAAAAAGATTGACGTTAACTTTATAAAAGAGATGTTGGGTACAAATAATGAATTTACCAACATATACGGTCAAACTCGTCATAGATCTATAGCGACGTTGACCATAGAGGCCTATGCCAAACCGACCTTTAATGATCTAATCACTGATGTAGATATCATATATCTACCATTCAAGTCGACATTTACAGATAATTTGGACTTGGTGAACGAAGAGAGACACATCTATAGACAAGATAAAAATTTAAACAATGATGAATTTAGAGAAAAACACAGATGTGCTCTCTTATACATCCTCTTTAATACTTATAAAAATTATAAAGATAATGGATTGTTTGTGCCAAAGTCCATCAAAGAGGAGACCAATAGATATGTAGACTCTATATCAAAAAAATTGGTGGATTGGTTGAATGAAAAATATACTATAGTGTGTGATGATATACATGTCTTAGAACTTAGAGATATACGCGAGAAAATAATGGATGATGAATATTATCGATCCATGTCGATCACCGAAAAAAGAAGCTTTAATTCCAATTTTACAAATATCATCAAAGATGCGATATTAAGATCAAAGCTCAAAGATAATTTGGTGATGAACGAACTTAACCCATCAGGATATATAAAGAGATGTGTGGAATCATATTAACCTATGAATTATTAATCTCATAACGTTAATTAAAAAAACATTAAAATATACACGACGTTAACTAAAAATAATCTTTTAATAATCAAATATTAAAAATATGCCAACTTTTCAACGTTATATTAAATATTAATAATATTTAACTCTTGCATATATTATAAATTTTACACATATTATATTAAAATCTTGCATATATTAAAAAATGAATAACATTGACGAGATGAAAAAAGAATGTGGAGATAAATTAAATAATACGCTTCTTCAATATGGTTATAAATTTATTGATCTATGTGACAACACCTATAAAAATGGGAAATATGTATATATGGTCTCCGACAAAGATGGAAACAAATTTGTATGTAAACAATATCACCAATGTTCCTATAGTATAAGTTGGAAACGAACAAAGGAGATACACAAAGAGTTGGAGGAACTAAATATAGGTCCAAAGATTCGTGAATTTTTGGATAAAGAGAGAATATGTGTGATGGAGTGTGGATACAAGACTTTTTTTCATTATGCAAATAATGACAAAGTAAAAGAACGCGTGACGAATATGATAGATGTTCTTCATGAGAACAAGTATATACATGGAGATCTACATGAATACAATATCATGATAAGGGAGGACGATACTCCATTTTTAATAGATTTTGAATCGACTATCAAATGGGGTAAGGATGATATATCAACGATCTATGGATCAAAAGAATTGTCAACGTTTGAAGATTTGGTCAAATTTGACTTGAGAACTTTAAAAAAATACATTTTTTAAATTATATATTAAAAATATATACTTGTTTGATTTTATATATACTCATACTTTATTTTCACATATACTACCTTATCTTTATTTCCAAATGTACTTGTTGTTCATAAACATTCTAACCTTCCATGATCTCCTTCCCTTACCTATGACGTGATCTACTATATCACCATCCTCTAAATAATTTCGTCCCTCCAATGGTATGACGAAACCATCCTTGTCTTGAACTTGATATTCCCACAGATCTTGTAATGGTGCGATGGGTCTCCTGTATAGATTCATCATCGCTTCGTCGTTATGATAATTTTTCTCATCATCATCTTTATTAGATAGACCGTGATAATGGTGTCCATCATTTGATATCAACAATCCCACCTTTTCAAAGGCGGTATTTACCGAGGCTGCTGGTAGAAATTTATCGACAGAGGAGATGAATGGTAACGATACCGATCTATTATTAAAAAAATCAACGTTACTCAAATTATCGGATCTTTCGTATGGTCTTAAAAAGTCTTGTGATGTATTTGGTCTTTGAACATTTAACATACCACTAACGTTCCTCTCATAATCGTGTATATTTTTCTTACTACCATAACGATTTTGATATACGTCAAAAGGAATATTATTACTATAAGGTCTATCGTTATACGATCCAACTTGTGGCAAGACACCTACCCCTCTATCATCGGCGATGTAGAATGCTTTGTGATTTTGCTCATTTGTCTCATTCAACGTCGAAGATTGAATAGGATTTCTACCATCAACGAATCCTTCATTCCCACCCATATAATTATAGGTATTACCACCCTTTCTGACATACTGTGAATAACTATTCTCATTAGTATCGTTATTCACAGGTCCAAAGTTATTTGTAGATATCCTTATTGGATCACCCAATGTGGCAGGGTTGATACCCTTTTGGTAATTCCAATAATAATTTAATATAGGGTTGAGATATCTATCATTGTAACCTCCTCCACTCTCTACTATGACGGGTCTTTGTTCTGATGAGGTATACCCATCTTTTTTTCTATCTTTAAAAAGATAGAATAATACCAACAATGCTATAAAAAATGTCACAAAAAATATTACGATATACCACCCTTTATTCATCCTTATCGTATAATTTTTAAAGATAGGATGACTATATAATTATAAATATCATAATCTACAAATTTATAAAATTAGAGACATTCTATTCGTTGAGTAAAAGATTAAAAAAAATAATATAACGTTAACAAATCTATGAAATGATGTACAAAATTATATTATTTTAAACTAAGAATATTTTAAAAAACCATGGAGAAAGTTGACAATGATAAGATCGATCTAAGATATATAATGAGATGCAACGTTATATATCAAAAGATATGTAAATTTTTATCCAACAAAAAATTATATCTTGTAAGGTTAACGTATAAGAACACTGATCATATATTAAGGATCATCATAAAACGAACTAATAAACTTCCTGATTTTCACCCATTTTTAAACCTATCAAATGATAAGAAGATTAAATTTGTAAAGAGAGGTAACGTTAATAATATAAGTGTGTTTTCGCAAGATTTACACCTCCTTCAAAACAACGTACATTATTTTGAAGAGTTGAAAAATATCAAATCATTATATATAGATGATGATCCAGCTTTGAGGGAGGTAGAGGAATTACATATAGATGAACAATTCAAGAGATTGACAAACATAAAAGATCTAATATTGAGTAATAGATATATCGACGTGTCAAACATTTTAAATATACCAAACGTCTCTCATCTTTCTATAACTGCGTGTTACACGTTAAATAATTTCAGCAACATTACCAAATTAAAGATGTTGAAAACATTAACGCTACAATATATGGAATTGAATGCTGATACTATGGACGTATTGGGAAAATGCAATACTATAATTAATTTACAGATATATAGATGTTGGCCAAACCCCGATAGCGACAAATACAATCGGATCTTTGACCTTCCACCAAATATAGAGTCTTTGAGATGTGAATCGTCTAGTATGGACCCATTTTATTTTAACACACCACCCATATCTATAAAAATTTTTGTATGTACATTTGATGGTTCTTATAAGGATGTTATAGATATGACGTATGATTTGAAAGATAATATAAACTTGAAAGAGTTACAATGTGATTATGTGAGATACAAGAATCTACCCGGATCTATTAAAAAATTACACATCACCTATCCCAAGAGTTACATCTTAAACCCCAATACCATATACGATAATATGGAAGATCTAACGTTATGCGGACGTAATCACGATTATCCGGATATAAATAGATTTATCAACCTCAAATTTTTAAAGATAATGGGATCTCCCACTATAAATTACACGTTAACGTTAACAAACATATACATAATATACCTTACACATTATTATGAATCGTTGAATTTTATGAAAAATCTACCATCATTGCAACATCTATACCTAGATAACTGCATCAGCACCACCGACGATATTCGATATTTTGATAATGTGATCTATAAGATGTGTTAACATACGACATTAATAAATTTATATCGTTGATATAAATATTGATTATAATATATACATATACATACTTTATAAAATAATTTATCCTATAATAATTATAATATAAAAAGTGGGTAAATCATGCAAACTAACGAGAGTGTTTGGCAATATTATAATCCGGGGTACGTTCATCCCGATTTTCAACCTTATGTAAGAACAAAGGTACCGTTAAAAGATGAGACGGGAAGAACAGCGACCTCTTTTAAACCAAACTATTCAAAGGATACCGATAACAACAACGGAAACGATGAGGTCTGTTATGTAGAGATGAATCCTTGGAAGAGACAGGGTTGTGCGACGGGACTGACAAATCCATACCTTGTGAGGAAGGGGTGGAACATGAGTTTTCAATTAAAACATGCATCATACCCATGTCCTGCTGGTTTTGAAAAGACACAGGATGGTTGGTGTTACGCTATAGAACCAGAGTACGAACCCGTCTTTTACACGAACAAGGCCTTCATCCCACAGAATCAATTTTGGGATGGGTACGTCGACAATTCAAAGTATAGAAAGGCGATCTCCGATACATTCGATATGAGGAGTATCAACCCATCCACGGGAAAATACACGGTCTATTATCATAGTCATGAAGATCCGAAACAAACTCTATACGGAAAATATGAGACCAGTGATAGCTATCTATAAAGGGTGACACGTTAAAAATAATTTTATAATCTTAAGATTATAAAACTACTACCAATAAGATTAAAACTGCTAATATTAATGGAGAATTTAAATAGAAATCCGACGATACATGCATATCCAAATTTAAATATGGAATTTATACATAAGATTGAGAGACGTCGCACTAAAACAGTGGATAAAGATTTAGATATATACAAAAATTTAGACATATGTGAACGTTATGTATCTACGATGAATGAAGAGTATGAAAAATTTTGCAAGGAGAATGGTCTATCTTTTTTAGATATAAAAAACAAGAATAGATTTGAGAGACACCAATATTTGATAAAGACGTTCAAACACGAAAAGATGAGTGATGGAGACGACATGTATAGTAAATTTTGTTATGATAGATCTATTACAATCATATATTGCAATGAATGCAATAACAAGATGGGTGACAATCTTACAAAGACCAACTGCATTTGTGAAAAAAATAAGAACAAATACGAGATGTACAAGGATATCTTGTCTTAAAAATGAATATTTTATGCACTTATGTAAAATATGTTTATTAAATTACACCGTGCTGCTTACACAACTAGTGACGATGATGAATTTTTTAAATTGATATCTGATGGTCGATGTAAATTTTAAAAAGTAAGGCGTTCACCTTATCAATGATATATAAAAATACTATTTTATTCAATATAAAATAAAAGTATAAATATTACTGTAGATGTATATGAAATGTCCGCGTTTCAAAATAATCTAATATCAAACATTGTGATCTATGATAAGAAGATATCAGACTCTATCATAAATTATTGCAACATAAAAAGATGTAATTTAATAAGATGCAAGATATACAATAGTAGAATAAATTATTGCAACATTAAAGATTGTATTTTATATCATACTATAGTGTCTGACAAAGATACCATGGTGTCTAACAAAGATGAGACGTTGGTCAACGATGATCTATCTATTAAAGATGATGACGATATATCAAAGATAATAGAGGAGGGGTTGATGTATTTAGAGATTTTGTCAAAGAATAATACGCATGCACAAAAAGATGAGATATCTACACATAAAAGTATGTGTTATAAAGATCAAAATATTTCTATCCCATCTTTTAAAAACTACAAATATCCGAATTATAAAAAAACTATGAATAAAAAAGATAAGAAAAAACGAAAGAAGGATAAGAAGTGGTGATGTCGTTAATGTTTTATATCATATGTCCAATCTTCCAAAAAATGAAATTATAAAACATGTATTTAAAACAATAAACACATCAAACTTTAATCGTGAATTAATATTACCTAATCATATTCCTTTCATCTTGAACGCTTATTAATTTAAAAAAATTAAAACCTTTAACAACTATGGGCCAATCACTTCCCCTTCCAGAAAGAATTCCCGCTCCAGAGAAAAGATCTCCTTTAGAAAATGCCATGTTAAAAGATGGTTTTAAACTTAATTATGAAGACCCAATAAAAATTGCCGGAATCGAGTACATCCGCTATGAAATGCCTTCTGAATGGCAGTTAGTAAACGAATCTGCAAGAAGTGACCTTCCTCGTTATTATTTTGCATTTGAAGGACAAAATCGTTATGTTATTAGCGGAGCTTGGAAGGGAAGCTACGATTGCGAGCTGTCTTTGGAAAAGTTGGAGAAATCTTTCATCGAACACGAGGAGAAGAAAGAGGATAATCCTACCCTTAAAACCTCTCGTAAATTTACCGAGTTGTTGCAAAATTATGATATCACCATCAACACCACCAGTGGTTGCGGACGTAGAGGACAGATATACATTGACACCGCTTACGATAAATTGGTAAAATTTGCCGAGAAACACAAAGAGTATAAGTGTAAAGTTCCCGATCATTCATATCAATGTGTGTAACTAGATCGTTCTACATTCAAAAAAATTCGAGTACACTAGAATTATTAACAAGTCAACGAATGCTTATTATTTAAAAAAGAAGGAATAACGTTCGCTAAAATTAATCTTTTATATCATATATGTATAAAAGATACAAGATTATATATAAAAATACAATAACATTAACTAATACTATTTTTTAAAACTACCCACATATTAAAATAATACACGATATGCACGAACCATCAAAAAAATTTACAAAAAATACCAAAAAACACATGATGTCAAAAAATATATCGACATACAGGGAGCTTGAAGAAGACGAAGACCCAAAGACCACTCATCAAAAAATATCTTTTGTTCAAACCTTAGTGGTCTTTGACGATGTTGACTTTATTGCGATAGACGTTGACAAAAAACACACATCTTTAGAAAATAATTGTATTCCAGATATATTCATATAAACTTTTTATAAAACTATAAAAAATCACTATCGTTCATTTAGGGTATAGGAGAATATCTGACATCTATATTGTATCGGTTTTTGATATAGGCCTTCTTCTTTCTTGCATTCTTGAAGGGTGGTATACGTCCGTGATTTTTAATATCCATCCTTATCCTCTCTTTATCTTGAGCACTCAAGACTATGAACCAGGGTTCTTCCTCTATTGTTATAACGGGTGCAGGTTCTAATTTTTTAACGGGTCTATCACTGATATCAAATTTAACCTCACGAAATGGTAACGATACCATAGGATCAGCTAATCTTGTATGATTTGAAGAGATTGACATGCGATTATGTTATTTATGACTCATCATCGTTTAATATATAAAAATATCAGCATGTATTTAATCTTTATCAAAGATAAAAATATAATAAATCCCTATCCCTTAAAAAAATTAAAATCTGTTGTCTGATTATTTGGGTTATTGTTATGGGTATTACAATGACATTTTTTACTCAATAATTTTATGCTATCCTTGATCCAATACTCTGGTATAGCATAGACGTGGTAACTATAATATATGAAGCACATCATTAGCAAAGCGAACACTATCACAAAAGATAGGAAGAATGTCTTGTAATCTGGGATGGTATTGGGTGTCGCTACGAAAAAGTATACCAAAAATACGATAATGCTGGACAGAATGAAACAACGTCGCCACTTTATCGATGATTGTTCAGCTCCCGATGCCTTCCAAATCTTTTTGAATAGGGTATCACAAGAATCGTTATCGTTGGGTCTTGTGTAGGAGAATGACATACCACCATACATCTCACACTCCTCCTTCGTACTTGTCAATGTTGGACATGCTACATCCTTTCTCTCTATCCATATCAAAAATATCAACAAGACGATGAACAGAAAATAGAATGTGATATTGTAAAGATCGAATTGCTGAAACAATGGCATCACTTACCAATTTTTTATCACCTATTTTTTTATATGGGTGTCTATTTAATATTGAAAAATATAAATGGATAAGATTATATATGTTATTTTAATACCATTAAAATAAACAATTTAAAGTTACTTTATTCGTTTTCCAGAAAATGTAGCCTTTGGATATTCTCTATCTCCACAATTTGTACATGTATCTTTTTGTAAAATGTACGTTAACCTTGTATGTATAGACGTCTTGGGAGTTAAATACTTTTCTACAACCCAACCAAAACCATTTATCTTTGTAAATTTAGGACACAACGTACTACATATGTTTAATTTTTTTCCTTTTTCATATTTGAGATGGTCACATTTGTTGCAATACACGTCATCATCTAACATTAATTTATATCTGGTATAATTTCTTTTGCAACATTCACATGCATCATTATCATTGGGAGCGTCTATATCTAACCTATTTCCAACAAAGATTGCACTTGGAAAATCTCGTCTTCCACAATTAATACATCCATCCTTTTCCAAACAATATCGAACCTTTGTAAAAAACGAATCTTTTGGAGTAAAATATTTGTCAACAAACCAATATAATTCTGAACATTTGGTACTGCATAATCTCAATATCTCTAATCCTTTCTTGTGTTTAAGATAGTTGCAGTGTGGACAATAAATATCTTCATCTAACGTTAATTCATATCTCACCAATTTTTTTTCGCAACATTCACACTTATTTAGCTTTGCGTTATTGTTATTAACAGTTTCCTCTTCTACTTCTTCTTCATTTTCATTTTCCTCAACCTCATCTTCTACTTCTTCATAAACCTCTTCTTCATCTTCATCTTCTATTTCTTCCTTCTCAACCTCTTCATATTCCTCAACCTCTTCTACTTCCTCATCATTAGACTCGTTTATGATAATAGATCTTTTAAGAGAGAGAGACCTTGAAGAATTAGACATATTGTTAGTAATAATCTTTGTTTGTCTTTTTATGTATTTATAAAACTACTAGTAAATTTCGTGATGTTAATAATAATTATATAATTGTTATATTTTTAATCTTGTACATTAAAAATTATTTTTATCAAGATAAGTCACATCCTTATATCTATTCTTATATTTGACAAAGTCAAGTCTTAAATCTATCATAGTATTCTTGTATAGTATAATACTCTTGTTTTGTTGGAGCCTTTACAATCTTGCTCTTCATAACGTTGTCGTAATATTTTATAAAATCACCATACCTCATATCAAAGTTGTTGTGTTTTGCTATCATATAATAGATCTCGCTTTGCTGTCTTTCGAATTGTGAAGATATGATCAATAGACAATTATAGAACAACGATATAGATTTTTTTGTGTCACGATCTATCGTCGATAGATACGATTCAAAACTATTATAATTTTTGTCTTTTTGCATAATATATATTATTATTAAAATGTACTACAAAATTAGGAGGAGAGTGTAACACAAGATTATTTTTGTATCCTTATGGGTAAAAATGATTTTAAATTATACCTTGTATAATCTTTATAAATTTTCAAACAACTCGTAAAAAACTACTCTTTAATTTTCAAACAACTCGTAAAAAACTACTCTTTAATTTTCAAACAACTCGTAATTTAAAAAGAAAGATGTCATTCATCCATACGGTATTCTTGGCGTTAGCATTAGAGATCCTTGTATTAACGTTAGCTATAGTTGATGCACAAAACCTACCACGTCTATTCGTAGAGTCTTTACTGTACTACTCTAACATATCGATGATCATCTTTTTGGAGGCTCTTATCAACCTTTATCTTGGGTCTATCGTGTTTACCATATGTTTACTCATAGCGACGATCCTATATATCTCGTTCTACATCGTTAAATATATACTCTTTTTGTTATACTCGATCTTTATGATATTTGTTTTTTTGTCAACGTATGTTCTAACAAAACTTTTGCTTGTCGCTATCGCATTATCAAGTTTTTTACATTCATTTGATGAGTACGTCGATAATTTTGTAGATAGATTTGGTCTATCCAACATCTTTACATTTACATCTTATGTAGTTTTGATCTTGATGAATTTCATAATGTCATTATCATACTATGTAGTATTTTTTGTGTTAGTATCAACGATCTTTGTTTTATTGAAACAAATAAAGATCTTTGGTTACATATCTCAATCTGTTAATCTGTATAATGAATATATAGCGACGTTATACAATATCAAAACTCGTATGATGAATTATGGTTTTGTCGGTATAAATACTATAATTGTAAATATGGAGGTAGAAAAAATTAATGGATAGTATAATCATAATTTCTTTTCTATAAATTTTTAATTTATAATAATTGAACATCATCAATAAATTTTTTTACATCATGTCTGCATCGTCAACATTTATCATCATATGTCTAGCTATAGTCGCTATCGCACTATTTGCGTCCATGATCTTTAGTGCGTTAGCATCACAAAGATCAAAACAGAATAAACCAAAAGATGCCCAACGTTATAGTATGTATAGCGCTGTCATCGCCGGTATATCTGTATTGTTAGTTATAGTTGCTATCGTGTTATACGTCTATAGAGAGCAAGTCCTAAACAAGGCATACGAGTATAGCGGATCGGTCTACAACAAACTCGGAGAATGGTCATCTCCAAAGTAATATCATTTAATATAAAATTTTAATCTATATAGATTAAAATATCATCAATGTCTCTCTTAAAGTATAAGAAATTATCAACGTCTCTTTAAAGTATGAAAAATTGTCAACGTCCCTTTAATCCACAATACAAATAATTTGTCACCATAGTGTATAGATCCAAGCACGTCTCCCTATAACTACGTTTAGTCTCTATAAAATTGTGGTTCAAACCACTGTTATTCATAGATCTATCATCATGTATTAATGATGGGTCATCCTCCATTTTTTTATAATCTTCATCGATAGATGTTAATTTATCATAATTCATGTTTAAAAATTCTTTGTAATCTTTATAATCTTTATTATAAATAATTTTGCAACTTTATAGTGTTTTTAATTCTATAAGGTAATCTTTGTACATGTGTGGATACGATCTCTATCACACTCCTTACATATCCAACAATCACATTCCCCACATAAGGATGATGTCCTCTCTATACATATGATACAAGAACTGGTTCGAGATGGATACCTCTTTTTTTTGCACGTCTTTAGATCACACGTAGATAATATCCAATTATGTATGTTGCACATGTACCTACCACAACATACCATCTTTTTTGTAGGAGATCTGGAGCAAATATAACAGCACTTGTAATCATTATTATTATTATTGTGATTATGTCTATTCGACATTATATCATCTATGATCTTCATAGATATCTTGTCCTCAGTAAGATTAATAATCTCTATATCGTTCATCTTTTATACTTATTATAAAAGATATATCGTTTTAAATTTATCATTATTTTTATATATTACAATGATATCTTTGAATATATCTTTATTAAATTTGGGTATAGATGTCGAAGTTCATCTATATCAAAGTGATTACCATTTACATCGTTGCAAAAATATAAAGATAAACATTCTAACGAAGTCAAATCTCTTAAAAAATCTAAAGAACCCTTGTAAAATTTTAACGTCAAAAAACATATTTTATCAAGTCTTAAAATCCCTATATCGTTGCATCTACTTATGTTTAAACACCTTAAATTTACAAATCTATTAATATCTAAATCCAACAACGTTCTACAAGATATAGATAGATCTTTCATCTCACTATACGACGTTGACGGATTAAATATACACCCTTTAGGATTGTGTACATTCAATTTTTCTATGGATGATGGTAGATTTTTATATCTCTTATCATCTCACTTCCTCTCTTTCAAATTTACATGATCTTTTAGATCGTACTCTATTTTAGACGTATCCTCTATATAGTTTCCTTCGTTTGTAAAACTCTCTATGGAGATTGGTATATCAAAATAAAAGTTGTGGTGGGATGTAAAACATCTTAAATTCTTTAGACCTTTGGGTAATCTTACCAAATAATTTACATCTTTTGTGTGATCGCACTTATACATCTCTAAATTCCTTAATCCCTCACATCTTGATATAGCGTCCAACATGTATTTGTTTAAAGATAGATATTGTAACGTCAATGTCTCCAAATATCTGAAGCTTACAAGGTTATCACATCCCATCACACTCTCGTTATTACACAATGTGAGATGTGTAATGTATTGAAAGTTTGACAACTCTTCCATATCTACCACAGAATTACTAACGCATAATGTCTTTATGGTGGATACATTTTTATATCTTTTGTCAACATACATCCCATATTTTTCATAGTGAGATTGATCTATATATAGATTGACGATGTTATTAAGTTCATCAAAATAATGGATCACGTCAGAATAAATTTTTATACTTTGGACATTGGCCCTCTTTATAAAATTTTTCTTTATCTTATCATCGTCGAATCTGTATAAAGAGAGATGGTAATCTACTCTTTTTTCGTTGACCTTCATAATGCACTTTAATATATTATCAGATGGATACTTGCACATCAATCTGAGTTGTTGCATATCCGTGTATGATAGATGTTCACATATTTTTTGATTTACTATCTTGCATTGTAATAGGAATATGATGTCGTACTCGTTGACTTTCAACTCTTTATCCTCCATAATTTATAAGTAATAATTATATGAGTAGTTTTTATGAGTAGTTTTTTAAAATTTCTCAATATTTTAAAATAAATTGTACGATTAATCAATTTTTATCAACGTTAAACGTTATAGGAACGACACCTACCATACTATAGGTCGTATTCGTCTCGTAAAGTTTAACGAGAGTATCCATACATTCTACTCTTCCATAACAATACTTCATAGGAGTAACAAGTTTAAATAATACTGGATTGGGTGTCTGTACTAGACCATATAGACCCGCGGATATCGTATTATTGGAGATCGTATCGTTTTTATCAAAGATAGTCTCATTATAAATCTTTTTATCGACCTCTCCGTAATTGATGGGTGAGACTCCTATCATACTATATGATATATTTGACTCGTATATCCTGATAACCATGTCCATACATACCTCTTTATCATAACAGACATCGAGACCATGAAGTAGCTCAAAGATGTATGGATCTGCCGGTGTCTGTGCCAACCTATATAGAGTCGCGAGGAGTAGATTGTCTGGAATGGGAGATGAATTTGTAGTAATGATATAATGTGTGGAATAAAACACAAGGTATAATACGATAAGAGAGATTGTCAACGATACGATCTTTTTGTTATCGTTCATTATTAAAAATATAATAATATGTATGTGTTAGATACATATTTATGTCGATGATTTCGTTATTCATTTTTATCTGTCTCATCAATTTTTGTACACATCTATTTTTTGATAATTAGTGTAATTTGTCGTAAAATATAAATATAAATAATTTTTTATTATTACATATTCATACTTTCATAAATTATTCATTCACAAAATGGGCGATTTTTTATATATTATTACTAGTCCCTTAGTTAAAGGCGTAAAGATTGGAAAAACTAGTGATTGGTCTAAATTGCGATCAAGATATAGAACATCATATGGAGAAAATATAATTATGTATGTATTTGAATGTGATGATAGACATAAAGAAGAAAAACAATTACATTGTTATTTTGCTGAACATAGAAAATCGGGAGAAATATTTGATAAGAAGTATATAAAAATGTATATTGTACATTGTGTAAAAATTTATAATTTAATATTTGCATTTGATTATTCTAAAGGAAGCATAAACGCAACCAATGTAGATAAGACATCAAATACACCAAAATTGGTTACAAAAAAATCAACAAAAGATTATACAGATCTCAATAGTCCCATATATGAATATATACAAACTTATTTAAAAGAAGAGGAAGGAGTAGAATTAAAAGGAACAGATTTAATTGATCATTACAAGATGATAAATCCATCCGATAAAGACAAGATACCAAGAATACTTTATGCAGAGTTTAGAAAATATTTAAAAGAGAAAAAAGATCATAATGCTCAAATTTTTGTAGGTGTAAGATTTAGAACAGAAAAAGATGATTAATCTTTATATGAGATGATTGTGAAATGTGACGTAACACCTTATGATATACGAAATGTCGAAATGTCGTACTTTCGTAGGAGTTTAATATACATTTAAAGAGGATAGAATGTAATGTTTTTTTATAAATTTTATAAAACATAGATTCAAAATTATTCAACATAATATTATAATATATAATATCATTATAAATACCCATAACTATTTGATAAACATGCAATCAGAGGTATTAAAAAGTAAGAATATAAATCTACCCGGTATCACAAATTTTTCTAAATACACATCATCGTCGATAAATTATGCAGCGATCGATGGCAAGATAAAGAGATACATAGATACACCCACCGATATAAAGACGTCGTCGGAGAAGATTACAAAATTTCTATCTCCACCAACCTCCATCTCATCTATCTCTATAAAAAATTACACGTCAAAGATTACAATGCCCACCGTAGACGTATCGAGGTATATTGGTAGTGTTAATCTTGTCAACGTTGAAAATGTCAATAAAAAGATATCTACCTATACTACAAATTATCAAAAGATATTGCTAGACAACGATGATGTCATAACGAATACAATTTTCACGGAGACGTTATCTAACAATTTAAACACCGATACCATTATGAATATATGTTCGGAGATTGGTCTTCCAACGACAAAGACCATGATGTATAGGGTGTACGATTACATAAAGACCAACGTCAAACATATATTGTTTGGTGCATCCGTAAGATCCGTCTTTATAGTTGCTTTGACAGCCTCTTACTTTTACTTTGGAGGGTCATGGATGGCGTTGATATCATTGTTGATAAGGATGGGTGTTAGCATCATCCCATCTGCGTTGTATAACGCTTTGATAGGATCGGGTATATCTATAGCCACTAACGTCACACTCGCTCAATTAGCAAAATTAATAGATACTAATGAAAAGATCAAATCTTTTATGAGTAAGAAGATAGACAGTGTATTTATCAACGATATGGCAAGACGTCTTGGTATAGAGGTTAACAAGGACGAAGGGTTATTATACGGTAGCATCATCAAATCTATGATATCATCTGGTATCAACGTCGGTACTATGGGTGTATCAAACTACGTCATATCTACCACGGCGAGTTATGGTATAGGAAAGGTCAAATCATTACTCGGTAGAGGTAAGGGAAAGGGAAAAAAGAGAGATGTAAAAGATGTGGAGAATATGTCAGACAAAAAGTTTAAAAGTATGATGGATGAAAGTTTATCAAGCATCCAAGACAACGTGAGGGGGATAATAGAAGATGTAGCTACCGCTATCGTAGATCCGGATGTAAATATGGATGACGTTGCTCAAGTCGTAGATGATAATATAAGAAGGTTACCTAGAACTAGAGGAGTAAAGAGAGGAGAGAGTATAAAGGATACAGGTAAGGGTATAGCTAGCATTAGTAAGAGGTTGGCAACCACCAGGTTGGCTTCTAAACGCAGTAGAGATAACAAGATCAATGATCTACGAATCTTATCAGAAAAAGAGTTTGAGATAGAGACGCCTATACAAAATATAGAGATTCCTATGAACGTCGATGTAAATGTAAAAATACCAATACCCAAGGTTATAGATAAGTCTTATCTCAATATGATGAAGGATAACAGATCCGTATTATTATCGACATCCATAGGGTTGAGCTTGATGACGTTGGCTATGACGTCGGATGTGACGCAAATTTCCACAATATTAACAGATGTATTTGGTGATGTGATTAACAACGGTAATGTGTTGACAGAGAATCTTATACCATCCATATCAAATGCTATATCGTCGACGACAGATTTTTTGGCGGAGCAACGTCTTATAAAAAATATGGTATTTGGTATGATAGGAAAGAGTGTTGGAATAGATAGATTTATAAATAACCTTACTCCTTTTTTGAAAGATAAGGATTTGGATGATATCAAAAAGATGAGAGTGGGCAACGTCGATGATATAGGGATGATATCAAAGATATTCGATAGGGTCACCGGTAACAAGATATACGCGCGAACTGAATTGAATGATATGAATCTATCACAACTCAAAGAGCTTGTATCAAATACAAAATATGTTAATGAAAAGATATCCATACCATCAAATGTATTACGAAAAGATGTAGGAAAGTATAAAAAGATTATGATAGATGCGTTGATGAAAGAGCAACAACTTCGTTGCGCAACGATCTATAATATGTTGACCTCTACTATAAAGATGAGTATAACTGCGTCGGTGAGTAGGGGTGTGTTAGAGTACGGTTTTACCAACCTTCAACAATTCGATCTAGCTCAAGCATATAAGACTATGACCGCAGAACAACTCGATGTAGAGTTGGAGAAGAATATGAACGATAAAGATTTTGTGTTGGAGGAGGGTGAGGTTATCGATGAGGAGGGAGTAAAGAGAGAGAGAAGATCGGAGGCAAAAAAACTACAAAAGATGATGACGTCGGCGATAAAAAGAAATATAAGTAGACGTGATGTACAAACAAAGAACATTGCCGAACGTCGAACAACACAGAGGATATTAAGAGACTCTATAAGAAATGAACAGATCTCCAGAGATGCTCATACCATAGCGGTAGATGGTAATGGTCTATTACACGCTATACCCGACGATAATGAATTGCTGAGACAGGTTGGTATAAATGAGAGGACAAGGGAGGCGTTGAACATTGAATTTACACCCTTGTTAGATTACATGAGTAGACAAATAATACAATCACAAGCCTCTTGGATACCCGGTGTGGGTTGGGTCTCAAATCTTGTGCAATCTGTTAATTTGGGATTAGATGTGCTAGAGACTGGTAAAAATGTCGCTAATATTCTAACGAGTATGTTGGAGGTAGATCTTGGCACGGGAGGAAGAACTATAAACGTCGACATAGAGGGAGCTGGAATGCAAGAGATTACGGGTATGAACGTCGGTGAACTATTATCTCAACGACTCCCATCCCTCAACGATATCATAAACAACTATGTCTCTACGGACACGGTTAATTTAAAGGTCTTGATCATAGAGGTATTAAAAGAGAGGTTGGTCAATGGTTGGTCAGATCAACGTACCACCTATGAGATCGGAAAGAGGGTGATGGGTGAACAATATATATCCGTATCAGAGAACTTGCTATCACAGCTAGGCTCTTACTTTTTATAAGATTTTTTGTGGAGTGGTGGGTGGTATTTTTTGTAATAAAAATATATAACATTTAACTTTTTAATAATGAATTAAAAAGTACAAAACCAATAATACATCAACAACCCTAATTAAAAATTAGTCTTTATATATTATCAATAAATTAATAACAATGAACCCATATTTAGTTAAGATCGAAGCAACTGATCGAACAACTCAATCCATTAGATCAGCTGTAATAAACTTGAATCTGTCTAATTTCGACATTAGACAGGATTTTCATTGTACATTATTATTTGCAACAGAATGGCATTCTGAGCCTAAATTAATAGATCATGAACCCATTATCGTCAGAGGGACTGAAATCAAATTATTCGGGAAAGCTGTTGTTCTCATTTTGGATGATCAACAAAACAAATTGAAAAATCGTCATTCAGAGATAAAAACCGAAATCAATGCTCGAACTCAATTTGATGATTTTGTTCCTCATTTAACTTTAGGATTTGCCAAAGAAGGCTTCAAATTAACGGACGATTTAAAAATGTATATTCTTAATCCATTTGTGAATATGGATATTATTCTGGAAAAGGAAAAAGGCAAGGTATTTGAACAAAAAAAATAATACATACATTAATTCAATAATCAAAAATTTTATTAGTGTATTTTTTAAAACCAAACAATGTTACAAATTACAAATTTGTAAAAATTTTAATGTATTAAAACGATATTAACATTAATCCATATTTGAATATAAGCGAGCATCGCTAACGATGATGTTTTGTTCTTTGTAGAATTGTACATGTTTTTTGGGTAGATTATCTGTGTTACATATTACATATCTTGGATGTGTGGTATTTTTAGGGATCGTCATCATAACATCGAGGTATCCAGAATTTTCAGAGAATATTATATTTGTGAGGGATGATGGTATATTGGTCAACGATTGTCTAAAATAACATCCCAAATCTATAGTGTATAGCGAAGCCGGTAGATAATTTATAGGTCTATTAAAGTAATCATTTAAAGATAGATGTAACAGCGAATTTGGTAGATGATCTATTAGATAATTAAAATAGTTTGAACCTATACCAAGATGTTTTAGCGAATTTGGTAAATGATCAACAGGTTGATTAAAACTATATCCTAGGATTAAACGTATGAGAGAGGGTGGTAAAAAATTTATGGGTTGATTAAAAGATGGACCAAGTTTAAGATGTGTGAGAGAGGGTGGTAGATTATCAACGTTTTGATTAAAATGCCCATAGATAGTTAGATGTAATAGCGAAGTGGGTAGGTGATCTATCAGTTGATTAAAATTCTCTCCTAACGTTAAAAATCTTAATGAAGCCGGTAGATTATCTAGAGGTTGATTAAAATTTTGTCCAAATGTTAAAGATATAAGCGATGGTGGTAGATGATCTACACTAAATGTAAAATTTTTTCCTAATGTTAAATCTATCAACGTATTGGGTAGATAATCTATGGGTTGGGAGAATAGGTACCCCAACTTTAAAAATTTGAGGGATCTTGGAAGATTATCTATGGGTTGATTAAAACAATATCCTAACGTTAAATGTGTGAGGGTTGATGGTAAAAGATCAACATTCTTATTAAAAAAGTGACCCAAACCTAATTTTTTGAGAGATTGAGGCAAACAATCAACAGATTGATTAAATATTATTCCTAACGTTAAATCTATTATCGAAGCCGGTAGATGATCTATAGGACAATTTACGTCAATATTAAGATACGTTAGAGAATGGGGTAATCCATCAAGATCTCCATAAAAATTTGTGCATCTAATAGTGAGATGAGTCAACGTACTAGGAAACATATCTAACGAATGAGAAAAATCACCACAGTATATTTTTAATGTCTTTATAGATTGATGGATCTTATATATATTATCATCGTACTCCTCTTTACGAAAAAAAGTTACATTGTTCACATGTTTTGGGATAGAGATTACCAAATTATAATCTTCATTATTTAGCGTTACGGAACTTATAGTATACGTCGTATCGATGTTTGTGATATCCGTAATCTTTGTTAGAACGTTAAAGGATATTTCGTGAATCTTGTTTCTCATATATCTATACGTCGGGAGATCATCATCTTTAAATTCTTTTATCTTGGGATTATAATTCCCAAATTTAAAATGTTTTGCTAGAGGTAAGAGATTGATGTTACATCTTTTTATCTTAAATGAAACCCTATCTACAAATGGTTCATGGATGGATCTTTTGATAGATGTACATGTCTCCCTTAAAGCAAAGATGTGGTTCAAAGTTAAAAATCTTAGTAGACATTTTTTAACGTTGGTAGATAATAGATATTTAAAATCTACCTTATTTTTATCAATATCGATCGATGTCATATTTAAAAATTAGTAAATATATTACACATTATATCATAATGTTGATTTATTTTATCAATCTTTATTAATCTTTATCAATCTTTATCAATATTATATAAGAATCTTATATAGTGTATTGTTAGTAAATTTTTTAATATCTTTTTGATTTTTGACAACAACAAAAATTACTGATGATATCCAATAACAACGATTGGGATATCTTGTTGGCCTGACACTCTTGACATAGAACAATGTCACATTTTTTGCATACATAAACGTATCTATCATAACATATATCGCACATACGTTGGTTTGATCTTTGACATCCCTCATTAGAACATCTCTTGTAAAATCTTTTGTGTTTAGAACATGCATATTTTGAGCAACATACATTCATGCTCTCTATAAGGTTATCGCATTTTGGATGTTGACAATACTTGTAATAAGAGATCTTTGGACTCTCCATAATAAATTTTCTTCATCGATATCTTATTAAGATAAGATATGATCTATATCCTTTTATATTTTAAACTCCATATTTTATACTTTTTAAACATCCATATTTTATCCCTTACTTTTTACCCTTTGAACATCGACAGTATCTTCTCTTTATATCTAAAGAATTTTGACCCACACTCTTTGATAACTTTATGCATTCTTTACATATTGTCATTCCACATCCAAGACACATATCAGAGGTTTTTTGATAACATATATCACACGCAATCTTTTCTTTATTATCACACAACACACATTGTCTGTGCATGATAGCATGGTCCTTGCAGACCCTAGCTATGCAACATTTTGTGTATGCTATAGAGTCTTTCATACAAGAGTTGTGTTCACACATAATCTTTGCATCTTTTGTAGTTTTTGCATCTTTCGCATTAAGATTTATATCTTTGAAATATTTTGTTAGTGGATCCATTATTTTGTGAATCAAAATAAAAAATATAATGTTTTAAAAATTATATATCATTAAAAAATCAATTGTAGATCAAGGTTGATAAATTTTTGTGATATAAAATATGTAGATTGATATATAATAATCTATTATATCTATATACTGATATTATATATAATGAATTCACAAAATTTACCAAACCCCCAAGATTTATCAACCAATCAAGATTTAAATTTACACGGATCCCAAAATATGTCACCCCCCGATGATCCAAATTCAGGTGTAGAATATCTTCCCAACGTTGTCAATTTTTTTCAAACATGGAAGAGTAAGACCGGGATAACTACCATATTCAAAAGATCCATGGATGAATGGACGCACGTATTATC
>Ga0172379_10004308_pt1 | contig 21239 bp, 16 predicted proteins | sample GrowelOW334metaG_FD_119756 | JGI IMG/M metagenome (GOLD analysis project Ga0172379, IMG submission 119756) | Groundwater microbial communities from an aquifer near a municipal landfill in Southern Ontario, Canada - Groundwater well OW334 metaG | ecosystem: Environmental > Aquatic > Deep...
AGAAAGCGAAGGCCGAAAGGCTATCAACTACTCAATAAGCCGCGTAAATTATTCCGCGAAATACAGCACAGGAGCAAATATGCGAGGGCTTAAGTTAGTGCCATTCGTGACATAATACCTATTAGCTGCCCGAGATTTTAGTATTATGTCACCGGATTCTAAAATAAATGGTCGCTGTCCCTATTTAATTGTCAGGGATTTTGTGTATTTCTTGTAACGGGCGTTTATCTCGGACCTGGAGAGGCGGCCCACTCTTTTTACGCTGAAATCTTCCACACTGAACGAAGACAGCACGGTGCCGTAGGACATGGCGCGTTTTAGAACTTCCAGGTCGCGCCACTCGGACGATGCCGCCAGATAGCCCATAAAACCTCCGGCAAAAGTGTCTCCGGCGCCGGTCGGGTCCACCACTTTTTCTATGGGCTGGGCGGGCACGGCAAGGACCTCTCCTCCGTAGAACAGCATGGCCCCGCTGTCCCCCCGTTTGACGACTATCGCCTGCGGACCCATCCGGGTCAGGATCTTCGCGGCCTTGATCAGGTTATGCTCTCCTGTCAGCTGGCGGGCTTCTTCTTCGTTCACAAAAAGCAGATTCACTTTGGACAGGAGTTTCACGAGAGATTTCTTCTTAAGGGTGATCCAGTAATTCATGGTGTCGCAGGCCACAAGCCTGGGTTTTCCCATCTGGCTTAGGACATCCCGTTGCAGATCGGGATCGATATTGGCCAGGAACAGCACGCCGCAGTCCATGTGGCCGCGATTAAGTTTGGGTTTAAAATGTTCGAACACATTCAGATGCGTGGCGATGGTGGTGGCGTTCTTAAAATCCCTGTCGTAACGGCCTTCCCAGTGAAAGGTCTTGCCCGGCATTACCTGCATCCCCTCAAGGCAGATGTTGCGGCGTTTCAAAAGCCTGCGGAACGGGCCGGGAAAGTCCTCGCCCACTACGCCCACTATCCTCACCGGGGCGAACTGTGAAGCCGACATGGAAAAATGCACCGCCGAGCCGCCAAGGGCCTTATTTGTCCTGCCATGAATGGTCCGAACGGAATCCAGGGCGACAGAACCGACGACCAAGATCGTGTTTTTCATATGTTGTGATTTAAACTCCTTAGTTTGACCGCGCGGCAAGGATTATATGGTTATAATACCAAAAATAGCGGTTGCTGATAAGCGGCGGACGGAACGCGGACGCATAGGACCTGCATAGGAGCGCGCTACGGGGCAAAGTTTCCTTCATTGCCCGCCCTTATCCCAGGCGCCGGGCCGGACGCCTTTAATGTAATCGAATCTTATGCCGTAAAGGTTGGTATTGAGCTTTCTGCGGCTCCAGATCACCCGGCCGGAAATATACATGAGCCCTTCTTTAAGAAGTCTCAGCCGGCCGCGGATCAGGTCGCCTGTATTCAGGACCTGCGTGCTGGAAAAGCAGACGCCCGCCGTGGAGAAATCGACCAGGTGGCCGACGGTGCTGATAAAATTGCCGGAGCCGTCGCAAAGCTCCAGCACGGAATCATGCTTCTGCCGCGGAGCGCGGCGTTTCTCCCTGCCTGGCATTAGATCTCCTTTACCGGGAACCGCCGCTCATCGAGAGCACATTCACCAGACCGACTGTTTTAGGATTGTTCATCAGCGCGTTCAGGACATTCGGGTTCAAGAGCGCGCTGGCAAGGGCCGGGTTGGCCATGAGAACATCGGTAAGAGCCTGCGGGTCCGTCAGAAGGCCCCGCCCGCCCGGAGTGTCGAGCATGGCTCCCACCAGTTTGCTGGAACCCACGGCATCCACCAGCCGCGCGTCGTTAAGGCCGCCCTTCACGGCGGTTTTGTTCATGAATTTGGACAGGTTGGCCGGATTTTTCAGGTAGTTGGCCAAAGCCTTGGGATTACCGGTCAGGCCTTTTACCGTAGGCCTGGACATGAAACCGTCCACCACATACTGGTTATTCAGAATGGCGGCCAGCGCTTTGGGATTATTCAGGGAGCCTGCCGCGAATTTGGAAAGGGCGTCGCGGGTGCGGCCGAGCGACCATTGCTTTTTAGCCGACCGTTTATCCTGCACAGCGACGGCGGGGGCCGCCGGAGCCGGCTTGGCGGGAACGGGCTCAGATCCTGGCATTACAGCTCCTGGAATGGAAGGCGCGCCGGCTTCGCCCGGCCCGGACTCCGCGGCCTCATCCTGGTCGGCATCCCGGTCATCCGGCATCTTGGCCTCTTCGGCGGTATACTCTTCGGTTAAAGCGGAAGGTGCGCCGGTATGATGTTTGATCAGCCATCTTGTCACAAGCACGGTAGCCAGGATGCAGACGGGCAGGAGAACCCATACCGCCCAGCCGTTTTTTTGTTCTTCCAGCATAAAGTCCTTTCCGGTCCGAAATAGCGCGCCTACTCCATATTGAATGATATAACAATGGAATTTCACCGTCAAGGCCGTCGTGCCGCGCGCACTAAAAAAAGCGGCCCGCTTTTTCTGCGGGCCGATTTTTTGCCGTTTAAAAGCCTTATTGCGCCGGCGGAACGACCTGCGCCTGAACCGGGGGCCGCGCTCCACGGGCACGGCTTTGCGCGCCCATCCTGCTCATCCACACCGCGCCAAGCCCCAGAACGGTCCCGAAAGAGAGCAGCATAAAACCTACGAACGAAAGAACGCCGCCCACGAACGGAATAAGCCTGCCGAAAAAGAGCAGGCCGGCCATAATGGCGTAACCCGCGGCCGCCTTGCCGGGCAGTCCGGAAGGACCGGCCTTTTTTATTCCCTCAAAAAACCTGTCCGCAAGGACCACGCTGAAAGCGCTGAGGCCCAGCACGCTCGCCGCGGCATACAGGATAAGCGCGAACGGGACCAGCGGGATCCCCAGCAGGGAAATGACCATCATCAGCAGGCCGGGGATAAAGCAGATTATCATCAGCGCCCCCGCTCCGCAGGCTCTCCAGGGGTCCGAAGAGATCACGGCCGCGGCGTTCTCGACATTCCTGGGGAAGAAAACGACCGGCAGCAGCAGGAGCACCGCGCCCGCGGCCAGCATAAAAAAGAAAATAAGCAGGCCGAGCCCTATAAGGCCGCCTACCAACCAGGGAGCGGGGCCGCCCGCCTCGTCGCCGGTATAATGCGGCAGCATCCTTAGCATCTGCGGCAGGAGCCGGCGGACCATCCGCATATCAAAATTACGGACTTCGCCATTATGAACGGTCCTCTCGCCTTTGACCACCGTGCCGCCGACGGCCGAAATATCCCCGTTCACCTCCGCCGCGCCGGAAAGCTCCACCTTGCCGCCCACGCTGGAAACATCGCCAGTGACTTTTCCGCTTATCGCCACCGGTCCGCCGACGCTGGCGACATCACCATTTACCAGGCCGGGGATATGGACCGAACCGCCGATGGCCACCAGGTCGCCGTTGAGCTCGCCGTTGACCGTGACCGAATCGCCGCCCACGGAGACGGCGTCGCCGTCCAGCACCCCGTTGACCGTAATGGACTTATCGGTGGCGACATCCCCGCTCATGGTCCGCCCTTTCTCCACCACGATGTCGTCGTGGCGCAGATTATGCCTGTCCGCGTTCGCGCGCAGCGCGTGCGCGGCCGGGCCGAAACAAACCAGAACCGCCGCAAATAATACCAGCCTTTTTACATTCTTCATTTTTCTGTCCTCGCTCCTGTTATTTTACTTCGCGGCCTTCAATACGGAGATCCTGCCCGCTCCCGACTCGGCAGAAACCGCGAATTTTCCTTTATCCTTAAATTCATTCTTTACCGCGTTCACCGCGCTTTCCAACTTCACCTGAAGTCCGGCCTTGCGCGGAAAGGTCAGGGTTATCGAGCCCGAACCGGTCACCACACGGGCCTTGCCGGACAAAGGGACCCTGTCCCATTGCATGACGACCTTTCCCGCGCCCGTCCAAACGCTCGCGGACCCGCAAAGCCCGGTCAGGTCCACGCTCCCGGCTCCTCCGGCCACCCGTACGCTCCTGGCGCAGACATCGCCCGTGATCCCGCCCGATCCTGTTGCGGCCTTGAAATCTCCGGTCACGGAACGCACAGAGATCTCCCCTGTGCCGCTTTCCACGGCCACCGCCGCGCTCCTGCCCAGCACCCTGACGTCCCCGGAGCCGGCCACGGCGTTCAGGGCGAGCGCGGCGGGCGCCGAGACCGCAAAGCTCGCGCTGCAATTATTGTCGGGCAGGAAATAGCTTCTGCCTATCTGCTCGGCCCTGAGAATAAGTTTTTTGCCTTTTGGTTTGACCGTCAGACGGCATTTCCGCGGGTCGTTACCGGTTATTTCCACGCCGACCGCGGGATCTGAAGAAACCTCCACGCTGATGGAGCCCGCTTCGGTATAGATCTCCATGCCCGACAAGCCGGCGGCCGGAAAGGTCTTCCAGTCGTCTTCCAGGGCCTGGACGCCGGACAGCGGCGCGCAGATCATCGCCGGAATAAATAAAACGCAGTGAAACAATTTCCTCATTTTTTTCTCCCTTAACGGCTCCCGGCCTTTTGAACGGACACGCCGCCGGACCCGGACAACGCGATCATGGCCGCGCAGCAAAGCAGCGCCGCCGCGGCCGCTTCATACCAGGCCGGGAGTACGGGCGCCGCCGCGTTCAAAAGCTCCACGGCAAAAGACGCGGTTTTCGCCAGCTTTACAAGAACAAGAGCGGCATTCGCCGCCAACAGATGAAGCGCCCTGAAAAAACCGCCCGGCTGTATGAGTAAGGCCGCGAACTCCGCCAGACCGGAGTAAACCGGCCTCGCCGAAACTAAAACCAGCGCGGCAGCCCAGGCCGCAACCGTCAAACCCGCCGCCGCCGGGAGCACAGCCCAGGAACGGGGCTTAGCGGCCGCCGCGATCCCGGCCATCACCCTGTCGCTGAATCCGGCGGAAGGACTGCGGTAAGGCAGCGCCGCTATCGCTTCGGCTATAAGTTTGTCTGTTCGTCCGGCGTCCATATTTTGTTCCTCTTTAGTATTACGGCCAATCCCCCCAAACGGTTGCAGTCTTCAGTCTTTAGCCTTCAGCCTTCAGCCTTTCTTTAACCAGTTCCCGCGCGCGGAACAGCCTGGCCTTGATCGTTCCTTCCGGCGTGCCCGTTATCCGGGCTATTTCGGCCGGGCCCATGTCTTCCCGGTACTGAAGCAGCAGCGCCTCGCTGTACAAAGGCGGCAGCGAATCCAGCAAGGCTTCTATGCGGGCAGAATCTATAGCCTCGGCGACAAGCTCCTCTACGCCCCGCGCCGGGTCGGGCAGATCGGGAAAATCCTCCCCGTCCAGCGAGACCGTCCTGCCGCCGGCCCGCAGGACATCCATGCAGGCGTTATGGGCTATCCTGAACAGCCAGGATGAAAAGGGGTAGGCGAAATTATACGAAGCCAGCCCCCGGAAGGCCTTGATAAAAGCCTCCTGCGCGGCATCCTCCGCGGCCGATCGATCTTTAAGCAGGCGCAGGGCGAAACTGTAGAGCCTGTCCTGATAAAGCCCGATAATGCCGGCAAAAGCGGAATTATCCCCTCCGAGGCAGCAGCGCAGCAGTTCTGTTTCAGTTTCGCCCATTATAAGTAGTACGCGGGAACGGCTGTTTTGGTTGCATTATCGCACCCATTGACGCGCGCAAAGGTTTTTGAAAGGGCAGACGGCGCAGGAGGCCTCCTCGGAGGCCGGGGCGAAAGGCAGCCCGGGGTCCAGGATCTCTTCCACCAGGGCGGTTATGGCGGCCCGGTAGGTTCCCAAGAGGGCGGCTTTATCCGGCGTCTTCTTATATCTTTCCATGAACAACGATTCTTCGGAGATCTTCTCAGCCCCTAAAAGCATCAGGGAAGCGTCCATGTTGCCGATCTCGGAGCCTTTGTTCTCTCCCAGATAAGCCAGCAGGTAGAAGGGCAGCTGGGTCGACTTTAATGTTTTTGCCCAGTCTTCCCGCAGGCCGAGGTCGAATGTCCGCCAATTCGGCACGCGGGCGGCCGCGCCCGTCTTATAATCCAGGATATGGACGCAGGCACCCCGGACATCTACGCGGTCGGCCCGGCCCCGAAGTTTGATAACGCCGTATCTGGTGGGCAGTTCGGCCGTCAGTTTTACTTCGCAGGCCCGGATCGCGACGCCGGAAAGTTTATCGCGGTGATAGTCCAGGATCTCGGCCAGGCGCTTTTCCACCTGCCGCTTTATCAGATATTCGAACCCGGCCTCATGCCCTTTCAACCGCGCGTCAAAAACTTTTCCTGCGTCCAGAAGAACGCTCTTGTAGTCGGCCTCCGTTATCTTAAGCGGCGCTCCGATGCGGGGCCTGAAGAAATTTTCAAGGATCTCGTGGACTATGACGCCGATATCGCGCTGTTCTATGTCGTCGGAAACCCCGTCCTTCTCGCGCAGGCGCAGGGCGTACTTGTAATAAAATTGCAGGCCGCAGTTGAGGTAAGCGTCTATGGCCGATGGCGAAAACTCCCGTTTTTTAAGGGCGGCGATAAGCCCCGGGGTCTTGGCGGCCGGCTCCGGTTCGGCCTGCGCGAACTTGATGCGGAAATGGATGTCGGACTCGTCCGGTTTCCGGCCCAAGCGCTCCAGGTCCCAGATAAGTTTTTCCACGAACGGACTGCGCTCCCCGGCGGCGGAATCCTTGTAAAAAATGTGGGCTTCTTCGGCGCCGGAAACCAGGGCGGTGAAATAATAGCGCGCGAGCCGCTCCCTGGTCTTGTAGGTGGACAGGCCCAGGCTTTCGCGCAAAAAATGCGAAAGGATGGTGTCCTCTTTGCGCGAAGCGGGCAGGACGCCGGAGTTGGCGTCCAGGAAATAAACCCTGTCGAACCTGAGGCTGCGGGTCTCCAGGAAACCCAGGACCTGGAGGCCCTTGAGCGGCGTGCCGGGAAAAGGGTAATCGGCGTCCTGCATGAAGGTTTTAAAGAACTTGAAATAGCCGGCGGCCGCTACGAAGCTTTCCCCGGACAGGCGCGAATTTTTAAGTTCCAGGATGCGCTCTATGGCTTTTTCAACGAAGGGCGCCCAATAAGGGTGCAGCGGCGCGGTGCTGTTCTCCGAAATATACGAGATAAACGCAAGCAGCTTGCCCGCGAAATCTCCGATATCCCTTATCTTCTCGAACGGGACTATGAGGTTGTCGTGTATGGAGGAGATATGCGCCCCGATACCGGCGGCGTCCATCTTTTCCCCGTAATCCTTCAGCTTGGCGGCGGCCTCAGCCGCCAATACCGCGTCGTCCGCTATTTCCTTCAGCGCGATGTATTTATTGACCCTGCCGGAGAGGCGTTCCTCTATCGTCTGAAAAATTATCCTGCCCGGCTCCGCGGACCTGGCGCCGGCCGCCGCCGGCCGCGGCCCCCCGGCTCCTTCATGCCGGACCGCCGGACCGAAGTAAATGTTCTTGATATACGGGTGAAAAACGAAATTAAGATAACTCGGCGCGAAATATCCGGCTTCGCCTTTTTTGTCCAGCAGGTCGCCCAAAGCGTCCAGCAAAGCGTAAACCGGAGTTGAAACCAGCGGATAACCCATGGAAATATTATAATCTCCGGCCTGCGGCAGGACATTCTCCACCAGAGGGAACAGGCTCCCGGGGTCCGGCAGCACTATCACGGAGCGGCCGGCGTCCGCAGCCCCCCCGCGGCCGCGGAGGTTAAGGACCTCGCCGAGCTTGAAGATCTCGCCGTGCGTGTCCGAGGCTTTATAAAAATGCAGCTTCGGCGGCGGCTCGGGGCCGGCGGCCTGCGGCGGGAAGTTCCCTAAAAAAGAGAATTGTTCCTCCAGGCCCGGGCCCGGCTCAAGTATTATGCGGGCGCCGCAGGCGGAAAGATGCTTTAAGATCGCCTTCTCGGCATTGGTAAGGGCGAAAAAACCCGCGAAGATCAGGCTCCCGGAGCGCGCGCGGCCGAACTTTTCTATTCCCCGGGCCACGGCGGCGTATTTCATGGAGCGCGTCAGAAATTTTTCTTTTTCCAGTTCCGCGTAGAACGCCCCGTACAAGCGGCTGAACCGTTCCAGTTTTTTTATGAAAGGGACGCAGCGCAGGTCTTCGGGCAGCAGGGAGTCGTAACCGGACAGGTCACCGCCGGTCTTGAGCTCTATCTTAAGTTCTTCAAAGTCGCCGGCGAGCTTCAGCGCCCAGGGCAGGAAAGAATCCAGGGCCAGGTCCCCCGGCTCGCGGGCTATTACGCCGCAAAGCTCGTTTTTAAGCCGGCCGTAAAGAACCCCGGCCAGGTCCAGCGCCGAGGGCTTCGCGCCTTTTATGCCCAGCTCTTCGGCCGCCAGGTCAATAAAACCGTCCATGGAAATGATGACCGGCGCCCGCAGCGCTTTGCCGAGCTTACCGGCCAGGTACCTGCGCAAAAAATGCGCCGGCCTCTTCCCGGGAAAAACGACGAGGTCGTCCTCTGAAACTCCCGAGGCGCACAGAAGCTCCCCGGTTTTTTCCACCAGATCTTCCCGCGGCCCCAGGACTTCCGGCCGCGGATTGTTATTGAGTTCTTTTTTCATCTTTTTTACCGTGGAAGAAGGACCTTAGCTCCGTCGGGCCGTAGATCCGGCGGCATCCCGGGATGGAGCGCAGGAACTTTGAGCCGTAGCGTTTGGTCCGGATCCGCGGGTCCAGCACGACCACCGCGCCGAAATCGGTTTTATTGCGGATAAGACGGCCGAAACCCTGGCGGAATTTCACGACGGCCTTGGGCAGGGAGTATTCGTTAAAAACATTCATGCCCCTGGCCGTCATCCACTCCTGCCGGGCCTCTTCCAGGGGAGTATCCGGCGACAGGAACGGCAGCCGCGCTATCACGACGCAGGACAGCGCGGGGCCGGGCACATCTATGCCCTGCCAGAAAGTATCGGTGGCGAACAGGATGCCGTTGCCCGCGTGCCGGAACTCGGCCAGCAGGTGCTGCGGAAGTTTCTCCCCCTGCCTGAACATCGGCCTGCCGGGGAACTTGCCGGCCAGCGCCCCGTAAGCTTTCTCCAGCAGGGCCCAGCTGGTGAACAGCAGGAAGATCCCTCCTTCCACGGCGGCGGGCAGGCCCGAGCATTCTTTGATGACCGCGGCTTCATACGCTTTGCCGTCCTGCGGGTCGGGCATCCCTGGCGGCACAAAGATCACGGCCTGCTTCTCATAATCAAAAGGCGAATCCAGCAGCAGTTCGGAGGGGTTGTCCAGTCCCAGCCTGGCCTTCAGCATTTCAAACGAACCGTCCACCGCCAGCGTGGCGGAGGTTAGGATCACCGGATAGCCCTCTTCAAAAAGCTCCTTGCGCAGCGCGCCTGACACATCCACCGGGGCCCGGTGCAGGGAAACGGACGGATTCCGTTTCGAGTAGGAAACTTCGACCCAGTAGGCGTGCTCCTCGCTTTTGCATTCCAGGAAAGCGTTCAGTTGTTCGGCCAGGGTCAGACATCTTTTTAAAAGCCCCTTTATCTCAGCTTCTTCGACATCAGACCGGCTGTGGCCGATAGCCTGGGACAAAAGGACCGTAAGAGCGAGCAGCGGCCGGGCCAGGGAGTTGGGGACGATCCCGCTACGGCGCAAGCGTCTGGCTTTGACGGGCGGCTTCCCGTCCGAAGGCTCAAAGCCCAGTCCGGCCGTTATGGCTTGAAAAAGGTCGCGGGAAGCGTAATTAACTTCGCCGACAGCCTCTCCGACCTCGGCCAGCCAGTTGGCCGGAGGATTCTTCAGCCTTTTGGCCAGCCCCCTGGCCGACTTGGGATTGTAAAGATCGTCCATCAGGCGCTTAACCTGCCTGTCGGTCACCGAGAAGCCCATAAAGGCTGAGGCGACCTCCTCAAGATTATGGGCCTCGTCGAACACTACGGCGTCGAAAGCGGGTATGGGCAGCCCCGCGAAGAAAAGATGCTGGTTGACCACCAGGAGATCAGCCTGCCTGGCCAGGGCGAGGTCCCGGCGATATAGGCAGGAGTCCTTCAGGCGGCATCTTCCGCCCAGACAAAGGTCCGGATCGCGGCAGACCTCTTCCCAAACCCGCTGCGGGACCTTAAGCGGGATTTCCGAACGGCCTCCGGTCGTCCCGGCCGCGGCCCAACGGCGCAGTTCGGCGGCGCAGGCCGTTTCTTCCTCGCTGTCGAAAAGCCCGGCCTGCTGGGCGCCCGCGCGGTCCAGGCGCGACAGGCACAGGTAATTGGCCGAACCCATAAGCAGGAAATACCTGAGCGGCAGGCCGGACTCGGCCAGCATGGCCTTGACCACGGGCAGGTCGTGCTTTACCAGCTGCTCCTGCAAAGCCTTGGTATGGGTGGCGACCACCACCTTCTTCTTATTGCGGACAGCCCACAACGCGGCGGGCAGAAGATAAGAAATAGACTTCCCAACCCCGGTGCCGGCCTCCACCACCAGGTGTTTCCTTTCCACTACGGCCTTATAGACGGCCGCCGCCATCTGTTCCTGCTGGCGGCGCGGCTCGAAATTTTTTACCGCCCTGGCCACGGCGCCGTCCGCCCCGAAAAAACCGGCCAGGCCGGCGCCGCCGGAAGTTAAATTAAATTTAACAGGCTCTTTTTGCATTTTATTAAAAATTTTTACCACGCCCCGCCCTGCGGCAAGAGGGAAACAATTTTTTCCTCAAGGTTCGTTTATATACTTCCTGGTTTCCGCCGCCGCGACAGGCGCAAGCAGCAGCAGCGAGATAAGATTGGGAACGGCCATAAGACCGTTAAAAATATCCGCAAAATTCCATACCGCCGGCAGGGCGGCGACGGAACCGGCCATCACCGCCGCGATCCACAGATATCTGTACGGTTTGACCGCGCCCGCGCCCAAAAGGTACTCCGCCGCCTTTTCGCCGTAATATTCCCAGCCGATTATGGTCGAGAACACAAAAGTTAAAAGCCCGAGGCTGAGCACCGCCGGGCCGATGTACGGAATATGGGAAAACGCGCTTTTAGTAAGCGCCGCCCCTTTAAGCCCGCTTTGCCAGTCGCCTGAGCTTACCACTACAAGCCCGGTTAAAAGACATACCACCACCGTATCCCAGAAGGTTCCCGTAGAAGAAACCAGGGCCTGTCTCACGGGATTCCTGCTCTGGGCCGCCGCGGCCACGATGGGCGCCGACCCGAGGCCGGATTCGTTGGAAAAAAGCCCGCGGGCTATCCCGTAGCGCATCGCCTCCTTGACGCCCGCGCCCAGGAAACCGCCGAGGGCGGCCTGCCCCGTGAAAGCGGAGGAACAGATCAGGCTGATCGTCCCCGGCAGCTTCCCGAAATTCAGCAGCAGGATGATAAGACAGCCTAAAATATAGAACACCGCCATGAACGGCACCAGTTTCTCGCAGAATTTAGCTATCGATTTTATTCCGCCCAGGATGACGAAGGCCGTAAGCCCGGTCATGACAGCCCCGCTCAGCCAGCACGACAGGCCGAAAGCGTCGTTAAGCATCTGGGAAATGGAATTCGCCTGCACCATATTGCCTATACCGAAGGCGGCGACGGAGGTGAAGAACGCGAAAATGATCCCCAGCCATTTCGCGTTCAGGCCCCTTTCGAGCACATACATCGGGCCGCCGGAGATCTCGCCCGAGGGCGAGAGAACCCGGTATTTGACGGAAAGCAGCGCCTCAGCGTATTTGGTCGCTATGCCGAAAACTCCCGTGAGCCACATCCAAAGCACGGCGCCCGGTCCGCCGGCGGCCACGGCAGTGGCGACGCCTACGATATTCCCCGTTCCGATAGTGGCGGCCAGCGCCGTCATAAGAGCGCCGAAATGGGAGATCTCGCCTTCGCCTTCTTTTTCCCGGCTGAAAGAGAGCCTGATAGCCTTGGGCAGGTAACGCTGGATCAGCCCGAGCCTGACCGTAAGATACAGGTGGGTCCCGAATAACAGGATAATAAGCGGCAGGCCCCAGACGACCGAACCGGCTTTTTCAAGGAAGGCGTTCAATGTCCCCATATTTACCGCAGTTCTAAAGCGCTTCCCAGAGTTTAAGGAGGGCCTGTTCCTCTTCGGCGGATGATATTTTTTTAAACCGCGCGCCGGGAACGCCGTGCACGCGCGCCAGGCATTGCGGCCAGGTGGCGTGCCGTTCCGCCCTGCCGTCCACCAGGCTGAGATAAAATCCGCCCTTGCCCTTCGGCCTGTGGACCGCGGACCCGGCCCGCGGGGCGGGCTCCCGCAGCTGCCCGGCTTGCGGCTCAAGCAGCGAATAGCCGCAACCCACGGCGGGTCCTTCGTAAAGGCCTATCCGCGCCCCCCTGGAAAAAGCGACCGCTATCGCGTCGCAGCGCTCGTTTATTTCATGGCCAGCGTGGCCCTTTACCTGCCCCCAGGCCAGCCGCCCCTTGCGGGCCTGGACCAGCAGGTCGAGACGCTCCCAAAGGTCGCGGTTCACGACAGGCTGCCCCGCCGCCGTCATCCAGCCTTTGCGCTTCCAGCCGTGGATCCACCCCGTGATGCCGTTTATAAGCAGGGCGGAATCCGTATAGATCCTGACCGGCTCGGGCCTGTCACGCACGGCGCCCAGCGCCGCGATGGCGCCCAGCATCTCCATCCGGTTATTGGTGGTCGGCCGTTCCCCGCCGCCGAACTCCCGGACCAGGTTCTCCGGGAAAATAATGACGGCGGCCCAGCCGCCCGGTCCGGGATTCCCCGAGCAGGCCCCGTCGCAATAGATGAAGATGGTTTCCATCGATTTATGCCGTCCCGGCCCTACAAACCCGCCCCCGTACCGTGGAAGGAGGTTTTTCAGGGATTATCTGATCTTTCTTGAAAACAATTCTTTTACATTGGAGTCGAGAAAGGCGCTCAGGCCCTTTCCCGCAAGCGCAAGGCTCTTCATCCGGCTGATATTACCGCTGCCGGCGCTCTGGTTGGTATAGATATAAGATGAACAGTTCTTAAAACCGATGGTCACCGAGTCTTTTGCGACCGCATATGTCGCTACCGAGGAATTTCCGCTAAGATTCTTATACTTTTTCATTTGTCCTCTTTAAAAAGGCGCCAGGCGCCTTTTTAACCCGCTATGGCTGCCGCGCCGCATTATTGTATATCATAACAAATCCCGGAACTATTGCCCGCACCGATGATCCGTATTATTTACGCGGGATTCAAGAGAACCATTTTCTTCAGGTCCACATAGGCCAGAATGCCTTTGGCGGGTTTGCCGTAAACTTCTGAAATTATGGCGAGATAATTTTTCATCTGGACGGCATATTTCTCCGTATTTTCCCGTCCGGTCTTAAAATCCACCACCGTTACCAGGTCCGCATCTATTATCACGCGGTCCATCCTGAAAAGCGCCCCGGCCTTATCTATGAATTCGGCCTCGACAAGCGTAACGCGCCCCGGTTTCTCCGCGAACAGCTCCGGCGCGCCGTAACCCGGCAGCACGGCGGCGCCGCAATATTCCAGGAAAGAAACCAGCGAGGAAATTATCTTTTCTTCATCGAACTTGAACGGATATTTAGGGGCATATCTTGCGTATAGGGCCGCAAGCGCGGAACGCAAAGCGGAATGCGCCGGGTCGGACGGATCCGGTGCGCGGCTTGCGGCCCGCGGCCCGCTGTCCGGCGCGAGATGCGCCAGCAGCTCATGCGCCAGTTCGCCCTCCGCGGTCTCAAAAAAACTTGCGTAGGTGGGCTTCAGGGCGTCAAAGCGGCCCTCCCGCTTCAGGCCGGCCGCAACGATGTCCACCGGTCCCTCCGATCCGCGCGCTTCGCTCCTCCCGGACGGCGGCCGCGGCCTGGACGCGGATTCATAGGCGGAGAAAAGGTCAGAGAGCCGCGCGTCTTTGGCCGGCGTTTTGCGGAGTTTCTTCACCAGCAGGTTATAAAGCTCATGTCCGGCCCGGGTCGAAATGACATAAAGGAGGTTCAGGTCCTGGACGCCGGAATCGACTTTGCGCCTTTCATATATCGGCCTTAGCCCGGCCGAAACCTCGGCGGCGTCCTTGGTGATGTGATAAACATGGATCTCTCCGTCCTTTTCCTCGAAATACATGGGATCGGACGGCTCCTGTTCGTTAAAAAGCATGTTTATGACCACCGGAAAGCCGAGCCCCTTGGACTTATGGAAGGTCATAACTCGCACGGCGTCGATATACTCCGGCAGTTCTATGGAGAAGACCGCCGCCTTGTCCTCATCGCCGCCGGCGGCGAACTCCGTGAAAGCGCGCGGGCTGGTCACCCCCTCGGCTTCCAGTTTTATGACCGCGTCCAGGAAGCGCGCCAGGAAAGCGTGCTCGTCCCGGAAGTTCTCAAATATCCTGAAGAGATTATAAATGAGCGAAACCAGCTCATAAAGCGGCAGATATCCCACCTTGCGGAAAGGCAGGTCCAGATATGTATCCCAATATCCCTTATACTCCGAATGATTGCGGAACGCGGCGTAAAGCAGGCCGCGGGCCGGGAGTTCCGGGCCGGGAGCCCCGGAGTTGCGCGAATTAAAAATAAAATCCAGCATCTCCGGCCGTCCGAGGCCGGTCAATTTTGTAAAGATGTCGCCGGTGATAAAATCGGCGAAGGCAAGGTCATCCGACGGCGTTTCAAGGAATTTAAGATAAGCGAGGAGCTCGGCCACGATCTTGCGTTTGCGGATGTCCAGCGAACTTAAGGACGCCACGGGGATCCCCGCCCCGGTCAGCCATTCCACCACCGGCTCTATCCGCCTGTTCTTTGAGACCAGAATGGCGATCTCGTTCAAAGAGTAGCGTTTGCGGGCGTCGGAGAGCGTGCGCAGCAGCCATTCTTTCTGTTCCCCGGGCTCCTCCGGATCTTCCAGCTCCAGGATCTCGGTCTTGACGAAACCGGAGCCGAGACGGTCCGGACGGACGGACTGCTCATAGGTGGTGAGTTCGGTGAGATCCTCGCCGAGGAGCTCCGGGGAATTTTTAAGCGTTTCCTTGAAAAGTTTATTCACCCGGTCCAGGATCTCGCCGTCGGAACGGTAATTGACCGGCAGGTTTATCAGCTTCAGCACCCCGCCCACGGGCGCGAGAGAGAGGTATTCCGTTTCCCCGGAACGGCCCTCCCCGACATCCAGAAAGCTGCGCATGATCTTGTAGTCCGCGTTGCGGAACATATAGATGGCCTGCTTTATATCCCCCACCGCAAAAAGCGAGCCGGTCTTTGAAAGCGCTTCCTCCACTAGCGGCCGGAACACGGCCCACTGGAGGCGGTTGGTGTCCTGGAACTCGTCCATCAGGAAATGCGAGATGCGCTCGCCAAGTTTCAGATAAAGCTCCGGGACATTGCCGGCGTTCACATAGGCTGAAAGTTTTTTGGCTATATCGTTTATGTGTATGACATCGGTCTTGCCGCGCTTGACCCGTTCAAGTTCTTCCTTGAAACGGCCGTACATGCCGACATAGGGCTGGTAATAGGCCGCGGCGTTCAGCTCGGCTAGTTCTATGACCGCGGCGTTCAGGCTTTCGATGTCGGCTTCCCAGCCGGCGGGAAAAAATTTCTTTTTAACGCCGTTCAGGATGCCGTAGGTAAAGCTGTACGCGGCCAGAAACTCCGTGGGGCTGCCGGCCTTTATGGCGGCAAGCGAGCTGTCCTTGAAAAGCTCCGGCTTATAGCGCCCGCGCAGGGCGGCGCAGGCCCGCAGCACTTCCGCGAACTTGGCTTTCGTGAGCGCCTCATAATCTTCGCGAGGCCGCGCTATAAGGCCCTGCGTCCTTCCTTCCTGGTTCAGGAAACTATTGAAATTGTCCTTAACGCGCGCTGCGGGATTCCAGGCGTAAGAGCCGGTCTTGGGCAGCACGGCCAGGAATTTATCCACCGCCTCCGAAGGCAGGTCGCTCCGGCCGATGCGGGCGAACATGGAATAAAGAGCCGGCTCGATCAGCAGATCGTAAGACATTGTGATCCGTGGGGCGGGCGGAAGCCCGAGTTCATCCACGGAGGCGGTCAGGACGCGGGCCAGGAAACTGTCTATGGTCTGGATGTGGAAATCCGAATAGTCGGTTATGACCCTGTCCACCAGCGCGCCGGCCCGTAAGTGAAGCTCTTCGCGGCTGAGCGAAACCAGTCCGAGGGTCTCGTCCATTTTACCGCAATGCTTATCCAAAGCCAGTTCTTTAAGCCATTTAAGGATGCGGCCCTTCATCTCTTTGGCGGCGTTGTTGGTGAAGGTGACGGCCAGGAGGTTCTGGAGATCGTTGCCCGGGACCCTGTCGGACAACAGGAACTGCGCATAGCGCTGGGCGAGCGTATAAGTTTTGCCGGAACCCGCCGAAGCGCTGATAAGCAGCGCGTGCGGGAACTTAAGCTCCGTATCTTTTTCCAGGATCGGACTGGAAGTCATAACTATTCCTTTAAACCGACATCGGCAGAAAACACCGAAAAGTCAATAGATATTACCGAACGGGAATAATAACACTATAGCTAGAAATTTAACACTATAATATTCCCGTGCGGGAATAAAATATTATAAGACACCATTTAGCCTTCAAACGGCCAATACTTGTGTAGGTGCCGTATCAGGGCCTATGGCCTTCAAACGGCCAAACTCCCTCTTACCGCAACGAAACCGCGCTAAATAACGGGGCATGGTAAAAATTTTTGCAGCAAAAATTTTTAATCAATGTTGTCCATCGCCTCTTCCGGGCTTTTGCCGGAGAGAACGGCTAGGAAGACGGGGCCGTAGCGCGCGAGCTTCCTGTCGCCCACGCCTTTCATTCCCCTCAGGTCCTCAAGGACCGCGGGCCTGGCAGCGGACATTTCCAAAAGAACGCTGTCGTGGAAAATCACATAGGGCGGAACGCCCGCTTTGGCCGCCAGCAGACGGCGCAGTAGGCGGAGCCGCTCGAAAATATTTTCATCGGCCGGCAGGCCGCAGGCCGTGTCCTTTTTCAGGGCCTTGGCTCTTTTTTTGCCTTTCAGCCCGGACGGAACCGGCAGGCCGAGGCGCACGGAGCCTAGGCCGTTGCACAAACCTTTGCCCGCCTCCGTTATGCGCAGCAGGGGATAGTCCCCGTCTTCAGTCACTTCAAGAAAATCCTGCACGATCAACTGGTCTATCCAGGAGCGCACGGCGGCCTCGCCCGGCTCTTTCAGCAGGCCGAACACCTGCAATTTGTCATGGCCGTTGGCGGTCATGCGGTCGTTGACGCGGCCGAGCAGAAGGTTCACGACATAACCGGCGCCGTAGCGCCCTTCGGCGCGCCAGGCGGCGCTTAGAACTTTTTTCGCCGTCAGCAGCGCTTCCGGGTCCGGCAGCCCCCTGGTCTCCCCCAGGCAGACATCGCAGCAGTTGCAGCCCCCGCCCGCGCCGTCCGCCGGGCCCGCGGCCGGGTACGGGGCGCCGAAATGTTCGGTCAGCAGCCGGTGGCGGCACAGCGGAGAGACGGCGTAGCGGCCTATCTCCCGCAACTGGCGCTCTATGGCGCGCTCCCTCTCGGGGGAAAGGTTCTCATCCAGATGCGACAATCTCCTGTGCAGGGCCAGGTCGGAAGCCGCGAACAGCATCACGCATTCCGCCGGCAGGCCGTCGCGGCCCGCGCGCCCGGATTCCTGCTGGTAATGCTCCACGGAGCGCGGCGTATTGGCGTGGACCACATAGCGGACATTGGAGCGGTCTATGCCCATGCCGAAAGCTATGGTGGCCGCCACAACATCCAGGCGTTCGTTCACAAAATCATCCTGGGTGCAGCGTCTTTCCTCGGCCGGCAGGCCGGCGTGATAAGGGGCGCAGGAAAGCCCGGCTTCCTTAAGCCCCGCCGCGAGGCGTTCCACATCCTTGCGCGTCTGGGCGTACACGATGCCGCCGGAACCGGCGTGGCGGCGCGCGACTTCCAGGACCTGCTTAAGCTGGTCGCGGCGCGGGAAAGAGCGGTAAATAAGATTAGGCCTGTCGGGGTGGCCTATAAGCAGCGACGGCGCGCGGAGGGCCAGCTGCGCGGCGATGTCCTCCTGCACGGCGGGGGTGGCCGTGGCGGTAAGCGCCATGCGCGCGGCTTTGGGGAACCTGTCCATCACTTCGGCCAGACGGCGGTACTCGGGCCGGAATTCATGGCCCCAATGCGAAACGCAATGGGCCTCGTCCACGGCTATCAGGACAAGGCGCGCGGAAACAGCCGCGAAAAGATCGCCCGCCAGGAGCCGTTCCGGACTTACATAAAGAAGGTCGGTGGCGCCGGAGGAGACCCGGTAATAGGCGTCCCCCCGGTCTCCGGATTTAAGGTTCGAATGCAGCGCGTCGGCCATCACGCCAGCTTCGCGCGCGGCGGCGACCTGGTCGTCCATCAAAGCGATCAGGGGCGAGACCACCAGGACCAGGCCTTTACCCATCGCCGCGGGAAGCTGGTAACAGATGCTTTTCCCACCCCCCGTAGGCAGGACCACCAGGCAGTCGCGGCCTGACAAAGCCGACTCAACGGCCTCTTTCTGCAGCGGCCTGAACGCATCATAACCCCAGCACCGTTTCAGCACGGCCTCCGGCGTCATAGACAGCGGTATATTAGCGATCGAAGCCATAGTTATTCCGGTGACACAAAACTTAATTCGTTACTCCGCCTCTTTGGGCGCGGACGGTTCTTCGGCCCCGTCCCCCTCTTCCGCCGGGACCTCGGCGGCGAGCAGGCCGTGATGAGCCGAGGGGAGCTCCTGCACATTCTTCAGTTTGCGCTCTATGGTGCGGGTTTTCCTTTCGGCTTCTTCTATGCTGTTGGCCGCGGTTTGAAGCTGTTTATGGGTCTTGGCCAGCACGGCGCCGAAATTCCCGAACTCGTTCTTGACCGCGCCGAGAAGCGACCAGACCTCGCTGGTGCGTTTTTCTATGGCCAGGGTGCGGAACCCCATCTGAAGGCTGTTCAGGATGGCGGCCAGCGTGGTGGGACCGGTGACCATCACGCGGTATTCGCGCTGCAGCAATTCGAAAAGGCCGGGACGGGTGATAACTTCCGCGTACAGGCCCTCGGTGGGCAGGAACATGATGCCGAAATCCGTGGTGGCCGGCGGGTTCAGATATTTATCCCGTATATCTTTGGCCTGTTTCTTTACGCGGTCCGTCAGGGCGTCCAGCGCGGCTTTGGCCGCGGCCGTATCGCCTTTTTCGCGCGCGTCCAGCAGGCGCTCATAATCTTCCTTGGGGAATTTGGAATCTATGGGCAGCACCACTTCGCCGGAACCGTCGCGGCCGGGCATCCGCACGGCGAATTCCACATTCTCCCGCGAGCCTTCCTTGGTGGCGACATTCTTTGAATACTGGTCGGCGGTCAGGATGTCCTGAAGGATGTTCTCAAGCCGTATCTCGCCCAGCGTGCCGCGGGTCTTGACATTGACCAGCACTTTTTTAAGGTCCCCCACGCTCATGGCCAGGCTTTGCATCTCGCCCAGGCCCTTGTGCACCGCTTCAAGCCTGTCGCTGACGATCTTAAAAGATTCGCCCAGGCGTTTTTCAAGCGTGGACTGGAGCTTCTCGTCCACGGTCTCGCGCATTTTTTCGAGCTTCTTTGAATTTTCCTCCTGGAGGTATTTAAGCTGTTCCTCCAGGGTCTGGCGGATATTCGTCAGGCGCTGGTCGTTCATTTTGGTGAGGCTCTCAAGCTGGCGCGAAAAAGAGTCAAGCTGCTCTTTCTGGGAAGTGGACATCCTGGCCACATTATTGGAAATCTCCTCGCGCAGCTGCCTGGAACTGTCGGCGGCCTCGCCCCGGTTCTTTGAGAGCTCTTCGCGCACGGACCGTTCCAGTTTTTCCTGGCCGTCCGTCATGTCTTTGAGCCGGGCCTCTTCGGCCGCGCCGCCCCTGGCGCCCCGCGTAAGCGAAAAAATGAGCAGCCCCAGCACCGCTGTAAGAAGCATTAATATCGCCATGATCATAGGTCTTTTCCTTTTTAATACGCGGCGGACTTTACCGAAAAATCTTCCAGTTTGCCGAACGAGTAGCCTTTGTCGCGCAGCGCCGGGACGGCCTCTTTCAGGGCCTCCACTTCATGCCAGCCGGGATGGTTGAAATGCATGATCACCACCGCGCCGTGCCTGGCCCCACTGATGATATTACGCGCCATGACTTTGGCCGGGCTGTGCATGGCGTCGCCGGACAGGATATCGTAACTGACCACTTCCATGCCCAGGTGCTGGGCCACCTGGGCGCTGGCTTCATCGGTGTACGCCGTGGCCGAACGGAAAAAAACGGGCCTCAGCCCGGTTATTTCCATTATTTTCCTGGCGTTAAGCTCCATCTCGTCTATCACATCTCCGATATTATGCGTGGGGATGACCCCGTACATAGTTTCGCCGGTGATGGAACAGGTGCGGTGCAGCAGGCCGTGGTTCTCTATTTCAAATAAAGGGTCTTTGGCCAGCTCTTTGAAAGTATCCATGTTCTTATCTATCCACAGGCCCGTTACGAACAGCGTGGCGGGGATCTTTTCCTGACGCAGATACTCTATCAGCCTGGCGTTATAACCGCTGTGCCTGCCCCCGCAGGCGTCGAATGTGAGCGCTATCACCTTCTGCCTGGTATCGAGGTCTTTTTTGACGCCATTGACGAATTCGCCGAACTTCCCGGGGACGGGGTTCTTAAATTGTTCCAGGATGCGGTTCTTGAGCGCCAGGTAATCAGGCGTGTACAAGGATCTGAGGGCATTAGCGGGATCGGCCGCGCCCTTTGACCTGGCGAAAGCGGGCGAGACCGCGCGGACGGCAGCCAGGACGATCAGCGTGACCGCAAGAAAGCAAACGCCCTTGTGCCTGTAAAATTCGATCGGTAACTTCATCCTTTAACCTGAAAACTTCAGTTGAAGTTTTCCGCCCGCATAGCGGCCGCCCTTCGGGAGGCATAGTCACGCATAAACCGCATAACGGTTTTGCGCGACCCCGCCTCGGCGTTTTCGCTACGCGGAAAACCGCCTGCGGCCTTGCGGCCCGGACGCGAGGCAAATCTATGCCTCGCTCTAAAGCCGGGCCTCACCTCGTCGGGCCTAACGCGCATTGCGCTTGGCCCGACGCCCGCTTTGCGGGGAATTCCGCAGAATAATACCGTTCCCTAATTCCGCCAATGAAAATCATATTGAACTGCGGAATTCAGGTTAACCTTTGTCCTTCCGTAAATTCCTTAAGTTGAGCGGCGCAAAGACGCAGGCAGAACACGGTAAAGGTATATTGTAGAAAATTAGTGCCCTCCAATGCTGTGCCGATGATTACCTGATCACGGCGACTTTTCCTTTTTTCATTATCCCGCTATAACCGGCTTTCCGGGCGCGCAGGACATAGAGATACACCCCGCTCGCCGCATTTCTCACATCCCAGACATGTTTATAAGCGAACTTAGCACCCGTCGCATCTACCGCGCCCATGTCGGCGTCA
>Ga0172379_10004309_pt1 | contig 21237 bp, 20 predicted proteins | sample GrowelOW334metaG_FD_119756 | JGI IMG/M metagenome (GOLD analysis project Ga0172379, IMG submission 119756) | Groundwater microbial communities from an aquifer near a municipal landfill in Southern Ontario, Canada - Groundwater well OW334 metaG | ecosystem: Environmental > Aquatic > Deep...
ATTGGCTTTTTCCAGACGGCGAACGTCCAGCTTTTCTTTCGTCAGATCGACATTCCGGCCCGCCACCTCAATCGAAAGGACCGCACCTTCAAGGAGGCTCTGAATTTCGGTCTGACTCAAGGCTTCAATGCGTTCAGCCGCGGCCTTCATATCCTTGCCCAGTTCTTTGCCGAGCACCCGGAAGTTCGCCTTCGCCTGATATTCGACTAGATCTTCTTCGTTGTCGTGAAACACGACGTTCTTCACGTTGAGTTCCTCACGTACGATTTCTTCCATCTCAAGAAGGACTCTCTTTTCAGAGGAGTCGCGGGTGACCAACTCAACCGATCGGAGGGGCTGGCGAACCTTGATGTTGTACTGATAACGCAAAGATCGCCCCATTGAGACGGCGTGCCTGACAACTGCCATCTTAAACTCAAGTTCCGCGTCGCGCCGCGAAACGTTGGGAACGGGGAAATCGGCGAGGTGCACAGACAGCGGATCATCTTTAAGCCGAAGGTTTCGCCAGATCGCTTCAGTCGTGAACGGCATAAAGGGCGCGGCTACCAGGGATATCGTCTTGAGCACGCTGTAGAGCGTTCCGTAAGCTTCCAGCTTGTCGGTGTCGTTCCCGCTGCGCCAGAAACGGCGGCGCGAACGGCGAATGTACCAGTTGTTCAGAAGATCGATGAACTCGACGATCGGATCGATGGCTTTGGACATGTCGTAGGAATCAAGGGCCGCGCTCACTTTTTCCACCATGGTTTCCGCCGTGGACAAAATCCATTTATCCAAGGGATTTACCGGATTCTCGGGAGCGCCCGCAGGACTCGCCTTATCAATGTTCGCGTAGGTAACATAAAAACTATAGGAGTTCCAAAGCGGAATGATGATGCTCTTTAGCACCTCGCGCACACCGTCGTCGGAATAGCGCAGATCGTCGGCTTTGACAACCGCCGAGTGCATAAGGAAAAGGCGCAGCGCGTCCGCGCCGAACTCGTTCACCACTTTCATAGGATCGGTGTAGTTACGCAGGCTCTTGGACATCTTCTTTCCGTCGGTCGCGAGCACAAGCCCCGAGACAACGCAGTTCTTGAACGCGGGCTTGTCAAAAAGCGCGGCGGCCAGAACCGTCAGGGTATAGAACCAGCCGCGGGTCTGATCCAAACCTTCGTTGATAAAATCCGCTGGAAAGTGTGAATCGAAAAATTCTTTATTCTCAAAGGGATAATGGTGCTGTCCGTAGGGCATGGCGCCCGACTCGAACCAACAATCCAGGACCTCGGGGATTCGTTCCATAGTCTTTCCGCACGAGCAAGGAATCTTGATGCTATCAACAAAATGCTTGTGCAAGTCCGTCGCGTCGACGCCGGAAAGTTCCTTGAGTTCGGCACGGCTTCCGATACAGATGGTTTTTCCGCAGTCGGGGCACTTCCAAATCGGAAGAGGATTGCCCCAATAGCGGTTACGGCTGATCGCCCAGTCGCGCGCGCCTTCAAGCCATTTGCCGAAACGGCCGTCCTTGATGTGCTCGGGAACCCAGTAGATTGTGGAGTTCGCCTTGAGCATGGAAGCCTTCACCTTGGTCACGTTGACGAACCAAGATCCGACGGCGCGATAGATGAGCGGGCTCTGACAGCGCCAGCAGTGCGGATAGGCATGGAGAACCTGGTCGCGTTTGACAAGTTTGCCTTCGTTCTTGAGACGCTCCATGATCGCTTTATCCGCGTCTTTGACGAAAATCCCTTGATAATCGCTCACTTCGGCAGTGAACTTGCACTCGGCATCCACCGGGCAGATCGTAGGGACTCCCGTGCCTTTGAGTACTCGATAGTCGTCTTCACCGAAGCCTGGTGCCGTGTGCACGATACCGGTTCCGTCTTCCGTGGTAACGAAATCACCAAGGTAGGTTTTGAAGGCGTTCTGCGCCGCGGCGTCCTTGAAATACGGGAATAGCGGCTCATATTCAAGACCCGCCAGTTCGCTCCCCTTCTTTTTCCAAACGATGACGCAGTCTTCCGGTTTCTTATAATACGCGCTAAGTCGAGACTCGGCCAAAATGAAGCGTTCCGAGCCGTCTTTTACCAAAACGTAATCGACTTCCGGCCCCAGAGTGAGCGCCAGGTTGGACGGGAGGGTCCAAGGAGTCGTAGTCCAGGCCAGAAGATAGGTCGATCCGTCGGAAAGTTCTGCCGCGAGGCTCAGAGCGGCTCCGCTCGCCCCGCGAACCTTGAACCGCACGGTGATCGCCGGATCATGGACGTCTTTATATCCGCCCAGATTGAGTTCATGATTTGAAAGGACGGTAGAACAACGCGGACAATACGGGAGAATGTAATGTCCTTCGTAGAGGAGCCCTTTCTCCCAGAGGCTCTTCATGACCCACCAGATGGACTCCATATAATCTGGGTCCATAGTCTTGTAGTCGTTATCAAAATCGACCCAGCGTCCCAGGCGCGTGACGATGCGCCGCCATTCCTTTACGTAGCGAAGCACAGCCGCGCGGCAGGCTTCGTTGAACTTGGCCACGCCGTAGCGCTCGATATCGGTCTTAGAGTTAAGCCCTAGTTCTTTTTCGATAAGATTCTCGACAGGCAGGCCGTGACAGTCCCAACCGAAGCGGCGCTCGACCTTTTTGCCCTTCATCGTTTGATAACGGGGGATAATATCTTTTATGGTTCCCGGAACGAAATGACCAAAGTGAGGGAGTCCCGTAGCAAAGGGGGGACCGTCGTAGAACACGTATTCTTCGGCGCCCTCGCGCTGTGAAATCGATTTGCGAAATATATCGTGTTTCTCCCAAAAAGAGAGAACGGCTTCTTCCATCTTAGGGAAATCTACTTTCGGCTCAACATTTTCGTACACCTTGATTCCTCCAACGATCGACGGATCGTCGCCGATTATGCCATAATAGGGTCAAGATTTCCAGTCTCGGGAGGCCGCTCCAGCCATGAACCAAAAACTCCAAGCGTGGATTGAAACGGTACTGGCACGTTTGGCGCTTATTCATGAAGAAGTCCTGCCCGCCCTCACATTCAAGTCCCCCTTTGAGCTTCTGGTCTCGACGATTCTCTCAGCCCAATGTACCGATGCACGGGTAAATCTAGTCACGCCCGCTCTTTTTGCCCGTTTTCCCGATCCCGCATCTCTGTCTGTCGCGGCACGGGACAGCCGAACACTCGCGGAACTGGAGACCCTTATCCATTCCACCGGCTTTTTCCGCGCGAAGGCACGCAACCTGGCTTCACTGGGAGACCAGCTTGTCAAAAAGCACGGAGGGAAGGTGCCGGAAACGATGGAAGAATTGGTTGAATTGCCCGGAGTCGGCAGAAAAACAGCCGGAGTTATTCTCTCGGTCTGTTACAACATACCCGCGATAATTGTCGACACTCACTTCGGTCGTGTCGCGCGGAGACTCGGTCTTGCCGTCGCTACCGACCCGGCAAAACTGGAAAAGGAAATCGCCGATCTTCTACCTCAACGTCATTGGGTCGAATGCGGACGATTGCTCAACCTCCACGGCAGAAAGATATGCCTGGCCCGATCGCCCCGCTGCGAGCTCTGTCCCCTTGCTTATGGATGCCCGTCCCGCGTTCTGCCATGAATGTCATTGACGCCTAAGCGCATAGACATTTCTTGACTTCTTAACAAGTTTCAAAGTATCGTATATAGTGAAATTAAATTGAGGATGTAACATGGCTAAACAGAAAATTCCGGCGACCCCGTCAATCCGGCGACTCCCGTCATATTTGCTCATCATCAGGCAAGCGCAGCGGGACGGCAATGAATACATTTCAGGAACGGTCATCGCCCAGGAACTTAACCTGGAACCCATTCAGGTCCGAAAAGACCTCTCAATTACCGGCATCATCGGAAAACCCAAGAAAGGGTATCCGATCAACGCCCTCATCGCGGCCATTGAGCATTTCCTCGGTTGGGATTCGATACGCGACGCGGTTCTAGTCGGCGTCGGCAACCTCGGTTCAGCTCTCATGGGCTACCAGGAATTCCAGTTCCACGGTCTAAATGTTGTCGCCGCTTTTGACAAAGACACCAAAAAAATCGGAGCCAGTGTCCATGGAGTTCCGATCATGTCGATCGATACCATGGAAATACAGGTTCGACACCTCAGCGTAAAAATGGCTATCCTTACCGTCCCCTCCACCTTTGCCCAGGATACGGCCGACACCCTTGTTCGCGCGGGTGTTACGGCAATCTGGAATTTCACCAATGTCAAGCTGAAAGTTCCCGAGCATGTGCTTGTCCAAAAAGAAGATCTTTCTTCCGGCTACGCGATGCTCTGCGTCATGGTCCAAGTCCGCAAAATGCAGCAGGGCATCGAGGAATAAGAGCCTGGAAGACCCGAAAACGATCCAACAGGCCGAAATGCTGTCAAACCGCTTGAGCAAGCGGGTAAAACATCTGCGAAAGTGGGCGAAACGCGTCGGGACCGACGCGTTTCGTATTTACGACCGCGATATTCCAGAGATTCCCTTATTGATTGAGTTGTACGCGGATACGGCGACAGGAGCTCTCTATGCGCGTCCGTATGAAAAGGACGATGCGGAAGAAGAACGCTGGCTCTGCGCGATGACTGAAGCCGCTTCCGGAGCCTTGAATATCCCGATTGAAAGTATTTTTCTCAAACAACGTAAAAAGCAGAAAGGACTAGACCAATACGAGCGGATTGCGGAAAAACAACGACTAGTCGATGTACGCGAAGGAGGACTCCTCTTTCGCGTAAATGTTTCCGATTATCTGGATACAGGCCTTTTTTTGGATCACCGAAAAACCCGCGATTTGGTAAGAGCCGCATCATCGGGCAAGCGAGTCCTCAACCTTTTCTGTTATACCGCATCATTTTCAGTGTACGCAGCCTCCGGAGGCGCCGCGGAGATCGACTCCATCGATCTTTCCAATACTTATCTTGATTGGGCGGCTGAAAACTTCGCGCTTAATGGCTTTGAAACCGTACGCGCTTCCCCGTTGGAAACCGACGCACATCGCCGGATCAACGGTCGTTTCCGACTCATCCGCGCCGATGTGATTCGCTTCCTTGCGGGGGCGGCGAATTCGGGCCTCCGCTGGGATCTCATCGTCCTGGATCCGCCGACCTTCTCAAATTCAAAAAAAATGGAAGGAACGCTTGATGTGCGGCGGGATTTCCAGGCCTTGATCGATTCTTGCCTCGCGGTCTTATCACCCAATGGAACTCTATGGTTTTCCACCAACGCGCGCGGTTTTTCTCTTAACCACGATGATTTTCCGGCCGTCTCCGTTGAAGATGTCGGAAAAAAAACTTTGGATGAGGACTTTCTAGGACATACCCCACGCGCGTGTTACATTATAAAGAAATGAAAGCCCGAACACTGATCCTTATAGTAGCTTCTTCTGTTTTTGTTTCTTCCTGCGCCGTACTTGCACCGCCGAGGCAGAATAGCATTACTTCTGTTGAAACTCAAAGCCGGCCCGCTCGGTCGGGCGTCGAATTGGAAAAGCAGCCCTTTGACGGACTCCCCCCGTATTCTCGTTCTTATTTATCATCCCTGGCCAAGGCTTTCGCCGCCGGCGACATGGACAAACTCCTCGAGCAAGGGGAAAAAGACTATGAAAAGAGGGTTCGTTCCCGAGTGAGCGTCGATGAATATTTCGCGCTTCTCTATCGCGCCGGATCGTACGCCGAGCCGGATAGCCCCTACCAGAAGGCGCGATCCACAAAAATAGACGTATCAAAAATAACGGGGCTCACTTTCAACGGCTGGTCTGAAAACGGACCCGTACTGGTAGTTCGCGGCAAGCTGCGTTTCGCCGACGGCAGTACCGCTCCGTGTATTTTGAACATACTCTGGAAGATCGATCCGCCCCGCATTCTCGGCTGGGAACTATAAACAACAGATAGGAAACCTTGAAAAGCCGCGGTTCACGTTGAACGAGTGACCGTCAAGTTTGCATGCACGATCAGAGTGCAAAAAAAAGACCACCATTTGGTGGCCTTTTCTAAGTAAAAGATACGGTCTACTCTTTGATCCCGTACTTCTTGCGGAAGCGCTCAACGCGACCGGCGGTATCAACGAGTTTCTGCTTGCCGGTAAAGAAGGGATGGCAAGAAGAACAAATTTCTATTGCGATATTCTTTACGGTGGAACGAGTCTCGATCACGTTGCCGCAAGCGCACTTGATCGTGGTCAGCTCGTATTTCGGGTGAATACCCTCTTTCATCTATCGATCCTCCAAAACTTAATCAACGGAAGCGGAACCAGTATTCATGGACCGCAGGAAAGCCTCATTATTCTTGCTTTTCTTCATCCTGTCAATAAGGAGCTCAATGATCTCGATATCGTCCATAGGATTGATAACTTTGCGCAAGACCCAAATTTTCTGTAATTCTTCTTCAGTCAGCAGCAGTTCTTCTTTTCGGGTTCCAGATTTCTTTATGTTTATGGCTGGGAACAAGCGACGATCGGAAATCCGGCGATCAAGGTTGATTTCCATGTTGCCGGTGCCTTTGAACTCCTCAAATATGACTTCATCCATTCGGCTGCCGGTCTCAACCAAGGCAGTAGAGATGATGGTAAGGCTTCCGCCCTCTTCAATATTACGGGCGGCACCGAAAAAGCGCTTGGGCTTATGCAAAGCGTTGGAGTCAACACCACCGGAGAGTATCTTGCCGGAAGTCGGAACTGTCTGGTTATACGCGCGTGCAAGGCGCGTGATCGAGTCCAAAAGGATGACGACGTCCTTTTTATGCTCCACAAGCCGTTTAGCCTTTTCCAAAACCATCTCGGCTACCTGAACATGTCGGGTCGCCTGTTCGTCGAATGTCGATGAAATGACTTCGGCGCGTACGGTGCGCTCCATATCCGTGACTTCTTCCGGCCGTTCGTCTATGAGCAGAACGATAAGGTAGACTTCCGGATGATTTTTTGTGATCGCGTTCGCGATGCGCTGCATCATTATGGTCTTACCGGTACGCGGAGGCGCTACTATGATAGCCCGCTGGCCTTTACCGATTGGACAGAACAGGTTGATCACGCGAGTGGAAAGTTCTTCGGTGGTCGTTTCCAGGTTAAGTTTTTCGTTGGGATACAGGGGCGTCAGATTATCGAAAGGGATACGACTCTGCGCAACAGCGGGATCGTCGTAGTTGACAGTCTCCACGCGAAGCATAGCGAAGAAGCGCTCCCCTTCTTTCGGGCTACGTATTTGCCCATAGACCGTATCGCCGGTCTTGAGCGCGAAAAGCCGAATCTGACTGGGGCTGATGTAAATGTCGTCGGGACCCGGTAGATAGGAGTTCTGCGGACTGCGCAGAAAACCGTAGCCGTCGGGCAGAATCTCAAGAGAACCATACGCATAAATAATACCGCCGTGTTCGGTATGGGCCTTCAAAATGGAAAAAATGATTTCCTGTTTCTTCAGGGCTACCATATCCTCGTGACTGATCCCATAGCGCGCAGCCAGCTCACGGAGATCCATCATGTTGGACCGGGTCAGTTCGTTTATCGATAATCGGGGTTTGCCGCCATCCTGATCACCACGAGGCTCAGGACGCCCGTATATATCGGGCATTGGGGGCAACACGGGACGCGGCAACGAAGCCTGCGCCGGGACCTGCACCGAAGCGGAAGATTGTACGGGAGCCTGATGTCTCGGACCATTCCATTCACGCGGACGACGATCGTTTTGTGGTATCGAGACCGGCTCTTGCTGGGCAGGAACCGTTGCCGGCGCGGTTGCAGCCGGTGCTGGAGGCTGAGAAGGGGCAGCCGAACCGACAAGAGTGTTCGGGGTGGAAGAGTCTTCGGAAACTCCGTTTTCCTTTATTAGTTCGACACGCATCGGGCGTTTTTTTGCGCGAGTCCGAACCACGACGCGGGATGCGCCCGATCGATCTTTTGAACCATCGTCCTCGCCTTCGTCGCTCGCAGAATCTTCGGCCGCCGAACCCTGATCAGCTTCTTCGGACTCATCAGCCTCAAGCCGAACACCGGCAGGTTGCAAGTCTTCTTTAATGTCGCTTTCGGAAGCGGCAAGATCTAACTCACGTTGATCCTGAGCGATCGCTTCTTCGGTAGCTTCAATGGGGGCGATTCTCTTTTTCCGGATAATTGCCATTGATGAACTCCGTATTGGGGGGATTGCTTATTCCGTCGTGGGGTATTCGTGAATCGAATTCGAAGGAATTCCCCTCAAGGGGTCGTATACCCAATCAACGCGCTATCTCGCGCGCATAATGAACATTACGTTTATTTCTTGACGGATGGAAGGTTTAACAAACTAACTATACTGTCGCGAATCTTTTCTGTCAAGATCGAGCAGGGACAGCTAACAACTCAGCCTTTATCTCGGTTGTCGGACGGGCAAAGATATCAACGTCTCCATCAAGTCCTGTCATGGAGCACCCCCCCTCGAAGGAGACCCCGTCGGCGATACGAAGGCGAGAAGTTACCACATCCCCGCGAACTACGGAACCGCTAAGCATTTCAACCTTATCAACCGCATTGATCGTTCCGGAAACTTTTCCGGCGATGATAAGCGAAGATACCGAAATACGATCGGTCACAACTTCCGCGTCTTTCTCTACATACAAAGCACCGGTCGCCTCAATACGACCTTTGAATTTGCCCCTGATATGCAGCGTTTCCTTAAACTTCAGCACTCCATCAAACGACGTTTCCGGGCCAAACACAGTTACGGTCTCAATTTCGTTGCGCTTTTCAGATTCTTTCATTCCTAATTATCCGTTACTTAGTCGTCATTACAAACACACCATCCCAATCATCAGGAGGCGGATTTTCAAGATAATGCTTGCATCGCAAATAGTACACTTTGGAAGGACCATCCTCGGGATCGACACGCAAAGCATCCGCGAAACATGCTTGAGCTTTCTTAAAGTCCATAAGTTTATATAACTTTCGGCCTTCTCCAAAGGACTCAAGAACTTGACGTTTGCTCTCATCGATCATAGGAACCTCCCGTCAGTCCTGTTGCAAACCCCTGCGAAATTGCTTCTCAAGTGTTTTAAGTTCGATTTCTTTTTTCTTGAGTCGTTCCCGTTCAGTCGCAGTCGACTGGAAACGCCGCTCCAATTCATGCAACTGCTTCTTCACGCTTTCAGCTTTCAGAACTACCGTTTCCGCAAGTTTTTTTGCCCCAGGCGCATCGATCGGTACACGAGCGGCTGTGATTAGGGCATCCATCTCCTCTGTAACCAAGAATCCGACACGACTAAACTCCGCATTCAATTCTTCAACCAAATTCAGCCGAGTTTCACGGGCCGCAATTTGCGCGAATAATTCTCTATTTCGCGTAACAGCGCGAATCCGGGCAAGCACTTCCGAAAAGTTGTACGGCTTGGTGATGTAATCGTCAATACCGAGTTCGAACCCTTCAACCTTATCCTTAACGTCATCCATCGCGGAAAACATGATTATGGGAATATCACGGTATTCGCGATATTCCTCAGTACTTTTAAGAGTCTTGGTAACTTCCCAACCGGACATTTTAGGCATGATATTGTCTAAAATGATGAGATCAGGCACAAATTTCTTGGTTTTTTCCAGCGCATCTATACCATTTTCGGCTTTCTCAACTATGAATCCCAGCTTTGACAGCATGACATCGAAAAATTCAAGATTAATCTGTTCATCGTCAACTATGAGTATCTTCTTTCGCGCGTCCATTTGTATCCTTCCTTGTTATCTTTATCGATACTCGTTTTGTCATTGTCCTACGGCGCTGACTTCTTGTCAATTACGCTTTTTGCGATGCCGAACAGAAGGATCATAATAACAAGCGCCATAAGCAATATAACCGGAATATCTCCCCAAAACGTATAGAGGGTCGACGTAGCGGTATAGATAGGTATATCCGCCATCAACCAGGTTTCCGAGAACGGCTTAGCCATAGCAAGAATGCGCCCGTTTGGATCGACGGCGCAGGTTTGCCCGGAGGCGGTGGAACGGACGAGCGACCGTTTATTTTCAACAGCGCGAAAAACAGCCATAGTCGCGTGCTGCATTTGAGAGGACAGACTATTCGCCCAGGCGTCATTCGTCAAATTCACAATGACTTCAGCTCCTCGGCGCACAAATAAACGCGAAAGATACCCAAAGGTATCCTCAAAACAGATCGGAGTCGAAAAAGCAACACCCGCAGTTTTCATGACCGTCGGTTCGGCGCCGGTTTTCCAAAAATGCGTATCGGAGGCGACCAGGGCGTCATATACAAACGGGAATTGTTTGCGATACGGAAAATGCTCGGTAAAAGGAACCAAATGGAGTTTACGGTACGCGGCTTTTTCCTCTCCCTTTTCATAAAGCAAGACTGCGTTGTAATCAACGCGCTCCCACCCCCCGTTTTCGCCGACCTCTTTCCGGCCATCGTCGTTTCCAATGATGAAGGGAACCGACTGCCCACGTAAGTACTCCAGCAACTCTTTAACCAACTCGTACGATTCAGGGTCGTCCCGATAGGTCTTATGCCAATAAATCCGCGGAACAAAGGCCGTTTCAGACCACACGACAATGTCCGGAGCGGGAACAGAGGCAAGCGCTTCATTCGAAAGCCTTTTGAGGATCGCGAAATTCTCTCTATAGGATTCCAGACCACCGCGCCAGGGATCCGTATTGTGCTGAATAAGCGCGAGACGTTTTTTAGGGGCGGAAGAATAATCGACTTGCGATGCGAAACCGAATCCGAGGGCTAGGATCAAAGCGGCCATCCACGCGACCGGCGCTATCCTATGAGAGTGGAAAAATCCTGTAACTTGGCGGATACAGTTACCGGAAGTACAATTCTTGAACGCGGCAGCTAGATAACTTGAGGGAAAAACGACCAAAGCGCATACGCCCCAAACGCCGAAAACACTTGCTAGCTGGATGAGCGGGACAAAATTCCATTGCGAGTAACCGGAAATCCCGTAAGAATAGCCCATGAAACCCCTGGTCCGCATATACTCATGCGAAATCCAAAGAAGCCATTGCAATAAATACCCGTACTTAGGAAAGAATTTGTCGGCTAACTTCAGAAGAGGGAAAAGCGTTATGAACCATGAAACGGCGAGAAAGCCGACAACCAAACCCGCCAGAGGATGGAAGGCTGCAAGCCAATAGTTATATAAGGAGTAAGAAAAATATCCATAAAAAGCGCCGAGGGGAATCAGCGATATCCAGCCGGACCGATTGACGGCCCAGAATACCGGAACGAACGCGATCCAAGCAAAAAAGGACAAGCCGTTATGAACAAGAGGATTAGGAAAAGAAAGCGTAAACAATAAAGACGAAAGAACGAGCGCGCCAAGGCGCTCGATTAGGCTCCGGACAATTCCGCGCGAACGCGGAATTGTATCGGACGCCGCCGAGATCATTCGCGATCCCCGTCAGCCTCCGAGCTTTCTTCCAAGCTCGTGATGTTCCATACTTCTTGTTTTAGTTCTTTCCCTGGGCGGAACGCGGCTACTCCGTGCGCACTGACGGATACGGGATCGCCGGTTTTCGGGTTACGGGCCTTTTTACGACCCTTGCGAACGCGAATTTCGAAGGTACCGAACCCACGCAATTCAACGACGCGTCCATCCGTCAAGGCCGCTTTGATCTCCTCGATAAAGAGATCAATGACCGCGTGGATGTCCTTACGATTCGTGCCGGTCTTTACATTGATCGAATCGATGATGTCGGCTTTGGTCAGCTTCTTTCCGGTCATCCCTCACCTCATATCGCGCGATTCAAAACAACAGCCGCTTATCGTTCAAACAAACGATAGCGGCTAATTGCGTAAAAAAGAACGAAGTACGTTAGCGGGCAACCGCGAACGTGTTGTACAGGCGCTGCATCCGCGATTTCTTCCGGGCAACAGCGTTTTTCGTCACGATACCCTTCTGAGCCGCAGTATCGAGCTTCTTAATCATATCCTTAAAAGAAGCGTCGGCCACAGCCTGATCCTTCTTCTGAACGGCTACAACGAACTGCTTTACGCTGGAACGAACCGTGCTTTTTACAGCCTTATTCCGGAGCCGACGCTCCTCACTCTGCCGATGTCGCTTTTCAGCGGACGACTTCTTGACAGCCAAGAAAAACCCCCAATACACGAAACCGTGCGTGTTACTACTGAATTTCAGCTCCATAAATTATCAGATAGGCTGAGCCATGTCAATGATCATTCCAGTAAGATGTACCTAGATACGGGTTTAGTCTTTTCAAAACCACATTTCCTCTATACAGTCAGGTAACAGGAGTATTGATGGCCTATTCACTTTTCGTAATCGCTTGCGCACTGTTAATCATCGTCTATTATGACTCCGAAACCCGACTTAGATCGATTTTTGCTCGAAAAACCCTCCAAAAGCGCCTAGCGTATATAACATGGAACTCACCGCGCCTCTTTTTCGCCCTCACCGGAAATTTTCTGGGATTTAAATTTATTTTTGAAAATACGGCAAAACGCCCGATCCCAAAGCAATTCCTTATTATCAGCAATCACCAGAGTCTTTTAGACATCCCCGTTTTTTTCTTCTTTTTTTCAAAATACCACGTGCGATTCGTTTCAAAAAAGGAACTTGGCCGATGGATTCCCCTAATTTCACAAGTTCTTAGATACCAGGAACATTGCTTAGTGGACCGTCATGCCAATCAGATCCAATCAATGAAACGGTTGGATGCGTTTGCGCGCCGGTCGGCAAAAATGGGATGGAGCCCTCTCATCTTCCCTGAAGGTACTCGTTCACGCGACGGGTACGTCTTGCCTTTCCATTCCGCGGGCGTTCGTCGAATGCTTGACTTGGCGCCCATGCCGGTCGTGACCGTCGCGATTGACGGAGGCTGGAAAATCAGTGATTTTGCGAGTCTTGCCCATATTAGAGGAGCGCAGTACCGAGTACGCATACTCAACGTGTATGACGCACCGCAAAACAAGAAAGAATCAGCCGCGCTGCTGGAAACCGCACGTGAAGAGATATCCAAGCAGATCAATGAGTGGAACGGCCGCGCCTAAATAACCGCAAATGGTTGCGCCTGCCGGGCAGAAAAAAGGCCGACGCCATTAGGCATCGGCCTCATCGATTCCGCGTACTTCCCGATAAAACGCTAATTAAGCGCCGTTCTCTTATTTGAAGTCGCGGGGACGGCGTTCGACGCGTTTACACTTCTCGCATTCGGCCATGTTTTTCACCTTGCCGTTCTCGAAGAGCGTCTTCATCTTAACTTCGCCGCCGCAGGAGCAGAAGAACTTCTGTGTAGTAACCGTAGTACGGCTGTTCTTACTGGCTTGGGCCATGATGACATCTCCTTGTCCCCGAGGGGACCGCTATAACATTCTCAAAGAAAATACTATTTTCAAGGCAAGCCTGTCAATCGAGCGAGCTGGAACGAAAACGATGGACAAGAAAGACAACCTAGTCGCCCTTGGCAAGGCGACGGGTTTTCTTTATCTTATACTTTACTATTTAGGATAAGGAGAAACGGAATGAGAATCACGACGCGCGGCAGGTACGCGCTTAGAGCTTCACTGGCCATGGCGAAGCTCGGCAAGGACGATTCTCCGGTGTCCATCCGCCAATTGTCCGAACGCGAACAGATATCACCGGTATTTCTTGAGCAAATTTTCTATAAATTGCGGAAAGCGGGCATTGTCGATTCAGTTCGCGGACCGGGCGGCGGATTCAAATTCTGTAGGCCACTTAACGAACTTACCGTAAAGGAAATCCTGGACGCGGCAGGAGAAGGCTTGACGCTCTCTCCCTGCGGAGTTAAAGCGACGCCTTGCGCTAATATGAGCGATTGTGTGTCCTTCTCCATTTGGGCTGAGGCAACAAATATGGTAAATTCATATTTCGCAGGGATTACAATAGGCTCTCTTCTAGAAAAGTATAAAGACCGTTTCAAAGATGTTCCCGAATCTTGCCCTGATTGATGACTTTCGTTTGTGGAGGATAAATCGATGACCAGCAAAATAAAAGATACGGAAGTCTACGCAAAAGTAGTTGACGCTTTCAAACGACGAAGAGAAGGAGCCACGCCGGTAGATATTGTATCCATGACAGGGCTCCCCATCGAACGCGTTAAGGAATATATCCCTGTTGCCTCAGACGAGTTTGGCGCACGTCTGCGTGTCACTGAATCCGGTGAGATATTGTATTCTTTCCCTGACGGATTCAAGAGCAGGTATAAAGGATTCGGTCCGACAATGCGCCGTTTCTGGTCCGCGTTCAAGAAAGGCGCCGCGGTAGTCGCAAAGGCCCTCTTCAAAGTGTGGATCATGGTGATGCTTGTCGGCTATTTCGTACTGTTCATGGCCATCGCGATCGTCGCCTTGGTCGCATCCGTAGCCGTTTCGGCTTCCGGCTCGAGCAACGACCGAGATGACCGCAGGGGCGGCAACCTCGGAGGCTTAATGATAGCCTCCCACGTATTCAACCTAATTATCCGCATCTGGTTTTATTCTGAATTGGTGAAATCCATCGATGATCCTTACGGAAACAGACGCCGAGCCGCACCCAAAAAACGGCCCCTCTATTCCGCGGTATTCTCCTTTGTATTCGGAGACGGAGACCCAAACGCCGGTTGGGATACACGGGAACGCAAGGCTGTTGTTTCGTACATTCAGGCTAACCGGGGCGTCATAGCGCTTCCCGAATTCATGGCCATCACCGGACTAACTCCGACAGAAGCGGAAGAGGCCATTACTTCGTATTTAGTCGAATTCGGCGGATCGCCGGAGGCTACGAACGAAGGAACGGTTGTATATCGGTTCGATGAATTATTGCTCAAGTCGGATACTCGGGAGTCGATATTTGAGTTTTCCGCACCCTTAAAGAAAGTAAAGAATTTTTCCGAAAACCCAAAAAAACTTAACCGATGGTTCATCGCGCTAAACAGCGTGAACCTATTGTTCGGTTCCTATTTCCTATACAACGCGATTACCGTCGGCCAAATTACGCAACAAGCGCAAATCACCGGCGGAACCTACTTATACGCGGTAGCACTCGTGCTATTCTCCGGCATGAGCAATCCGGTAAGCTTTGCCGCATCGGTTTTAGGCGGGGTCCCGATACTCTTTGCCGCACTTTTCCTTACGATCCCCGCCATTCGCCGTATACGCGAGAAAAAAGAAAACGATCGGATCAAAAAAGAAAACTTGCGTAAGGACGCGTATAAAAAGGTCTGGGGACGACCTGAAAAGGTAAAAAGTTCCGATTTTACCCCATCGTTTCCTGAAAGCCGTCCCGACGATCTTGCCGCCGCGCAAGAGAGCGTTATCCTTGAGTTGGGAGCTTACGCACAACCTGAGGTCGAGATTGCCGATGATGGATCAACGAACTATTCTTTTTCCGCGTTAGCGGCGGAAAAGAAAGCGCTGGAAACATATCGATCAACAATTGATCCGGAAAAATACAAACTCGGCGCAACGGTTTTCGATAGCCACAATTAGCGAGACAAAAATCGATCAACTTCGTCGATCATTTCGCTTATCGGAGCAAAACAACGCTTTGTTTCGGGAAGTGAGCTGATGAAGAGTTCTCCGTACCGTTTTCTGAGGAGGCGTCCGTCAAGCACGACGACGGCTCCTCCGTCATCGCCTCTGCGCATCAGCCGACCGAAGCCTTGTTTGAATTTCATAACAGCCTCAGGCAAGGACAATGACATAAACGCGTTCCCTCCTTTTTTTTCAAGGGCTTCGCGGCGCGCCTCAAAAACGGGTTCATTCGGGCTCCTGAACGGCAGTCGGCAAAGAATCACCAGCCGAAGAGTATCGCCGGGAGCGTCCACACCCTCCCAGAAAGAATCGGTCGCGAACAAGACGCTCGATTCATCGTCCAGAAACGTTTTCAGCAGCCGTGCCCTATCGTCATCGCCTTGTTTCAAGCACAAAACACCCGAGGACTCAAGCAGAGGCCGAGCGGCCGCGTATGCGGTCCGTAACGCGTCGTATGAGGTAAAAAGAACGAGCGCCGAACCGCCGGAAGCGCTTAAAAGTCTGACTACCGAGGCGTCCACAAAATCACGATAGCCTTCTTCATCGGGAAGAGGCCCATCAGCAGGCGCACCGAGTAAGACAGAACGACTATAGGGAAAAGGCGACGGATAAACGCCGGTGATAACCGGTCGCGCGGACTGGATGGAAATACCCGTTCGATCAAGCCAGTATTGAAAAGAATTAGCGACAGTCAAGGTGGCTGAAACGCAAGCTACCGTTTTATTCGGCGTATAGAGCGATTCACCAAGTGCCGGAGCTACATCCAAGGGTGTTGCGATGAAGCGGACATACGGTTCACCTTTTGAAGTACGTTTCCGCTCTATCCAAAAAACTTCGTCTGAGTGTTCTTCATATTCACAAAAACGGAGGCAGACACCGCCCATCGCCTCAAGCCGACGAATGACCGCCTTTGCCTCCCAAACGGCCGGATCTTCGGAAAGATCCTCGCTTATCTCTTCGGAAAGATCGCGAACGAGAGAAGCGAATTTAGTAATGGCAACGCGTAAAGAGGCAAGAGGTTCAAATAAAAACGCACGCAGAGAGGGATCACGGGGCGTCGTCAAACGATACGTCCCCGTTTGATCGGCAAGAGTGACGCCGGCCGCGTCTACCGCGTCCAGAGCGTCGCGCACCCTCTGTGCGCAATCGGCAATATCCGCGGCGCGGTCACGGACACCGGAAAAAGAGGCTAATACCAGAGCGAGTCCCGTCTCCATTCCGCGCCGCCGCCGATATAAACGGCCTGTCTGCTTAAGTGCCGAAAACTTGCTAAAGTCCTCAGAAAAAAAAGAACTTGCGGCATCTTCTATATTGTGCGCCTCATCGATGATAACGCGCTCATAGGGCGGCAGAACAACCGTAGAATCATACCCGGCGCCGGCCGATCTAGCGGCGAGATCGGCAAATAGCAGGTGGTGATTCACCACCAGGATGCGCGCGTCCGCAGCCTGTCTGCGGACCTGTAACACGAAACAACGATCCCGTTCCGGACAACGAAGTCCCAAACAGAGGTCGGCCTCCGAGCATACACGAGACCATACCGATTCATCGCTCTGGAAGGGAAGGTCCGTACGACTCCCGCTAACCGTCGTCTCCGCCCATGCGGCTACGGCATCTAATCCTACACCATCTTCTTCAAAAAGTTCGTTTTCTCTCCGCGCTTCAAGCAGCCGCCTGAAACAGAGATAATTCCCCCGTCCCTTCATGAGTACAGCTTTCACATTACTGCCAAGAGCCTGAATCACGAAAGGGATATCTTTTTCAAAGAGCTGCTGCTGCAAATTTATCGTAGCGGTAGAAATAACCACACGCTCATCGTTTCTTTCAGCCCAACTGAGTGCAGGAATTAAATAAGCAAACGATTTTCCAACCCCTGTCCCCGCTTCCGCGGCGAGCACGGATTCTTCATTAAAAGCCTTACAAATCCGGCGCAGCAGTTCAATTTGAGAAGGCCGGCCTTCAAATCCGGATAGACGCGATGCGAGCGCCCCGCCCTTTTCAAGCACAGCAGCAAGAGTATCCTCTTCGAGCGTGAAGCGCGTACGTTTTTTCGCAGGCTCCGCGATCACATAGACACGTTCAACGTCGTTATCCACAATAAATGACCCCAACCCACTTTCTCCGGCTCTTGCTGCGATAGAAAGATCGGCATCACTAGGCGCAAGGCGGCCCGATGGGTGGTTATGAATGAGCACATCAGCGTCGTCGTACCAGTTGCTCAGCGCGAGCACCGCCGAATCATGGCCCCGTGCGACTACGCGTAGGTCAACGACTAAGCCCTCATTTGACAGAAAACCGACGGCAAACACTTCATTGCCTTCAGCTTCGCCGATTGCGGTTTTGAGGATATGAATGGCATTAGCACTAAAGCGACGGTCGGCGCGCAAAAGAAATCCGCCTCCGAAAAAAAGGCCGGATAACGCAATCCGTTATCCGGCCTTACAGGCATCTCCTAGGGGATTCGAACCCCTGTTGGCGGGATGAAAACCCGCTGTCCTAACCCCTAGACGAAGGAGACGCGTATGACTAACTGACTCAGGCACTATACCGAAAATGGGTTGAGCGTGTCAATATCACATCTTGAGCTTATGAATAAGAAGCTCCCTGAACTTTTGCGCTTGAGCGGAGTCCGGTTCGGACGCGAGCGCGTTTTCACAATCAGCCAAAGCCTTCGGATAATCGCCTATATGGTAATAAGCCTGAGCCCTACGATATAGAGAGAAATGTTGATACGGATTAATCGTGAGCGATAACGAAAAATCCTCAATTGCCTCGTGATACTTCTGCTGCACGGATTTTACTACCGCCCGATAATACAAAGCCTTGTAGCAGGAAGGATCGAGTTCCAAAGTCTTTGTGAAATCGTACACTGCCTCGTCATACAATGATTGCGCAAAATGAGCCATACCCCTGTGCTTATATATGACTGATTTTATAAAGTTGCGCGGCTCCAGCTCCAGCATACGCGTATATATTGCGATTGCGCGTTCAAATTGGTCGTTATTATGGGCATAAAGCGCATCCAGAAGCATATCGTCAATCGTATCACCACCATGTGACGGCTCAAGCCTGAACAATGGAGCGATCGGCGTTTGTTCCCGATCTTCCTTGAACAATAATCGATCGGTGGAGTCCTCGATCTTCCTGAAAAACGATTCGCGTCGTTTTCCAAGTTCACGATTTAATTGTCTCTGATAATCTCTAATTTCTTGGAACACAATATCAGCCAGTGAAAGACTCGCGTTCACGGCAGCCAGTTTTCGCTTCATCGGTTCATCAAATGGTGTGAATTCCGCTTTATAAACGAGTTCATGCTCTACTTCGGCCCAAGCATCTTGAAGAATTGTCCGTAATTGAATTTCCGCGACCATCGTTCCGCAAGGTCCTCGTTTTTTTAATATTTCTTTTGGAATTTCAATCAGCATGTGGGTAGATTCGTATCCAAATTCTTTGAACGAAAAATTTGAACCCTTCCGTTCAATTTCAGTCACCGTAAAAGCGCGTGTAAGAGCCGATTCCGCGTTTGAAAGGTCCTCAATAAAGGGACAGATGACACGGACCCCGACGATATCGGTGATCGCGGGAACGTTGATTTTTGATTCTTGCTGCTGCATTAATCGTACTAGTTTCTTGAAAAAACTTTGAAAGCTTTTCGATCTCCCTTTAACGGTTGGTCTAGGTTTTAAACTTCTAAGAATTTCTTCGACCCGGGATTCAAGATCCTTTACTATCTCGTTTCGAGCACCGCTCTGTCGTTCATATTCTTTTTGCAAATTTCCCCGATCGGGGAACCAAGCTTCATCGGTCATATGTTCATTAGAATAATGTATAAGTGAACAAAAAAAAAGGCGCCGATAAACGGCGCCCTCTTTTTAACCTTACTGCTTATTTCTTAGCAGCATCCGCTTTTGCACCATCGGCACCAGCCGCGGGAGCAAAACCAGTTTCGGTAGCTTTTTTCTGGCCTTCCAAGTAGCGGAGAACCTGAACATTACCGAAGCGCTCCATTTCGCCGTTCTTACGAGCAGTCTCACGATCCTTGATGATATTCCACAAATCTTCATCCTGAATATCGCGATCGGTATCAAGTATTGCCTTATCGTAGATAACCTTAACATCGCGGAAGTAAGCAATGAAGTCACCGCCGTCTTTCGCCGCGTCTCTCTGAATCTGGAATCCGGCAAACTTCACGAAGGGAGTCGCCTTCGGATACATCGGGTAGATGCGGAGTTCGCGGTTGCGGATTTCAGTTACATAAGAGGGGTTATCCCAGCGAAGCTCGCCCCAGCCATCGAAGTTCAGGTAACCCATGTTAACAAGTTGCTCTTTTCCAGTCGAATCGATGAGAATGGCTGAAATCCCGTGCGGGAAATTAAGACCGTACGCGTTAACCGCGATGGACTTAATAACGCCGACGTTCTTTATAACGCCGAATCCTTCTTCAAAACGAGTAAACTTGCTGTCTTTCTGAGCTTCAAAGGCAGGAATCTCAAACGGCGGCTGGATACGAGCCCAAGAATTGAAGGTCTCTACCGGGAAATGAACGCGAACGCCCATCACCTTCCCGAATTGCTTGGAGGGAGCTTCAAGGGTGTAGCTCTTCGACTGGTTAGCGACCGTACGAGAAGAGGAAGAAAGCACCACATCCCAATTAGGGATTGCGAGAGAAGTCGTCATAATAGCCTTCTGCTCTTGGGTGAAACTTCCACCAGCCGTAGCGGAATAGTCCATTACGGTCCGCTTGTTCTGAGTGGGCACGTTGTCCTGGTTCGGTACGCTGTCCGCCGCGAGTTTCGAGAAGTCGATGAGCACGGCTTCTTCTGCGAAGGCAGCGCCGGCGACGAGCAACGCGATGGCGACAGGAATGAACATCCGTTTCATTCAAAGCTCCTTTCAATCACGCGATTAGCCTATGGTCGTATAGAATTATACGAGAAGGATTTCATTTGTCAACGCTTTTTCCTTTTTTTGAGACGCTCTCGTTCGAGTGTCTTTCAGAAAGTGATTCGGCGTATGGCTCATGACCTTCAATATACACTTTTACGCGTTTTAAACTGGGAAAATTTCGTTCTATCCCCGCTATGAGTATCGCTAAGGATCTACGAACGTCAAGCCCCGGCTCGAGGGGAAATGCCGCATCCGCCGATAAATCCACCGACGCGACTCCGCCGCGAACGATTACCGTACGCACAGAGACGCCTTTTGCGAATAAATAGGAGGAATCGACACTCACTGGGCCGAGCAGATATTCGGATACATATCGTTCAATAGCCGTCTCTTTTGAGAAAGTTCTCGGCAAAAATCGGCGTTCCACGATGGGTTTCCCATCTTTGACGGACATAAACTCATAAGCTCGCGCCGTACGGGCGCAGACCGCGTAGTCCGTAAGGGCGATGAGTAAAAGCAAGGCAATGTAGAAAAGGCGTCGGCGCGCGGTATGCGCGAAGAACACTCGCAGACGAAGCAAAACGTTACTCATCGGACTGCGGTAAACCCTCCGGTACGTTCGAATTTCGTTATAAAATCCTTAACGCCAATATATATCGCCTCGGAGAGCTTTCGCAAGTACGCGTCCGAAGCGAGCAAAGCGGCATCTTCGCTGTTTGTGATGAAACCGATCTCAACCAAAACCGACGGCATACGCGCATTCCGCACGACGAACCATTCCTCGGCTTTGATTCCCCGCGCGGGACTTTTCTTTCCGACTATGCGAGCGATTTCGTCCATGATGCTTCGCGCGATCATGATACTTTCGGTAGTGTATTCCTCCTCCATCATCGTGTTCAG
>Ga0172379_10004310_pt1 | contig 21236 bp, 13 predicted proteins | sample GrowelOW334metaG_FD_119756 | JGI IMG/M metagenome (GOLD analysis project Ga0172379, IMG submission 119756) | Groundwater microbial communities from an aquifer near a municipal landfill in Southern Ontario, Canada - Groundwater well OW334 metaG | ecosystem: Environmental > Aquatic > Deep...
AGTTCTAACAAAATCAGAAGCAGCCCCAATCAACAACTGAACCGAACGCAAATCACTAACAGAAACACTCGAATCCCAAACAAAAGAAAAACCAGAACCAATAGAATCCGACGGACAAACCAAAGAAACCACACCAACAGAAATCGACCCAACTTGAACATCACTAACAACATTATCAAAAACAGAATTTACAACATTTAAATCAGAAATATTTCCAACAACAGAATTCGCTAAATTAGAATCAGAAACACTTTCCAAAACAACTACATTAGAATCAACTGAAGAATTTACATAAACAACAGAATTATTCAAATCCACATTTGAAACATTAGAATCAACCACAGTTTCAACTAATTGCGAATTAACATCAGCTCCAACCTCAACACTTACTGAATTAGTGTCAACCGCAGTTTCTTCAACAACACTCGCACTCTCTTCAACTGTATCAGTACTTTCAGTTAAAGGTAAACTTGTTCCACGAGTAGTACTACCTCGAAGCGGATTTGCGTTCCAATAAATTACAAGACCCGTACTAGCAATAGCATTATTAGTAGTCACATAAACACTTGACCCACTATTCCAAGCCCACGCATAACCACTCATTTTCGGTAGTTTACTTAAAACATTCCCATCAATTCCTGAAACAAAATTCCAACCAGGCAATAATTCAAGAGTTACTCCTGTAGCCAATTCTTTCTTTGCGCCAAAATTAAAGTTACAATCATTCAAAGCATACAACCAATAAGACCTTCCAGATTGCATTAAAGAAGCCAACTTATACTGTGTCCTTGTCGCATCCCATTCCCAAACATAAGACATAATATTACAATCCGATTGAACCTCACTCACACTAATTGTTCCAACAATCGGAAAGCCAACCAAATTCCAACCCTTAACTAACTTTAAATTTGAAACAGAATTAATTGTCAAATTTACTAACTCTTTTTTACATTCCCCATTTAAGCAACCTAATGAACAATCAATGCCATTAATTTCAATCGTTGGAGTACTATAACATGCGCCCACAAAACAGCCTCTTGAAGTAATTATTCTTGTACTTTCTAATTTATTTCCATTACAAACTGGTGCACTCCAATCACCAACTAAATTATTTCCACAATTTTCAAACAAATTAAAATTTTCATTGTGAGAACAAATCGCATCTATTGTTCCTGGATTAACACAAGTATAAGCTAAAACATTTTGGTAAACATTTCCATTCTGACAAATTTTTGTACTACTATCTGCCCCACAATCAGAATTTTTGTAACACTTTATTGGACCACGAGAAAATTCTTGTTGCAACATATAGTAGGCTTGTCTTGGAGTCATTAAATCTATCCCGCCAGTTGGATTTATCCCTATTCTTACTACCCCCCACCATTCTTCATTTGCATAACCATCAGGATGAGTTGTAGTTGGATATCCGCCATTATCTTGTTGTGAAGCTCCACCACTTTTCCACCATTCATCACAATACTCCATTAAACTTCCGCCAATAGTATAAGCCGAAGCTTCTATTTCTCTCCACTCGGCTTTTATCCAATTAGCTTGAGTAATTTCATACTCAGTTTTTGAATTATTATCAAAAGCATCAATCCCATATTCAGTAATCAAAAGAGGTTTTTCTGTTTTTGTTGAAAATAAATTAAACCAATCTCCAAAAGTCAGACCAGGATAATTGTTTAGACCCCAAATATCAACAAAAGGAATACTTTGGTCATCACTCCCCCCCACAGAACTTCCAACACTATTAAACTGCCCGGGCATTTCAAGTGAAACTGCCACAACCGGATGATAAGAATCCCCTTCAATTAAATATGCATTTTTTGCCATTTCATTTACTAAAGAAAAATATGCGGCGTGTTTTTGACTACTACTTGATCCATAAAAATAATTTTCTTCGTTGCCAATCGCCCAAACAAGTACTGCCGGATAATTCTTGTACAATTTTACATAATTATTAAAGTCAGTTAAAATTGCTTGGCGAGTAACCACGTTTTGATAATCTTTTTCCGGACCCATCCAATAACCCATTATTATTCGAATTGGAGAAACCCCATTATTCCAAGCATCTGTCAAAAAACTAGCACTATTTACTTTACCCCAAGTTCTAATTGAATTTGCATTCATTGCCCTAATTAAGGGGAAATCTCTTGCTCGTAAATCAGAATGAATTGTTACATCATACCCATAATCAGGACTATTTCCAATTGGAGTAGGTGCATAACCTACCGCTTTAACTGTAAATTGATTTCCATCAACAAAAAGTTTTCTTCCAATAACTGCAACAGGCCCAGTACTTTGGGGCTTAGAATTACACTTACCCAAACTACACCCAAACATACATTCTCGCTTTAATTTTGCTTGAGTAGTGTTTGAACAAGTCGCATTGTATTCCCCAGGATTATTACAAGTAAAAATTTTGTAATTCTGATAAACTTGATTACTTTGGCAAAATTCTTGATCAACAAACCCATCTACCCCACAGTCAGTGTTTGAATAGCAAGCACTAGCATCCAAACCCGGTTTAAAGAAAATTGAATTATCTGAATAATAAGGATTATCGATTCTACTTAGTAAATCAGCAAAAAACACTCTATTCACTCGCAAATTAGTTCCATTATCAATAGGGACAAGCTCCACTATCCCCCTAGTAATTAAATCTCCTTCAACATGACCGCTTTGAATTGAATAAACTGAGGAAGCATAAATTTTTCCATTTTTTCCAAAAGTTATTGATCTTGCACCAGGAAGACTAAAATAATTCTTTTTAGCAAAAGTGTTGCCATCAAGAATTAATATTCCCCCTTTACCATACCACGTGTTTCCAAAAAAACCTGCATAAACTGTTCCATTGGGAGCAGCAATAACGTCCCCAGCGTAATCACCCAGCGAAGTATACTCGGCTAAAATCGAAAGATCTGATACGCGATAAATTTTAGTTGAACCAGACGCCCAAGCAAAACTTGAAACAAATAAATTTGATCCAGAATAATCTCCAACACAAAAATCAGTTCCCCAAGGATTACTTCCTTTATTTACTAAAGTATTTGTTGCGGTTTCTAAATAACCATTATTAACAAAAAGCCTAGAATCATTCCCACTAATACAATAAGGTGAACCAGAAACAGAATTATTTATCACTTCATTTGTTTGAATATTTAATTTATTATTACCATAAAAAACATAATGCCCATCATTTGAGAAAACTAGCCTTTGCCCATAATAATTTGGAATTGTTTTCCCGTTAGGCTGATTAGTGATGGTGGAATATCTAGTACCATCATAAAGGAATAATTCAGAACCATCCTTAGAAATACCAACTATTGTTTTCATTCCGGCAATTGTATTTTTATTTATTACCCCAATCAAGTCATTTTGTCTTGTATCAATTACAAGAATTGCATATTTTAGAGTTACTCCAGAAATAAGATATTCAATATTTGCGTAAATTAATTCAGAATCTTGTGTAGAGTAGTTTGGATCATAATTTACTTGTTTTGTAAAAATATATTGGGCCCCATTAAAATCAGTAACTTTTACTTGAATATTGTTTAATCCCTGGTTAAGCGTTATTACATTAAAAACATCTTGGGTAACTGAATCAAAAAAAGTATTAACATCATTTATTAAAACATTTTTTGTGGTTTGTGGAATTTTGAATGAAACAGGGTACAATTGAATATTGGTTTGGATTATAGTAGAAGACCTAGTAGGGGTTGTGCTCGCAAAAACAGTTGACAAAAATAACACTAAAACTAAAATACACACTAAAACCAAGAATAAACTACTACTTACAAATAATAACTTATTTTGGTTAAACAATCCCATTATTCTTGCCCCTATATTTATACTTCAAAACAGAACCAATAAAAAACGAATTGTTTGTTCACGTTAAAAAATTAATTTTGAAAAAACCATTTTTTAGTATGATTTAAGAATCCGCCTGAATGTTAATTTGTTATGGCCCTACACATCAAAAATCTTTCAATTACTATCGGAAAGAACGATATTTTGCTTGACGAAAGTGTAGGAATTGAGGACGGCGCAAAAGTTGGTTTAATTGGAAGAAATGGGGTAGGAAAAACAACTTTACTCAAAGCGATTTTGGGAAAAATAGATTACAACGGCAACATTAAATTTAATGGAAAAGCCGCTTATTTTTCTCAACACATAGATTTAGATTTAACAAAAACTGTTCGACAAACAATTGGAGAAACTGCGACAATCCATCACCAAAATGAATTTGAAAAAGAATTAAAAGAAATTGAAACTCTCTTAATGAGTCCTGCTGTTCACCAAAATCACGACCAATTAACTAAACTAACAGAAAAATATGTTGAACTACAAACAGAAATTGCTAAACAACAAAACACTCAACCAACAAGCAAGATAAAATCAGTTGTAAAAACATTGGAAGTAAAAGAAGCTTGGCTTGACCAAATCGTAGGATCTCTTTCAACAGGACAAAGAGCAATTGTTGCACTAGCACAAATCCTCTCTTCTGATGCAGATTTATTATTACTTGATGAACCAACAAACCACTTGGATTTTAAAAGATTAAATATACTAGAACAATATCTGAAAAGTTTTAAGGGCACTGTAATAATGGTTACACACGACAGATATTTCTTAGACCAAGTATGTGACACAATTCTCAAAATAGAAAATAGTAAATGGATTAAATACAATGGAAATTATTCAGCATATGTAAAAACTCGTGATGCAACATTTGCTGCACAACAAAACGCTTACGAAATAGAACAAGAATACATAGCTAATGAAAAAGACAAAATTGCTCGAATTGGAAAAAGTCCACTAAAAGTAAAACAAGGAAAATATCGTGAAAAGCAACTCCAGAAAAGAGAAGTACTCGAAAAACCAGATCTCGATAAAACAAGGTTTGAAACCCCATTTGAAGCGACTCCAATCAAAGCAGATATGATTTTAGAACTAAATGATTTAACAGTAGGATACACTAAACCATTAATTTCACATATCAATCTAAATGTCTGTGTAGGACAACGAATTATTTTAATTGGAGAAAATGGAATAGGGAAAAGTACTCTCTTTAAAACAATCGAAGGAAGAGTTACACCACTAGGGGGAAAAGTGCTTTTAGATCCACAAGGAAAACTTGGTTACGTTGATCAAGAATTAAAAGATTTAACGGTTAACTCAACTCTGTTTGATGAAATTTATGCTATGCTAAAAGACACCGGAAAAACTCGCCAAAATCTATCAATGGTTGGATTTATTACAAACGAAGAAGTACACAAACCAATAGCCCAACTCTCAATGGGCGAAAAGTCAAGACTTAATTTGTTAAAAGTTTTACTTGAGAAACCAAATTTGCTTCTACTTGATGAACCAACAAACCACTTAGACATTGATGCATGCGAAATAATTGAAAAAGCATTCCTTAGTTACGAAGGCGCAATACTCGCAGTATCACACGACAAATACTTTATTGAAAAAATTGCTCAAAGAGTACTCAAAGTAGTTGATGGGACAATAAAAGAAATTGGAAGAGACTAAATTAGTTAAGATTACTGCACAAGTTCAATAGAAAAACCATTCTGCAAAACACCGTTGTCATACAAAAACTTTTTTACCCCAACATTCAAATCTAGGTGTACATATTTTTTTGAACCGCCAGTATTTCCCCCCGACACAACAAGCTGTTTGTCTTTTACACGCAAAATCATCTTTTTTATTGTTTCAAATGGGGGACCCGAATATTCTCCGCCAACATTAATTTTTTCTCCTGCTCCGAGCCTTTCAACAAAAATCAAATTATTGCCGGTTTTATTAAAGGTCAAATAATCAGACAAACTATTTTCATAAGTATTAAAAAACTTGGAATACACTGAATCCATCGTAAAATTTGATGTGAATTTAATAGCCTCTAGTGACTCGTCCCCAAAAATCGGATTAATTGTAAAATGAACATTGCGACCAGACAACAGAGGATTATTAACTAAAATAGAATTGGGCACAACAAACTCTAAATATGGTTTAAATTGAAATACTTCTACTTTACTATTTGCGTCTTCTACTCCCAAATAAAACTTAGCTTTTTGAAATTCATTAGTGGGCAAAGTATTGTTTGTAAACAAAATATTCTTTTCCGAATCAATAACACTAAATTTTTCTGTATAATACTTTGTCCCATCCAAAAGCTCGGCAAAAACACGCAGTTTTGGGGTAATTTCTGAATTCGCTTTATTAAAATATGCAGCAGGATTACTTAAAGCGTATGCACTCAAAATAAATTCTGGTTTAACTTGACTAAAAATTATTTTATTTTGTCGTACAGTCATAATAGAACTTTTTGTAGGGTAAGTTATAGAAGGATCCCCATAAAGAATTGTTGCATGGGTTAGATTTTCAGATGAATTTTGAACATCCGTTAAGGCTTCCCCAATTCCCCTATCGGGAGCTAAACTAAAAAGTGAGAGAGGCATTACCCCGGCTTCGTAATAATTACCATTATACATTAAAGCCCCTTCCAAAATCAAATTTTTGCCCAATTCACTTGAAGTTGTGCAAGCATTTCCTGTGAGAAACGGATGATTTTTCCCACCTAAATTAATTCGAATACAGGTTGCATGCCAAGTATCAAAAAAGCCTTGAGAAACCCCATGAGAATAAACACTAACCCAATCATTATTATTAATTATCGAGTTTAATTCTTTTTCAGTCGGGTTTACAAAAAATAAAATGTTTTCATCACTATGCTCAATAGAATCGCCTGAATAACGAATTTCATAAGTATATGGATATAAAGCCAAATTTTCTTCAATTGAATCCACTCGCATTATTCCTTTATCATTTCCTTTTAACTCAAGATTTTTCAAAACTCGGTCTCTTCTTTCTAACAACCATTTGGGAACAGGTTCTTTTTTATCTTGAAGCTCTTTTATGTCTTTCTCAGTCGCCGCTAAAGTTCCAAGCGTATCGTCCGGATATACTACAATAGCAATCTTGGAGAGCAAAGCTTTCTTTTCAATATTAAAGTAATTTATTATTTTTAATGAATCATTCAAAGGAATCCTTGCGACAGCCAAATCAGGAAACTTATCACCATCAACATCGGCGTAATAATGTAAATCTAGCACAGGCGCATCTTCATCATTATTTGGATTATCAAAGAGTTGTCTCTCCTGAATTGGGATTTGCTCATGATCCCCAAGAATCTGCAAGTAAGTAAATGGATTTGCATTATATTCCTCTACAATTTTATCCTTAGCGCTTTTACCAATCATAACTAGCGTTTTTTCACCAAGCGCATTTGAATCATCAATTAATATTTCTTTCCAGCCTTTGATTTGTGAAACATAATCTGCAGCAACTTTAAGTGAAAGTGGGGCCAAAACAACCCCTGATTTATTCAAGTTAATCTTAACTTTAATAGGCTCGGGTTTTTTAAGAAAAGTATAATTTAGAGTTAAATTAAATTCAATTGTTTGCGGCAACGAAGGATTATTTTTTATTAACTGTACATAATCTGCTTGGACTACTAACAAATGGGGCTCTTTGCCATTTGGCCCAGGCATAACACTTAAGTTTATTCCGAAAATATTTGGATTATTTTCAATCACAGGCAAGTCAATTGACTTCCCAATTTCATCATCTGACCTTAAATCCAAAGGATACTCGATATTTGTATCCACCCTACCCATTAGATTCAAACTAGTCACCCCGAGTTCAATTTTTTTTGGCCACGAAGTGACTTGCAAAGCCTCTTCTCCAGTAACAGTAAACTCCATCTCATTAACAATATTTTTTCCATAAAGCATTACTAAATTAGAATCATGAACCCCGCCAAAAGTTCTCTTAATCATTTTAAAAACAATTTTCTGCCCTGGTTTTATCCCCGTTACTTTTGCATATGCAAGTGAAAGACTAACTTTTACAGTTTGGCCCTTTTTTATGTCTTGCTTGTTTGTAACAAGCCAACCAGGGCTGTTTGAGCCCTTAACCTTAAACAGCAGACCATAAGCCGACAAATCAACGTTAGAAGTAAAAGTAAGAACTATGTCGTCGTCAGGAATATAATAATTAAAACTTAATTTATCAAAACTAACTTTCACGTCAGGAGTATTAGTACTTGTTGAAACAGAAGTGGTTGTTTTTGGATAATCCTTCACAGCATTATTCATAGAACTAATTGCCCTGTCAACCAATCTTACTTGCTCTGCGAAGTTTACCCTGACCAATTCATTTACAAATTTTTCTTGCCCCACTATACCTCGCCTTAACCCGTCGGCATAATCCTGCATCACTTTGTTACTGGCATAAACAGAATAATTTTGTTCAGCCCTCAAAGAAACATCAATAACGGTTTGTTTTAATAAATTCTTATCCTGCACAGTAAGCTGATTATACTCGGCAAGAGGAAAAGCAAAAACCAAACTAGTTTGGTTTTTATCGCCGACGGGAGTTGCTATGCGAAAAACCTTTTTTCCAGGAGAAAAATCCTTGGGGCGAAATAAGATAATCGGATCATCCAAAAGTATTTCTCCATCAAAGTCTCCTCCAAAAGTAATTTGTGAAACACTCGCAGCAACTGATTTTGGCACTAAAACAAAAACCACTTGAGGATTTTTTAAATCAAAAGAATACTCTTCAGTTCGCTGATTAGAAAAAGTAATTTCCTTGGAGAAATTAAAATCAGAATAAAATATGTTCTGCGTAACCACTTTTTTTGGAACAATCAAAAAGGCACTTTGCTGATAAACAAAAATAACTCCAAGTATTAGAAAAACAGCCAAAATAACTAAAAAAACTTTACCAACCCAAGAACCCATAAAAACAATACAACACCCAAATATTTAAACAAAACCATTTGTTTGATTTAAATAAAATTCCCAATTAAAAAAACTAGAAGCTTATCTTGAAGACAAACAGTTTGAAATTTTAGAATATGGGCTGGTTTTGAAAACTAAAACTAGATTAAACCAAATAAATGCAAGAAATTAATTGTTCCAAACAAGTTACTAATTACATCAAACCCGCCAAACATGAGCCACAAAACCACAATTATTAAAATAATTATTGCCAAGGTATATTTGGTCATATTAAAATTAACCTTTAACTAAAATAAATAGGTTTCGTTTGACTAAACGTTGTTGATTAATAAAGTTATTTAACTAAAGCTTAATTATACTTAGAAAACAATCATTGAAATAAAAAAAAGATGATTTTATGACTTTAATCAAAACAAGTGCTAATTTTGAATCTGCGCACAGATTATCTAATTATGAAGGAAAATGCAAAAGATTACATGGACACAATTGGAAAGTTGATTTAGAAGTTGAATCTACTAAATTAAATGAATTTGGGATGGTTTATGATTTCACGCACCTAAAAATAGCATTATCGCCTTTTGATCACAAAATTTTGCTTAAAAAAAATAAAGAAAACATTGATTTGTTTAAAGGATTACCAGAGGATTGGATTTGTTGGCTTGATTTTGAACCTACTGCAGAAAATCTTGCAATACACTTTGCAGAGATAATTTCAAAAGAAACAAAAAAATGCAAAGTGACTGTGCGAGTTTGGGAAAACGAAAAAAGTTATGCCGAGGAAACTATTTAGGCAAAGCAAATAAATTGTTTTTAGAACAAGACCAAATCTTTTAAGAAAAAAACTAGTAATTAAAAAATGAGACTTTTCCAACTCTGTTCAAAAACTTGATTATTTCAAACCATGCGATACTTGCAATTGCAGCAGATAACACAATAAAATAATCTGCTAAAGAAAGTGTGGCAAATTTGAATATTTCTTGCAAAAACGGTAAATTTAATGCAGAAATTAAAACAATCAACGCACCAAATATTACCACCCACAAAGAAACATTACTATCCTTAACCGACTCAATTATTGACAAATTCCAAGACCTATTAGACAAAATTAAAAGTAAATTTGAAATAATCATAACACTAAACGAAATAGCTCTTGCAAAATTCTCATTACCAGTAAGATTTAGTTCAACATAAAAAACACCTAGAACAACAAGCAAAACCATTAATCCTTGCAATATGCTAAAAAACAAAGTTTGTTTATTAAATATTTTTTCTTTAGGATTACGCGGCTTTCTTTTCATAACATTCTTTTCCTCAGGATCTGATTCAAAAACAATTGAACATGCAGGATCAATAATTAGTTCTAAAAACAAAACATGGACTGGAAGCAGAACTAATGGCCAATCAAGAAGAATTGTGATTAATGCAGTCCCAGCAATAGGAATATGTACTGCCAAAACGTAAGCCATAGCTTTTCTAATATTATCAAAAATTCGTCTGCCCTCTCTCACCCCATTAACTATCGAAACAAAGTTATCATCAACAATAACCAAAGAAGATGCTTCTCTAGCTACATCCGTTCCTCTTTGACCCATCGCAATCCCAATGTGAGCTGATTTAAGTGCGGGAGCATCATTCACCCCATCCCCAGTCATTGCAACAATTTCCCCATTTGCTTTCAAAGCATTTACAATTTTTAGTTTTTGTTCAGGCATAATTCTTGCAAAAACATTTACCTGTGAAATTATTTTTCTTAATTCTTCATCGCTAAGCTCTGACAACTCATGCCCAGAAATATGATTCTCTGGATTTTTTAACCCAATTTGTTTAGCAATATTTATTGCAGTGCCAGGAAAATCCCCCGTAATCATTATTACTCTTATTCCAGCGTTATAACACTCACTAATCGCATTTTTTATTCCTGGCCTTATCGGATCCTCAAAACCAAGTAACCCAACAAATTCAAAATTAAATTCATGCTGATCTTTTGGTAAAGAAGTCATTCCCATTGCCTTAGCAACTCCAATTACTCTTAATCCCCTAGAAGAAAACTCTGCTGCTTTTTTATGAATCTTTTTTGCTTCACTTTCATCCAAGTGACACAAATCAATTATTGATTCAGGTGCCCCTTTAGCCGCAATAATAAAATCATGTTTATCTTTTGAAGACCAAACATGAGAAACTGCTAAAAGTTTTTGTTCCAAAGGATATTCTTTCACAAGTTGCCAATTCTGATGAATATGATGCGTATGCCCAAGAGAAGTATTTCCTAATTCAATCAAAGCTTTTTCCATTGAATCAAAAGGCTCTTTTTGACTAGCAAGTACCCCATATTCTATTGCTTCGTGAAACTCAGAAGGAATTTCTTTACTAGGCGAAATAAAAAGAACAGAATTATTAGAAAAAACTTCTTTCAAAGACATTTTATTTAAAGTAATTGTCCCTGTTTTATCGGTGCACAACACAGTTGTTGAACCAAGTGATTGAATAGCAGTACTTTTTCTTGTTAAAACTTTTTTCTTAGACATTTTCCACGCACCAAGCGCTAAAAAAACAGTTAAAACAACAGGAAATTCTTCAGGCAAAATAGACATAGCTAATGTTATCCCCGTAAGCAAACTTTCTATCCAATTATTGTGAATAAAACCATAAACTAGCACCACAACTACAAACAATATAATTGCAGCAATAGTAAATTTTTTAACTAAAGAATCTGTTTCCTTTTGTAAGGCAGATTTTTCTTGCTTTACTTCTTTTAATGATTTCCCAATCAAACCCATTTCTGCTTGTGCACCAATTCTTCTTGCACAACCAATACCCACCCCACAAACAACCAGAGTACCAGAATAAATAAAAGCAAGCCCATCTCCACCAGGTCGTTGAAATTTCTCAGCAATATTCTTTGTTGAAATCTTTTTTACCGAAGCTGACTCACCAGTAAGAAGACTTTCATCAACAGAAAAATTAGAACACTCAATTAACACGCAATCCGCAGGAACCCTATCCCCCTCAGATAAAATAACAATATCACCAACAACAACTTCCTTACCGGCAATTCTAACCGCAGAACCATTTCTATAAACCAAAGCTCTTGGACTTGATAAATCACGCAAAGCCTCAACAGCATGCTCTGTCTTACCTTCTTGATAAAGAGTAATCCCAATAACAATAAACACAAACCCCATTAACATTAATGCTTCATGCCAATCCCCCAAAAAGAAATAAATTAAACCACAAATAATCAACAAAATAAAAATTGGTTCTGCAAGAATCTGTAACAAAAGCGAAAAAATAGTTTTTTTGTTTTCATGTTCAATCTCATTAAACCCATCTTCTTTGAGTCTTAAAGCAACTTCCTCACTTGAAAGCCCTTTTAACCCAAGCGAATTCAATGTATCAACAACACTCTGCAAACTAGTTCACCAATAAAGAATCAAGAAAAAACCAACTATAAAAGCGTATTGGGGATCAAAAAATAGTCCAAAAACTAGCTTCCAAAAACAAAAAACTTAATGTTTAGCCCGCCAAATTTCTATTAAAAATTAAAGAAAACGAATCCAACCATTTTTTCTAAAAAAAAAACGATTGGAATATACAAAACAATCTTATTTTTTTGCTTTAACTGATTTATTTAAAGCTATTAATATTATTAAAAACACCAATAAATTTAATATTGGAGCCATTATTAAGCCTTCATCATATTCTTCGCCAAAAGGTAACTGCTTCATAGACTGGCCCTCTTGGTCTTGCAAATATCAACATGAATATTACAATGATTGCAGCCACAATTATTATTAAATTAAATTGCATTCCTTGCCAAAACTTTTCATTATCCTTAGTTATTTTGTCGGCTGCAGCCTTATCTGCCGCAGCTTTCGCATCAGCCGCAGCTTTTTCTGCAGCAATTCTTGCTGCTTCTTCTTTAGCTAATCTTTGTGCTTTTGCTTCAAGAGTTTCTGTACAAATTGTACCATCAAAGTATCCCCCAGAAACACACTCTTCCGTCATTCCACACGAAGGAATATTTCCCAAAGCTACAACTCCTTTTTCTACGCACCGTTTATTATCAGTGCACTGCAATTTATTTTTTTCAACACATTTACAATAAGGTGGACTTCCAGGGCATAACTCACTTTTTGAACAAAGATTCTCAACACAATACTTTCCACCACATTCATTAGAAGAGCTACACCCTACACTATCATTCAAACATACTTTACCGCCACTACAAATATCACATTCAGGAACTGTAACAACAAATGACATTATATTTGAAGCAGTAAGATAATCGTTTTCAAAAGTATCATAAGACATCCCAGTTTGATCCATACGACCTATTGGAGGAATTCCCAAACCAGGAGTCCAACCTTTTGTGTATTTATCATTAGCTCTAATTAAAACAGTTTCTGAATCAGGAAATGTTCCCTGGTACATGACTGCATTTCGAGGATTGTCATAAATTCTAACATAATGTATAGTGGCATTAATATCATAAGGCGTAGTATTTTTTACACTAAACCCTAGACTAGTCCCTTCATAAAAATCAGTAAATATTAGTGGATCTTGGATAATATTGTCAGTTGCTTTAACTCTTACTATTTTTTCTGCCACAGTTACTTTTGAATCATGCGTATAATCGCAAGTCAAAGGATGGTTTGCAACATATTGAGTAGTTAATTGCTGAGTATATGTTGATTCAGTAAGTGCTTCAGCTAAAATAAAAGGAACCATTAGTAAAATAAAAAGTACAAAATACACCTTAAAATTCATAATAAAATAGACCAGCAATCTATTTTTAAAGATAAACTTGAGTCTATTGTAAAATCAATTTAAAGCACAAAACTACACCCTAAGTAATGTGAAAAATTAAAACATAGAGCTAAATATTTTTTGACTCACAAGATCAATGTGAGTTTGTTAAATTGGTTACTAGAACCAGTAGCCTAATGTGACTTAAAATATCATACCCCGGCCGAGTTGAAAAATCAGATTAAAATTACACTCACTTTTTGAACCTTTTTCAAAGAATCCAATTAACTCGCTCATAGTATATCTTAACTTGTGTAAAATGCTTCCTTTGTGGTTAGGCACTACAAGAAGTTGTTCCAATAGGCCTCGTTCAACTCTGCAACAACAAAGTTAATCAATTCCCCATATTTTTCTTTTTTAGTCTCAGTTACAAATGATTCATCAGCCACACCCAAAGCATCTAAAAATTCAGGACGATTCTTTTTCTGGATTATTGCCGGAGGATAATCATTTTTCATTAAAATAAAATTCATTAACATTCTCCCAGTTCTACCATTACCGTCCATGAATGGATGAATTTTTTCAAATTTGTGATGAAAAATGACGGCTAAAACAAATGGGTGCAATTTCGTTTTATTTTCAGAGTACCACTTAAGCAATAAATCCATATCCGATTTGACTAAATAAAAAGGAGTTGATTTGAATCTTGATTTTGTAACAATAACATCTCTTGATCTATATTCCGTTCGAGCATCAATGTTTTCTAATAAACTCGCATGAATTTTTTTTACTAATTCATGAGAAACTTCTTTACTAAAATCCAGTGCTTCAAACACCTTTTTTGTGTTCTGTAAGTCATAAATTTCCCTAAGAGTCTTTCCTTTCGGAGTCAATCCTTCTTCCAACAATTCTCGTACTTCTTTTAAGTCAATTGTATTCCCCTCAATAGAAGTCGTGTTAAACGCAAAATTAATTACAAAATTATCAAATATTTCTTTCTTTGTCAAAGAATCCAGTTTTTTAAAAACTTTGTTAAAATGAAGAGCGCAAGCCTCAACAACATAAAGATTGTTTCCTAAAAAATCATCTGCTTTTAATTTCGCTTTTTTAACTTCTTCCAAAAAATGATTTGACTCCAAAACAAAATTTATTTTTCTATACGCTTTGTCAATATCCTTCTTAAATTTAGGCAACTTAGAAAGAGCCTCCTTTACCTCGGCAACAGAACTCCCAAGATAAGCAACATCCTTAGAAATAACCTTCACACCATCCCTCGATGAAGCGCGCAAATAATAGTACGATTTGCCGCTTACAACTTTCTTGAAAACATAAACCATAGAAAAAGACTATTTCAAATAATTTATAAATCTACCCACTACATTACAAATTTTAATTGTAGTGGGCAAAGTACCCCGACCGACTAGACGCACAAAAAGATTAAAATCCCGAAACGGGCATTTTTATTCTAAACCCCAAAACTGGACTTACCTGTTTTTTGCATGTTGCAAAATTATCTCTTTAGTTAAAAAGTTTGTAAATGGTTTGTGATTTTGTTCATTTCCTTCAGCTTGAGTTTTCATATAAGAACTTCTTTTCTTTAAAGGAATATTAGTAAATGGGTACTCTTCGCTTTGAATTATATAATTCATCAATAACCGCGCCATTCGCCCATTTCCATCCGCAAAGGGGTGGATTGTAGTGAATTTTGTGTGAAATTTAGCTGCCAACTCTACAGGATGAATTAAGCTGTAATTTTTATCATACCAATCCAAAAGTTTTTTCATTAAACCAGACACTTCTTGAGGAAGCGGAAACTCATGCATTGACCCCGTAATGTAAACTTGCACCGGCCGGTAAATTCCTTGGTATTTCTCATAACCACTAATTCTTTTAAGTAAAATATAATGCAAATGCAAAATCATTTCAGTAGTTATTGGCGCTTTTTTCTTCAAATAGACATCATATTGTGTTAGACAATCATTCAAGTTAATAGCTTCCTGTTCTTCTCTATTAGTACCAGTAACTATTTCAGTTCGCTTAAGTCTTTTAAAATGCTCTTCCTGCCCAACAATCTTTTCTGTTGCAGAATAAGTTAAAGTACTTCCTTCAATTGCATTTGACTCAGTGATGAAAGTAATTCTTTCCCTTCGAACAAACTCTTCTTTTTGTTTTGACGTCATTGATTTTAACAAATGCTTTTTATTTTCTTTAGCAATCTTCAACTTTAACGCCTGTGCTTGAGTAACAAATTCAGTCAAAGGCAAGACAAGAACTTCATGCCCTTTCTTTAAACACTTTTTACTTAATTCACTAAACGCTTTCAATAATTCCTCATTGACTGGTTTTTTTGAACCAAAATAAATACTTTCTTTCACCCACTTGCCCTTAGTCTTGAAAGATTCTTCTAAGTAAAAATACTCAATCCCCTTAACCTTTCTTTTAATTATTCGACTCATACAATAGTTATCACTGAAACAACTATTTAAACTTAACTCAGTGATAACTTTTAATTTTGCGGTTATCACCGGGATTGACCAAGCGTTTATGGCCAGTGATAACACTTGAACAGGGCTAGAAAAACACGCTCACTTCAATAACAATGGACAGTTTTGATTTGCATAAGGTGTTTATTTGGTTAATTACTTAGGTTTAAAAAGACATATATCCATAATTATGGACATATCCACGAATGCGGATAGGTGGTTGTTTGTGATAAACATAGTCTCAAAAAAACGTTTCCAAATACTCCAACAAATACTGGAAAAAAAGGAATTCACCCAATACGGGTTAAAAAAAGAACTAAAACTAGGCATGAGCATCGTAAACGACACTATAAACACACTCTTAGATAAAGAATTCATAAAAAAACAAGAAAAAAAATATGCCTTAATTGACGAAAAAGGATTCTTAGACATGATAGCATTCCTAAAACCCCTAAAAAAAGATATTAAACTACAAATCAACACTTCCTTAACAAAAAAAGAAGTCCAAGCCAAGTTACCAAAAGAAGCTATACTTTGCCTAGAAAGCGCGTTAGAACAATACACCAACTATTACGAATCTAATCGCGTTGCTTGTTATCTCCCGGCAAAAATTATTACTAAACTTACCAGTGAATTCTTTGCTCCAGGAAATAAAACAGAATTAATCATAATGGAAGCCAATCCACAACTCACAGAAAAAGAAATCAACAACAAAAAAGGAGTAAAATATACTAATTCCACACGCACCATAATTGATCTTTACTGCGACAACAAAGCATTCCTAGCAGACAAAATAATCGGAAAGGTGAAATAAAAATGGAAGTACCAGACCAATCAAAAAAATACTTAGAAGAATTCCTATCATTTGCGAGAAAAATTTTACCTTATGAACCAGTTATCCTTGGCGGATGGGCAGTATACGCTTACACAAAAAAACAAAAATCAGTAGACGTTGATGTCCTTTTCAAAACAAAAAAAGATATTGCTTTGTTAAAACCATTCTTTACAGAAAGAAAATTCAAACAAGAAGAAGACCGACAAGGAAACGTAACATTCGAACTCGAAACCACAAAACACGAATACAAAGGAATAACACTAGAAAGCATCATTTTTGATTTAATGCTTGTGGATGAACCCAATGTACTTCACAGCAACAAAAACATTTCAGTCCCATGGGAACTATGCTACGAGTTCAACGAAAAAGCAAAACTAAACGGAACCGAAATACTCGCACCCACAAAAGAACTATTAGTAATCCTAAAAACCAAAGCACTCCTCGACAGAGAATACGACAAATACAAACTCAAAAACTTTACCAACAAACAATGGCTCAAAAGAAAAGACTTCAAAATAGAAAAAGACAAACAAGACATCAAAGACCTATTTGAAACAACAATCAACCAAACCAAACTAGAAACAATATTAGAAAAAACAAACTTCAAAACGCAATTCCAAGAAACAATAAAAACAGTAATAAAATAACTACTTCTACAAAAAAACTTTGTAGTGCCTAACTCAAAGCAAAGAAATTTATACTACAATACCCTTTTTAGTATGAAATAAAAAGAGGCTCTATTAACCAACAAATCTGCGGGTAAAAAGAGGGTAGTAAATATCATACCCCGACCGGGATTCGGACCCGGGTTACAAGCTTGAAAGGCTCGTGTGCTTGACCGCTGCACTATCGGGGCAGTTAGTTGTTTTGCGTTATTTTAGCAATTTACAAAGTCTTCTGCCGTTTGCCTACTATATAGCTTTGCTAAAAATAGGTTTTACTGGTTACTAAGAAAAATTGCGACAGAAATCGTTTATAAAGCTTTCACTTAATGTTTTTTGCATAAACGGTGACTAAAAAATGGCTGACTTTAAAGAATCAATGGCTAGAAGATACAACAATGTATTTGTGTGCCAAAGATGCAACGCAACAACTAGATCTTCTTCCGGAAAACCACCACAATGTAGAAAATGTGGTTCACAAAGATTAAGACTTAAGAAGAAAAAGAGAAAAGCTGCAGCGTAAATGTAGCTTTTTTTCTCAACTTTTTTTTAACAGTTTTTTCAAAATTTATATTAAATCTATTTTCAATTTTATTTTCTTTTCAAATAATGTTTTTCATAAAAACTTTTCCAATAAGACTGTCTATTCCAATAATCAGTTAATTGTTGAGCCCGTTCTTTTGGCTCTAGAGCAGTAACCCCATTTGCAGCTAGTAAAATATTAGTTGCATTTTTTGGGCTAGCAATCATTTTGTCAAGCACTTCTTCGGAAACTTTAGAGATCATAACCCAACTAATGGCACTTTCAACAGAAGGTCTATACCGATCAAAACCAGGTTTAACAAGTCTAGAAACAAATCCTCTTTTATAATCAGCTTCTTTTATTGGGATTCGTTGTTCAACTTTACGCATTATTTTTTCAAACCAATTTATTGGCATAACTTCTATTTCTGTGTTAACATGTATTCCGGCTTTTTTCAAATCTGCAGCAAGTGCAATATGATTGAAACCATAAATTGACTCAACACTTCCGTCTTTTAATCCCCTACTAAGTTCTCGCTTGATTATTTTATGTCTAAGTTTAGACCACTCACACCAAACTTGTAAATGGGCTTTGTAATTCTTGTAAGTATATTCTTTTTCTAATGCTTTCTCGGTACGCACACAACCATTCCAAAGCCTATCCCATTTAAGTTCTTCTTTTTTTCCCCTTACTCTTCCACCAACACGAACCTTAACTCCCCGATCCATTGCAGTTTTAATAAATCTTCTAAGTGAATTGTCACGAACATTTCCACGATTTGGAAGATAGAAATCAAAATTTTCTCTAGTCAAATCAGTATTTTTTAATCTACCATCTTCATAAACAAATGTTTTTGTTCCACGCAAAGTTCTTTTTCTTTCAACCACAACCCCATTTTTATTTCTTCGGGTTGCATAAAGATTATCCGGATGGTGATTTCTTAAATTTAAATAAACAAATCGATTATCGCCAGGCCGAATTGGCCTTAATTGTCTTGGAGCCATGAACAACTAAGCTTTATTTAGTATAAATTATTTTGCTTAATAGAAAAGCCTTTAATATAACTAAAGCATACTTTATGGATGAGCATTAATCCAATTTGTGATAAGTGCAAAAAAGAACTCAAAGATTTTGGCGGAATATTGTTTAGCCCCCCTAATGAAGAAGGAGTGGTTAGAAAGTGGCATATTTGTAAAGAGTGTTACAAACTAATGGAAAATGAATTAAAAAGAAAGTGATTTTTATGGCTAAAAAAACAGTAAAGAAAAAAATTAGTAAAAAGATTGTTAATGTTGAAACTAAAGTTGTTCATTCGGAAGTTAAACAATTTTTTCACAAAAAGCATTCAATTAAAGAGAATGTAAAAACTGTTTTTGATTTAATCAGAGTTGGAAACTGTTTAATGGCGGCAATAGCAATTTTAATTGGTTTTTATTTAGCAAGTGGGGCAGATTACAAGTTAGCCGCAATGGCTGCAATATCCGGATTTTTGATTTGCGGAGCAGGACAAGCAATAAATGATTTTTTTGATGCAAAAATTGATGCTAAGACTTCAAAAGAAAGACCAATCCCAAGTAATAGAATTACTGCAAAAAAAGCACTTTGTCTTTCAATCGGAATGTTTTTGGTAGGAGGATTCGTTTCATCACTAATTAATACAACAGCTCTACAAATAGCAGTTATTTTTGCAGCACTACTAATAGTTTACCCCTTGTTCATGAATAAAATAAAATATTTAGGAAACTTTGTTGTAGCGGCCGGGACTGCAGTTACTTTTATTTTTGGAGCAGCAGCAAATGCCTCAATCCCACAAATAATTGTTTACATTTTTATAATTAGTTTTCTTTCAAACATGGGAAGAGAAATAACTAAAGATATTCAAGATTTGAACAAAGATAAAGGCGAGAAAAGAACTTTGCCGATGATAATTGGAACAAAACTAGCAAAACTATTTGTAGCAATATACTATATTCTTGCAATAATTGGCGCACTAACAATAATCCCGATGTTTAAAAATTTCTATTTAATGACTTATTATGTCCCCCTAGTAATTGTTTCCTCAGCAATATTTATTTTCTCAATTTACTTATTGCACAAAAATGAAACTATTAGAAGCCAAAAGTTCTCAAAAGTAGCAATGCTAATTAGTTTAATCGCATTTGTGCTAATTGCTTTCTAATTAAATTGATTAAGAATGATAAAAGCTATTTTCTTTGATTTACAAGGAGTGGTTTCAAACGAAAGCCACATAATAAAGAATTACTTCTATCCCGCTTATTCTGAGTGCTATACTTATGACCAAATAAACAAAATGTACCACAAAGCCAATATTGGAGAACTAAGTTTTGAAGAAATGGTTAAAGGCGTGCCTACAGAAAAGCAATTTTCATATGTAAACAAAATATGTTTTCATAAAGGCGCAAAAGAAATGCTTGAAGAACTATCCGACAAATATCCACTTTACCTTGCTTCCGATCATGTGCCAAAAGCATTTGAAAAAGAAGTCCAAGTACTAGGAATAGAAAAATATTTTAAGGGGATGTTTGTAAGTTATAAATTAAAATCAAAAAAACCACACAAGGATTTTTTTGAAAAAGTACTTGAAGCAGCAAATCAGAAAGCTAGTGAAAGTGTTTTTGTGGATGATGCAAAAACTAACCTAGAAACCGCAAAAAAACTTGGGTTTACTACAATATGGGTAAACAACCACGACGATAATCCGAGAAATAAAATATTTTACAAACCAGATTATGAAATAGATGATCTAATAGAACTAGTTGATTTAATAAAAAAAATTAATAAGAAAAAAATAATTTTATCCAAACCACTGGTTTAAACTTTTTTGTTTTTCCGTTTCTTCTTTCTTTTTCAAAAATGTGTCAATTGTTGTTGTAACTCGCTCTTTTGAAAAATCGTGTTTCTCAACTAAAAACTCAATTAATTTTTCTTTATTTGGCAACGTTGGTTCAAGTAACTTAGGATTAACCTCTTCACTCACAGGATTCATGAACACATCAACTATTTCTTTAAAATCAAATTCTGGTTCATGCTTTGTTTCGGCAATAATTTCTTCAAAAGAATTAAATTGTTGAACTAATTTTAGAGCAGTTTTTGGGCCGATTCGTGGAAACTTTTCACTAAAATCCGTTCCAACAAGTAACCCAAGCCAAA
>Ga0172379_10004311_pt1 | contig 21235 bp, 19 predicted proteins | sample GrowelOW334metaG_FD_119756 | JGI IMG/M metagenome (GOLD analysis project Ga0172379, IMG submission 119756) | Groundwater microbial communities from an aquifer near a municipal landfill in Southern Ontario, Canada - Groundwater well OW334 metaG | ecosystem: Environmental > Aquatic > Deep...
ATATGGCACAAAATAGACTAAATGTCAAGTAATAACATCATCTTAGCTTTGCATAGCCACCTTTTCGGCGACAAATTGGTGATCCAAGGATGAAAAAATTGACGAGTTGCGCAAAGGTCTCGCAATGTGGAATTTATCCCCTCCTTTATGGACCAACATGTCGAATTAAGAGATAAAATTAATGGATAGCTGGGTTTTATTCAAAAACATAGGGCATTTTTTCAAGGACTTGCTTGCGTCACCCTTTATTTTGGCACGAATGCAGAAAAAATATCCTAGCTGTCATTTCTATCCGGGCAGCCATGTTGATGAATTGTCCATGCTGGGCAATTATAATGCTATTTTTAATAACACCGGCATCATTAATTCCGTTTTAGGGGATCATACTTTTGTCCAAAAAAACTCATTAATTATCAATGCAGATATCGGCAAGTTTTGTTCCATAGCTTCCAACGTCAACGTAAGCCTCGGCAAGCATCCGACGTCTCACGTCAGTTCTCATCCGGCATTCTATGCGGCGACGCAGCCTCTTGCTAAAACCTTTAGCGAGCAAGACAAGTATGAACCTTTTGATGAAAGAACAAAAATCGGAAACGATGTCTGGATCGGTCGGGGTGCTGTAATCATGGATGGTGTTATCATCGGTAACGGCGCTGTTGTAGGGGCTGGCGCCGTAGTTACAAAGAATGTGCCGGACTATGCGATAGTTGGCGGTGTGCCTGCGAAATTGATTCGATATAGGTTTGATGAAAAAACATGTAAAAAGCTGTTGGAATTAAAATGGTGGGACATGCAGGAATTTCAGTTGGCTGTGTATGCCGATTGCTTTTCAGATGTGAGTAGTTTTTTAAAGATACTGGAGAACAACTTTAACAAAGGAGCTGAATGAATTATTTAATAAAAATAATTTTGACGCAATTGCTTAGATTTAGATTTCTTGTATTTTATGTGTTGAATAAAAGAAAATTCAAAAGGCTGGAAATTAAGTCTTTAATCATGAATCCTTTAAGAATAGACGGACCAGAGTACATTTCGTTGTTGAGCGGAGCCACTATTCAAAATCATGCATTTTTATATGCAGAGAAAATTGATGAGCATGTACCGGAACTAATAATTGGAAAGGGCTCTATTCTCGGCAACTATAACCACATTGCCGCTGTCAGAAGAGTTGTTTTGGGAGATAACGTGTTAACCAGTGATAGGGTTTATATGTCAGATAATTTACACGGGTTTGAAAATATTAATGTGCCCATTATGCATCAGCCAGTGACATTCAAAGCGGAGGTGTCCATTGGGGATGGCTCTTGGATTGGGGAAAACGTATGCATTATTGGTGCAAAAATAGGCAAGAATTGTATTATCGGTGCCAATGCTGTCGTAATTTCGGATATCCCTGATTACTCAGTTGCTGTTGGAATACCGGCCCGGGTGATCAAAAAATATGACCTCAAGGATAGAATATGGGTAAAAATAAAAGGATGAGATCAACGTGATTCGTACAGCCTTAATTTCATTTTTAAATAACAGCATCAACACCAGAAGCCTTTCTTCATACCTGAAAAAAAATGGCTATGAAGTAATATGCCTCTTTTGTTCCGGTTCCTTTAACACAAACAACTTAAATGAATTAATAACGCTTATCAATGCGGAGAATATAAGCCTGGTAGGCGTCAGCCTTGTCACTGACGATTGTTATTCCGCCATAACAGTAACCAAGGCAATAAAAGAGAAACTTCACCTGCCGGTTATCTGGGGAGGCGCGCATGTTAATGTTAAGCCTGATGAATGCCTACTGCATGCAGATATGATTTGTTTAGGAGAAGGCGAAGAAGCGTTGCTTGATCTTGTGAAAAGCTATGATGCTGGGAAGTTTAATTTATCAATAAAAAATATATGGTTCAAAACTGATAATGGAATTGTGCGAAACGAAATGCGCAATTTGGAGGAAAATCTCAATAAATATCCCTTTCCTGATTTTGATTTAAATATCCAGTTTGTTATGTTGGAAAACGGGTTTGAGAAATTGGCGGAAAAACATTTTAATTGCGAATACAGTATAATGACATCACGTGGATGTCCTTATAGTTGCCATTATTGCTACAACAGTTATCGCCGCAGGCAATATAAAGGGAAAGGGAAATACTTAAGAAAAAGAAGTATCGAAAATGTAATTGATGAACTTGTGCAGGCAAAGAAGACATTTATCAACCTGGGCAGGATAAATTTTTGGGATGATAGTTTCATTGCCCGCAATATGGAAGATTTTGTTTTATTCCAGAAGTTATATAAAGAGAAAATAAACCTGCCTTTTTTTGCTCTAGTTGAACCGATGGCATTTGATTATGATAAAGTAAAGATTCTTCGCGACAGCGGGCTTGCCGCTTTGCAGCTGGGAATTCAGACAGGGAGCGAGCAGATTAACAGGGAAGTTTATAACCGGTATGTATCCAATCAAAGGGTCGTGGAAATTGCCGGCCAGATTAGAGAGCTGGGAATTAATGTGATTTATGACGTCATATTTAACAACCCATATGAAGAAGCTGCTGACGTCGCGCAAACAGTAAATCTTTTCCTTCAATTCCCGAAACCCATTGCCCTGCAAGGCTTCAACCTCATTTTTTATCCCGGCACGGAAATAACCGACAGGGCGTTGAAAGGTGGTTACATTTCAGTAAAGGATGAAAAGGAGGAAGCGGAAGATTATTCAACGATAGAAGGTGTCAAGGATTCGCCGACTTCAATGAGGGGTAAATCCCTAATCAGTGGCAGGTTTTACCGCATTCATTATGCTTCAGAAAAAAAAGAATACTGGAATATGGTTTTGTCGCTATTCGCATACCTTCATGTGCCGTGGGGCGTGATAAGATTCTTCGGCAAGTCCGAAACTTTCGCGAAAAAATTTATGCTGGCAATGTTTGTCCAGCTTTATACGCTTGCCCATACATTAAAATCCGCGGTTAAGAAAAATGGCTGAAGCCGTCGCGGCCGCAAAACCTCTCGTGAGTATAGTTGTTACCAGCTATAACCACGCAGAGTATTTGGATGAGCGTATGCAAAGCCTTCTTTCCCAGTCGTATGATGATATCGAGATCAACGTTGTAGATGATTGCTCTACTGACAAAAGCGCCAAAGTGCTTGCACGCTATCAAAATAATCCCAAAGTGCACATTACTTTCCTGCCAGAGAATAGCGGCTACGCGAAAGCCTGTAATATCGGAGTCGGTCTCAGCCGAGGCGATTATATCATGTTTGCGGAGTGTGATGATTTCAGCGAACCTGATCAGGTTGAGATTTTAATAAAGAAAATGCTGCAAAATCCAAGCGCCGGTGTAGCTTATTCCAGAAGCAATATGGTTGACGCGAACGGTTTTATATATGGCAGTGATTTCGACTATCGGGAAAAGTTGTTCCGCGAATTATGCTCTAAAGATGCTTTAATCCCGCAGAGGATTATTCAAAATTATTTTTTGGTATCCTGCGTTGTCCCCAATATGAGTGCCGCCATAATCTGCAGAAAGTATTTTGATTCGGCCGGTGGTTTTGATTCGCGTTATAAGGCCTGCGCGGATTGGGATTTCTGGTGCCGCATTGCTGAACAGTGCGATTTTTTTTATATCGCTGAAACGCTTAACAATTTCAGAAATCACCCGACAACGGTAAGAAATACAGCCGGTATACAAGCAAGTACATTGGAGATATTCGATATTTTATACAACAGTTATTCCCGCATGAAACTAACTTATCCGGAGAAGCTGAAATTCAAATTGGCTGTTGGCGCCGTATGGGGTAGTCAATACAAGCAAAATTCATTAAATTGGCTTACGAGTTTTTCTTCTGTTTGGTTGCGGAGTTTAAAATATGATTATTTCATTATTTTCTATCTGCTTATGTGGATAGCCAAGAGAAGCTATGAAAAAATGTTCAAAAGGAATTGCGCAGTTGAAGGTTAGGGCGGAGTCTTGATTACAGGTGCTTCCGGCTTACCGGGGAAAGCGTTTATTGAAAATAACAAGCAGTATGAGATAATAGCTCCATATGTCGGTAAATACGTTATGCTAAATCATTGCTGCCATGTTCCGGTAGATGGCATTCAATTTTTTCTGGAGACCAAAATCCTCGGGTCGAGCTAATGCTGAATTCTGAAATTACGAATATTTAGGGGATCGATAATGAGAGCCGAATTGATACCATTACCTTCAAATTCTGATCTAGTAATGACGATATGGGACCCCAAGGATAGGGGCCCGGTCAAACAGATGATTGAGACATTAGTCATTGGATTGGGGAATCCTCAGACAAAGGACGATGACTCATTTACGTGGAAGCATGTTGATAATCCCGCGGGCCATACCGTATATGCATACGCAGTGGACATCAAGAAAAACCTTGTAATATCATTGATAGGAGTTAGTCCACGCTACTTCTGTTACAATGACATACGCTACCTCTGTTATGAGGCTGTAGACGCATCAACCAGACCGGAATATGGTAGAATGGGCCTTTTCAGCGGACTATTCCGAATCTGCCTTGAGGCCGGGGGAAAGAGGGGGGGTAATTATTCATATGGGTTCCCTAATTTCAATAGCATGCCTGGATTTTTAAAGATTGGTTTTGAAGACATCGGGGGAATGTCGATGTTGTTGAAACCCCGAAAGTATCTTAAATTTGGGTGGACGGTGCTGACCAGGCAAAGGAGCTCTTTTAGTTCTTATGAGCCGATATACCTGGAGAACAAGGCAAGCGAATTAGAAAAGCAATATCTGCCGGGGATATCCGATATCCTGTCTGGCGGCCGTCATCCCAGAAATTTACTTTACGGAGATCGGAATGTTGAATTGATCCGCTGGCGATTTTTCAGAAGACCGGGTTTCACGTATTTCCCAATTCTTGTTTCCGGAGGATTTGCGATTGTCAATATGGGCATGCGTGCAGGTTTGCGTGAAGCTAAGCTCATTGACGTCGTCCTCTCCAGCGATTATCACCCCGGGACAATTTTCAAGGAATTACTGAGAAAAATTTATGATACCTTGCAGCCGGACATTCTTTCCACATACATATCGAATGATCATCAGTGTTATCGGTTATTCGCGAAAAATGGATTTATAAGAATGCCGTCTAGAATACATTTCACCACATTTTCCCATGCCGAAATGACGAATACTCTTGCAAATTGTCAATGGGAAATATCCAGCATGGATATTGACACGGAGTAAATAATTGAAAAAAGAAATGCAAGGTTGTTTGAAATGAATTATCACATTTCAATTAAGAAAGTGGTTCTTGCCGCAGCGCTGAGATATTCTGGCATTGAATGGGGGTTGTTCAAGATCGGGAGATTGTACTACGGAAAGGCGCATATCAAAGTGATCAGTTTACACTCGGTCACATCGTCAGACGTTCCGAATTTCAAACGTCAAATGGATTTGTACATGAAGTATTTTGCGCCTGTTTCCCTCGATGATTTGAATAATTTGCTGGTAAACGGGCAATGGCAAAAAACGAAGCCCGGCATCATTATTTCCTTTGATGACGGGCTTTCGAACAACTATCATGTCGCGGCTCCCATTCTTGAGGAGTATGGGGCACGCGGATTGTTTTTTGTGCCGACAGATTTTATCAATCAATCCCCGGTTAATCAGAAAGCATATGCGGACGAGCATAGAATTATTATTCCAGAAGATTATCCGGGGAATGGCCGTTTCGCAATGACGTGGGGTGAAATAGCCGATCTGGCGAAGAGAGGACATATGATTGGCTCGCACACTCATTCACATTGCAGATTTTACTCGTCGGTTTCTCCGGAGCAGATGCAGATGGAGCTATCGGAAAGCAAAAGGCAGTTGGAAGAAGCATTGAAACAGCGGGTAGATCTATTCGGCTGGGTTGGTGGCGAAAGAGAAACATACAATTCCATAGCGAGCCATTGGATTGCGAAAGTGGGATATACCCGATCATTTACGACCATTCCCGTACTAATCACCCGTAAGACGAACCCCTTTTTGCTGGGAAGGACAGAGATCGAGGCGGATTGGCCACTTCGTATTGTCAAATTCCAGCTATGCGGGGTGATGGATCTCCTGTATGCGTTAAAGCTAAAGCGGAGTAAGGTATTCAAGACAATTCGGGAAGGAATTTATTCTTTTGAGAGTTCGTAATATTAGTGCGTCTTGCAGCATAACTTGCATAATGGCCATAGAGCAGAAAAAATATAAGTCGATAAAAAGAAAAATTGTTTAATTACGCTCTTATTTTCTAACAGGAGATTTACTTTTAATTATGTCAAATATTAAAGCTGCAAGGCGGGTACTGATAACCGGGGGAACGGGGTTGCTTGGCGTTGCTATCCAACGGTATGCGCCCTCGGACATACAGGGATTCTCCGTGTATTTTCCTGAACGTTCTTTGCCTGTTCCACTTCTGTTTCCAATATGTGCCGCTGATGTGACTGATCGGAAGCAAATGCATGCAGTTTTTGAATGGGCTAAACCTGATGTTGTGATTCACACCGCTGCTATTGGCAGTGTCGATTTTGCTGAAAAGAATCGTGAACAGACCAGAAAAGTCAACGTCGGTGGTACGGCAATTATTGCTGGTCTGTGTCAGATGTTTAAAAGCCGTCTCATTTACATATCATCAAATGCCGTGTTTGAAGGTTGCGCCCCATTTTATTCCGAAACTGCACCAGTCAATCCGATCAACTACTATGGAGAGCTTAAAGTCGAAGCCGAACGCATTGTTCTAAAAAGTAATATCCCCAGCGCAATCGTGCGTCCCATCCTGATGTATGGTTGGCCCTACCAAGGTGAGCGTGATAACCCGGTAGTATGGTGGGTGCGTTCCCTGGAAAATGGTAATCCCATCAAGGTTGTGGATAATGTATATAACAAGCCTCTTCCCGCCTGGTCATGTGCAGAGGTCGTGTGGGAAGTGATTCGTCAGAATCGAACTGGCGTATACCATGTGGCCGGTAAAGATCATTTATCGCTTTATCAGTTTGCCCTCCAGGTGGCGGGAGTATTTGACTTGGATGCCAAATTAATAATTCCGGTTCCTGATTCCTATTTTCCGGAAATAGCGCATCGTCCCCGGGACACCTCTTTTGATACGGCAAAAATGGAAAATGAGCTGGGCGTCAAGCCTGTCAGCGTTCAAGATGGTCTCATGCGCATGAAATCGGAACGTAGTGACGGATGATGAGAGAAAAACATAAATGCAAAAAACCATCCTGATCATTGCTCCCCAGTATTACGGTATTGACACCGACATTCAGCAGGCCTTTGAAACATTAGGGTTTAGGTCTTTATTAATCAATTACGCCGAGAGAAAGATCTTAGAGAGAGCCACCAAGAAGATTGGCGATAAATTAACTCGTCTGAAACCGATTTTAATTCCCCTCCGCAGGAGGGCATTAAAGGAAGAAAATGATAACTTTATTTCCGCCATATCTGAATTGAAACCGGATGTATTGTTTATTGTAAAAGGCGACAGTATTTTCCCCGATACTCTGGAAAAAATTAAAAAACTCTTCTCTTGCCCTGTCGTGAATTATATTTGGGATGAACCATTGTATGCCCATAGCGAGAACAAGGATGATTATCGCAAATTCAATTTACAGCATGGCTTGCCCCTGTATGATACTGTTTTTGTATTCGACAGCTTTTATCTGGATGTGCTTAAGAGACAAGGCGCAAAAAGAGTACATTATTTGCCATTGGCGACAAACCCAAATCGGTACAAGGATATTTTGCTGTCCGATCAGGATAAAGTTGCTTATGGCTATGATGTTTGTTTTGTCGGAGTGCCCTTTCAGAGCAGGCTAGAAATATTGGAATGCCTCAGCGAATATAATATGGGGGTTTTTGGAGATTCTTGGACAAAATATTTTATGGTCAGAGGCAAGAAAACTCCGCCCTATTATCGAGGGCTGGCATCCGGTGAGGTGGTTAATAAAATCTATCTAGCTTCCAGGATAGTGTTAAATATGCATCACTCCCAGTCGGTAGCTGGTTTAAATACGCGGACATTTGACATCCCTGCCTGTGGTGCATTTGAAATTGTGGATTATAAAAAAATTATTGAGAATCATTTCGCGATAGATAAAGAAATAGTTTCCTTTAAAGATATCAATGAACTCAAGAGCAAAATTGATTTCTATTTAAAGAATGATGAATTGCGTAAATCCATTTCCCTTCAAGGTCAGAGAAAAGTTTTGCACGAGCATACATGGGTTCATCGAGCTCAAGAAGTATTAAAAGTTTTATCCATATGATTAAGCAAAAAGTTCCGGGAAAATTCGATATTAATTTCTTATTGGTCATTGCCAATGTCCTTGTCTGCGGCGCTTGCATATACCTGTATAATATAACGGATAATTCTACCGTTGTTAACGTTTATACAATTGTTCTGGTAGGTTTCTTGGCCATGGAAAATATAGGGATGTTGGTATACGAGAAAAGGAAAAGAAATCCCTTTATTATAATTCTCATCCTCGTGGTTACGGTGTTTTACATGGCGAGAGTTGCGACTATTTTGCATATACCAGCTTCGTTATCACTTTGGGACAGTCTTTTTATACCTTCATCTGCTGATCTAAATAATACGCTTATATTTATTCTTCTTGCCAATGCTGCTATGTTTAGCGGTTTTTATTTTACCGGGGAATATTATGAACATCAGAAAAAGACAATATATGAAGAGGATAACTCTCCTCAAGTTAAAAATACAATAATCATTATTGCTATAGCTGTTTTAGTTAATTTTTTTAATGTGCTGAAATTTGCGTCATTCGGTAGTTTGGTCGGCTATGTGCAGAGTTTTCTCAATCTGCACATATTCCTTTTATTTGTCATTACAATGATGGCCTACCATTACAATAAAATCTCACTTCGAATCCGTACGCTGTTTATTGTCATTTTTTTGGCTATTACCATTCTGATAACTTTAGCTGGAAGCCGTTCAGGTATTCTAACTGTGGGGATTTTGTTGCTGATGGGCATTTTAGCCGTGAAACAAAAAATTACGGTGAGCAAAAAAATAATTTTGAGCTGTTTACTAATAATACCAATATCCATAATTTTTTTTTCAATAGCGACATTTAAACAACAACGTCTAATAAAAGAAACTATTACTATTGAGCACCTGCGTATAGCTAAAGAAGTTGACTTGTTTAACATAAATGGCATTATCAATTATTTACCACTGATCTATTATAGACTAGGTTTTCTTGATTATTCTATGGAGTTGATAGCAAACAGACATAAGTTTGCTCAGATTATAAATGGTCAATATTACGCTCAAAGTATTGTAGATAATGTATTAACCCCTGGATTTGACGTTTTCGGTATACCAAGAGCATCCCATGCTTTGAGTTATATCGGAAGAGGAGAGCCTATCCCCAATGTAGAACAAATTTATATGGCCTATCGAAGCGATCAAATGGGGATATACGGCGAATATTATGTTTTTTTTAATGGTTACACGGCATTAGCTGCTTTTTTCTTCATGGCTATTATTTTTCAAACAATTTTTGTTAATCTTCATGCAACAAATGGTCTCCTTGCCTGTCTCTATAGGGCAGTAATTCTCTATCTTTTTTATATTTGGCTCAACAGCTTCGGCTTGGACTGGTTCATTTTCGATGTTATGACTGTCGTCATCACCACTTATATTTTTGCCAGATTTTATGTCAGCAAAAGAAAAAGGAAGATTGTTTTTCGGACTGAACCGAAAAAAGATGGGGATAGTGTGGCGTTTTCAACATAATGCCGGCAGGATTAATAAGATAATCTTTTCTTCAGATTCCCAATTTCTTCATCAGGAAAATAAAGATGGCTAAGGGTATTGTTGCAGTTACAGGCGGCTCCGGTATGGTTGGCCTGAAAATAACGCAGAAATTATTGTACGACGGATATGAAGTAAGGATACTGACAAGAAATAAATCGTTTCGTGATGACCGGGCGCAAGTATATTTTGGTGATCTTGAAAATATCGATATTTTGAAAGTTTTTTTAAAAGACGTAAAATATCTTTTCCACTGTGCCGCAGAGTTGCGCAATGAATCAAAAATGTGGAATGTCAACGTATCCGGTACCGAAAAAATACTGAATTTAATTTCTGAATCCAGCATCACCTATTTTTGCTATTTGAGCAGTGCTGGAGTAATCGGATTAACTGATGACCGGATTGTTGATGAAAATAGTAAGTGCGATCCCCAAAATTATTATGAAAAATCGAAGTGGGCTGCCGAAGAATTGGTTGCAAAAGGAATTGATAATTGCAGTACCGTAATGCTGAGGCCAACGGATGTAATCGATGAGCAGCGGCCGGGTGCTTTGAAACTGCCGATAAAATCCGGCTGGCGCGAAAGGATTCTTGTCTTTTTGAAAGGGAATGAATGTGCGCATATTGTTCATGCAGAAGATGTCGCTGATGCGGCTATATATTTTATAAATAGCAGTTTTGAAAAACCGGCATGTTTTTTTGTGTCCTGTGATCATGAGAGATTCAACACATTTAGCGGCTTATGGTCTCTTTACAAGGCAATTCAAGAAGGTCAATCCGTTGAGAAAATTAGGACGAAAATTTATCTGCCAATCATTATACCTTATATCTTACGAAGGCTGTGGAGAGGCTCTTGTAATTATGGCGATGTCCGCTATTCTTCAGAAAAATTATTATCAATGGGCTTCCGTTACCGCCTCGGCGTAGAAGGTACTGTTCGTAATATAGCTGCGATAACCAATTAGGAGATTAGATATATGCCTGCGCAAAATTGCTTGATTTGTAATTCTGAAAACTTAACTAGAATTCGAACATATAAACATTTTTGTTTTGTATGCAATGATTGCAACAATTTATTCCATATCAAAAGGGATAAGTATCTATTGGAATGGGTTTTACCACGATCAATTTGTAAAAGACTGCTTCCTGTAAAGGCTTTTAATCGTCTTTTTCATAAAGATTTAGCTGATGCTGACATTTATGATGTTTATGCAGATGAGTGTCAACAATTAAGCGAACAAAGAAAATCGGAAGTTAAACAAGTTATTGATACTTTTGGTATTAATGATATCCAGCTGGATGGGAAAGTGGTGCTGGATATAAGTGGGGGGCCTGGATATGTAGCTAAAGAACTAAATAATATATGTGATAAATGCATCGTTACAGAATTTTCTGCAGTTGCAACAAAGGCAATTGCAGAGCATATGAATATTGAAACGGTAAAATTTGATTATAATAGTGATCAATTAGAAGACCTGTTCGATAGTAGTAAGTTTGATGTTGTTATGTTAAGATCATCAATCATATTTTGTGAAAATCTTGGAAAGCTAATATCATCAATAAGACATATTCTTAAGCCTGAAGGATATGTTTTACTGGAATCCGGCATGCCAACACTCGGAGAGGTGTTTTGGTGGCAGACAATGGATTACAAATTCCCTTTCCTTTATTCACAAGAAACAATTGAAAAACTATTTTACAAGCATGGCTTTTCTCTCATATATGGTCAACGCGATTATGAAAGTTATTTAAAGGTTATGAATAAAACAAGAACCAAATTTTCGCATAGAGTATTCGCGTTTGCTTTTGAATATCCTCTTGTTCTTTTTTACTATTTGTTAGCAAGAAAAAGCAAAATTTCCATAGACCCCAGTTTAAATCATAAGATGCTTGCTCAGATTTGGCAAAAAAGCGAATTAACTTCTAACACACAAAAGAAACCTTATCGTAATTACTACATCGGAAATGAGAATCAATCGATCCATTTTGCCTCAATATATAATAACTATTTGCGAAAACAGTGAGATACATTTCCCTTTTTTCTTCGACGCAACTGTTTATCAGCAGGTTTCTATTACAGTCTTGGCGTAGAAGGTATTGTCCGCCGTATAATTACGTCCCGGCAACTATGAAATAGAGCATATAGTGGGCGCTTACCAACAATCGGACAGTTTGACGAAATCTTCTCAGAAGCCCGTTATTCTTGCTTATACCGGTTATTATCTTCCTGGTTATAAAGCAGGCGGTATTTTACGGATAACAATCAACACGGTTGATCATTTGTGTGATGAGTTCGAGTTTAAGATAATAACGAGGGATCGCGATTTGGGTGACGATCGGCCTTATCCCGATATAAGGATTAATGAGTGGCAGCAGGTCGGCAACGCGCAAGTGTATTATTTATCGGCGGAATCTAATACAATAAAAGAGATATTTAATTTAATAGTTCGGTCGCCGCATGATATCTTATACTTGAACAGTTGTTTTGAAACATTTACGATCAAAGCCTTATGGAGCAGAATGCTGCACAAGTCAGCTTTTAAGCCGGTGATTGTTGTGCCCTGGGGCGAGTTCGGCTGGGCTTCTTTAAAGCAGAAGTACCCCAAAAAGTTTGTTTTTATTCAACTAGCCAGACTTATCGGGCTTTATAATAATTTGGTCTGGCGTGCCTCCAGCCAGTACGAAAAGGCGGATATTATTAAAGTCATGAAAATAAAACCCGCTGCAATCCGGATAATCGGAGACTTACCGCTGAAAAATATTCCGGACATTCCTTCCGATTCAACAACCTGCCAGCCGTCTGCGGATCGCCGGGATTTAAGGATGGTTTTTTTATCAAGAATATCACGCGAGAAGAATTTGGATTTTGCCCTGCGGGTTTTGCAGCAGGTTAAGGTTAAGGTGATATTTGATATTTACGGCCCCGCAGAAAACAAGACTTATTGGGGAGAATGCCAAGCGCTTATCGAACAGTTGCCGGATAATGTGACGGTGAAATATCTGGGCAGCGTAGAGTCAAATCAGGTGCTAACTATCTTTAGCCGTTATGATCTGTTTTTATTCCCTACGGGAGGAGAAGCCTATGGCCATGTAATCGCGGAATGCCTGATTGCGGGGACTCCGGTGTTGATTAGCACAGAAACACCATGGCGTAATCTGGAGGTGGATGGCCTGGGATGGGATATAGATTTGGAGAAGATGAATTCTTTTGTGGAGATAATTGAGGAGTTCGCTCTATTAAGCAATGTGGAGCGCAGCAGGAGGCGGATGATGATCAAGTCCAGTATTATGGGACGCCTTCTGGACCATGCCGTATTAGAGGATAACCGACAACTGTTTCGAGCGTTGTTGCGTTGAAAATAATTTGTTAAGCATGATTTTAGTTGAGTTTACTTTTGGAGATACGAAGATGAGTCAAAGGAAATATCAAATATGCTCTAATTGCATCATGGACACCTCGGATGCTAACATTACTTTTGATGAACGAGGATGGTGCGACTATTGCCGCAATTATTATCAGAATATACTGCCGAGCTGGCACACTGATGAACGCGGTGAAAAGGCGCTTGCTCCGATCATTGACAAAATTAAGACAGATGGACATGGCCGCGACCACGATTGCTTAATCGGTATCAGCGGCGGTGTGGATAGTTCCTATTTAACGTATTTGGCCAAAGAGAAATATGGCCTGAAACCCATGCTTTTTCATGTGGATGCCGGTTGGAATTCACAGGAAGCTGTATATAATATTGAGCGGCTGGTTGATGGCCTTGGTTTGGCTCTCTATACGGAAGTCATTGATTGGTCGGAGATGAAAGATTTGCAATTAGCCTTTTTTAAGGCGCAGGTTCCTCATATTGATACGCCGCAGGATCTGGCTTTTTTTTCAGCGCTTTATAACTTTGCGGCGAAAAATCATTTCAAATACATCATCACAGGGGGAAACTATTCCACTGAATGTGTGCGTGAACCACTCGAATGGCATTATCATGCTACTGATTTGCGTCATTTGAAAGACATTCACCGCCGTTTTGGGCAAAGGCCTTTAAAAACATTTCCGACCGCAGATATTTTTAAGTATAAGCTATACTATAGGTTTCTTAAAGGTGTAAGGGTAGTGAAAATGCTGGATTACGTGCCATATATAAAAGAAACCGCCATGCAAGAACTGGTGGATCGTTTCGGTTGGCAAACATATCCCTACAAGCATTATGAATCACGTTTTACCAGATTTTATGAGGGATATTGGCTGCCTAAGAAGTTTGGTTACGACAAGCACCGAGCTCATTTTTCCAGTCTAATATTGACTAAACAAATGACGCGTGAAGATGCGCTTAAGCTTATAGCACAACCTGCATATGACCAGGAGACGATAAATCATGACTTTGAATATATTGCTAAAAAATTGGATTTAACAGTAGCTGAGCTACAGGAATTATTTAATGGAGAGAACAAATCTTATCGGGATTACAAAAACAATATGGCCTTAATAGCATTAGGAACAAGAGTGATGCAAATACTAGGCGTGGAAAAAAGAATTTTGCGATGATAGGTATTATCAATTACGGGCTGGGGAATATTAAAGCGTTTGCCAATATATACACCAGATCAGGTATTCCCTTCATGATTGCGTCCCGGTCTGATGATTTAAAAAAGGTTACAAAAATTATTCTGCCTGGTGTCGGAGCTTTTGACCACGCAATGGGCTTGCTGGAAAAATCCGGCATGAGGCCGGTTCTTGATGAGATCGTGCTGGTGAGGCGTTTACCTGTGCTGGGTGTTTGTGTCGGAATGCAGATTATGGCTCACACAAGCGAAGAGGGTGAATTACCCGGACTGGGATGGATTGGCGGTGAGGTCAAAAAGTTTGACCCGGCTCGCCTGACTTCCGCCACACACCTTCCTCATATGGGGTGGAATAATATTGAGCCGGTCCTGAAAAACGGTTTATTAAAAGATATTGACGCGGCCAGCCGTTTTTATTTTTTGCATTCTTATTATTTTCATTGCCAGAAAAGTGAGAATGTCTTGGCCGTTACTGATTACGGCGGACCATTTGCTTCGGCTGTGCATTCCGGGAATATTTTCGGCGTACAATTTCATCCGGAAAAGAGCCATCAATGGGGCATTACGCTTTTAAAAAACTTTGCGGAACTTTGATATGCTGCGACCAAGAATTATTCCCTGCCTGCTTGTCAGAAATAAGGGACTTGTAAAAACTGTCAACTTCAAGGACGGTAAGTATCTGGGTGATCCTATAAACGCGGTACGGATTTTCAACGAAAAGGAAGTTGACGAACTGATGGTTCTGGACATTGATGCTTCCGCGCATAATCTGGAACCGGACTTCAAAATGATTGAAAATCTTGCGGCCGAATGTCGTATGCCCCTGTGTTATGGCGGTGGGATAAAGACGGTCGAGCATGCCCAGAAAATTATCAGTTTGGGTGTGGAAAAGGTTGCCATAAGTTCCGCCGCCGTCGATAATTCCGGACTTATTTCCAATATAGCCAAGGAAGCCGGCAGCCAAAGTGTGATTGTTGTTATCGACGTCAAGAAAAAGATGATCGGTGGAAATTATGAGGTCAGGATTCATAACGGGAAAAAGAGCACCGGTAAATGTCCGGTGGATTTTTCTGTCCAGATGGCCAAGCTCGGAGCAGGAGAAATAGTGGTTAACTCAATTGACAATGATGGCACTATGAAAGGTTACGATTTTAAACTGATTGATAAAATCCGACAATCATTGACTGTGCCGATAACCGTAATCGGAGGGGCGGGATCGCTTGATGATCTCGGCCGGGTAATAAAGAAATACGGCATAATAGGTGCCGCTGCGGGCAGCTTGTTCGTTTTCAAAGGTGTTTACCAGGCTGTGCTGATAAATTATCCCAGCAGGGCGGAAAAAGATGTGCTTATCGGGGAAAATTACAATTTATATAAATGTTGAGGTTTAGTCATGTTTAAAGACAAAATTATTATGATTACCGGCGGCACTGGATCATTCGGTAACGCTGTTCTGCGCCGCTTTCTGGATACAGATATTAAGGAAATCAGAATTTTTTCGCGGGATGAAAAAAAGCAGGATGAAATGAGAAATTCCTTGCGAAATCCCAAGGTGAAGTTCTACCTGGGTAATGTCCGTGATTATGACAGCATCCTGCAGGCCATGCGGGGAGTGGACATGACTTTCCATGCGGCGGCCCTAAAGCAAGTGCCTTCGTGTGAATTTTTCCCTATGGAGGCGATTCGGACAAACGCGATTGGTGCAGACAATGTCATGAAGGCAGCATTGGCCTGTCATGTCAAGAACATGATCGTGCTCAGCACCGACAAGGCCGTTTATCCTATCAATGCAATGGGGATGTCCAAGGCGTTGATGGAAAAGCTAATGATTGCCAAGGCGAGGGCGCATGGGAATTCGGGGACGATCTTCTGTGGCACCCGTTACGGCAATGTCATGGGATCCCGGGGTTCCGTTATTCCTCTTTTCATCAGCCAGATCCTGGCGGGCGAGCCATTGACCATCACTGATCCGAACATGACCCGGTTTATGATGTCTATCGATGATGCGGTGGACCTCGTCGTGTATGCCTTTGAGCATGGCAATCCAGGCGACGTCTTTGTCCAGAAGGCCCCGGCGGCGACCATTGAAATGCTGGCCAGGGCGTTGAAGAAGCTGTTCAAAGCCGACAACGAAATCCGAATCATCGGCACCCGGCATGGTGAAAAATTTTATGAAACCCTGCTGACACGGGAAGAGATGGCCCGCGCGGAAGACATGGGCGATTATTACCGGATTCCTGCAGATATCCGCGACCTGAACTACGCCTGCTATTTCACCGAGGGCGAGACTAAGGTTTCCGGCCATGAGGATTACCATTCCCATAACACTTGGCGACTGGACGAGGACGGACTAAGTGAATTGCTGCTTAAACTGGATTTTGTGCGAACGTCCCTGGAGACGGGGAAGATCGCGTTATAGGGTAGCGATAAAGGAATTACAATGAAGACCGTTTTGGTAACCGGCGCGAAGGGTTTCATTGGGAAGACCCTGACTGTAGTCCTCAAGCGACGAACCGATGTTGTCATCATCGAACACGATCTGGACTCCCCGACAGGTCTTTTGGAGGAAGGGTTGGCCAAAGCGGATGTGATTTATCACTTGGCCGGGGTGAATCGGTCGACGCGGGTTGAGGAGTTCAACTCAGCTAATTTCGATTTAACGCAGCAGGTCTGCGATGCTTTGCAGCGGCTGGATCGCACACCTCTGCTTGTGCTGTCTTCGTCCACCCAGGCCGTTCTGGATAACCCTTATGGGTTTTCCAAGCGCCAAGCGGAAGAAGCTGTGTTCGACTTTAGCAGGGAAACAGGGGCTTCGGTCTTTGTCTTTCGCCTGCCTGGAGTCTTCGGCAAATGGTGTCGGCCGAACTACAATTCCGTGGTGGCCACCTTCTGTCACAACATCGCCCGTGATCTGCCTATCGCCATCTCCGATCCGGCAAGAGAAATCGAACTGGTTTATATTGACGACGTGGTCCATTCCCTCATAGGTGTTATGGATAGCCGCCTGCCTGTTTCAGATGGTAAGTATTGCCTGGTGGAACCGACGTATCGCATATTCCTGGGTGCCTTGGCGGAGATAATTCTGGGTTTCCGGGACAGCCGGGTCAGCCTTGCCCTGCCGGACATTAGCGATCCTTTTGTGCGCGTCCTCTACGCGACTTATATTTCTTATCTTCCCGCGGATTCCTTCGCCTATACATTGTTCCAGAGAGCCGATCCACGGGGCGAACTGGCTGAGCTGATAAAATCACCACGCATCGGGCAGATTTTCGTATCGCGCACCCGTCCTGGTTTCACGAGGGGCAACCATTATCATGATACAAAGGTAGAGAAGTTTGTCGTCATGGAAGGGGATGCGTTGATCCGCTTTCGCTATATCCTGGGCATGGATGTCATCGAATATCCAGTATCCGGAAACGAGTTCCGCGTGGTCGATATCCCGCCGGGATACACCCATTCCATCAAGAACATCGGTCAAAACGATCTGATCGTGCTCTTCTGGGCGGCTGAAATTTTTGATCCGAATATTCCGGATGCCTTTGGGATGATGGTGTAATTAATTCGGAAGGAGCCTCTATGAAAGTCATGTCCATTGTTGGCACCCGGCCGGAAATCATTCGCCTGAGCCGGGTGATCGCCGCGCTGGAACGTTATACACACCATATCCTCGTCCATACGGGCCAGAATTATGATTATGAATTGAACCAGGTTTTTTTTGATGATCTGGAGATGCGTGCGCCGGAACACTTTCTGGCGGCGGCGGGGAAAACCCCGGCGGAAACCGTCGGCCTTGTCATCGCGAAGGTCGATGATGTTATGGCCGTGGAAAAGCCCGATGCCGTCTTGATTCTCGGGGACACGAACAGTTGTCTGGCCGCCTACCCGGCGAAACGGCGCAAGATTCCAGTCTTTCACATGGAAGCAGGAAATCGCAGCTTCGATCAACGAGTCCCAGAGGAGATCAACCGTAAGATTGTGGACCACATCAGCGACATCAACATGCCCTACAGTTCCATCAGCCGAGAGTATCTCCTGCGCGAGGGGTTGCCTCCGGACCGTGTGATAAAGACGGGCAGCCCCATGTACGAGGTGCTGCATTACTACCTGCCGAATATCGAACGATCCGCAACCCTGGAAGTGTTGGGATTGAGGCCCTTGGATTATTTCGTGCTGAGCTGCCATCGGGAGGAAAATATCGATGATGAAGGAAATTTCCGGGGGCTTATAGAGGTATTGCAGGGATTAGTCGACTCTTACGGCAAGCGTGTCATCATGACCACACATCCCCGCACGAGAAAACATATCGAACAGGAAGGAATCAGCCTGTCCCCACTGGTGGAATTGCACAAGCCTTTCGGACTGATTGATTATGTGAAGCTTGAAATGAACGCACGCGCCGTGCTCTCGGACAGCGGAACGATCACGGAAGAATCGTCGATTCTTAATTTCCCCGCCCTCAATATCCGTCAGGCCCATGAGCGACCGGAGGGAATGGAAGAAGGGTCCGTGATGATGGTTGGCCTATCATGGGATCGGATTCAGGAGGGGCTCGCGATTCTGGAGGGACAACCGCGAGGCGCGGATCGCTCCCTTCGGCTAGTCCGGGATTATGGTGTTAAAAATGTCTCGGAGAAAGTCGTCCGGATAATCCTGAGCTATACCGATTACGTTAACCGCGTGGTGTGGCATAAGTAACTATCGCAAGTATTCTCCTATAATTATTCGATTTTATGTCAACATGATAATTTTGCTTTCTTAATGAAGATCCTCGTTGTTTGCCAGTATTATGCGCCTGAACCTTTCAGGATCAGCGATATTTGTGAGTCACTTGTCTCCATGGGGCATGAAGTAGTTGTAATCACGGGGACGCCCAATTATCCAACAGGAAAAATTTATCCAGGATACAAGTGGCTCAGGAAATGCCAGGAAACCGTTTCGAGAGTAAAAGTATTCAGAGTTCCCCTGATTCCGAGGGGCCAAAGCTTCATTCAACTGGCAATGAATTACGTATCGTTTGCAGTACTATCTTGTATATGGATTTTGTTTTTTAAGCATAACTTTGATGTGGTGTATGTCCATCAACTTTCACCCGTAACCATGGTGTTGCCAGCGCTTCTTTACAAGAAAATAACAGGCAAGAAAGTCTTACTTTACTGCTTGGATATTTGGCCAGAAAGCATTGCAGCTGCAAACATCTCGCGTTCATCCCCCGTTTATTCGTTATTATTGGTTGTTAGTCGGTGGATTTATCATGGGGTTGATTCGGTTTGCGTGTCGTCCTTTTCGTTTATCCAGTATTTAAAAGAAACCATAAAACTTGACGTAGATGACAAGAACTATCTGCCCCAGTTTGCAGAGGAGCTATATATGTCCGTGCCTTCGGGTGATTGTAAGCCACCGGAAGGCACTGTGAGTTTTCTATTTGCCGGTAATATAGGGGAAATGCAAAGTGTTGAGACGATTATAAGGGCGGCTTTCAAGTTAAAAGATTTAAAGAATGTCCAATGGCACATTGTCGGGGATGGTTCTGCACACAAGAGATGTGAAAATATGACGCGGGAATTGGGACTAACAGATCGCATCTTCTTTTATGGTCAACGCCCCGCCAATGAAATGCCTGCGTTTTTCTCAAAGGCTTCTGCTTTACTCGTGACACTGAAAAGGCATGATTACATTTCCTGCACACTGCCGGGGAAAGTTCAATCTTATATGGCAGCCGGTAAACCTTTGATTGGCGCCATTGATGGAGAGACAAAAAAAATTATTGAGGAATCCGGATGTGGACTGTGTTGCGAAGCAGAAAACTATGAGGCATTAGCGAAGTTGGTTAGACAATTTGTTTCTGAGCCATGGAAAGTAACGTCATATTCGTCAAATTCGCTGAAATATTATGAGGATAATTTCAGAAAATCAACTTTCATGAAACGTCTTGTGTCGATGCTTCAAGATTTATGCGACCAAAATCTTTCAAAGGCCTCACCGTATGAAAAGAATGTTTGATATATTCCTTTCCCTTTGGTGGTAGATGCAGTCTTTCATATGGAGGCGCTCCTGCATATTGAAGATATTGCCGTAGATAGCAGCCGGATAAGAAATGAATTAGGATTTGTTCCACAATATGATCTCGTTTCCGGGTGGCTTGAAACAGTTGAAAAGATGAGAGAGATGGGAGAAATTTGACCACTCTGATTATAGGACAAACTTGAGCAAATGGATATTCAATTATTAATTAGTCTCGTTAACCAATATAAGGATTTTCTGCTTTATTTTCTCAGTTTTTCCTTAGGGTTGGCTGGAGCATGGCTTATCAGTTCCACACCGCACAGAATAATGCTCGTACTGATGGATCATCCGACAGAGAGAAGCTCCCACGATATTCCGACCCCTCGCGGTGGTGGTGTTGGAATCCTTTTAGCCTTCATTCTATGCTCACTTGTTTTAAAATTGCCTACTACTTTTCTGTTCCCAGGAGTTATGCTATCTATTATTAGTTTTTATGGGGATAATTTTCAATTATCCGTCCGTTTTCGGTTAGTTATCCAGTCCGTTGCTGCTGTATTTTTAGCCGTTCTTTTCTTTGGTTCTACGGGTGTTCCACTATTTCTATTTTCACCTGTTTTCATTTTTGTCGTTGGTACTACGAATTTATACAATTTTATGGACGGTATTGATGGTATTGCGGGTGTCACCAGCGTAGTAGGCTTTGGGCTTCTTGCATACTATAATTATTCAATATTTTCATTTCCATTATTGTTTCCAGCTTCAGCATATGCAACATTGGCAATTTGCATGGCTCTTGCCTCACTCGGCTTTCTTTTCCTTAATCTGCCAAGGGCAAGGGTCTTTTTGGGGGATGTTGGAAGCATATTATTGGGCTTTATTTTCTCCG
>Ga0172379_10004312_pt1 | contig 21234 bp, 18 predicted proteins | sample GrowelOW334metaG_FD_119756 | JGI IMG/M metagenome (GOLD analysis project Ga0172379, IMG submission 119756) | Groundwater microbial communities from an aquifer near a municipal landfill in Southern Ontario, Canada - Groundwater well OW334 metaG | ecosystem: Environmental > Aquatic > Deep...
ACGGCTCGCTCTATCCCGGCATGTATGCGGCGGTGGCGATGAAACTCGACCGCAAGCAGAACGCGCTCGCCGTGCCGCTCACCGCACTGGCGCGGGGCAAGAAGGTCACGGTCTTCCTCATCAAGCCCGACAACACGCTGGAAGAACGCGAGGTGAAGCTGGGTCTCGAAGCGCCGGACAAGGCCGAGGTGCTCGCCGGCCTCGCGGAAGGCGACTCCGTGCTGGTCGGCAGCCGCAGCCAGGTGAAGCCCGGCCAGAAGGTCGAGCCGAAGCTGGTGAAACTGGAGGAGGCACCATGAGCAACACCCTTTCGCCCGCCCAACTCGACGCCCTGCGCCGGCTCGACACCTGCACGGTGGCCAACGCCATCGAGACCTTCAACGTCCGGCTGCGCGACGTGGGCTTCGCCGACTCGTCCGTGCGCTGCGTCTTCCCGAAGATGCCGCCGCTCGTCGGTTATGCGGCGACGGTGCGCATCCGCTACGCCGGCCCGCCGGTCGAGGGTCGCGTCGCCATCGAGCGCACCGACTGGTGGAACAAGCTGCTCGCCGTGCCCGCGCCACGCGTGGTGGTGATTCAGGACGTGAGCGAGCGGCCCGGCTTTGGCTCGTTCATCGGCGAGATTCATGCCCGCGTGCTTCAGGCGCTCGGCTGCGTGGGCGCGGTGACGAACGGCTCTGTGCATGACCTGCCCGGCATCGAGGCGGCGGGTTTCCGGCTCTTCGCCGGCAGCGTCGCGGTGTCGCACGCCTACGTTCACATCGTGGACTACGGCAAGCCGGTCGAAGTCGGCGGGTTGAAGGTGAGTCCCGGCGACCTGCTCCACGCGGACCAGCACGGGGTGCTCTCCGTGCCGCCAGAAATCGCCGCTGAAATCCCCGCCGCCGCCGAGCGCCTGCTCGAACGCGAGCGCAAGGTGATTGAACTCTGTCGTTCCGGTGAGACCAGCGTCGAGAAGCTGCGCGATGCCGTGAAAGGAATCTTCCACGAGCCATGACGCGCTTTGCCCTGCGGTTCCCATACCTGACCATCGTCATCAGCCTCATCGTATGCGTGGTGGGCGTGACGAGTTTGCTGCGCCTGCCGGTGGACTTGTTCCCCGCCATCCGCATCCCGGTCGTGGTCGTTGCCACGTTCTATTCCGGGATGCCGCCGGAACAGATTGAGAACTCCATCACCGGCCGCTTCGAGCGCTTCTTCACGCTGGCTTCGGGGATTGACCACATCGAAAGCCGCTCGCTGCCGGGCGTGAGCCTCATCAAAATCTACTTCCAGCCCGGCACGAATCCCGACACCGCCGTCAGCACCATTGCAAACTTGGCAACGGCGAACTTGCGCCGTCTCCCGCCCGGCACGCTCCCGCCGGTCGTGCTCAAGTTCGACGCCTCCAGCCTCCCCGTATGCCTCATCACGTTGAAGGGCGAGGGTCTCACGGAGACCGAACTGCGCGACACCGGCCAATACGCCGTGCGCAACCAGGTCGCCAACGTCCCCGGTGCATCCGTCCCGCAGCCCTTCGGTGGGCGCTACCGCCAAATCATGGTCTATGTGGACCCGCTCAAACTGGAATCGCATCAGCTCTCCGTCATGGATGTCGTGCGCGCAGTCAATGACTCGAACCTCATTCTCCCCGCCGGCGACGTGCGCATCGGCCCGCTGAACTACAACATCTACGCGAACAGCCAGCTCCGCGACGTGGCCGACGTAAGCCGCCTTCCGCTCAAGACCGTCGGCAAGTCCTCCGTGCTCGTCGCCGACGTGGGGGAGGCGAAGGACGCGTCGCAAATCCAGAACAACATCGTGCGCGTGGACGGCCAGCGCTCCGTGTATCTGCCCGTGCTCAAGCAGGGCGGCAGCACCATCGCGGTCGTCAATGGCGTGAAGGAGGCGGTCGCGGGCCTGCTCGACGTGCCGCAGCAGCTCGTCAGCAAGGTCGTCTTCGACCAGTCGCTCTTCGTGAAGAGCGCCATCAAGAACCTCACGCTCATCGGCGTCATCGGCCTGCTGCTGACCGGCCTGATGATTCTCATGTTCTTCGGCAGCGTGCGCGGCACCCTCGCGGTGTTCCTCTCGATTCCCATCTCCGTCCTGGCCGCCTTCCTCGCGCTCAGTCTGGGCGACAACTCGGTGAACTCGATGGTCCTCGGCGGCTTCGCGCTGGCCTTCTCGCGCCTCATCAACAACTCGGTCGTCGTCATCGAGAACATCTTCCGGCTGCTGGAACTGGGCGAGTCGCCCGAGGTCGCCGCCGAGAAGGGCGGAGAGCAGGTTGCCATGCCCGTGCTCGCGTCCTCGCTCGCGACCGCCGTGGTGTTCTTCCCGGTCATCTTCCTCTACGGCGTGAGCCAGTTCCTGTTCACCGCGCTGGCGCTGGCCGTGGTGTTCTCGCTCTTCGCCTCCTACGTCGTCGCGCTCACGGTCGTGCCGCTCTTCTGCGCGAAGATGCTCCAGCGCCCGGCCATCCGCGACGCCGCGCTCGCCTCGCGCGGCTGGGGCCAGCGCTTCAATGACAACTTCAAGCGCGGCTTCACCGGCCTGCTCAATGCCTACGAGCGCCTGCTCAACGTCGCGCTCCGGCTGCCGCGCACCACGGTCATCGCGAGCCTGCTGCTGTTCGCCGCGAGCCTGGCGATTTACCCGATGGTCGGCGTGTCCTATTTCCCGCGCACCGACCCGAGCCAGTTTCTCATCAACGTGAAATCCCCGACCGGGACGCGGGTGGAAATCACCGAGAAGCTGATTGCGCAGGTCGAGGACATCATCCGGCAGGAGGTCGCGAAGGAGGACCTCGGCGTCATCGTGTCGAACATCGGCGTGCAGCCGGGGTTCAGCTCGATTTACACCAGCAACTCCGGCCACCACACCGCATCCGTGCAGGTCAGCTTGAACGAGGGGCACAAGACCGGCAGCTACGCCTACATGGACCGCGTGCGCCGGCGCATCACGCAGGAGCTGCCGCAGTTGAGTGTGTATCTGCAATCCGGCGGCCTCGTGGACGCCGTGCTGAACCTCGGCCTGCCCGCGCCCATTGACATCCAAATCAGCGGCTCGAACCTCGAAGTCGCGCATCGCACCGCGCTGGAAATCGCCCGCAAGGTCCGCGCGCTGCAAGGCGTGAGCGACGTGCTGGTGCCGCAGGACATTGACCACCCGGCGCTCAAGCTCGAAGTCATCCGCGCGCGCGCCGCCGAGCTGGGGCTGACCTCGAAGGAAGTCGTGCAGAACGTCATCACCGCGCTCACGTCCGGGGCGATGATTGCGCCGAGTTACTTCGTGGACCCGCGCAACGGCAACGACTACCTCCTCACCGTGCAATACCAGGAGGGCTACGTGAAAAACATGGCGGACTTGGGGTCCATTCCGATGCGCTCGCCGAAGGGGCTGCGCACCGCGCGGCTGGATGCGATGAGCGAGTTCCACAACGCCTACGCGCCGACCGAGGTGGACCACTACCAGCTCCGCCGCGTCATCAATGTCTATGTCGCGCCTGCTGGCGAGGACCTCGGCGCGGTGGTCAAGGATGTGAACCGCATCCTCGCGGAGACGGAGATTCCCGCCGGCTTGACAGTGACGTTGCGCGGCATGGTGCATGGGATGAACTCGTCGTTCAAAAGCTTCGGCCTCGGGCTGATTCTGGCGGTGGTGCTGGTGTATTTGATTCTGGTCGCGCAGTTCCAGTCGTTTCTCGACCCGCTCATCATCCTGCTGGCGGTGCCGTCGGCGTTGTCCGGCGTGCTGGTGCTGCTCGCGTCCACCGGCACGACGCTCAACATCATGTCGCTGATGGGCGTGGTGATGGTGGTGGGCATCGTGGTGGCAAACAGCATCCTCATTGTTGAGTTCGTCCGCCGCCTGCGCGAGGACCGGATGCCGGTGCGCGAGGCGCTCGTGCTTGCGTGTCGGGTGCGGTTGCGTCCCGTGGTCATCACGTCGCTGGCCACGCTCATGGGCCTGCTCCCGATGGCCGCCAAGTTCGGCACCGGCAGCGAAGCCTACGCGCCGCTCGCGCTGGCCATCATCGGCGGGCTGACGTGTTCGCTGGTGCAAACGGTCTTCATCGTGCCCGCCGCGTATCTCCTCGCGCACCGCCGCGAGGATGAGGTGAATGGCGCGGCCACGACAGCGGAGGTTTCGGCAGCATGAGGTGGGAAGCTCCAACCGAGAATCCCAACGGGATTCCGTCCCAAAGCCCAGGGTTGGCGCGAAGCGCCTACCCTGGGAATGTCGCGCAACACGTCACAACCCCAACGGGGTTGTGGCCCGTTCGCAATCTGGCCCGTCACAACCCCGTTGCGGTTGGTCCGTCAATTGATTTGCTTTCCCAGGGTAGCTCGTTCCTCGCAACCCTGGGCTGGAGGCCGGAATCCCGTTGGGATTCGCCGTTCCTGTCCCACCTCCGGAGGCCCGCATGACGCGCTTCGCCCTCCGGTATCCGTATCTCACGGTGGTGCTGTGCCTCATCACCTGCGTCGTGGGCGTCACCAGCCTGCTGCGGCTGCCGGTGGACTTGTTCCCCGCCATCCGCATCCCGGTCGTGGTGGTCGCCACGTTCTACTCCGGGATGCCGCCGGAGCAGATTGAGAACTCCATCACCGGGCGTTTCGAGCGCTTCTTCACGCTGGCGAGCGGCATCGAGCACATCGAGTCCCGGTCGCTGCCCGGCGTGAGCCTCATCAAGGTTTATTTCCAGCCCGGCACCGACCCGGACACGGCGGTCAGCACCATTGCCAACCTCGCCACCGCAAACCTTCGCCGCCTCCCGCCCGGCACGCTCCCGCCGGTCGTGCTCAAGTTCGACGCCTCCAGCCTGCCCGTCTGCCTCATCACCCTCAAGGGCGACGGCATGACCGAGACGCAGCTTCGCGACACCGGCCAATACGCCGTGCGCAACCAGGTCGCCAACGTCCCCGGCGCGTCCGTTCCGCAGCCCTTTGGCGGACGCTACCGCCAAATCATGGTCTATGTGGACCCGCTCAAACTCGAAGCGCACCACATGGGCGTGATGGACGTGGTGCGCGCGGTGAACGACTCGAACCTCATTCTCCCTGCCGGCGACGTGCGCATCATGCCGCTGAACTACAACATCTACGCGAACAGCCAGCTCCGCGACGTGGTGGACGTGAACCGCCTGCCGCTCCGCACGGAAGGCAAGTCCTCCATCCTCGTCGGCGATGTCGGCGAGGCGCGCGACGCCGCGCAAATCCAGAACAACGTCGTTCGCATTGACGGCCAGCGCTCCGTCTATCTCCCCGTGCTCAAGCAGGGCGGCGACGCCAACACCATCGCTGTGGTGGACGGCATCAAGGCCTCGCTCAAAAACCTCCTCGACGTGCCGGAGTCGCTCGTCGCCAAGGTCGTCTTTGACCAGTCCATCTTCGTCCGCAACGCCATCACCAACCTCATTCACGAGGGGGCCATCGGCCTGGTGCTCACCGGCGCGCTCATTCTCATCTTCCTCGGCAGCATGAGGGCGACGGTAGCCGTGTTCCTCTCCATCCCGCTCTCGACGCTCGCCACGTTCATCGCGCTGGCGATGAGCGACAACACGGTCAACTCCATGATTCTCGGCGGGCTGGCGCTGGCCTTCTCGCGGTTGATTGATAACTCCGTCGTCGTCCTCGAAAACATCTTCCGCCACATCGAGCTGGGCGAAACCCCCGCCGTCGCCGCCCAGAAAGGCGGGCAAGAGATGGCGCTGCCCGTGCTGGCCGCGACGCTCACGACGGTTGTGGTGTTCTTCCCCGTCACGTTCCTCTACGGCGTGAGCCGCTTCCTGTTCACCGCGCTGGCGTTGTCCGTGATGCTGTCACTGTTCGCCTCGTATGTCGTCGCGCTGACCGTCGTTCCGCTCTTCTGCGCGAAGCTTATCAAGGGCCACAAGCCGGACCACGACCCGAGCGAAGGCGGCGGCTTCAACCACTGGTTCAACGTGAAGTTCCACAACATGCTCAACGGCTACGAGCGCGTGCTGGGCTGGTCGTTGCTGCGGCCCGCCGCGACGGTCGTGGGCCTGCTCGCCATCTTTGTCGTGAGCCTCGGCGTGTATCCGCTCATGGGCGTGGCCTACTTCCCGCGCACGGACCCCGGCCAGTTCGTCATCAACCTCAAGACGCCGACCGGCACGCGCGTGGACATCACGGAGAAATACGTCCAGCAGGTCGAGGACATCATCCGCGAGGAAGTGGCGAAGGACGAGCTGGGCGTGGTCGTGGCGAACATCGGCGTGCAACCCGGCTTCAGCTCGATTTACACGAGCAATTCCGGCCACCACACCGCGACGCTTCAGGTGAGCCTCAACGGCGGCCACAAGACCGGCAGCTACGAATACATGGACCGCATCCGCCGCCGGGTGCGCAACGAGCTGCCGCAGCTCACCGCCTACTTCCAGTCCGGCGGCCTCGTGGATGCCGTGCTGAATCTCGGCCTGCCCGCGCCCATTGACATTCAAGTGAGCGGCTCCGACCTCCAACTCGCGCACCGCACCGCGTCAGAGATTGCCCGCAAGGTCCGCGAGCTGCCCGGCGTCAGCGACGTGCTCGTGCCGCAGGACATTGACCAGCCCGCGTTGCAACTGGAGGTGGACCGCGCCCGCGCCGCCGAGCTGGGGCTGACCTCGAAGGAGGTTGTGCAGAACGTCATCACCGCCCTGACCTCGGGCGCGATGATTGCACCGAGTTACTTCGTGGACCCGCGCAACGGCAACGACTACCTGCTCACCGTGCAATACAACGAGGGTTACGTGAAGAACTTCGCCGACCTCCAGGCCATCCCCATCCGCTCGCCGATGCAGGCCAAGCCCACGCGCCTCGACGCTGTGAGCCGCATCAACAACAGCTACGCGCCGACCGAGGTGAACCACTACCAGCTCCGCCGCGTCATCAACGTCTATGTCGCGCCCGCCAAGGAAGACCTCGGCCAGGTGGTGAAGGGGGTCGAGCAGGTGTTGGCCGAAACCGAAATCCCGGCGGGCCTGCGTGTGACCTTGCGCGGCATGGTGCAGGGGATGAACTCGTCGTTCAAAAGCTTCGGCCTCGGGCTGATTCTCTCCGTGTTGCTGGTGTATTTGATTCTCGTGGCGCAGTTCCAGTCGTGGATTGACCCGATCCTCATCCTGCTGGCCGTGCCCACCGGTTTGACCGGCGTGCTGCTGCTGCTCTACTTCACCGGCACGACCCTGAACGTCATGTCGCTCATGGGCATCGTGATGATGGTCGGCATCGTCGTCTCGAACAGCATCCTCATCGTCGAGTTCACGCACCGGCTGCGTGAGGACGGCAAGACCGTCCGCGAGGCCGTCACGCTCGCCTGCCGCGTCCGTCTGCGCCCCGTGCTGATGACCTCGCTCGCCACGCTCATCGGTCTGCTGCCCATGGCGCTCAAGCTCGGCACCGGCAGCGAGGCCTACGCGCCCCTGGCGCTGGCCATCATCGGCGGGCTGGCGGTGTCCGTGGTGCTCACGGTGTTCATCGTCCCGGCGGCATATCTGCTGGTTTATGGGCGAAAGGAACGGGCGAGCGAGGCAACTCCTGCATCTTGATTGCGATGAAACAAATTCCAAATCCCAAGCTCCAAGCTCCAAAGAAGCTCCAAATCCCAAGCTCCAAGGCCGGCGTGGATTGGCAGCGTCGCTCGCAGCCACTCCGCCTGTGGAGCTTGGTGCTTGGAGCTTGGTGCTTCTTTGGAGCTTGGAGCTTGGAGCTTGGAGCTTCGGAAAAGCTCACTTTGAAGGAAGCCCGCGACCTGGCCCTCCGACAGCATCCGCGCATCACCGCCGCCGAGTTCAAGGCGCTCGCCGCCAAGCAGGCCGTCCTGCAAACCCGCGCGGCGCTTCTGCCCAGCTTCAGTGCCAACGTCGTCGCCGTCGGCGCGGCGGACGCCAACACGCGCCTGACCGCCGCCGGCGGCCTGAACAACCCGACCGTCTTCGAGCGCGCTGCCGGCGGCATCTCGGTAAGCCAGCTCATCACGGACTTTGGCCGCACGGACAACCTGCTCGGCGGCGCGAAGGACAAGGCCCGCGCCGAGGAGGCCAGCACCGACACCGCTCGCGCGCAGTTACTCCTCGCTGTGAGCGCTACGTATTTCAGCGCGCAGCAGGCGCAGTCCGTCCTGCGCGTCGTGGACCAGACTGTCACCAACCGCCAAACCTTGCTCGACCAAGTCAGCGCGCTGGCGAAAAACCAGTTGAAGTCCGACCTCGACGTGAGTTTCGCCCGCGTGTCGCTGGAGGAGGCGCGCCTCCTGCAACTCCGCGCCCGCAACGACCTCGACGCCAGTTTCACCGCCCTCGACACCCTGCTTGGCGGACGCGAGCCGCGCCGCTACACGCTCGTGGAGGAGGAACTGCCGGCTGAACTGCCCGCTGACGCCGCCCCGCTCGTCGCCGACGCGCTGCGGCTGCGTCCCGAACTGGAGCGTTTCCGCGCCGAGCGCGATGGTGCGCTGAAGCAGGCGCGTGCCGACAAGGCCCTGCACTACCCGACTCTCAGCGCGCTGGCCGGCATCGGCGTCACGCCTGTCCACGACACGCGGCTGGAAGACACTTACGCCTCCGCCGGCCTCGTCCTGAGCCTCCCGCTCTTCAGTGGCGGACGCGACACCGCCCGCCAGAAGGAGGCCGAGCTGAAAGCCAAGGCCGCTGAGGAATCTTTGAAGGACGAGGAGAACAACGTCATCCGCGACGTGCGCCTCGCGTTGCTCCGCGCCCAGCACGCCCACGAGCGCCTCGCCCTCACCGCGAAACTCCTCACCCACGCCCGCACCGCGAACGAGCTCGCCGCCGCCCGCTACAAGCTCGGGGCCAGCAGCATCACCGAGCTAAACCAGGCCCAGCTCAACCTCACCGCCGCCGAAATCGCCGAGGCCGGTGCGAGATACGACTATTTTCTCCAGCGCGCCGTGCTCGACTACCAGCGCGGGGTGCGCTGATTTCAGCGCGGTCGCGAAAGCTTATTCTCCGGGATGGCCCGGCAGCGCGGGCAGCGAACCCGGCTCGCGAAAATTTCGCACACCAAGCTGGTTTGAGTTCACCAAGGCCACGTGTCCGTCGTAGAAGAGCGCGTTCAAGCCCGCCCCATGACGCGGCGGATAATGGCTCTGGTCTGAGAACGGCAGCCACGGCGGACGCGGCGGCGCGGTGATGCGCGAATCCCCGCAGCCGGGCGAGCGCCGGTGATCCCACACCACGATGCGCTCGCTCTGGGAAGTCACCTCCACGTCGTTCGCGGCCATCGGACTGCCGGTGGCGTAGTTCATCCCGTAGCTGCACTGCCACTCCGGTTCCGCGGGGCATTTCCAGACGTTGCTCACGCCGATCATCGGGAAGAGCAAACCCGGCTTGAAGGTCGCGCCCGGAATTCCGTTCGGCACCTGCCACGGATCGTAGGGGGCCCACCAAATTTCGTTTGGCCCGGTCGGCGCGGGCACGCCGGGTGACGTGCCGCTGGGCACGCCCGCCGTCAATCCGTAAGGGTCCGCAGGCGTGTCGGGCGTCAGGCGATGCGGCGTGTTGCGCCCGCCATATTCGTCGCGGTAGAGCGTGTGCGCCACGCCGATCTGACGCTCGTTGTTCAAGCACTGCGCCTGCTTCGCCCTGGCCTTGGCCTTGGCCAGCGCGGGCAGGAGCAAACCCGCCAGTATTGCGATGATGGCAATGACCACCAGCAGTTCAATCAGGGTGAAGGCGGTGCGGGTTCGCATGAGGACTGTGGTGACAGCGCCGGATTGAAGCCGCCTTCAGGCCTCTCAACGCGGTTCCTGGCTTGCGGTGGCCGGTCCCTTTGGTCCCAGGAGGCTCCTGCTCATGCGGGTGCGATGCGGTCCGGTGACGAGGTCGCGAAGGGTGTGGCGGTCGAGGCTTTCGTAGAAGGCGGTCATCGCCTCGGCCAGCGCACCTTTCAGGCGGCAGCTGCCGTTGATGGGGCAGGTGTTGGTCGCGGCGTCGAAACACTCGACGATCACGGGCTGGTCCTCCGTCTCTCGCACCAGTTTGCCGATGCGGATTTCCTCCGGCGGACGGGCAAGCTGGATGCCGCCGCCGCGTCCCCTCCGGGTGTCAAGGTAACCGAGCTTGGCGAGGCTGTGGATCACTTTGGCGAGGTGGTTGCGTGAGATGCCAAAGGCGGCGGTGACATCGGCCACCTGAAACACGTCGCCCTTCAGCGCGGCATACGTGAGGACACGGAGGGAGTAGTCACTGAAGAGGCTGAGTTTCATGGGAGGAAGGATGGAGGGTGTGCGGGGCAGAGCAGGGGCGTCGGTCGGCGCTGAACCTGTGCGTTGCAGAGTTTTCCCACCGTCTTCGGATTGGCAATGCTCGTCATCGCGCTGAAAAATCTTGCACGGTTAAAAGAAGTATTTAGAATACATCTTCAACGCCTCGGATTGTAAGCCGGGCACCTGCCCATGTGGGCAGGCTAACAGTCACACTCGAAACAACCAATGAAATTGAACCTGTCATCGCTTGCCAAACTTGGCGTCGCCCTCTCGCTTCTCGTCAACGTGGCGGCGGCTGCCGAGCCCGCCGCCGCAGTCAACAAGGTCTGCCCCGTCAGCGGCAAGCCCGTGAACCCCAGGATCACGCTGGCCTATGAGGGCCGGACGTATGGCTTTGCCGAGGAGGCCTGCCGGACCAAATGGCAGGCGGCCCGGGAGGGCAGCCTCTATCACAAGCTGGGCGGCAAGCCCGCCATTGATGCCGCGGTCGAGGCCTTTTACGTCAAGGTGCTGGCCGACAAACGGATCAAGCACTTCTTCGAGGACATCAACATGGACAAGCAGCGCCGGAAGCAGAAGGAATTCCTCTCCGCCGCCTTCGGCGGGCCGGTTCCCTGGGCTGGCAAGGACATGCGCAAGGCCCACGCCAACCTGCCCGGCTTGAACGAGACGCACTTCAATGCGGTCGCTGAAAACCTCCAGAAGACCCTGGTGGAATTGAAGATCAAGCCGGAGCTGATCGCCCAGGTCATGACCATCGCCGCCAGCACCCGCGACGACGTGCTGAACCGTCCCAAGGCCGCGAAGTAAGGCAGGCGCTCTCTGAATTGTCGCACGCTGCGGGGCACATCTGAATGTGCCCCGCTTGCGTTTTCGCCCTGGCTCCTGCGGAGGGAGTGAAGCCGACCGTTGCGTGTGACCATGTTCAAGGCGCAGGCCGACTCAGCCGCAGCCTCCCGGGCCGCAGTCGCAGCCACCCTGGCCGGAGTCGCCTTTGGATTTGCCGGTGAAGACACCCCAGCCGCCGAGGATCACGCGCCGGATGGGTTCGCCGGTTTCAGGGTGTCTGCTGAGCGGGGCGTCGTTCATGCCCTGCTGGATTTCGTAGTGCCGGGGCTTGTCGCCCGTGCGCAGGGGGATGGTTTCGTAGAGGTAGGTCATGCTGTGTGTCGGGTTGGCTGGTGTTTCGCTCACGAGCGCGGCAGGGGTCGCTGATACCAGCCACGCGAGGCGTTGCACATGCGGCAGACGGAAAGCATCACCGGCACTTCCACGAGCACGCCGACGACGGTGGCGAGCGCGGCGGGGCTGGTGGGGCCGAAGAGCGTGATGGCGACGGCAACGGCGAGTTCAAAGAAGTTGCTCGCGCCGATGAGCGCTCCAGGGGAGGCGATGTTGTGCGGCACTTTGAAGAGGCGCATCAGGCCGTAGGTGAGTCCGGAATTGAAATACACCTGGATGAGGATCGGCACGGCCAGCAGCAGCACCGCCGTCCAGTTATGGGTGATGTTTTCCGCCTGGAACGCGAAGATGAGCACCAGTGTGGCGAGCAGGGCGACGATGGTCACGGGGCGGAACCTGGGCAGGAACCCGTGCTCAAACCAGTCCGCGCCACGGCTGCGGATGAGCGCGGCGCGGCTCAACCAGCCGGCCACCAGCGGGATGACGATGAAGACCACGACGGAGGTCACCAGCACTCCGCCGGGCACGGCCACGCCGCTGACCCCGACGAGAAAGGCGACAACGGGAGCGAATGCGAACACCATGATGAGGTCGTTGATGGCCACCTGCGCGAGGGTGTAAGGGCCGTCACCATCGGTGAGGTAGCTCCACACAAAGACCATCGCGGTGCAGGGCGCGGCAGCGAGGATGATGAGGCCGGCGGTGTAGTTCTTCGCGGTGTCCGGATCGATCCACCCGAGCACGGAGGAGAAAAGCCACTGCATGAACACCCAGCCGAGCAACGCCATGCTGAAGGGTTTCACCAGCCAGTTGACGAACAGCGTCACCAGCAATCCCCTGGGCTTCTTCGCGACGCCCCGCAGTCCACCGAAATCGATCTTCAGCATCATCGGATAAATCATCAGCCAGATGAGCACAGCGATGACGATGTTGACGTGCGAATCCTTGCCAAACTCCCAGTGCGCAAGCTGCGTGGTCAAACCGGGAAGCAGCTTGCCGAGTGTGAGTCCGCCTACCATGCAGAGGAGAACCCAGAGGGAGAGGTTGCGCTCGAAGAAGTCTAGTTGTTTGGGCGTGTTGGTGTCGGTGCTCATGGGGTAGCCGGTTCAAGATTGGAGGCCGCCAGCCGCGCCAGCGCCTCGGGGCCGACCGGTTCCTGCGGCTGCCACGGCAGCCAGACCGTGCGGGTGGACTGCTTCTCCGCCACTTCGCGCAGGTAACGATGTTCGGATTCCTCGCGGCATTGGAGCAGGGGATCGCAAGAACCGCTATGGAGCAGGCTTTGGTTGATGACCCATGCGAAGGGCTCGATGTGCGCGCGTCGCAAGTCCTCCTGCAACGCCGCCGCCTCATGCACCGGCGTCGCCTCGGGCAACGTCACGAGCAGGATGCGCGTGAACGCCGGGTCGCGCAGCCGTTCCAGCAGGCGCATCACGGATTCAGGCTGGGTGCTCCGTGTCTGGCGTTGCAATTCTCGGTTGTAGGCTTCGCTGGCGTCGAGCAGGAGCAGCGTGTGCCCGGTCGGCGCGGTGTCCAGCACCACGAAACGGTCCGCACCGTTGCCCACCTCGCGGGCGAAGGCGCGGAACACCGCGATCTCCTCCGTGCAGGGCGAGCGCAAATCCTCCTCCAGCAGCGCACGCCCGGCGGCGTCCATCTGAGTGCCTTGCGTCTGCACCACTTCTGCCGTGTAGGCCGCCGTCTCCGCCGCCGGATCAATCCGGCTCAAGGTCAACCTCTCGACCTGTCCCGCCAGCGTCTGCGCGACATGCGCGGCAGGATCGGTCGTGCTCAGATGCACCGCATGGCCGCGCCGCGCCAGCATCACGGCGATGGCCGCGGCCACGGTCGTCTTGCCCACGCCGCCCTTGCCCATCGTCATGATGACGCCGCTGCCTTGCCGCTCGATGTCCGCCACCAACGCTTCAAGGCTTTCCATGGCGGGCGGTGTCCAGTCGCTAAGGCGTTTCGGCGTGCAGGCGGCGGCTGCATCGTCGCCCAGCAACACGCGCAGGCCGCCGAGGCCGCGGACGCTGATGGGCTTCAGCGGCACGATGAAGCTCGGCAGGCGGCTGATGAAGTCCCGCGTCTCCGCCAGCGCCGCCAGGCCGCGCTGCTGCATCGCCTGCGACGTGACATCCTCCGGGCATTTCGTCGCAAACATCCCGTTGATGACGAGCTGCTGGTTTTCCACACCCAGCGCCCGCAGCTCGCCCGAAGTCCGCTCCGCCTCATTGAGCGCAGCCAACTGCGGACGGCTCACCAGCACCAGCGTCGTGGCCGAGGCGTCGGCCAGCGTTTTGACCGTGCCCTCATAAATCGCGCGCTGTTTCTCCAGGCCGGCCAGCGGACCGAGGCAGGACGTGCCGCTTGTGTTGTTGTCGAGAAACTGGTCCCACGCCTTGGCCAGGCTCATCAATCGCAACGTGTGTCCGGTCGGCGCGGTGTCGAAGATGATGTGGTCGAACTCGCGCCCCGACTCCGCGTTGCCGATCAAGCCCGAGAACTCGTCGAAGGCCGCGATCTCCACCGTGCAGGAGCCGGAGAGTTGCTCTTCCATGCTGCGCAAGGCCGCCTCGGGAAGCAGGCCGCGCATCGGCCCGATGACCCGCTCGCGATACGCCTCTGCGGCGGCGACCGGATTGATGTTCAAGGCATGCAGGCCCGGTGCGCCGGGAACCGGCTTGGGCTGGTTCGTGAGGGTGGTTTCGAGCACCTCATCGAGGTTCGAGGCCGGGTCCGTGCTGACCAGCAGCACGCGTTTGCCGGCATCCGTCAACTTCAACGCCGTCGCACACGAGAGCGACGTCTTGCCCACGCCGCCCTTGCCGGTGAAGAACACGTAGCGCGTCGTTCTTGCCGGATCGGGCCGGTAGAGCGGCAGGTTCATGATGACACCTCAACTTTCCCGCCGGCTGCGGCGCGGGAAAGCGTCTCGCGCTCCACGTCGGTCGGATAGCGGCCCTTCAGCCGCATCTCGCCGTCCACGAAGAGCAACGGCAGCGCGGCCACGCCTTCCGTGTCGAGCAGCGCCTTCACCGCCGGGTTTTGAATGAAGGCCATCGGCTGCTGGCCGAGGTTGTAACGCTCCACCTTCACGCCCTGCTGGCTCAACTGCGTGAGCAGCGCGGCAAAGCTCACCAGCGCGGGGTCGATCTCGTTGCCACAGAGGCCGGTCGAGCAGCACATCGGCGGGTCATAAACTTGGATGGTTTTCATAATCGTGGGTGGTTCAGGTTACTTCACAGATTTGAGCTGGTCCCGGCGACCCTCGGCGTAGGCGGTGAACACACGGCGAATCTCGTCCCGCACGCGGCGGAACACAGCGAGTTTCTCCTCGTCGCTGCCCGTGGCATGCGCCGGGTCGTCGAAGCCCCAATGATGGCGGTTCAACTGGCCGGGGAACATCGGGCACGCCTGGTCGGCGTTGCCGCAGACGGTGACGACCGTCTCAATGTCCTGCTGGAGGAAGTCGTTCATGTGCTTGGAGCGGTGCGCCGAAATGTCGATGCCGACTTCCTTCATCACCTGGATGCCGAGCGGATGCACGTAGCCGGCCGGCTTCGAGCCGGCGCTGTGGACTTCGAGGATGTCGCCCGCGACGGCGCGCAGGATGCCTTCCGCGAGGTGGCTGCGGCAGGAGTTGCCGGTGCAGAGGATGAGGACGGAGGGTTTTGTCGTCATTTGGTGGTGCGTTTGGATTTGGAGGCGGTTTGCGTTGCAGGCGAAGCGGCTCCGACGGCTTCGGCCACCCAGCAGCGGTCTGACTGCCGGGCTTTGAGTTTGCGGAGGTCATCACGGAACACCGGGTGCGTGGGCAGGCAGTCCTGAAGGCACCGCAGCTGCCAGTCCAGTTCGCGGGGACGGTCAGCGGGCAGCGAGTAGATCATCCACTGCTCGTGCCGCTGCGACTCCACCAGCCCGCGCTGGCGCAGATACGCCAGATGCTTCGAGGCTGCGACCTGCGTCAGCCCGAGAATGTCCTGCAAGTGGCACACGCAGAGCGGCGACTGCGCCAGCAGATGCACGATGCGCAGCCGGGTCTCGTCACAGAGGCAGCTGTAAACTTCGATCAGTTGAGGCGGCTTCATATCGCTGCCCGGAATATACCCTCAAGGGAATATGCAGCAAGGGGCAAGTGAGAAGTTACCGTCTCCCTCCGGACGATCGTTGCTTTTTTCGGGCGGTCGCCAGCGCGCCAGCGGGCAGTTGCGGTGAGCTTCGCGCGCGGACTCGGCGACACTCCCAAGGTGGCCGCGCTGCTGGCGCGGTAGTTTGTTCCGGCCCTGCGCCTCACCCGTTCACCGCTTGGAGCATGGCCACGGCGGGCAGTGGCCGAGAGGGCTTCTCCAAGTGTTTCAACGGGCGCCCGATGCGAGTGGTCACGGGCAGCAGGCCGCCCTCGCGGTAGAGCGTGATGGAGACATGCTCGTTGCGGCGGATGCAGTCCTTGATGGCGTCGGGCTGCTTGTCGCACTGAAGGAGCGTCTTCCACGAGTAGATGTGCTTGGGTTTGTGGAAGTCGCTGTTCGCGATGAAGGGCAGGCGCTTCAGGCCGACGGGCGCGAAGATGTCGTTGCGGTTGGCGATCTCCCATGCGTCCAGCAGCGGCGCGAACTCGTCCTGATTTTCCCACAGATAGAGCGTGTTCTTGCCCCACTCGCTCTTGAAGACGTGCGGGTGCGACGCCACGGCCAGCGCGCCCTGTGCGTGGAGCTGCGCGATGGTTTCGGGCAAGTCCAGCGCGGACGCGATGGGCATCTGCATGTCAATGCCCAGCAGGTGCGCGGAACTCTTCTTCGTCAGGCCGTCCTTGTTGAACTCGATGCCCGCGAGCACCAGCATCCCATACTTGCGCCACGCGCGGCGGCGCTCGCGGTCCAGCACTTCGAAGTATTCCTCAAGCTGGCTCTCGGCGAGGACGAGGTTGCTCAGCTTGCTCAACTTCCCGATGACGCGGCGCGGATCGGCGAGGTGGTCGGTGATGCAGATGCAGTCGAAGCCGCGCGGGCCGTAGAAGTCCACCAGCTCCGGGACGGTGAGGTTGCCGTCCGAGTAGTTGCTGTGGATGTGGAAGTCACAGAGCAACGCGCGGCGGGCGGTCGTGCCGTCCACGATGGCGGGCACGCCGGGAGTGTTTGCGTCCGGCAAAGCCTGCAAAGGCGCGGGTGCGAACTTCGACCAGTCGCCCGCGTCGTCGCACTGGGCGAGGACAAGTTCCGCGATGCGCAGGGCGGCGTCCGGGTGGGAGACCTTGAGCAAGTTCGCACGCCATTCGTGCCACAGGCGGGCCTTCTTGGCAAAGGCCTCCTCGATGATGCCCGGCACCTCGCGGTTGCGCCCGGCGACTCTGCCGAGGCCGAGCTGCTGGATGAGCTGGGCGTTGCCGGTTTCCTGGCCGGGGATGACCTGGTTGATAACCATGGGGCACCGTGCGGCGATGGCTTCCTGCACAACTGCGCCGCCGGCCTTCCCGATGAGGACGTGGTGCGAGAGCATCAGCGCGGGCATCTGGTTGGTCCAGCCGAGCACCTGCACTCGCCCGCCGAGGTCGCGGAAGCGCTCCTGAAGTTCCGCCTTCAACTCCGCGTCGCGACCCGTGGTGATGGTCAGGTGGACCCGTTCGTTTTCCAGCAAATTGTCGAGGACTTTTCCGCACTTCTTCTTCCCGTGGTTGATGACGTAGAGAAGCTTGATGGGGCCGTCGTCTTCGAGCGGGAACGGCACGAGGCCGGGCGTGGCGAACTGCGGGCTGACGGGGAAACCCAGCGCGTGGATGCGACTCGCGTCCACGCCCGCCGCACGCAGCACGGTGGCGGTAGGCTGGTTCGCGACCACGAACGCATCACTAGGTGCGCGATGCCATGCCGCGTTCACCGAGATGGAGTCTGTCACGATGGTGACGAGGCGGAACGGCTTTTCCGAATGGTCGCGAAACAGCTCCTTGATGACCGGCGCGTAGGCGGGATAGGTCGAGACGACGCAGTCCGGCTGCGTCACGCGCAGCACGTCGCCGAGCGCCGAGCGCAGTCGCGTCAGGCCGCCGACGCCGGTGTCCGCGACGGAGACGTGGTCCAGCAGCGAGTAGATGCCGCGCCAGAGCGTGGGGGCGTAGCGCACGACGCCGAGGTGCGCCTGCTTCACGAAGGAGTTCAGCCGTCCGTAAGTGCTCTCGAAGAGGTCGAGCACCTCGACCTGCACTCCCGGTGAGACCAGTTCCAGTGCGTCGCGGAGATTGCGGGCCGCCGCGTTGTGGCCCTCGCCGAAACCCGCTGTGAGGATGAGGATTTTCTTCATGGCACGTTTCTTCCGAGCGTGCCGGAGGCGTGTGACGTTTTCGCGGCGGCAAGGAAACGGTTGGGTGAAATGATTGCGGCCCGGGCGGTGCGAGTCTGCCGGCCCCTTCCCAGCTCCACGGGCATTCAGGCGCCCGAACGGCCGCTATTTTCCCGCCGCCACGCCGTGTGACGGAGAGAACTCCGTGACTGCGATGGTGCCATCCTGTCGAAGCTCAACTTTCAGCGACCCTGAACGGCCTGGTGTCGCGGACTTCACCCGTCCCGGCGAAGCTTCGGCGAGCCGCTGCGCGCCCTTGCGCTCGTCGTGCAGCGTGCCTTCGCGCGCCCAGGCGAAGCGGCGGGCGGTGCGCTCCTCGGACTTGAGCTGTGCGATTTGCTCGCGCAGGAAACTCAGATCGTGAAGCTGGCGCTCCAGCTCGGTGCGCTTTGCCATCAAGTCCTTCAACTCGCGCGTCAGCAGGTCGCGCTCGCCTTGGGCGGTCTGCAACTGCTTTTCCTTCTCGGCAATCTTGCCGTTCAAGTCCTTCACAGCCCCTTGCTGCCTGGTGATTTCGGCGTTCAACTGCTCGGCCTGCTTCGCCATCTGCTCGTTGGCCTGCGTGATGTTGGCGAGCACGGCGTCGCGGTCCTTCACGGCCTTCTGGTAGTCGGCGATGGCCTTCTCGAACTGCGCGCGCTCGGCGGCGGCGCGGTTCTCGATGGCGCGCGTTTCGTTCTGCGCGGCGACGACGGTGGCCTTCACGGTCTCAATGGCGGCGGTGGCTTGAATGAGGTTCTGCCTGGTCTGCGCCACCTCGGTGGTAAGCGTCTCGACCTTGTTGGAGTGCGTCGTGGCCTCGCCGGTCCTGGTCTTGAGGCGTTCGGTGAGGAGGTCGGCCTCGCCGCGGATGGCGGTGCTTTGCGCTTCGAGCACCTTGAGCGCGCCGACGAGTTTTTCCTCGCGATCGGCGGCGACCTTGGCGGCGTCGGTGGCGGCGCTGTGGCGGATGATGAGGGCGAAGGCGAGCAGCCCGCTCACGCCGACGAGGCCCCAGCTGGCGATTTTGTTGTCCATGGTGTGTGGGAGAGGTTCGTTGGTTTTAGCCGCGCTTCGCAGACTTGGTCACAGGCGCGTCCGGCGGAGTGGGCGGCTGCTGATAATACTTCAGCAGGTAGGCCTTGAACTCCTTGACGCTCGCGCGGGCGAGGCGTTTTTCGAGCACGCTGGAGGTGCCCTTGAGCCGCAGCTCGACGTTGCGGGCGTTGGCGATGTCCACGAAGAGCTGCGGCGCGGCGCGGAAGGTGAGCGTGGCGAAGCCGGGCCGGCTCACGACGGCGCTCGGCGAGTTCGTCGGTGCGAACGTGTGGCGCGCGCCGTCCACCAGCAGCGTGAAGGACTCGCCGGGCGCAAGCGTGAAGTCGGCGATGGGCGTGTGCTCCAGCAGGAGGAAGTGGTCGGCGATGCCGTCGGCGCGGACCTCGCGCCGGGCGTTGAGGCAGACGACGACTTTCTCGAACCAGTCGCGCGAGACGTTGTTCGCCTCCATCTGCTGGATGCGCACGTTGTCGAAGCGGTCCACGCGGTGCGTGGTGTTCTGGCAGGCGGCCAGCAGCGTCGCGGCGGCTGCGGCGGTGAACAGCAACTCTTTCTTCATCCCTGTCCTTGTCACCAGCGCGGGGCTGAATGTCAAAGGGGACTTGCGCCAATGCGTGAAATGTCACGCGGCCGTAACGGGACGGTCACTTTGGAGGGGCGAAGCGCGAGCCCCCGGAGATGAACAGGAACGTCGGCCATCGTTCGGCATGAGCACCACCGACACGCTTCCCGGCGAGCAATGCCCGCGCTCCGCCGGCCATGTTGCAGAATCGTAACCGTTCCGCCCTTTGGCCGTAGCATGGCGTGACTATCGTGTCGCCATGTTGTCACAACAGCACCCTGACCGCCGCGCGTTGCGCGCCCGCTAACATGGAAGAATTTTACACGCCCATTTTCGCCAACGCCCTTCAGTTCGCCTTCGACAAGGCCACCATCGAGGGCAAGCTCACCATCGGCCTGCTGGCCATATGCTCGCTCGTGAGCTGGACGGTCATCATCAACAAGTCGCGCCAGCTCTCGAAAGCCGGCAGGCAGAGCAAGGCGTTCTACGCCGCGTTCCGCGAAACGCGCGACCCGCTCGAACTGTTCCGCGCGAAGAAGGAGTTCGAGGGAGCGCCTGCCTACGAGGTGTATCTCGCAGGCGCGGAGGAGATCGTGTTCCACCTGGAGAAGAACCCGGTGAAGGTGAAGGGCGAAACCCGCATCAGCAGCGCGTCCTTCGAGTCTGTGCTCGTGGCGATGGACCGCACGGGCGGCGCGGAGGCGCTGTCGCTGGAAAAGGGGATGATCGTGCTCTCCACGGCGGTCGCGGGCGGGCCGTTCATCGGGCTGCTCGGCACGGTGTGGGGCGTGATGGAGACCTTCTCGGGCATCGCAATTGCAAAGGCGGCGAGCCTGACGGCGATGGCCCCCGGCGTGGCGGGCGCGCTCATCGCGACGGTCATCGGCCTCTTCGTCGCCATCCCGGCGATGTTCGCCTTCAACTTCATGGTCACGACCATCCGGCACATGACGCAGGAGCTGGACAACTTCAACGCCGAGCTCTCCACGGCCATCGAGCACAAATACGTGGACAACCGCGCGCTGGCCGACGAGGTCGCCGACGCCATCCGCTCGCTCGGAGTCGGCCGGCAGGAGCTTGCGGTCAAGTAGCCTGCCATGCGCACGCGCCGCCGGAAGAAGCTCTCGCAGTCCGCCCATCACACGATGAGCGAGCTGAACATCACCCCGCTGCTCGATCTCGCGTTCGTGCTGCTGGTCATCTTCATCATCACCACCGCTCCGGCGGTGAACGACATCGCCATCAACCTCCCGTCGGCGGCGAACAATCCGAAGGATCCCCCGCCCAAGATCAACAACCTGACGGTGGACGAGAAGGGGAACATCTTCCTCAACTCGCGCCCGATGCAGGTGAAGGAGCTGCGCGACGTGCTCATCGAGCTGCGCAAGTCCGATCCCGACATCAGCGTCGTCGTGCGCGGCGACCTCACGGTGCAATACCAGAAGGTCATCACCGTGCTGGACATCCTCACGCAGGCCAACGTGAACAAGGTGGGCCTGGCCACGGAGGCGGCGGGACCGTGAAGGGGAATCGCGGAACGCGGAACGCGGAACGCGGAAGGTTCCGTGAAGTTTCGACCGGCGCGCTTTGGAGTGCGGCGAGTTCTCGCCGCTTTTCGCAGGCGACTTGTCGCCGTCGGGAGGCAGTGGGATTCGCTGTGCCAGGGTGTCTTCCGGCTGGCGCAAGCACTGGCAGTTCCGAACAAACCCACCCGCGTCCGGTTCCGACGGCGACAAGTCGCCTGCGAAAAGCGGTGACGAGTCACCGCACTCCACAAGGGGCGTCGCCACTTCCTTCCCGTGTTCCGCGTTCCGCATTCCGAATTTGAGCCATGCGTCGCGAGCGAAAGAAAAAGGCGGACAAGACGAGCGCGGCGATTTCCTTGGCCGTGCATACCGCGC
>Ga0172379_10004313_pt1 | contig 21227 bp, 19 predicted proteins | sample GrowelOW334metaG_FD_119756 | JGI IMG/M metagenome (GOLD analysis project Ga0172379, IMG submission 119756) | Groundwater microbial communities from an aquifer near a municipal landfill in Southern Ontario, Canada - Groundwater well OW334 metaG | ecosystem: Environmental > Aquatic > Deep...
GGAATTTTTCGGATCGACAACGGATTGAGAAAAGGCTGAACAAAATCTTTGTCAACATGCTTCTCCCCGTTGGGTTTGGCTTCGCCTGTGGCAATCTTGCTCACGGTCTTGTTCACCGAGAGGCCGAAGGAGATGGGCAGGCCCGTTTCGCTGATGATGGACTGGCGCAGCTCATGCGACCATTTGAGGGCCCCCCAGTAACGGTCGATCCCTGTAATATCGAGGTAATGCTCGTCGATGGAGGCCTTTTCGTACATCGGGGCCTTTGCGGCAATCACCTCCGTCACCAGCTTGGAATATCTGCTGTAGGAGTCCATGTCGCCGCGGATCACAACCGCTTCGCGGCAGAGGTTCAGCGCCATCTTCATCGGCATCGCCGAATGGACCCCGAACCTCCGTGCCTCGTAGCTGCAGCTGGCCACCACCCCCCGGTCAGAGATTCCGCCAATGACCACAGGCTTGCCAATGAGGTCCGAATTAAGCAACCGCTCTACCGATACGAAAAACGTATCCAGGTCCATGTGTAATATTGTCCTGTTCTGAAGCTGCATCACCCTTGTTTTGTTCGTTCTAAAATACTTACACAGAGTTGCACGGAGGAACCACAGAGTTACACAGAGAAAAAATTATTCTTTTCTGATCTCCGTGGCTCTCTGTGGTTCCTCCGTGCAACTCTGTGTAATATTTATTTGGTTCATTCAAAATAATTATTTACTTTTGACTATATAAATGTCAATTATGAGACTACAATATAATCAATTTTAAAACATTTGGTGCATGTTCCTCTCAGAAAATTTAAAATTTTTGCGAAAAAGAAGGAAGCTGACGCAGCAGGACCTGGCAGAGACGCTGAAGACCAAAAGGTCGAGCATCAACAATTATGAGAATGGGACGACCTTCCCGCCTGTGAACATCCTGATCGGCCTCTCCGACCTGTTTCATCTCTCCATCGATACGCTGGTACGCATCAACCTGTCGGGATTGCGCGAGAGCCAGATGTATGTCATCGAGCACGGATCGGATGTGTTTGTGAAGGGGAATGAGGTGCGGGTTCTGGCAACTACCGTGGATTCGCAGAACAAGGAGAACATCGAAATTGTATCCATCAAGGCGAAGGCCGGTTATACGACAGGCTATTTCGACCCGGAGTTCATCTCCGCGCTGCCCAATTTCCAGCTCCCGATCTTAACGCGGGAGCGGAAATACAGGGCCTTTCAGATTTCGGGGGATTCGATGCTGCCGATCCGCGACAAAAGCTGGGTGGTGGGGGAGTATGTGCAGGACCTGCACGCCATCAAAGACGATCACCCCTATATTGTTTTGACCCTGAATGAAGGAATCGTCTTCAAGCTGATAAAGAACGAACTGGCAGGGAAGGGTAGCCTGAAGATGATCTCCCTCAACACGGAATACGTTCCCTACGATCTTCCAATCAGTGAAATCAGGGAGGTGTGGAAATTTGTGCTCTACCTCACCGACGAAATTCCAGAGTCGGCCGACAACCAGCAGATTTTCAAAAAGCTGGAGCAGATCCGGCAGGAGATCGGTGAAATAAAGAATCAGGTTACCAGTTAATTGCCGTTTTTTTTGTCCTGCCGGGCAAAATTTCTCAAACTCCTGGACGAGACTCAAAATTAAAAAGGCCGTCTCAAAATAGATTCAGACGGCCTTGTTAATCAATAAATCCAGGCAAGGATTATACCACTCCCTGGGCAATCATGGCATCGGCCACTTTGATGAAACCACCAATGTTGGCCCCTTTGACGTAATTGATGAATCCGTCTTTCCCGGTACCATATTTCACGCAGGTTTCGTGAATATCGATCATGATCCGGTGCAAACGGGCATCCACCTCTTTACTCGACCATGGCAAGCGCATGGAGTTCTGGGCCATTTCGAGTCCTGATGTGGCTACACCGCCGGCATTGGCCGCCTTTCCCGGTCCGTAAAGGATTTTGGCCCCAAGGAATACCTCCACGGCCTCAGGGGTAGATGGCATATTGGCTCCCTCGGAGACGACAAAACAACCGTTTTTGACGAGCAGTCTGGAATCGTCCTCATTGATTTCGTTCTGGGTCGCACACGGGAAAGCCGTGTCGCATTTGATGCCCCATGGTGTCTGCCCTTCATGGTACTCGACGCCGTATTTATCTGCATACTCTTTGATGCGCCCGCGGCGAATGTTTTTCAATTCAAGGATATAGGCAAGTTTTTCTTCGTTGAACCCGGACGGATCATAGATAAATCCGGAAGAATCAGACAAGGTGACAACCTTTGCCCCCATGTGGATCAATTTCTCTACTGCATATTGGGAGACATTCCCGGAACCGGAAACAACTGCAATCTTTCCCTTTAAATCCTGTCCGCGTGTCTTTAACATCTGATCGGCAAAATATACAGCACCATAACCAGTTGCCTCCGGACGGATCAAACTGCCGCCCCATTCAATGGCCTTACCCGTCAAAACACCGGTAAATTCATTCCGGATTCGTTTGTACTGACCGTACAGATAACCAATTTCACGTCCGCCTACACCTATGTCACCGGCAGGAACGTCAGTATCTGCCCCGATATACCGTTGCAACTCGGTCATAAAACTCTGGCAGAAGCGCATCACTTCGTTATCGGATTTCCCTTTCGGATCAAAATCCGAACCACCTTTCCCCCCTCCCATTGGCAGTGTTGTCAGGCTATTTTTGAATACCTGCTCAAAGGCCAGAAATTTGAGGATTCCCAGGTTTACCGTCGGATGAAAGCGAAGTCCACCCTTGTAAGGACCAATGGCGCTGCTCATTTGAATACGAAAGCCCCTGTTTACCTGGATCTCCCCATCGTCATCGACCCATGGAACCCTGAACATCATCACCCTTTCAGGTTCAACCATTCGTTCCAAAATCTTTGCATAGTTGTACTTCGGGTTTTCACCGATAAATGGCATCAGTGATTCAACCACCTCTTTTACTGCCTGGTGAAACTCTGATTCGCCCGGATTTTTGGCAATTACCTTTGCCATGAACTCGTTTACTTTTACGTCTAAAATGTCGGCCATTGTAATGATTTTTGTTATGAATAATTGAATAAATCGCTTTATTGGCTGACTGGTGAGAGACCAATCCGCTTCCGCAATAAAAATAATATCCATAACCATTAGGACAGCTGAACCGGGGTGCATTTACGTGTTTCACGTATAGGGAAGTAATCCGGGCATGAATGTGTCCTTGAACTTTAGGCACTTTAGTTCACTTTAGGCACTTTAGGCACTTCTAAATCTCGATAATGTTGTTCTTAATGGCGAATTTGATCATATCAACAGTGCTTTTCAAGTTCAGTTTCTGCATGATATGGTTCTTGTGCGATTCTACTGTCCTGACACTGATGAAAAAATGGTCGGCAATCTCCTGGTTTGTGTAGCTTTCACCCCACAGTTTAAGGATTTCAATCTGACGGGAACTTAGGCTTTCTGTCTCTGCCCTTTGGTTCAGCCCATCAGATTTCAGGCTGGATATATACCTGTTGAGCAACAGATGGGTGATTGAGGCACTGTAGTAGTCATGTCCGCTCCGTAGCGTGTAAATAGCCTCCACCAGGTTGTTGCGGTCTGAATCCTTGCCCAAAAAGCCTTTGGCCCCGGCCTTGATCGTCTTCAACACTATCTCCTCGCTGTCGATCACTGACGTTACAAGGATTTTGAGTTTGGTGTTGCTGAAACCCAACTGGACAATCAGGTTCAGGTTTCTTACTGAGATATCGTGCATGTTCAGTATCAATACATGCACCTGCATGGATTTCAATTTTTCGGTCAGTAAATTCCGGTCACTGCATACAAGCACCACCCGGAATTCGGAAACATCTGAAAGTAATCCCGCAAGGCCTTCCAGAACCAGTTTGTGTTCGTCAAAGAGTGCAATGTCAATCATTCAAAACGTGTTTTCAAAAAAATAAGAGCCTGGTTTATTCGTGAATGATCACTGCAGAAGTTTTAATTCGTCCATCCATCAAAATTGTAAGCGGTTTGTGAAACTGTACGTGTTTGAAATAATTGGTTTTGTGCACCACTTTTTGGCTGTTCAGCATATCCCAGCGAATAAAGTCTGTTTGCGAGGTGTGTTTGACAGAAAAGTAGCCAATGTTCATTGAAGTTACATTGTGGAAGAAATGGGATCCCAGGGATGAATCCAGCGGATAGTTATCCAGACTGATTTCCACGATTACCTTGGCTTGCGATATCTGCGACCAGTTGACAGGAATCCCAACAAACCGGTCCCTGCTTCCCCATCTGCCGGGTCCAATCAATACATATTGCCTGTTTGCTTTGATCATCGTGTTGTTTAATAGCTCTATCTCGGCTGCCATCTCAACTGTTTTTAATCTATTGAAAGCGGCAGTATCCACAAAAATTACATCGCGGATATCCTTGACTTCCCCATTTCCCAGGCTTGACCGCGTAAACAGGGCCATCCTTGTCTTGTCTATCTGGTCGATCACAATATTTTGAGTCAATTGGTTTCCAATTAACGGTTTGATCTGTAGGAGATAAAATGTAGGCAAACCGTTTTTTGCGCGCTCCAGGTCTACGGCATATTCAATTTCCACCGGGGATCCGAAGGCCTCTTTGACCGCATTCAGCAATACGCTGATCGTTTCAGCCAGGGGAGCATAATTGTATTGCAAAATGTCAGCAAAATTGATAATTCGTGGACCACTGGCAAATAGTCCGGGTTCGATGCGGTCGTTGTTTGCATTGTAAACCGATGCGCAATGCGTCAGCGTTCCGTGCTTTTCAGCCTCGCTGATATTCAGAAGTTTGAGCGAGGCCAGCTCTCCGTCCATCAAAAAATCGACCTCTTTGAGTTTGCAATCAAGTGCATAGAATTGTACCTGCGAACTTACCAGCATATCTTTGATGCTGTAGATGGTCACTTTGGGATATTTGGGCGAAAAACGGTACGATTTCCAGCCATCGACCACATAAGTCCCCAATCCGACCGCTGCCACCGCAAAACCTTCCTCTGGTTTCATACTGGCTACCGGATAGAAATTATAGGATTGTGCAACTCCGCTGATGTTCGGATAATAATAGTCACCATACTGATTCCCTACAAGTACTTGCAGCACTACCGCCATCTTTTCCTCTTCTGCTTTGTGGTGGATGATAGAAAAATAATTTCGGGCCTTCTCCGAAAATGTGGAGGCAAAAACCAGTTTGATGGCATCACAAAGTTGTTCCAGAACCAGCTTCTTGTTGGTTTTCCCATTTGGAACGATGTAGGTGTCAAATACGCCTGCAAATGGCTGTGTGATAGAATCTTCAGATGTACTTGACGACCGAACCGCAATGGGTCTGTCGATTTGTGAGACAAATACCTTTAGTTTTTTTAGCAGTGAACCGGAAAGCTGGGATTCCACGAAATGGGCCCTCAGTTCTGCAAACGAAATATCTGTGTCTATGATTTTATCAAAAAGCTTGTTCTTCGAAATGAAGTGCTGGAATTCATTGGTTCCAATGACCACCGTGATCGGCGCCAGAATATTGATCTTGTTGGTTAATGTCGGAAATTCAAGATTGTATATCAGCGTATTGATAAAAGCCAGGCCACGTCCCTTCCCTCCCAGCGAACCACCGCAGAAGGAGACAATATTTTTTTCGTCGAGCGCCGATGTCTCGTCAAAACTCAGGATTTTCCCTTTTTTCTTCTCTTCACGGTAATGCTTGATTGAATCGAGAAAGAACTGCCTCATCTCATCCATATCCTTGAAGGTATTGGCAGCAACCGGATTAAGCGTTTTTGCCAGCTGAATCTCCCCGCGGGACATCAGCCAGAGAGAGAGTTGGTTTTCCGAGGCATGCAGGTACAACGATTCATCAGGCACCTCCTGCAGCAAAGTTTCAAACTCGCGAAGCGATTTGGCTACCCCAATGGTATTGCCCTCTTTGTCCCTGAATAAAAAATTGCCAAATCCCAGATAACTGACCAGGTAATGTCTCAGATCGCTTAGCAAAGTCTCCGAATTCTTGTTGATAAATGCCACTTTGAGATCCTTCGCCACCTGCTCGTTCCGGTTTTCTGAGGACTGCAGGATGATAGGAATTTTGGAGATATGGGATTTGGCATACCTGATAAAATTTACGCCCGCGTGCTTATCCATCTTCCCATTTCGGTCGAACTCAACATCAGAAATAACGCAGAGCAGAAAGTCCCTGTACCTGTTGAAGATCGCTACTGCCTCTTCATAATTTCTGGCCAGTAATATCTTGGGCCTGGAACGCATTTTCGAGATTTTGTCAAGTTCGTTTTTCTCAACTTCCGGCAACAATTGCTGAACCTGGCTAAATACAATGTCGTATAGGAATTGAAGGTATTTCGAATAGTACAAAGGAGAATCTTCTATCAGCAGGATAACCCGTACCAAACCAATTTTGGTATCATTCTCCACGTTGGCCTTGTCTTCGGTCGATTTTACGATGGCAAAAAGGATCAGTGAGTCTCCGTTCCAGACAAACAGTTTGTCTACCGACCGGATGGTAGGTACCAACTCTTCGAAATACTTGATATCACTTTTCTTGTTCAACAGCAGATAAATGGGAAGTGATTCCTTTCTTGCACGAATTTGTTCACTTAAAATTACCGGAGCTTCGCGATCCATCCCCGCCATCAGAATGACCAGGTCAAAATTGGAGGTTTCCAATAGGCTAAGCGCCTCTTCCGCTGATGATACACCTGTAATACGGGGTACAGAAAAAAGGCTGTACTGGTATGTCTCACCCATGAATTTCTCAAAAAATGAATCCTCGCTTTCGAGGATAAAAGCATCATACAAGGTGGCAACAAAGAGTATGTGTTTGATCTTGAAACGCATCATATCCAGATAGACGTACTTGTCAATGGATTGCTGGTTGAAATACAATTGCAACGGTTTTTTGCTCTTTGTCAGCGAATTTCTGAAGTCGTCTGAATGATGGATGGTTTGGGCGGTAATTCCCTTCCGGTCGATAATTTCACGCCCTTTGCTGTTGTTAAGGTAACCACTTATCATCATGGCGATATTGATCAACAGGTTCCGCTCCTCTCTCAAAAATGGGCCTTCATCCTCTTTGGGAAATTGCTTTAGGTAAAAAATCTCGATGGTGCCCTTTTTGCTGTCTATAGTGACGAAATTTTCTGACTGCCCCCACTCTGTTGTTGAAAAATTATCACTCTGATAAGCTTTCCCTTCAAATCGGATCCTTGCCACCGTATACTTCGGATATTGCCACGATTTGGGAAGGATGTCACATATTTCCTGCAAAGTTTCGTCGGCCATCTTCCCCTGTTCGATGATGAGCGTCGTTTGGTTGATGGCTTTCAGCTCTTTTAAACGTTCGGTATTTTCGTGATGCAACCGTTCCAGTTGAATTTTAGAGATCAGGCCAACGAGAAGTGGGACAATCTTCTCCAACGTCTGATTTGCTTCTTCCATTAATGCCGAAGACCAATCTGGCCCATCCTCTCTCCTGACAAAGAGTTCAATTGCGCCACCTTGTCCGTCAGGAAGATGAAATTCTTTCCTGACGACTATCGCTGTCTCTTCAAAATTCTGGCTGATAAATATTTGATTGCCAAAGTGGATCCGGGCGCAAGCTAAATTTTCGATCACCAAACTTCGTGTAAATGCATCGCAGATCTGCAGCAGGGATACCTTTAAATCGCGACCCTTATTCAGAATCTCAATCATCCTGCCTATCAAATTATCCTGCTCAAAAAGAAAGACAGATAATAACTGATTATTGTCTCTATTGCCCGGAATCCCCATTCCCAATATTGTTGTACATTAAAACCAAGAAGATCTAACCCAGGAAGATCTGAAGAAAGACCAGCTAAATTTAATACAAAAACTGAACAGATAAGCCGAAAAAATGGAATTCGTTCCAATCTATGGCGGATCCCCTTCCAGATTAATATTGTTTACACCCTCGCAGGGAGCGATTGTTACATTATATAGGGAAGCGGCCTCTTGTTCATATCCCGCTAAGTCCTATCCTTCCAAATGCCTGTAAGTATTTGTCGATGTATTCCTGTTTGAATTTTGATTTGTATTGCATCACAAACCGCGGATGCTCCAGGGCGATGATCTCTTTGAAGAAATGATACTTTTCGTTCAATGCGCGGATAAATTTTTCATTTTTACCAGTTCCGAAACAATAGCACCGGTCTGTCTCGATTCCCATGCTAAGCTGTTGCCGGAGACTTTCCACACCGAAATCATATACCGCCGCGGTCAGTTCTTTGCTGTCGTAATAGTTGTAGTTTTTCTCCTTGCCCGCGCCGTCACGGCTGATAAATCCAAGCGGAAACACAGAATTGATGTAAAAATCACCGTAAAACGCCACAGGACCGCCATACGCTTCAATCACCTCGTAAACAAAGACAGAAGATGGTTCATGCGTACTTTTCCCTGCATAGTCTATGCCACAGGGATCCTTCAGCCGCTTGGTGTCGGTAAAGGGAATTCCGGTTACCCCGGCTCCAAACCGCCCCGGGTTGATCCCAAGAATGAGATGGCGGGGACGGTTGTCGCTGTAATATTTCCTGTAAAAAACGGAAGAGACGGGCAAAATCTGTTCATTCTCCCTGAACGGGTTCATGATACCAATTCCTAAAGGCAATGGGCCGTTGAATTCGAGCGACCGGTTAAACGCAATCACTCTGTCAGCAAAAGTTGGAAGCATAGAGATTTATTTACTTCGTGTTACTTTGTGCAATCCTTTGCGTCCTTCGTGGTAAAATTTTTGAAACTTCACCACAAAGGGCTCAAAGGAATACACAAAGGGCTCAAAGAAATTATTTAGTTATTCCTTCCAAGGTAAACAGGAACGCGTAATTCAGCGCCAGGTCTTTCAGATAATCGAAACGTCCGCTGGCGCCACCATGACCAAATTCCATGTTGGTGTGCAGCAGCAGCATGTTCTGATCGGTCTTCATATCCCGAAGTTTGGCTACCCATTTGGATGGCTCAAAATATTGCACCTGACTGTCGTGCAAACCGGTTGTGACCAGCATATTCGGATAGCCCTTCTTCTCCACATTTTCGTAAGGGGAATAGCTCTTCATATAGAAATAGGCCTCCTTCTCTTTGGGGTTGCCCCACTCGTCGAACTCATTGGTGGTAAGGGGAATGTTCTCATCCAGCATGGTATTCACCACATCCACAAACGGAACCTGTGCGATCACCCCATGCCACAGCTCGGGGGCCATGTTAACCACCGCACCCATCAGCAGTCCGCCGGCGCTTCCTCCCTGTGCATAAAGATGTGCTTTGCTGGTATATTTTTCCCTTACCAGGAATTCTCCACAATCGATAAAGTCGGTGAAGGTGTTGATCTTCTTCAACAACTTTCCGTTTTCGTACCATAGTCGGCCCATCTCCTGTCCTCCGCGGATGTGCGCGATGGCAAAAACAAATCCCCTGTTGAGCAGGCTCAGACGGGTACTGCCGAAACTGGCATCCATACTGGCGCCATAGCTTCCATATCCGTACAAAAGCAGGGGCGCATTGCCATCTTTCCTGAACCCTTTTTTATACACCAGCGAAATAGGGACCTTTGTCCCGTCTTTCGCTGTAGCATAGAGCCGTTCTGTAACATACTCTTTAGAATCGTAGCCACCTAGCACCTCCTGTTGTTTCTTCAACGTTTTTTCCCTGGTGACCATGTTGTAATCGAAAGTCGAATAGGGCGTTGTAAGAGAGGTATAACCATAACGCAAATTAGTACTGTTGTACTCCGGATTGGCGCCAAAATTGGCCATGTATGCCGCTTCCCCGAAATCAATATAGTGTTCTGAATGATCCTTTAAGCTTCTGACCCGTAGTTTCACCAAACCATCTTTGCGTTCATTGATTACTACAAAGTCCTTGAACTCTTCGACACTTTGAAGCAATACATCCGGACGGACAGGAATTACCTCTTTCCAGGAAGTCGCCGATGTTTGATCCAACGGACATTCCATGAGTTTAAAATTCTTCGCGTCATCCTTGTTGGTAAGGATCAGGAAGCGGTCGGCCAGTGGAATCACATCGTACAACACATCTTTCATCCTTGGTGCAAAAATCTTAAAAGTACCTGAAGGTTTGGCGGCATCCAACATTCTATATTCTGAAGACAAAGTGGCCGTCGAAACGATGAAAATATACCTGTTGTTTTTGCTCTTCCCGACGCTGATGTAGTTGCTTTTGTCCTTCTCCTCATAAACCAATGCATCCGTTTTAGCATCTTTCCCCATGGTATGGCGCATTATTTTTTCAGATAAAAGTGTGACCGGATTTTTTGAAGTATAGAAGATGGTTTTGTTGTCATTGCCCAACAGGGATCCCCTTCGGTATTTTCAATGGCATCTTTCAGAATTTGTCCTGTCAGAAGATCCTTGATGTGGATGGTGTATTGTCTGCGGCTCACCAGATCAACCCCAAAAGCCAGGTAGCGGTTGTCTTCACTTATGTCAAAACCTGAAGCGGCATAATAGGCATGACCTTCGGCCATTTTGTCGACATCCAGGAGAATCTCCTCCGCAGCTTCCAGGCTTCCTTTTTTCCGGCAATATTTGTAATACTGCTTGCCATCCTCGGTCCGGGAATAGTAGAAATACCCGTTTTTAAACACCGGGACACTCTGGTCCTTCTCCTTGATCCTGTTTTTCATCTCCGTATAGAGATCTGCCTGAAACTGTTTTGTCCCCTGCATGACCTTATCCAGATAGCTGTTTTCGGCTTTCAGATAATCCACCACCTTCGTACTGTCCGGTCCCTTCCCGAAGAAATCGTACATCCAGTAATAGTTGTCTAAGACTTTATCACCATGGAGGGTGCGCCAATGCTCTTTTTTGGCGGCTATAGGTGCTGTTGCTTTCATAAATTGGGCATTAACGGATAATACGTAAACGAAAAGGCTAAAAAATACAATAGACTTTTTCATTTGAAAATGATTTAATATTTATAGAGAATTTGTAGTATGAAAACTTCATGATTTATCCTGCGGACAAAGCTAAAGAATTATATTCATCAATCTAAACCATTTGTCAACACACAAACCTATTTGCAAAACCGAAGAGGCAAAATTCTCTTCTTTAACACATAAAAATAACACTCTCTTGTATTTTGTAGATTGTGTACTCAACTATTTTCCAGTTCTATTTGGATATCTAAAATAAAATATTAAAATTTGTAGAGTCATTACAGGAAAATAAATTTGAAAACAACTTTAGGACATATCGCCACCATACAAACCGGAGTATTTGCAAAGCCTGTTGCAGAGGGAGAAATCGTCTATCTTCAAGCCAGGCACTTCGGCGAAAATGGAGAGCTTGTTGGCTTGTTGCACCCTGATTTATTGGCTGAGGAAATAAACGAAAAACATCTGCTTTTGGCAGGCGATGTATTGTTCTCTGCCAAAGGCACCAAAAATTTTGCTGCCCTATTTGAAGATCACAATCCTGCCTCAGTAGCCTCTACCTCCTTCTTTGTTCTCCGGTTACCGGATGGCTCTGTTTTACCCGAATACCTGGTCTGGTACATCAATCACCCCAACTCACAAAATTTCCTGAAAGGAGAAGCCAGAGGAACTTCTATCCCTTCTATTTCAAAATCGATGCTTGAAAATCTGGAGATTTCAATCCCTGATATTAACACCCAGAAGTTGATTTTAAAAATTGCCAAACTTCGGAACAGGGAAAAGAAGCTGATGCAACAAATTGAGACCCTTCGGGAGAAACAAATACAACAACAAATATTCCAATCAATTAAAAAATAAAAATGAAAAGTGAAAAATCGAAGAACATTCTAAGAGATAAAAGCTATGCCTTTGCAATCAAAATCGTAAGATTAAGCCAGTCGCTGGTTTCGGAAAATAAAGAATTCGTTTTAAGCAGGCAGGTTTTACGTTCAGGCACGGCAATTGGAGCTTTGGTAAGAGAATCGGAGTTTGCAGCAAGTAAAGCCGACTTTATTAATAAACTTACTGTTTCTTTGAAAGAAGCAAATGAAACAGAATATTGGCTCATGCTTTTACATGATACTGACTATCTGCCGACGACCGAATTCGAAACGCTGCAATTCGAATGCAAAGTACTTATTGCCATATTGGTATCCTCGATCAAAACATTAAAAAAATAATTTTTCATTTTTCATTTTTCATTAATATGAAAAAAATTACCCAGAAAGAGATCAACGATGCAGTTTGGAAAGCCTGCGACACTTTCAGAGGAAGCATTGACCCAAGTATTTACAAAGATTATGTGCTTACCATGCTTTTTGTAAAATACCTCAGTGATGTACGCGACGATAAATATGAAACGCATCTGGCCAAATACAACGGAGATAAGGAACGGGCAGAAAGAGCGATGAAACACGAACGCTTCGTGGTGCCCGAGCACAGCCATTTTAACTATTTGTACGAACACCGTAACGAACTTAACATTGGGGAACTGATCGATATTGGCCTGGAAGATTTGGTGGAGGCCAACCGCGATAAGCTCTACAGTGAAGATGGGGCAGGGATTTTCCAGAACATCAATTTCAACAGCAGTGTGCTTGGCGATACCAAAGATAAAAATACCCGGCTGAAAAACCTGTTGCTCGATTTCAACAAAGACTCCCTGGATCTGCGCCCGTCACATCTTGAGGGTACAGATATCATTGGTGGGGCATACATGTTCCTGATTGAGAATTTTGCCAGTGATGCCGGGAAAAAGGCAGGAGAGTTCTTTACTCCCAAGGAGGTTTCCACACTCATTGCCAAACTCACAAAATCCAAACCGGGCTCACGGATCTGTGACCCGACCTGCGGTTCAGCCTCCCTGCTGATCAAGGCCGGAGAAGAGGTTGGTTCTGACAATTTTTCTCTTTACGGACAAGAAGCCAACGGCAGTACCTGGGCATTGGCAGTGATGAACATGTTTCTGCATGGCTTTGACAATGCCACCATCCGTTGGGGAGATACCATCCGCAACCCGAAACTGAAGGAGGGGGATGCCCTGATGAAGTTTGATACCGTGGTTGCCAATCCACCGTTTTCATTAGATAAGTGGGGAAAAGTAGACGACAAAGAGGAGAACAAATCCAGCGATAGCTTCGACCCCGAAACCGACAAATACGCACGCTTCTGGAGGGGTATTCCGCCCAAAAGCAAGGGAGATTGGGCATTTATCAGCCACATGATCGAGACCACCTACGAAGGCAAAGGGAAAGTGGGTGTGGTAGTTCCACACGGGGTGCTGTTCCGTGGGGCAAGTGAGGGCAAAATCCGCCAGAGAACCATTGAGGAAAACATACTGGAAGCAGTAATCGGCCTGCCTGCCAACCTGTTTTTTGGGACAGGTATTCCGGCAGCCATTCTGATCTTCAACAGGGGTAAGGCCAATAATACCAATGTGCTATTTATAGACGCCAGTAAACAATACGAATCGGCAAAAAACCAAAACAGGTTGAAGCCTGCTGATATCGATCACATTGTTGACACTTATCGTCAATTTAATGATGGAAAACTCCAACCTGGTATTGTTGAAGATAAATTCAGCTATGTAGCCACCTTTAACGAAATTCAGGAAAATGACTTTAACCTGAACATACCCAGGTATGTGGACACTTTTGAGGAAGAGGCAGAAGTGGATATAGCTGTAGTTCAGGAAGAAATTGATAAATTAGAGATCGAATTGGTTAAAGTGCAGACTGAATTGGCCTCCTATCTAAAGGAATTAGGGGCATAGTAAACCTGTATTTGATCAATAAACCTATTGAGTTTACTAACCTAAAATTGGTTTACTACATGGAAAAACTTACCAAACATAGTATTCAATGGTTCTATAACCTGCTTGCAAAAGGAGAATGCGAAACGCTCGATTTTAAAGAGCAACTGGAAGATAAATCAGTCTTTGGGAAAGCAATCAAAGGATTTGCTCCTAAATATGAAGATTTGGCGAAAGACGTTGTTGCTTTTGCCAATAAAAAGGGAGGTTTTCTACTCATTGGAGTAGTTGATGAAAGCAAGGAGTTAAATCCGGATTTTGAATATATTGACGCAAAGGTTTTCGAACTTGTCAGGCAGATTCAGGATCGAACGACACCTTCCATAACATTAAAGCCGCACCGCTTAAGGGTAAGAAAACGAGAAATTCTGGTATTGGAAATACCATTTTCACAGCAAATGCACAGAACATCGAAAGGAGAATACCTGATCCGAAGCAATGATGGTAACAGGGCCATCGAACCCCATGAGATTGCTACTATTCAAGCTGAAAAAGGACTCATTGTCTATGATCAAAAAATATGCGATTTTAATTTTTCAGGCAATGAAACCGACAAGCAGGGGCACCCTATACCAGGTTGGCAGGACATTGTCCGCACGCGCGATTTATGGAACAGAATCCAAAAGGAAAAGCCCCAAAGCCCCTATCTGAAAAACAGCTCGTACGAGTTTATCGAAACCTTGGGATTGGTAAGGGAAGAAAAAGGCAAAAATCTGCCCACTACCACAGGAGTTCTCTTTATTGGCAATCAAAAGGCGTTGAAAGAATTCCCCTACAACCAGATCAAATATATTCGCTATTACGAGGATGGCAGCTATGCCCCATTTGAATACAGTGGCAACCTGATTGAAATGGCCGATGCTTGTTTCAATCAATTGAAGTCAGAAATTAAACTGAAAGAGTTTCATTTTGGTTTGTTCCGCGAGTACATTGAAGATTACCCGGAGGTGGTACTTCGGGAATTACTTATGAATGCCATTGCCCACCGCGATTACAGCCGGCAGCAAATCATTGAAATACGTAAATATCCCAATTATCTTGAATTCGAAAGTCCGGGGCATTTTCCGCAGGGGATTACTGAAACTAATTTTCTGAGAAAAACCAATCCCCGAAATCCCAGTATTATGGATGTACTTCGGGAAATTAATTATGCGGAGAAAGCAGGTAGTGGCTTTGATAAGATTTTTACGGCTCTTTTGTCAAAAGGGAAAAGCTTACCCAAGCCTCATCAAACGGAGAACACTATTTTATTCAGAGTTGAGGCGGATGTTTATTCGGAGAAAATTGCTGAACTGAGTTTACTCTATAAACAGATCACATACAAGGAGATAGATTTGGAAAAATTGCTGGTGCTCAACAGTATTTACACCGGACAAAAGCTTACGTTTCAACAGCTGGAGCAATCGCCTTTTATCAACACCTATCAATTACGGAAAATCTTGGCGGAATTACAGGAAATTGAATTTATTGAAACTACCGGAAGGACATCGGGAGTTAAATACATCATACACCGGAGTAAACTGGTATCTACAGAAGACAAGATCAGCTATTCCAGACTGAAAAAACAAGAAAAAGCACGGCAGATTGAAGCCGTCATTCGCTATTTGGATACTGCTGATGATATTGACAATGAGGCTGCCCGGAAAATGCTGAACCTCTCCGACACCGATGCTTCTTATGTATCACGGCTATTTTCAGAAATGGTGGAAAGAGGCTTGATTGAAATTGCTGCTGAGCTAAAACACAATCAACGAATCTATAAATTGAAAGCATGATTGCAAAGAAAACAGTGCAGATATTCAGCGAGTTGAAAAAATCTTCTTTGCAGTTTTCTTTGCAAAAACAGCAACTTAGTTCTGGTTTGCAAAGAACTTTTCGTTTGCGGCCTTCTTTGCAATTGCAAACAGGCTTGCAAGCGGTTTGCAAAGGAAACTTAATTCAATATCAAACACTTACAGCAATGCTGTTTGCAGGTTTCGTTTGCACAAATGCCAACTTAGCGCAAGCGGTGCAGATAACTCAATTTGCCAAAAACTAAATCAACAGAATGAACAAAATAGATAAACAAAACACAAAACCCTTTTACAATACCATCATTCCAGGCGATTGGGTGGTGAAACCCGTTGGAAAAGCATTTGAAATTTGCAATAATCTTAGATTTCCAATAAGTGAGGAGGAGCGAAAAAAAATTCAGGGAGAATTCCCGTATTATGGTCCAACAAAAATCCAAGATTATATTAACGAATATAGATTAGATGGAAAATATGCTTTGATTGGGGAAGATGGTGATCATTTTTTAAAATGGAGGGTCTTGCCAATGACTCTCTTAGTAAACGGAAAATTCAATGTGAACAATCATGCCCATATCATTCAAGGGAAAGATAATCTTACCGAATGGTTTTTTTACTTCTTCAATAATAAGGAGTTAACTCCCTATTTAACAAGACAAGGAGCTGGAAGATATAAGCTCACGAAGGATTCTCTCCAGAAGATATTGTGTCCTTTACCTTCGATTAATGAGCAGAAAGCTATAGTTAAAGTTATCAGCACAATAGACGAAGTAATAAACAAAAATAACCAACTTATTGCACAAAAAGATCTCAGAAAAAAATGGCTGATGCAAAATTTACTGACCGGAAAGAAAAGGTTGAAGGGGTTTTGTGGGGAATGGAAGGAATACCATTTGGGTGAAATGTTTAAAGAAAGAAACGAAACGAAATATTTTGATTTACCACTCCTTTCGGTAGGCGCCTCTGGCATTTACCCACAATCGGATTCTATCAAAAAGGATACATCAAATGATGACAAATCAAAATACAAGAGAATTTGTCCGGGAGATATTGGGTACAATACAATGAGAATGTGGCAAGGAAGAAGCGCATTATCAAGCTTGGAAGGAATTGTAAGTCCAGCCTATACAATTGTTTCACCCAACAAAAATGCAGACTCCCTCTATTTCTCTTACTTATTTAAAATGCCAAAGCTGATGAACCTTTTCTGGCGAAACTCGCAAGGGTTGGTGGATGATACTTTGAATTGCAAATTCAAAGATTTTGCAATTGTAAGAATTAGTCTTCCTGAAATGAAAGAAGAACAAACCGCCATTGCCCAAGTGCTGCAAGCAGCCGATAAAGAGATCCAACTGCTCAAAGCCAAAACCGATAAACTGCGTGAGCAGAAACAGGGGATGATGCAGGTGCTGTTGACAGGGAAGAAACGATTAAAAGTTTAAATATGGGAACAATAAACTTAAAAGAAATGATAGAAAGCGTCATTGCCGATCTGGCAAATAACGAATCTATCAATCATTATGCATTAAAATTGCAGGCTATTTCTCGTAACTTGAAAAATGATACTTTTTCTCAGTGGCTTACGAAAGAAATTGATGGATATAGAAATGCTGACACAGTTCCTATTTATAGAATATTAACAACGCAAGTAAAGGCAAATTTCATTATAGATCGTGGTTTTAATAAAGTTCAAATTTCAAATCATAGTATTCCACTATATCCTTTAGGTGAAAAACTATCAAAGGAAATATCTACAATAGCAATAAAAGATTCAATCATTGCACTAACGAAATTTCTAGAAGGTAATGAATCTATTGCCTATTCAACAACTGATTACGAAAGAATAAAACTTAGTAAGGTGTACGAAGACTGCACAATTTTAAGCGCCCATAAACCGATTCGGAAAAGTGATTTTTAACTAATAATCCATAAATTTAAATCTACTCTCTTGGATATATTTATGGATTTTAATGAAACTATCTTTGAAGATGAAATAGATTTTGACATTATGACAAAGAAGAAAAATATTGACAGAATCATAAAACAGACAATAAACACAGGTTTATATCTTTCTGGAAATGCATCAGCTAATATTAATAATTCTACAGTAATTGGTGGCATAGGAAACAAAGTCCAGCTAAGTGCCGAAACTAAATCTGAATTTGAAGTTATCCTCAACAAAATAGAGCAATTATGCCTGGATGTTGACGTTGACAGAGAGGATATAGCTTCCGAGATATTGGTATTGAGGGATGAGCTAAGTAATACTATTCAAAATCCCAAAATAATTAAGTCTGCCTTGAATGCTTTGAAAGGAATAACGATTGGAGTGGCTGCAAATAAAGTCACGAGCTTACTTGATAATGGTTTGGAAATCATTAAAAATCTATGAATTACTACCGATTTTGGTTGAGCTATGCTGCATTTAATGTCAATGATGCAATTTTTTATTAGTAGCTTCCGTTTTCAAACAGATCCGGATCAAGTGATGGTTATTGCTACAAAGGAGATTGATAATTGCACGATTGAAAAGATTGAATTTCAGGATAAAAGCGTGATTAAAGGATTCCTAAAGGATTTATCGAGTGAGCACATTGGCCAGAAATTAAAATTCAGATTTCATATCATCTATTTTTCAGATGGCAAATTATTAAAACAGACATTAAATTATGAAGGGAAAAGTGATCTTTGCTATCCTGTAGAAATAAAATTACAATAAATGTTTGAATACTAAATAATTGTATATATGTCAAAGAAGCTAATTAAAGTTGCAATTGCATATGATTTTGATGGTACTCTGGCTCCTGGGAATATGCAGGAGCATGCCTTTTTGCCTTCTCTGGGAATTGACCCAAAATCGTTTTGGAGTAAAACAAAGAGAAAAGCAAAAGACAATGATATGGATGAGATTCTTGCCTATATGCAATTAACTCTTGAGGAGGCAAGAACAAAGAATTTTCCAATCAGAAGGTCTGACTTTATGCAGTATGGCAAGGGCATCGAATTCTTCGAAGGTGTTGAAACATATTTCGGCAGGATAAATTTGTATGCAAAAGAAAAAGGGGTCATAATAGAACACTATATTATCTCGTCAGGCCTACGTGAGTTTGTTAAAGGCACGAAAATCGCGAAGTATTTCAAAAATATTTTTGCTTCCGGGTTCGAGTATGATGCAAGTGGGGTGGCTGTTTGGCCTGCTTTGGCGATAAATTATACTAATAAAACCCAGTATTTGTTCAGGATTAACAAAGGAATTAACAACTCATATGACAACTATGAAATTAATAAATTCATGCCAGAAAAAGAGCGATACATTCCTTTCGAGCAAATGATTTACATAGGTGATGGGGAAACAGATGTTCCTGCGATGAAAATGATTAAATATCAGGGAGGTAAAGCAATAGCAGTTTATAATCCAAAGATTAGGGCGAAAAAGAACAAGAAGTCACCAAAACAAATTTGCGAAGATCTAATTAGTCAAAACAGGGCAGATTATATTGCTCCGGCAAATTATTCAGATGGAAGTGAACTGGATAAGATGATTAAGCTAATCATTGATAAAATTCACTTGGAGAATGAACTCAAGAAATACATAAAGTAAATAGGGTATGACCATCGATCAATTAGTACAGCTCAAAGAAAGCGAAGACAAAGTTGAGTTTAAAGAAGCTAAGAACCAATATGCTTACGACAGCAGCCGTAAAAGTGTTTTGGGCTACACGGTGGCATTTGCAAACGAAAAAGGTGGTTATCTTGTGTTCGGTCTAAAAGATGCATACCCCCATAATGTTTGTGGCTCTAAGGCGTATGAAGGAAGAGAAGGCCAGTTAGAGCAGAATGTTTACCGTGATTTGGGAATAAGAATATCTACTGAAGTTCTATTCGATGGTACTAAAAGAGTCCTGATTCTTAAAATCCCTGCCCGTCCGGTTGGCAAACCCCTTTATTTCAATGATATTCCATTAATGAGAATTGGTGATGCATTGGAGAGAATGTCGGATGAAATGTTTTTGTCAATTATTCAGGAGCAGGAACCCGATTTTTCAGCCAAAATATGTGAAGGCATTAGCATCTCAGACCTGGACGAAACGGCCATCAAGAAAATGAAGGAAAGCTATGCCCGCAAGCAGAAGAATACTGGTTTTCTGCAACTCAGCACTGAGCGAGTCTTGACCGATTTGAAGCTATTGGAAAATGGCAAACTCAATTATGCAGCATTGATGTTGCTGGCGAGGAAAGAAGTTATAGATGATAAACTACCACAAAGCAAAACCACTTGGGAGTTTCGCAACAGCGAAGCACAAATACACCATGATTCTCGTGAAGTAGTTGATGAGCCTTTGTTTATTGCTATTGACAGCATTTGGAAACTGATAAATCAACCTACACTAAACAGAAAATATCCGGTACAGTCGGGAGCCTACATTTTCGATTTGTATGACTTTAACGAAGAGGTGATTCGTGAGGCAGTTTTGAACGCCATTGCACATAGGGATTACACCATCACAAGTGAAGTAGTGATTAAACAATATCCCAATAAAATTACCATTGACAACCCGGGTGGTTTCCCCAAAGGGGTAACCATAGAAAATTTACTCACGGTAAGCAGCACACCCAGAAGCCGTTTAATGACAGAAATTTTGGAAAAGACTGGACTGGTGGAACGCAGTGGTCAGGGTGTAGATAAAATTTTCTCTATCACCCTATCCGAAGGCAAGGCTGAACCGAACTATAAAAATTCGGATATGTTCCAGGTTTCGCTTTCTCTGCGAACCGAAATTATTGATAAGGCATTTCATGTTTTCATCAGCCAATACCAAAACAGTGAGAAAGAACCCAAACTGGGTGTAGAGCAAATCATTACTCTTTGTAAAATCCGCAACGGCATTTCTCAGCATTTGAACCCTGAAATAGTAGGTCAGTTGGAAAAGTCAGGATTGATTGAAAAGGTTTCAGGTCACACTAATCGCTACACCTTGTCAGAAAAATACCACAAGTTGGTAAACGATGGATTGAAAATTGGCAAAAGGTATATTGTAAAGGAAGTAGAACTGCTATTACTCGCATTGCAGGGAAATGCGTTAAAGATAGGAGATTTGGAAAATTTGTTGAAAGGCTCTCTGTCAAGGAATCAGATAAACTACTTGAAGATGAAATTGATGGAAGATGCAATACTAAAAGTAGAAGGGAAAATTAAAGGAGCCCGATATCCTCTTGCAGACAAGTTTGCTGATTTAAGAGGTGATGTTTTAATAAGTGCTGTAATCGCTGAACTAAGAGGTAAATATGAGTAAGCAAATGGGTTCTAATAATAAGTGAGAAGTAATTAGAGAACTATTAGAAAAATTATTAGAGAAGCTATTAGAAGAAATGAACAAGCAGCTAATTGTTTATATAGGGCTAATGATTCTTTGTATGCTAATGCTAAAAGAGCTAAAGAGGATGCAGAAAGAGATGATGGTATTCTTTGTATTGCAGCTATCCGAGATGTTATTAGTGGTTCGAAAAGTATGTAGGATATTGAAATATAGCTATTTAATAATTTATTCGATTGGAATTCAATTCTCTGTATCGGGCACCGGATTCTCTGTATTGGATTCGGCACCGGCCAATTTCAATTCTCTGTATTAGGTATCCTATTCTCTAAAAGATTTGAAAAGCA
>Ga0172379_10004314_pt1 | contig 21209 bp, 19 predicted proteins | sample GrowelOW334metaG_FD_119756 | JGI IMG/M metagenome (GOLD analysis project Ga0172379, IMG submission 119756) | Groundwater microbial communities from an aquifer near a municipal landfill in Southern Ontario, Canada - Groundwater well OW334 metaG | ecosystem: Environmental > Aquatic > Deep...
AAGCCCGGCGCCTGAAATCCAAAGCGGCCCATTATATAATCCTGAAATCGTAGGCGCGCAGCATGCTGCGCGCAAGAAGCGCTTAAAGCATCTTGTCTTAAGCCGTTACGTTTGGATTATTTTGACATTGCCGAGAAGAAAATGATGAGCTTGGCCGCTACGGCGATGATTATCGCGAGCAGAAGCAATGTCGTGCGCCACGACGAAAAACCGTGAACTTCCCTGTTTCGCTTAAACCATCGCATGCCGGCAATTCACCTAAAATCGTTACCGCGCGGCTTTTGCTATTGCCCGAACTTCGGGACGACTTTCAGCGCTACTGTCTGAAATAATTCTTCGCCCAGCGTGAAGTGTTCTTTCTTGTATATGCGCAACGACGCCGCGCCTTGTTTGACCGCCTCGATCTTCACAGCGAGTTTATAATCGAACCGCACCCACCCGTTGCCGTCGAGCGAGTGGACGGGGAACTCGCTTTCATTCGATAGCTTGATAGTGTCGTCTTCGCAACGGACGCTGTAAAACGGACCGCTTTTGCTGCCGGGGGACCCGTAGGTGAGCAGCGCCGCGTCCCCTTGCGTGATCTCGCCGCCGGGCAGATAGACGAAAGAATAGGTTTTGGCGATAGAAGCGCCGGAATTGTCAGTCGCTTCAAAAGTCATCGTATTTGTGCCGGTTGCCCATTCCGGCCGCAAGGCGACAATAACGCCTTTTGGACTTTCGGAAACAGTTGAGACCGAATCGATTTTATTTCCGTTCAGAAGGAATTTGTAATCTTTTATCTGAAGCATGAAAAACCTTAGTTCTTCTTTTGAGAGAAGCGCGTCGTCATTCCCCGCGCGGTCCAACAACTCGGACATCGATGGGGCATTCCAATAAAAAGAAGTCTTCGCTTCCAGAGCCTGGTCTTTCGTCTTGCCGACGACCTTGATCTCTTTTTTGCCGGCGTCGCCCAACGCTATCATATATGTAGCGACTTGTTTATTCGTATCGAATCCGCCGCCAAGCGCCTGGTATTCGCCCTCGGTTCCGTTCAACTGGATGCTTAACTTCGGTTTGTCCCAGTTCTTGGGATATTCCACATCGAAGATGCCGTATTGCGGAAGCGCGCCGTTTGAAGTTCGCGCAACATGCAGATCGTCCGGATTCTCGCACGCCGCTTGGCATTCCTCTATAGTTTCGAATGGCACGACGCCGTCGCAGCCGCCGTAGAAAAACGCATCGCACTTCTTGCTGTCAGCGTCATAATAAAATTTTTCAAATAGCGCTTTGCACGACCCGTCCTTCGGCGCGAGGCTGCATCTTTTAGACGGCTTGAACGCCGCTTCTGTTTCTTTCCCGCTCGCTGAAGACGCGAATAAAACCCCAAGCAGCATAAAACATAAAATGATTTTTCCGATTTTCATTAAACACACCCTCCACAACATCGTTTCAAAAACAATATCAATTATAGCGATAAAATCGCGCAAAAACACACATGTGGAGGATGAAGGTTGCAATGCCTGTTCTATAGGGTATTCACAAATTCATTTATTGTCTGAGCCTGGCTCTATTTTTTTTTGGCCTTTACCATCTCTTTAACTGTTCCGATAATAATTTCAGGTTTCACCAGACTTGTATTGAATATCGCGTTAAAGAGACAAGGATTCTCTATGTCTGCGTTAAAATACTTTTTTACATATTTGCGCTGTTCGTTTTCCTTTTTGGCAATGTATTCCTTAGCGAGTTTTTCGGATAATCCGTTTTTTTCAATGATGTTATTGATTCTCGCGTTAATCGGCGCCACGAGCCTGATGCTGATTCTTCTTTCAGGCGGAATGAAGAAGTTGGCGCCTCTGCCGAGGATGACCGCTTTCCCATGCGCCGCGACAGCGAAAATGACGTTTCTGAGATGCTTCAGGTAAGCGTCCGAGGAAATGCTGCTGTCACCGAGAAAATCCGATAGCCAATCGGTAAAATCCGACTGGGTTTTTTCGTCGAGCGTGGAAATGACCTCCGTGGCTACCTCTTCATTGTCGGCAATCTTTTCGACTATCTCCTTGTTATACAAATCCCATCCAAGTTCGGCAGAGAGCTTTTCGGCGATATCGTCGCCGCCGCTTCCCGGTTCGCGGCTGATCGTTATAACAATTTCGCCGCCGGTCTTCTTGTTTCCCTTTTGATTTTTCCACTCCCGAACCCGGTCTTCGGCAAGTTGCGCAAAAGCGCTAAGCGAATTATCTGAATCCATGTGTATCACTCCTTTTGTATTCTCTTATAAAAATAAATAACAGACCATTGGCCTCAATTGTTCCGTTTTTCATTTAGTTTATTGAAAGGGAATTGTTCTAAAGGTCGTACTTCTGTGCTGTATGCGAATAGCGGCAAATATTTAAAGCGTGGATTCGAAGCCCGACCATGTTGTCTGGCATTTAAGCGGTCCTGAATAAATCTGCAATTGGAAAATTCACGTATCCCATACAGTCAAAACGACCGAGGCGCAATTCAAAAACTGCGGGACTGGCGTGAGGCCGGGAAATCTGCGGCTATGACTTTTTCGGAGTCATAGCGCATGATTCCGGAACTTTAAACAATCTAAGTATCGCCATCATCGGGCACCAGTTTGTGAATGCCGACTGAAGAAGATTGAAACCCACAAATGCCGTAAAAAGATACCAGTAGGGATTCACATAATGCCCCAAGGCTATTGTCGCTATAATAATAACGCCTGCTATCATTCTCAAATATCTTTCTATAGTCATGATCATCACCTCTTTATCTATAACATACGGAGCGAGAATTAAGTTTCAATACATTTCATCGACGCTCGATAGAATCAATTTCAGGCATGGCTCGATTTCGCATTTGCCGGCATAATTTTTCAGATGTTCAAGAATGTTCCGAATGGGCTGTTCCTCCGCAGGCACAATAAAGACATCGGCGGGCCATGTCAGATCGTGAGCGAAGGCGGTTTTCTTAATAACATTCGTGCCCGTGCCCTGCAGATGCATGAAGCCTTTTATCCCGGATGATGACAGTATGCCGATTACCATGTCGGAAATCTCACTGCTGCAGAATATAGTCAGTTGTTTGTTCATCGCAGTTTGTCCTCTCGATTTATTTTACCGCATCCACTTGCGCGGCATCGCCGGCAATTTCATCGCCTTTCCGTTTGCCGATGCTTTCAACCATGTAAAACACAAGCGGAACAACCAAAAGCGTGAGTATAGTCGAGGCTATGGCGCCGCCCATAAGCGCGACTGCAAGGCCTTGGAATATCGGGTCGAGATAAATCGGAATCGCCCCGACGACAACCGCGCCGCTCGTGAGCGCTATGGGCCGAAAACGCACTGCGCCGCTGTCCAGCACAGCCTGTTTCAGCGGCATCCCTTCAGCCAGCCGCATTTGCGCGAAGTCGATCAGAAGAATTGAATTGCGCACAATAATGCCCGATAGAGCGATGAACCCTATCATTGAGGTTGCCGTAAAGAATGAATGAAGCAGCCAATGGCCGGGAAGGATGCCTACAAGAGTAAGAGGGATGGCGATCATCATAACGAGGGGTTTGGTGAACGATTGAAACCAAGCCACTATGAGAACATAAATGAGAATCAGGACGATCATGAAGGCTATGCCGAGATCGCGGAACACTTCATATGTTATCTGCCATTCGCCGTCCCATTTGAGCCCGAAATTCTCTTCGAGCGGCGGTTGCGATGAATAGAATTCGGTCAGCGAGTAACCTTGGGGCAGCTTGAGATCTTTAAGTTTTTTGCTGATATCAAGCATCGCGTATACCGGGCTTTCAAGATGGCCGGCGACGTCGCCCGTGACATACACGACGCGCTTGAGATTCTTTCTGTAGATGGTCTTGTCTTCAATGCCCTGCTTATAAGTGACGAGTTCCGATATGGGAATCATTTTCCCGGTCGCTGACTGCGCGTATATCTCCCGCAGATTCTGCAGCGACGATCTTTGATCCCTCGGCAGGCGCACGTTTATTGTCACCGGATCGTATTCCCCGGTGATGTGCGCGAGGCCGACATCCATGCCGGCAAGCGCAATGCTCATGGTTTTGACAACCTGATCAGGCGAAACGCCGGAAAGCATAGCTTTTTGTTTGTCCACGATGAAAGTCTGTTTCGGCTGATCGTCCTCGACCATCCAGTCTATGTCGACTACGCCGTCGGTCTTTTTAAAGATATTTTTCACCTCGCGCGCTATCTCGGTCTGCCTGTCGATATCCGGGCCGTATATTTCAGCGACGAGCGTTGACATAACCGGCGGGCCCGGCGGCACCTCCGCGATTTTCACGCGAGCTCCGTATTTATCGGCGACCGGCTGCACGAGGTTCCTGACGCGAAGAGCGATTTTATGGCTGTCGGCTTTTCTCTCTCCTTTTTCAGTGAGATTGACCTGTATGTCGGCGAGGTAGCCGCCTTGCCTCATATAGTAGTGCCTTACAAGCCCGTTGAAGTTGATCGGCGCGCCGCGGCCGATGTATAGCTGGTAATCCGTCACCTCGGGAACTTTTCCAAGTTGCTTCCCGATCTCCCGCGACACCATGGCCGTCTGCTCGAGAGGCGTCCCCTCAGGCATGTTGACGATGATCTGGAATTCGCTCTTGTTGTCGAACGGCAGCATTTTAACAGTGACCGATCTTGTAAACAGCAGGCTTATGGAGCCGAGCAGAAGCGCAAACAGCGCCGTGAGAAAAATCCACTTTGCGAATGGTCTTTCAATCAGCGGCCTCATTATTCGGACATATATGCGATAGGTGGCTGTTTTTTCGAGACTGTAATCTTCTTCGCCGTGAGCGCCTGTGTGTTTCATCAGCCGGAACGCGAGATACGGCGCGACAATGAAAGCGACAAGAAGCGAAATCAGCATCGCGAGAGACGACCCCACCGGCATGGGCCTCATGTACGGCCCCATCAATCCCGTGACAAAATACATCGGGAAAACAGCCGCAATCACCGTGAATGTCGCGAGTATTGTCGGGTTGCCGACCTCGTTCACCGCGGTTATTGCCGCCTGATATGGCGGCAGTTGCCGCATGGAGAAATGACGGTGTATGTTTTCAACAACAATGATCGAGTCGTCCACCACGATTCCGGTGACGAACACGAGGGCGAACAGAGTGATGCGGTTAAGCGTGTATCCGTTGATGTAATAGATAAACAGCGTGAGCGAAAAGGTTATGGGAATAGATATGAGAATGACGAGCGCCGAGCGCCAGCCCATGGCGATCAGTATGACGAGCGTCACCGCGAGAATCGCGCCTCCGAGGTGTTTAATTAGTTCGTTGACTTTGTCTTTTGCCGTGGCGCCGTAATTCCGCGTTTCTGTTATGTTGATCTCGGAAGGCACGAATTGGCTGCGGACTTTACCGATGTGTTCGAGCACATTCTCCACAACATGCGACGCGTCGGAGCCCTTGCGTTTGGCGACAGATATGTTAACAGCGGCGTATTCCTGGCCCGGCGCGGCATTGATTCCGCGCTTCTCGCCGGCGGGACCGGCTACCATGAATACATAGTCTTTTAATTCCTCCGGCCCATCAACAATATCGGCGACATCGCGCAGATAGACAGGCCGGCCGCTGTTTGTTCCGACAATAATGCCGGAGATGTCTTTTTCGCTTTCAAGGAATTCGCCGCTCTCCACGATGTATTCCCTGTTTCCAGATTCGTATACGCCGGATGGGAGCCGCGTGTTATTCTGCATCAGCGCCCCTGCGATTGCCGGGAGCGATATGTTGCGCGCCGCCATACGCGCCGCGCCGGGTATCACCTTCATCTGCCTGCGCTGGCCGCCTGTGATCTGGACGTCGGAAACATTGTTCACCTTTTTGATCTCATCGGCGAGCTGGCCGGCGACATGACGCAAGTCGCCCCATTGGTATTTTTTGCTCCAGACCGTCAGCGTCAGCACGGGCACATCATCAATGGATTTCGATTTCACTATTGGTTGCAAGGCGCCGGGCGGAAGCATGTCCATGTTACCCATAACCTTGTCATACAACTTTACCAGACTGGCTTCCTGATTCTGGCCTACAAGGAATCTGACCGTGACGATGCTCATGTTTGGGCGCGACATTGAATACACATATTCCACGCCGCCTATTTCCCATATCAGTTTTTCCAACGGCATGGATATGCGCTTTTCAACTTCTTTCGCGCTCGTTCCCGGCATTGGCACTATCACGTCGGCGAAAGGCACTGTGATCTGGGGTTCTTCCTCGCGCGTTGTTTTCAGCACGGCGAATACGCCGAGCAGCAACGTCACGATGACGATGATGGGAGTTAGCTTCGAATTTATAAAGAACTGGCCTATACGGCCGGCCGGACCGAATTTGATCATTTTGCCACCGTCACTTTCCCGCCATCAAAAAGACGATCTGTATTGTTAACTGCGATTATGTCGCCGCCGGAGAGCCCGGAGAGTATTTCCACCATGCCGCCCGGAAGTTTTCTCCCTGTCTTAACAAGCCGGAATTCCGCTGTCTCTTTCTGGATGACAAACACTCCTGTGATCTGGCCTCGCAACAGCACGGCTGTTTCAGGCACGCTCAGAACGCTTATCTCCCCGCGCTTGAAGTTCGCCTTTCCGTACAGCCCTGAACGCATGTTATGCGCCGCCGGCAGTTTGATCTTCACCGTAAATGACCGGCTGGATGGGTCCACCGCCGCCGCTATTTCATTAACTACCCCCTCTAAGTTGCCGTCTTGGAGAGAATCAATTTCCACCGGAACTCTCTGGCCGACTGTGACATATTTAAGGAAATTCTCTTCCACCTGCGTTTCGAGCCTGTAATTCGTATTGTCTTCAATCATGTACAACGGCGCGCCAGGCGTTGCCATCTGGCCGGGTTCGGCGATTTTCTGAACGATGACTCCATTGAACGGAGCGTATACAGACGCAAATCCCCGCATTATTTCGGCCTGCCGAACGCCTTGCTTCGCCTGATCGATTTTGGATTCAACCTGCCTGCGCTTTGCTTTCAATGAGTCAATATAGCTTGAAGCGCGTTGCGCTTCCGCGTCAGCCATGCGCTTTTGCGCGGCCACCTGGTCAAACTCCTGTTCCGACACGGATTTGTCCTGCCGGAGTTTGTCGTAACGCGCGAATGTTTTTTCGGCGAGGTCTCTGTTCGCCTGCGCCGACGTCAAACCGTATTGCGCGGCGGAAATCCCGTCGTCAACTTCCTGAATGGCGCGTTGCGCTTCCAATACGGCGGACTGCGCCTGCTGAACCTGCGACTCAATATCCCGAGAGTCTATCTTTACAAGCAGTTGTCCCGCGGACACAACATCGCCTTCATTCGCGTAAACGCCCATGATGGCGCCCATCGCCTTGGCTGAAAGCGCGCTCCGTTTGCCGGACTGCACTGTTCCGACAGCCTTGTAAACATCAGCTACTATCTCCGGAGCGACCTGTATGACAGCGACTTCAACAGCAGGCTGCGAAGCTTCGTTCCGCGTCTCGGATTTCTTTTCATGTTTGCTGCAGGAAGCTGCTCCGACCGCAATAAACAGGGCCACAATCAAAACGGCATATTTTTTTCTCATAAAGCACCTCTTAAATGTTTGATGTATTTTGTTATTCGATACCTGAAGCGAGTTTAAGCGTTTCGATTCCGACAAGATACTGGTAAAGGGCGCCGAGATATCCAGTCTGCGCCTGTGTCCGGGCGGCTTCCGCAGCCAGAACCTCTACGTTTGTCGAAAGTCCGTTTGAATACCGGTTTTCGACTATTTTCAACGACGCGTCGGCCTGTTCCACAGCGCGGCTCATTACGTCCATTCCTTTCACCGCTGTTTGCACATTCATGAATGCCTGCCGGACTTCCAATTCCATGCCTTGCTTTGCCTGCTCCCTTTGCCATTTGATCTCGTCCACTCCGGCGCTCTCTTTTCGCGACCTGTATTTTGCTTCGCCGCCGTCGCCGATGTTCATATTCACAGAGACTCCCATGAACCAACTGTTGCCGTCACTGTTTATCAGCGTGGAGTTGTCCATGTCGTAATTCCCCATGAGATACACGTGAGGCCGCCGCGCCGATGCGGCCATCGCCACCGCGCTGCTCTTTGCTGAAAATGCGCTGTCGAGCGCTTTCAGTTCAGGCCTGTTTCCCAAGGCGGTTTTTATGTAGAAATCCAAATCGCCTTTGAAATCAATTTTTTCCAAAATAGACGGGTCGATATCAAAAGTTCTCCCCTGGTCGGCGCCCATAGTCATAAGAAGAGCGGCCTTAGCAAGATTGAGATCATTTTCCGCCTGAAGTTTCATCTGTTCTATTTCCGCCACGCGAACTCCGGCGCTGAGCTTATCCGACTCTACAATCAGCCCGTTCTTATGCATGTCCTGCGCTATTTTTTCATGCGCTTTTGCCGTTTCAAGCGCCTTGTTCGCCACCTCAATCTTTTTTCCGGCGATTATTACTCTCAGATACGATGTCTTCACGTTGAATTGTATCAGCTGCCCGGCGCGAACGGTCTCGTAATTAACCGCCTCGTCGGCTTTTCTCGCCGCCCGTATCCCGGCTTGTGCATAGCCCCCGGTTGATAGCGCATAAGCAAAACCGAGCCGCGTATTATAATTGGTCGTTATGGATGGGTCGTTTATGTTCAACATCATCGCCGGGCTAAAAGCCTCCTGATTGAGAACGGACATAAATGAATAGGTGGGATTGTTTGTCGAAGATACCGTTTCGCTGAGAGTGAATCTCGGCAGGAGACCGGTTTTGGCGGTCATCAGGTCTGCATAAGAGCCGGCTTTTTTGCTCCCGGCGATTTTCAGCGCGGGGCTATTGGCGTAAGCTTCCTTCATGCAATTATCAATTGTAAGAACTTCGGCAACCGCATTTGCCGTCGCAAAGGCCATAAAAATAAAGATTATAGTCGCGTATAATTTGTTTGTTCTCATCATTCTCTACCCTCCGTTAATTTCTCAAAACAATCTGAACTTTAGAAGGCCGTTTATTTGGCTCCACCATAACAACAACGTTTTGTTGTTATAAGTTCCCTCGCGTTATATTTGGCATAAGTCGCAAAGGCCCGTCATTATCTTTTCAATCTGTTTTTTCTTTCCCGCTTCAATGCTGTAATAGACAAAACCATTTTCTCTCTCTGAAACAACCAGCCCGTTGAGGCGGAGCAGCCGGAGTTGCTGAGAAACGAAAGATTGATTGTCATCGAGAAGTCTTTCCAGTTCAGTGACGTTTTTACGGCCTTCTTTAAGAAAGCACAGAATGCGAAGCCTCTCAGGGTGGGCGATTGTTTTCATTATCGAAGCCAGACCCGACAATTGCTTTTGATTCATTTTTGAAATATTCATTCGGCGCCTACATTTCAACATTTGCATATTATAATAACGAAATATCGACGCTTCGTCAAGCGTCCCGCAAAAGTTGCGTAAAATATATTAACCGCCTTTGTTGCGAGAATACAGGCGCTTGGCAAAATGCCCATTAGCGACCAAAAAAGAATAACAGAAGCGCTTGAAAGCCTTGTGCAATACATGGGCGCCGGCTCAATCGGCGTTGACTCGCTTCTCGAGATTAATAAGATAAGCAAAAATATGGATGCCGATCAGCCTCTTTGAATTGACGCATAAAAAAAGCCGCTCCTTAAAGCGGCTTTTGTTTAACCATTCCGGGCCGGAAGAATATTCCAGCAGCGTCATCCGGTTTGAAGTCTACATTTACGAACTATTTCTCTTGCCGAATAAAGATTTTTGACATATGTCTCTATTCAAAGATTAGAAATTATAAGAATAGCCCCACGCGATCGAGTCTTCCGCCAGCTTGTTTGTAACGGTGGTTCCCGCTACTGCTCCGGTAGCCGGGTTAACCATCGGGCCGCTGATCTCGTTTGCGAAAGCGTGATAGTAACCTATTGAATATTCATTCCCCGATTTTAGCTTTCTCGTCAGACCGATTGTTGCGTGATGCTTGATGATGGCCGGCGCGGGCGAGTTGAAGAAGCTCAGACTGGAGTCGATCGGGTTCTGGCTGTAATTGTATCCAATGCGCATATTCGTGTTTTGCGATATCTTTCTTTGCGCGCCGATGCCGAGAGCGAATATGTTGTCCCATCCGAACCCGGCGACAGAAGCTGTCGGAGTGAATCCCGATTTGTCGAACCCGTTTGTGTCCGCGTAATTAATCCAGCGGATATCAGCGGCGTATGTTGTTTTTCCAGATGGGGAATAACCTATTCCGGCGGAGATGAATCCGGGCACATCAAGATTGAAGCTCAAAGGGTTCCCGTTGCTGTCGTTCCACTCGAATTTGCCGAAATGAAGGGGTGTCGTCACTGAAAGTCCCAGATTAATGTTTTTACCCGCTTTGTAGCGCAGCCCGCCCTGAAAGCCGATTCCGGTCGCGCCTTCCGGGCTATCCGCGGAAGGGTATCCCGTTGATGTGGGATTTGCAAAGGGAGCAGGGGTGACCTCAAGCGAGGAATACGCCGGGATAACGGAGTATCCAAGCGCAAGCCGCTTGGAGACGATGAACGACTGGCCCAAAGCTATTTTCATTAGCCTGTAGTCCGACTGGATAGCGCCGAATCCGGCCATCGATTGCGGCATGAGTATCGCATTGGATGTGGCTGAAACGGTATTTTCCTGCGGATAGTCCACACCGAAGCCGGCGAGGCCGTAAAGAGAAATGTGCCATGCTGAAGAGGCGCCTTTCCGGTGATAGATGTATCCGAAAGCCGGCATAACTGAAGAGTTCGTGTCGCTTTCGGTCGAGCCTGACATTACTCCGGAAATGCTGCTTGAAATTGTGCGGGAGGGAATAAAATACTCGATTGTAAGATCGAGGCGTCCGCCTTCGAAATCGACCGAGCCGGCCGGATTCCACGCGATCGTTCCAAGAGAATCAAGGAACGCGGCTGTTCCGGCGCCGCCCATTGTCTGATTGATCGTTCCAACTCCGTGTAGAAAATGTCCGTCCGTCGCTTTGGCGTCGGATGTAGATAGCAGCATCGCGGAAGCTGCTATGAGAAGCGCAAAGAAAAATGTTCCGATTGCTTTGTGTTTGCCAATAATCATTTCAATTTTATCCTCCTGGGATTTTTTATTTGAAAACCTTTTGTCCCGGTGAGCTCAGCGGCAATAAGTCGCGCATAAATCATCCACATCCGCCGCTTTTTCTGACAGTCGGGCCTACTGGTTTAACCTTCTTGATAAATTTTCTCGGGGCAACGCGATGCGGGTCCGGATCGGCGCCCGGCTGCGCCTTGCCCAAAGCAAAAGGAAAAGAGTATTTCAGTTTGTCGTCTCCCGCCTTAATGCGCCGCGCGGCGGATGGCTCGCCGTACGCGGATATCCATTTATTGATGCCGCCTCCGAGTATGTATATGTTTTGGACATTCTGTGCGGCGAGAAGTTTCCATGCCTTTGTGGCGGCGCGTTCATCGTTCGAGACAAAAACTTTTATAGTCTGCTCCGGCAGGTTGCTTACCCACTTCGGGTCTTTCAGTTGGGATTCGCTTATCCTCTCCGAATCCACAATGTGGAAAATGTTGTAGTCGCTTTCATTCCGGACGTCATAGATCCGAAGCTGCATGGCGTCGCCGTTGGCGATTTCAAACAGTTCGCCGGGGTCGATCTGAAACTTTCGCGTTTCTATTTGAGCCTCGAGTTTCGGTTCCGCTTTTGCAAGCTTCGAGTTAACGGTCGGCTGTTTCACTACCAGCAGACCGGCTCCTGCCACAACCGCAATTATTGTCAGAAAATGTTGAATCTTCATCCCAATTTAGCCTCCGCATCTTTTTTCGCGAAGTACGCCTCGGTTTTCTCGGCGGCGACAAACATTCCGAGCGCCATCAGCGTCACGAGGAAAGCCACTGCGCCTGCGCTCAATCCGAGCCAGTCCTGCAGAGTGAGTCTTCCGAGAAAACCGGAGTGTTCCCAGAATGTTCGAAAACTGTCGATTGTCTCCCCGAAGAAGAACATGCCTATGCAAAGTCCGGCGACGAACAGGATGCCGTCGATTTTCAGAGTGGCGAGCGAAACGAGCGCGGTTCCCGGACAATATCCTCCGACAACGAAACCGATTCCGAAAATGAAACCGCCGACGATTCCTGGCCACATATAAGTCGGGTTAACCCAGATTTTGTCATAGTCGAGAATCCCCAATGCGTTCGCCCAGAACATGAGCAGCATGGCTGTAATGATCGCCGTGAACATAACCTTGAGAACGCGCATGTTCCTGAAATAGAACTGCGCCGACAGGTTGAGGGAATTCCCGAATCCGGCCCGTTCGAGCGCGAATCCGAATCCCATGCCGACCAGGACATTGATCAAAGCTCCTCCAACGTGCCCCAAGATTGCGTACATATCGAAAGGTCCCATTTTCAACACCTCAGTTCCAGAGTTTTCTTACGAAATATGCGAACGCGTACGCCCCGCCGAAAACTGCGAACATGAAAGCCCAGCTTCCGGCTGAAAGCGATGCGCCGCCGCTGAGCGCCTGCCCTGAAGTGCAGCCTCGCGAGATGCGAACCGCGAAACCGGCGATTATGCCGCCTATGAGCGCATAAGCCCATCTTGTTCTGTTGTTGATGTGCGGTCCCTTGTAAGTCTCCAGCTTGACTCTTCCCGCAAGCAGCCCGGAAACAAATCCGCCGAGAATTATGCCCACAACTTCGAATATCAGCCAAGTGTCGAGAGGCGGCGCTCCCGTCCGGACCAGCCCGGCCAGATATGCATTTTGGTCCGCATGTCCCGGCCATATCTTATCCACTAGCGCGGCTGTGAACTGGGCGATGCCGCCTGAAGCTCCGAGCCCGTGGCCGAATAGCATAAAAGATGCGAATAACACTACTCCGAGCAGTACCCCGGCAACGTATGGGTTCATGTATCTTTCGGCTTTGCTATTTGTATTCATGACTCACCTCCGCCGTTTTCTTCCTCCACCGTTTCGTATCCTGTTATCATTCCGACTATGCTCGACAGAGGCGTTCGTCCGGTTGTGGTCATATATATGTGCACAATGAGGAACGACACGAAGAGCCACGCTCCGAACCTGTGGAGGGTGGCGAGCATTTTAAGGCCGCCGAAGTGATCGACAATCCGCGGGTCGATCGCGACGCTCCATTTCAACAGGCCGGTTACGACCATCAGCGGAAGCAGCGCGTTAAGTATTACGAAGTATGTGATTTTTTGGAGCGGGAGCAGCCTTTTCTCCGGCGTTTTTTCAAACGGATGCGCTTCTCCCTTGAATATTCCAACGAGATAGTATCTCGCGTGCCTGAACCCCATGGTTGTGAAGTCGTCGAACCCGGGTATGTAGCGTTTCAGCAAACCTCCGGCCAGGTTGTAGAACAGGGCCAGCCCGGCGTTGACGGCGAGGATGATGCCTACTGTGTTGTGCGCCAGCACGGCCGCGTTGAAACCGCTCGACGACACCAACGAGGAATAGGTGATTAAGAAGCCGGTGACGATCAGCGCGATAACGGTCGTGGCCTGAAGCCAGTGCCACAGCCTTTCGTATACGGAATAAAAGAGGATTTTTTTCTTCATTGGAGAATCACCCCTTTCCCCTTCTGCGCGCTGAAATAATTCTCAGCAGCGCGTGCGCGGCGACTCCGAACAGCGAGCCAGCCACGGCGAGCAGCCCTATGATATCGGTCCATCGCGTGCGGTCAGTTCCGTGGATGTACAACACTGCCGGATCGATTCTTTGAACTATTGTCAGCGCATGGTTTTTTGTCACTGCCATGTTGCCTTTGATCAGCGTTATGGAATCGGGCATCAGCTTCGGACTCACTCCGGGGATGGAATAAGAAGAGAGGACAATCTCTTTGTTGATTCTCGATTTCCCGCTGTGGCAAAGCTTGCAGTCCCGTATCGCTTCTGAACCCGGCGCTATGCCATGGCTCAGTGTGTATGGCTGAATCTCAGCCCGGATGCGCGGCGATTTCACGCCCGCTTTCTTGAGCAGCGCCGCCACCGCCGATATTTTTTTCTCGCTGTCAAGCTTCCTCTCAGATGGCGATATCTTCCCGTCGCCGTTAGTGTCCAGCGCATTTACAACTTCGGGGCGAAAATCGCCTTGAGGCGTGAATAGCGCTTCCCTGAGAGTTTCGAGAGGAACCGGTTTTTCCGGAGCGCCCTCTGTCCAGAACCATGTTGTAATTATATTGTACGGGCCGAGTCTGTATCTGCCGTCATCCTCGTGGAGCAGCAGCGCCGGCCTGTATCCGTATATAAGCGAACTTGCCTCATTAACGGGGCCGTCTATGCCGCGGTGCTGGACTCGAGGCGCAAGGCCGAACGTCGGAAGGGTCCAGTCAGTTGTTCTCCGCAATGGGGCGCGGACCACTGGAATGTGGCACGTCTGGCAGCTTATGTTGTTGAAATGCAGTTTCTTGTAAGGCAGAAAGTCGTGTGTTTTCTCAGCATCGTGGCAGTCCCTACAGTTTCTCATAGAGCCGTCGAGCCTTCTGTCGGCTGTTCCTTGAGCGGTGTGGCCTTTTACGAAATTATGGTCGGGTGATATTAGATAATCGTTGATCGAAGAGCGCCTGCTGTCGAATTGAAGGTGCGCGGGAGTCCGGCCTCCGGCGGTTTTATTGATGTACGCCGGATTGTTTGGCGAATAGTGGCAACTGGAGCAATCGACGAGGCGTTCCGCATGTACATCCCACGGGATGTCGAGCTTCTCTTTGTTCTCTATGTTCATCCCTGATGCGGATATCCGGGAGGGCGAGAAAATCTCTCCGCTGGTTTCGACGCTCCAGTTGTCGAGCGAATTTTTGAACACGACCGGGTCCGTGCATTTGCATGCGCGGCCGTGGCAAATGCGGCAGTTTGAGCTGTCCGGGTCGGATATTTCAAACGAAGAAATGTCTGGCGCTCCGTCGGCGCCGAAAGCCGCTTTATTCCATTCCCATCCGTCGGAAGTCTTTTTAACAAGCCCCTCGCCCGCGAGGGTCGCAGTGGAGGCCCATCTGAATTTGCCCGCGCGCAGGGTCCTGACTCTTTCCGTGTTGTTGGGGGATTTTACATGGCACAGCAGGCAGTTCACCTCAACCGTGCCGGATTTGTCCCAGTCCCAATCGGCAAGCTTGCCGGTTTTGGGGTCGTGGGCGAGGTTTTCGTTATTGCGGACGTTTTTTTGCCGATTAGCGTCGAGTGGCAGGCCGTCGACCCTGCTGAACATCGCCGGGCCTCCCCCGACATGGCGGGCGCCGGCGGTGCGTATCCAGTCCGCGGTTGTGAGGTCCGGCGAACTGTCATAAAGCGTAGACAGCGTTCTATAAGTCAGCGGCTCCCATCTTCCGAACAGCCCAGTCCCCGTGTCCCACGGCCGGCCGCTCGGCGTTTTCCCGGCCGGGCTCATCTCGTCGAACCCGGCGAGCGCGTGATAGTTTTTGCGCGAGATGAACGCCGTGTCGTGGCATTGCCCGCAAGTGCGCATCAGCGACAGAGCGCTCTTGGTCTCAGTCACTTTTCCGCCGTTTTTATCGAGAAAGATCACTCTCGGATGTACGGATGCGCGCGCTTTCTCGGGAGCCTTTTTGTAACTGTCGAAAGTCAGCGGCGGTACAGCGACTTCCGGTTTTGCCGCCGCCGGCATCAGAAGGACGGCAAGGGCCGAGACGAAAAGAAGGAGTATGTTTTTTTTCATTTACTTTTCACCTCGTCGGATATCAAAAGTCTCATTCTCTCGCGTCCGCCCGATTTCGCGGGGTCGCCGCTGTATCCAAGCGCGCGCCAGGCGAGGCGTCCGTTGTCGCCGTGGCAATCGGTGCATTGGAGGGCTTTGCCTTTGGGCGACACCATGTGGGAGAGCGGCCAGTACATGCCGGTTTTCGTGAATCCCATTTTCCCGCTGAATTTGAGTCCGGTGAACTTTTGGGCGAGGGTTGCCGCCTGATTCCAGTTGAAATCGGTCCAGTAGCCGCCTTTGCCCACTGTTTGGGGTATCAGCAGGTAATTGTATCCGACGTCGTACGGTTGTTTTGCGTAATGGACTTTGAAGGGCCAGATGCGTGATCCGGGGTCGCTTATCCTGCCCAGCGGGTAATTTATGTTTGTTATTTTGTTCGGGTCGATCTTATCTCCCTTGAGATATCGGCCGGAGCGCCCGTTGAACCACATATACGTCGGCGCTATGTTCTTTTCGTAAACGAAGCTTCCCTTGATTTTGAGGTATTCGTGCGGATCGTCCACCGGCACGTCTTTGCCCGCGGTTGACCAGTCCCACGCGATTTTGGTCGGCTCCTTGACCGCCATGAACGGGATATGGCAGGCCTGGCAGGCGACAGCCGCCACGTGTTCGTTGAGCCGTTCCGACTCGTGGGGTTTTTTCGTATGGCAGTCCGAGCAATCCATCTTTCCCATGCCTGATACGCTGACGGACATCGAGCGGCCGGGAATCCGGTGTTTCTTCGTCTTGTGGCAATCGACGCACTGCAGGTCGAGGCGGCCCATGTGAACGTCCACCCGTTCCACCGGCTTATTGAGCGAGCCGTCGAGGTCGCCGTGTTTAACCGCGTTGCCGCCGCCGCCGTTGAAGTGGCAGGCGCCGCAGTTCGAGCGGGTCGGCCTGCCCACGCTTTGCGCCGCCGCAAGCAGGTCCACGCCCTTCGCCGGAAGCCCGGAGTCATCCTTGGCGTATCCGCCGGAATGGTCGTGGCACACGAGGCAGTCTATATTTTCCTTTTTCTTAAAATCGAACTTATCGTTTTTCCAGCCGTAGCCTGCGTGGCAAGTTGTGCATTTCGGCCAGTTGGATTCCACGCTTATGCAGAAATTGTTGATCAGATTTTTCTTTCCGATTCTTTCCCGCGTGTCGTGGCCGGGGATGAACGTCTCGTCGCCCACCCAGTTCCAGTGCGCGGTCTTCATGAAATCGTTCGCTTCTTCCGGGTGGCAGCGAATGCATTCTCGCGTGACTGCCGGCCCGCTTTTCAGAGGACCCCGCACAAGCGCCGCATGGTTTGTCGGGCTGAGCTTCTTCGGCACTTTGCTCCATTCGTACGCGTCGCCCGGCGGCGTCGCGACTCCTCCGCGGTGCGTGACCCACGCCGCCGCGACGGCCGCAATCAGGGCGCAGGCCAGCGCAATCGCGGCGATCTTCTTTTTTCTATTCACGTTTCGCGCCTCCATGTCAGGTCTTCTTTGCCAGCCGTTTTGCGACAACGTCAAACGCCACGCATTCAAAAGCGCACGGCTATCGGGCCGCAGACGATCTATTTAATTGGCAGCAATATCTCTATTCAGTCTGTCTATATATTATAAATACATTCTATCATTTTGTTTATGTACTTCTTTTTGTCCGGATCGAGCGAATAATACACGAACCCGTTTTTCTTCTCTGTCTTAACAAGATTGTTCAGACGCAGTATTCTGAGCTGCTGCGAAACCAGCGCCTGGTTCACGCCCAGCGCCTTCACCAGCTCGTTGACGTTATTGAGGTCTTTGCTCAACAGAAAAAGAATCTTCATGCGCGTGGGGTGCGCAACCGCTTTCATTATCTGAGATATTCTTTCCAGTTCCTGTTCCGTCATAATGTCTGATTCCATTTAGCCGCCGCCTTATGCGTATATAGCAATATCAATATATAGCGAAACGCGCATATTATCAAGCTTCCTTCAAAAATTAATTCGCTTCGCTCCGACCGCGGCTTTTTCATATTAATAAACCGGCCGGCCCTTATATTTGTTTCATCCTCATCAAAAAATATTCAATCTCCGGGTTTTTATATTATCTAAATTCCCGCTGCCGCCTTTAAGCTTTTCGCTGAGTTCTGAGTTCTGCATTCGGGCATAGCATGCTATGCCCCTACGGCTGAATGCTATATGCTTTTATCTGTTCCCCAACTACCATCTGCCATCTACTGTTTTGTGTTTATCGCTGAGTTCTGAGTTCTGTATTCTGTTTTATGTCTTCTGCATTTGGGCATAGCATGCTATGCCCCTACGGCTGAATCCTCGCTGTTTTTATTCTTTCCCCTACGCCTGAATGCTTTATGCTTTTATCTGTTCCCCAACTACCATCTGCCATCTGCCATCTACTGTTTTATGTCTTTCCCTCATCATCAATATAAGATAAAATGGATAAACGTTTTGCAGACTCTGGCCATTCGGCGGCGCGGCTGTGCGCTTTCCGGCACAAAATAAATAGTAATCAACAGACGCCGCCGGTATGCGTAACGTATGATAAATAAGGCGGCGCCCGGATCCGGATTCACCGTTCGAGCGCGCGGCCGGCCCGACAAAATCGGTTTTGGAGAAGTGAAATGCACGAAGACATTCTGATGAGAACCGCCATATCAACCGTCCCGCACTGGTACGAAAGCGAATACGCGAAAAACACCTACGAATTAACTTTAAACAAAACCACATTGAAGTTTTGCTGCCACAATCCGATCACGCCGAAACTGCACATGCTTCACACCTATATGCAGAACAGCCTCGACTTATGGCGTTCGCAAATGCCTGTCTTTCCGACCCCGAGATCGCTTCAGCAGGTGGAGGAGAATGTGGCGGTCCGATGGCTTGAGATCTGCGATTCCTCGATAAACTGGGACAAATTCATATCCTATATAGAATTCGTCAGGCTAAGAACCTACGAAAACGACAGCGTGGCGCTCAACCTCGTAATCGGAAGCGGCGAAAGTTCAATGTCCCTTATGGATGATAACATACAGAAGATACTGGACCCGCTCGCCGCAAGCCAGCAGGTGTACTTCAGGGTGGACAAGGACCTGCGTTTTATAGACTATCAGGAAATCCTGTGGCGCGAAGTGCGCGAAGCGTCCGAGTACAAGTTCATCCCCTCGTTTCTCGAGCCGTTCGCGTCAATACTGCAGGACGGCGAGTTTTCCGCGCACCTGCACCGGCGCGGCGACATCTTCATCATGGATTCGCACGGACTGCTGGCCGCCAACAGGAAAGGGCATTGGCACATCTACGACGCGAACACATTCAAAAACAGCGTGTGCGGCATCATGGGGAACATCACCGTGGGCAACAACGTCTTCGAGCTGATATTCGACCTCAGCTACCAGCGGCGCGGCGCGCTGCTCGTGTACGACCCGCAGCACAAAGTCATCGATCACGTCGTGAACCCGCAGTCGGTCATAGGCGGCGGGTCGCCTTCGCCGGACGCTGCCCGCGCGATGCTCAGCCCCGTCATACGCGGCATCCGGCTTGGGAAAACCGACCGCCTGATAAGAAAGAAAAACATCTTTCTCGAAATAGCCGTCTTAGACGGCGCGGTGATATTCGACGACGAAGAACTGCTCGCCGTCGGCGCCATGATAAAACAGCATCCCGAACTCGGCGACTGCATAGGAGCCCGCACCACGGCCACCCAGTCCGCCTATCGCTATGGCGGAATCCCCGTTAAGGTCAGCGCCGACGGCGACATCCATATCCTCTTCGAGAGCAGCGACAACGAAGGCTGCGCCAGCGACGCCGAACTAACATTCATGTAAGCGTCTGAAATCAGCCGCGCCTGATCGCATTCCCACGCAGCGCATTAAAAATCACGCCTGAAAGCGCCTCGCCCGGGGCGCGCCGGCGGCACAAAAGGGCAGGGGGCCGAACTAACGGCAACATTGCCGTATAAGCCGGCATTGCGCGCAAAAAAAGGTGCGTAAAAGGTGCGTAAAAGGTGTGTAAGAAGTGCGTAAAAGATGCGTAATTAGTGCGTAATTAGTGCGTAAAAGATACGTAAAAGGTGTGTAAAAAGTGCGTAAAAGGTGTGTAAGAAGTGTACAGTAAACGCGTTTTTGAGCCCAAAAACAGCTTTTTTTTGATCATTTTCTGCATTTTCGACGAGTTTTTATCATTCATTCTGAATACAATAGTTCTGTCCTCAGAAGCGTGTTATTATTTCCCGCTTTTTGATGCGCAATCTGTATTCAATAGTTCTGTACTCTGAAACGTGTTTCTTTGTTATATGTTTTTTAGCTTTTCGCCGAGTTCTGCGTTCTATTTTTTCTCAGTTGGCTGTTTTTAAGCTTTTGCTAAGTTCTGGATTCTGCGTTCTCTGTTTTCGCATTTCGCAGTTTTTCGCGCGAAGCACTTTGGAGTGCGGTGGTCTCGACACCGCTTTGTAATGCCTCGGTTTGCGAAAGCCTGACTCGCTACTCTCAATCTCTGAATTCTGCGTCTGGATTCTGTGTTCTGTATTCTGCGTTCTGTATTTCGCTGTTTGCTGTTTTTACGCTTTCCCCTGTCTGCTGTCTACTGCCTTTTCAGTTTTCCCCCATCTGCCATCTACTTTCTCCCATCTACTGTTTTCCGCGCATAGCGCCTTCGGAGTGCGGCGAGCGATCGCCGCCTTGTACTATGGCGAAGCCATTGGGCGCGGGCATGAGGAGAATGGGCCTTCATAATTCGATATTCCTTGTTCGATATTCGATATTCTATTTTATGAATATCTCTCGTTCCGACGTTTCACGTCGGAATGCAGACAAGACCGCTTTGCGGTCTGCTTTGGGTTTTTCTCTGAATTCTGTATTCTGGATTCTGCGTTCTGTTTTTATTCTTTTCCCTTTATGCCCTCTACTGTTTTTAACGTCCGTCATTCCGGTCGGAGAACCGGAATCCATGTTGACAGGATGTCAGGAAGGATAGCTATTCCGCAAAATAGATTGGAGAGCGGTTGTTGACAGAGTGGAGAATGTGGTAGTATAGGAAGCAAAGAGATCATGGAAATAAACAGGAGGCAAAGGGGATAAACAAAGTGTTTATGTTAAACATAAGGAGGCCAAACCCGCAAATCGCAAGATCTGGCCCCTTCCTTGCCTTCCTGCGGACCCCTTCCGGGGGAATTGTGTAATATCGTATTCGCCAAAATATGTTGTTGGGAGATAGTATTTAATGAAACATCAGTTACTATTAACAAAATTATACCGATTATTATGTTTGACATTGCTAATAATACCTAGTGTAGTAATAGCAGAAAGACTGCTTGATGTTGATAGATTACTGAGATTAATGTATAAGGATAATTATAGGTATTATCATATGTTGTCAGTAATCAGCGTATTGACATACAAATATATTATCATCTTAAATATTGCCACTATCCAATATGTATTGTATAAGCGCTTCATAGTTAAAAATAATATTAGCAATCATTTCCGTTCAATTAGATTTTAACAAAGCTGAAAAAAGCTTTTGAACGCTTGAGCCGTGTGTACATATAGGTAAAACAGACATAATTTCCGAATCTCAAAAAAATGAATGAAAAAGGGC